>Ga0214921_10002972_pt1 | contig 26742 bp, 9 predicted proteins | sample LL1505_MetaG_FD_177992 | JGI IMG/M metagenome (GOLD analysis project Ga0214921, IMG submission 177992) | Freshwater microbial communities from Lake Lanier, Atlanta, Georgia, United States - LL-1505 | ecosystem: Environmental > Aquatic > Freshwater > Lake | place: USA: Georgia | collected 2015-05-28 | reverse complement strand
CAAGATCACACAACATCGAGCGTGACTGCGTGATGTATAATAACCCCACGACAACGTCATTTAGGAGAATCAATGGGACGACCCGGCAGACTTCCGCAAGGACAGGTACAGGCAGTCAGAGACAGAATCCGCTCTCTCCTGCTTGCTGGGCTGCACCCTAGCGCCATTGCCAAGCAGGTAGAACTGGCTGAGGACACCGTCCGCAGGCACCTCACCGTCATCCGGCAAGAGTGGAAAGACCAGGGCGTTGATGTCAGCGGCACCCGCCTAGAGTTGATTGCCAAGGCGAACTCGATCTCCCAACAGGCTGCTATTGAGGCTGCTAAGGCGCGCGGCACAAGCGCAGCGGTGGCGGCGCTTAAACTGCAACTAGAAGTTGTCGACCGCATTGCCAAGTTGACGGGCGCGTACGCCCCGGAGAAGGCGGAGATTAGCGGCCCGGGCGGCGGTGCCATCCAAGTTGTGCAGACTGAGCACGAAATTGATCACCTTCCACCAGCGCAAGTAGCCGCACGGCTCCGCGCATGGGCGGAAGACATTGAGTCCCAGAAGACTGGAGAGGAGGTGCCGGATGAACAACCAGGAGTACCGCGAGTGGTTGAGGCGGAAAGCACAGACGTCTGACGCAGCGTTTGCCGAGTACATTGGCAACCTTGTTTTCCCCAAGCACCTTCGTGAGATGGAGCAGTTCCTTAATGACCATGACCGCGCACTGGTGCTCATGCCCAGAGGCCATGCTAAGACAACGCAACTTTTGCACCGGGCCGCTCGGCTGATTGGCGTCCACAAGGGGCAGATTCGTGTAGGTATCTTAACCGCCGTGCTCTCCGATGCCTTGGCGCGATCTCGTGCCGTTCGATCACTTGTAGAGCATCCACGCTTTGCCGAGATTTTTGAGTGGGCAAGGGACGGCGTAATCGGCACGAAGTGGACCGACGAAGTGTGGACTATTAAGGGCACTAACCTTGGTAAAGACGCAACCTGCTTTGCGGACGGCGTGGGTTCGATTAAGCCTGGAGCCCGCCTCGACGTGCTCCTTGCGGACGACATGGTTGGCATCAAGGAGAACGCTACTCCCCTTCAGCGTCAGAAATCCAGCGAAACCTACTGGCAGGTTGTTGACCCCATGCTTGTTCCTGGCTCCAAGCGATGGTATATCGGCACTCGATGGCACGAGGATGACTTCTACGCCGAACTAACTAGGAAAGGCGTTCCGACTTACCAGCGGCGCTCCCTCGAAGACTCCGGACCGCTCTGGCCGGAGATGTACACCGAAGAGGCACTGCTTCAGAAAAAAGAAGAACTTGGCGGACCCATCTTCTCGCTTCAATACCAGAACGACGTGACCCAGATGGGTGGCAACATCTTTCGCTATGACTTCCTTCAGTATGTGGACCGCGTCCCTGCTGGCGCCCGCAGGATTGGGGTCGACCTTGCTTCGTCGGCAAGCGAGCGCTCCGACTACACGGCGGCAGTGGAGATCGTTGAGGACGCAGACAAGAACCTGTATGTCGTTGGGGCTTACCGTGAACGACTGGTGCAGGGGCACCAGCAGTGGCTGACGGGCCTGGACAAGACTGGCTCGATCGTGGATGGCTCCAATGGCCCACGGATGCTTTGGCCGGCCAGATACGTCGGCCTCCGTGGACAGCAGGATGTCGACATGGACAGCCCGAGAAACTTTGAGGCGGTCAATATTGAAGCCGTCCAGCACCAGAGCACGTTTGTGCGCGAAATGCTATCCGAGACTCGCCTCCCGGCTCGGCCTATCCGCCCGGACCGCGACAAGGTGGTCCGCGCTCGCGCCCTAGCCGCCCGTTATGAGGCTGGAAAAGTATTCCATCTTCGGGGAGGACCGGGTATCAGCGCGCTGGAGTCTGAGATGCTAGGATTCCCCAATAGCGAGCACGACGACATGGTCGACGCGCTGGTCTATGCCGCAGATGTGGGTGGAGTCGGCTTTTACTTCACCTCAGCAACGAGGTATGCAGGATGACGGTTGAAGACCTTTTTAAGAAGATTGGCGCACAGACCATGGAGATTGATGCGCTCCGCCTAGAGATTGATAAGTTGACGCAGATTGTCGCCCGCCTTCAGGCCGAGTCGACAAACGATGCCACTGAGGCCTCAAAGGGAAGCGGCGAAAAGAAGACCAAGTAGGTGATCCGGGACGTTGTCAGCGCCCACAAGGCGAAGAACCCCGCACCGTACAGGGAATTCAACGAAGTCTTAGCGAAGGTCCTAGTAAAATATGGGATGACCTTTAATACGTTTGCGAAGGTTGCTGCAAGCCTTGGCGTTGAGATGACCTTTAATCGGCTGCGCGATGTTTACTACGAGCGGGTTATTGTCATGGACAATGACATCCTGACGCTCAAAAGGGTCTTAGAGGCGCCCGTAAAAGACGCCACCTCAACCAGGGTGATTGCCCTGTACCGAAATTCCGTGGACGCAATGTGCCGCTCGTGCGCGAACAACGACAAGAACCCAAAGTGCTGGGACGCAACCTGCCCGCTCAGGCCCGTCTCGCCGTTGCCGCTTGTAGAAGGCGACGACATTGAAGATGAGGATGATAGTGATTTACTCTGAGGACATGAAGCACCCTACGGAAATTGTTATCCGTTACACGGGCAGTTCCGCACACGCCAAGTGGCACGTGCTTTATGGTGGCGTCATCCAGGACACTGCAACCTCCCCTGAGCGAGCCCTTGAGGCTGCTGCTCGGTTTATCATCAGCACAATGACTGACGATGACGAGAGCGGAGAGATGCGCATTCGCTGGGTAGACGTTCCTGCTGGCTTTACCCCGCCCGATGCCTCTGCCCTAGCCCCGATTATCGAGGACGACTCCGAGCCGATCCACTGAGTGACTTTCCGCAGTGCGGGCACTTCTTATCTATCTTCTCTGAGTCTAGCGGGCCAGTATCCATTGATGAGGCGATAAGCGCGTCCACTTCCTCTTGGTCGTAGCCTGTTGCCAAAAGGTCTCCATCTGCCGCTGCTGCTGACAGAAGCGCAGCAAGGGAGTCTTCGTTGTAGTCCGCTTTGTCTGAAACCCTGTTGTCCGCAAGCATAATGTTGCGTGCCCGTCGGTCATCAACATCTAGGAAAATTACAGGAACTTGCTTCCAACCAAGTTGACGAACAGCCATGAGTCGATGATTCCCGACCAGCACAAAGTTAGTTGATTTCTGTGCAATAAGCACACCGTACCAGCCGTTCTGGCTAATAGAAGTAATAATCGCCCCAACGTCTCCATCCCGAGGGTTATCGGGATGATTGGTAACCTGGTCAATTTCTACCCAGTCTACCGAGACATCGGGGCGATCACTAGCGGCTTTCGCCACGATTACGCCTTTGGCTCCTCTTCAAGGTCATTGATGCCGTCACCGTCAACATCAATCCAACCCTGCTCGCCGGCAAGGCTGCCAGCCAACTGGTCGGCAATGCCGTCGCCATCGGTATCAATGGCAGAACCGGCAATGTGCGCGGTGCTTGCCTGCTCTTCGCGGGCAATCTTTGCCTTGCCAACGCCAAACTTCGTATCCTCTGGATTGAGGGCACGAACAATGACCTGGAGGGTTGCCGCAATGGCACCCGAGGCAACGGTTCGGAAGTCCTGCGCGGACATGTCAAGGATTGGAGCACCGGTGGCAAGCATCACGGCAATACCGGTTGCAAGACCAACGCGAAACGCTTCAAGAAGCGCCTCGTCTATACCAGTGTTATCAAAAATCCACTTAATCTTTGCAAACATTCTGTTCTCCTACTGCTTTACTACGCCCGTGCCGCCACAGCGTGAGCACGGTACTGATGCTGCCGGTGCCGCCGGCTGCGGTGCTGGAGCAACTGGAGCCGCAGCAACTGGTGCCGGTGCAACTGGTGCTACTGCCTGAGCCACTGGCGCTGGAGCAACCCAGCCCTTTGGCGCTGTGATGATAATGATGTGCTTAAACGCCGGGGCGTTGTCCTTCTTGGACACGCGCTTTGAGTCAGCAAGAGTGAGAAGAATCTTCTCGTCAATCTTTACGCCAAACTGCTCAGCACCCTTGCCGGATCGCGTTGGGCACGCCCACTGCCAGCCGTCAATTGGGTCGTACACGGCTGAAGTCATGTGGCCATACGTGCGGGTAGGTTGCTTTTGCTTGACCCACCACCAGCGCTCCCACTTTGCATGCCATGCGGAAACTTCCAGACCCTTAGGGTAACCAGCCGGCTGCTCAACCCACACGCCCAAAGCCGCACCGGCCTTAGCGGAGTTGATGACATCGTTCCAATCTTTTGCCCAGCGCGCTTCGGCGCCAAGTTTTCTTGCCGTAAGAAGCAACTGAGCAAGAGTTGAGCCATTGTCGCTTACGCCCTGCTTGTCCACCTGGCCGGTGGCCTCAAACTTAGCCTTGATGCCGTCCGCAGCAGAGAAATCCTTGCCCGGAGCGTACTTAAACGCCCATGACACGCATGCGGCTATACTTGATGGGCCGCAGTCGTCAAGAATGCCGCCCTTCTCTTCGTGGTCCAACTGACTCTTAACCTTGTACTTCATGGTTTCCTACCTTTCCGGGTTGTCCCCCGCTGATGTGGCATATCATACACGATGTAACAAAACTACTCAACGGCTTAGGCGTTTTCCAGCCTTGCAATCTTTGCCTCAAGCGCAACAATCCTAGACCTCAGAGAGCGCATGGCAGAAATGATTGGCACGGTCAGGAGATCGTATTGGACAGTCATTGGCGTACCGTCGGCATCCCTAACGGTGTATTTATCGGTAATGCTATTCAATGGGGCAAAGTCTTCAACAATAAAACCATATTCTATTTGTGCCTTATCACCAAAAGTTTCGCGGGAACCTTTTGAATAATATGATACTGGCTGCGCTTCAAGAATATCTTCAGTGTCTAAAAGATTTTGAATTTCTTCCTTGTACGCCCTTTGAGAAACAAATTTGTATACGCTTCTGGCAGTTAAGGCGTTGCCATATGGGGATCCGGTAGATCCTCCTTCGCTTGTAGTGACTACACCTGCGGATTGAACAGACCTCAAAGGATAAGTGTTAGTTGAGCCTGAACTCCAAGGTATAGTCATAAGCACGCTATCGTCGTTTGTTGATGTTCCAACATCTACATAGTTAGCATAAAAATTACCGATTTGATAAGTTTTTTTAGCGACATACATACCGCCAGCAACATAAAGAGCACCGGATCCAACGGTTGATGATGCGTCTGTGGTGCTGGTGATATCGACATCTCCAGAAAGAGTTACTGTTGATCCAACTGCAAGGGTTGTACCAATTGAAAATGCACCGCTTGTTCGAAGAACGTTTTGCGAACTTTGATAAAGGTTACCGCCGCCAGTATACTTTGGAGTAGCCGTGCTATTAAATACCAACTCTCCGTCTGCTGGAATTGCATACTGAGCCGTTCCAGTATTGTTAAGGCCATCGTTGTTTCCAAGAATTAATGATCCAGTAGCAACGGCACCAGCGTCAGTTGTTGTTTGTTGAAACCTGGTTATTCCACCACCAAGCATAATCAGGCTTTTGTATAGAGTAAAACCCGTGAGGTTTCCGGTGACCGAAGTTCCAGTCGGCATCTGGTAAGTAAAACTTGCACCAGGAGTAACAGCAATAATTTTTGCATTTGTTGCAACAAGAGTGGCAGTCGCGCTTGCAGTAGTAACAAACATTCCTAGAAGAATGTCGCTGCTTGCTGTGTATGTAACCACGACATTTCCGGTTGTGCTGTTTCTTGTTGCGGAGAATGTTCCAGTTTTAACAAGCGTACCATCAGTAAATATAAGCGAAGCAGCCTGACTTGTGCTTGGCTGGAGAGTTAATTTTCCCGTAGTCATAGTTCCAGACGGGGTAGTGGTAACCGCAGTGCTGTCTGTTCCGACAATTGTGACGTTAGTTGCTGTAAGGTCTCCTGCGTTGCCGACCCTGAATGGAGCAGTCGACCCAGTGCTACTACCGGCAAAGAATGGATAAGAACCAGGCAAAAGGCCAACTGCCGTTGATCCAGTTCCTGCGGTAAGCGACGTTGAACTGAGCGTAAAACCACCAATGATTCCTGCGGATGCGGAAATAGAGCCTGTACTGGTAACGCTAAACGGTGCTGCTGATCCGGTAGTCGCGCCAAGCCAAAGCCTGTAGACAGCGTCGCTTGAGGAGAGGCGAGCAACGTTTGATCCTGTGCCAAGGGTAATATCTCCCGTGCTAGAGATTGTCGTGTTGCTGCTTGTGAGCGAAGTTGAGGTTAGCGACCACCCACCAATTGATCCAGCGTTTGCAGTAATTGAACCATTGAATGAGCCGCTTGTTGCGGTTACTGCTCCGCTAATTGTTGCCCCAGTTGCGGTCAGGGCTCCTGCGTTTGTAACTGAGAATTGCGCACCAGTTCCGGTGCTTGTTGTTGCGCCGGCAAAGAATGCAAGCCCAGTAGCATCGGTATCAAGAATACCTGCATACTGACCAGTAGATCCACCATAATTTGTCAGGCTTGTTGAGGTAAGTGACCAACCGCCAATGAATCCACCAGTAGCAGTGATATTGTTTGTTGAAACCGTTCCAGTTATTGAAGCACTGGTCGCGGTCATTTCTCCTGTGCTTGTAACCCTAAATGGAGCCGTCGAGGCTGTTGAGCCTCCTAGCCAGAGACGATAGGCTGCGTTGCTTGATGACAATCGCGCCACATTCTCCCCCGTTCCAAGAGTGATATCGCCCGCGCTTGCAATAGTGGTATTACCGCCAGTCAACGATGTGGATGAAAGACTCCATCCACCAATAAATCCACCCGTAGCGGTAATGTTGCTAGTTGAAATTGTGCCAGTTACGCTTGCGCTAGTTGCTGTTAGCGCACCTTCATTTGTTACGGAGAATACTGCGCCCGTACCAGCAGTACTTGTTGCCCCCGCAAAGAATGCCAATCCATTGTCTGTTGCGGTATCAATAATACCTGCGTACTTTGTCGCGCCAAGATTTGTTATTCGGTCGGAACTAATTGTCCAGCCGCCAATCTGTCCAGCAGATGCGGAAATTGTTCCAGTAAACGAGCCGCTTGTTGCAGTTACCACCCCCGTAATGGAGGCGCTAGTTGCCGTCAAGGCACCATCGTTTGTGACCTTAAATGCAGCGGTTGCCCCTGTGCTGCTAGTTCCCCCTGCAAAGAAGGCAACACCCGTGGATGTACTGGAACCCTGGACTCCAGCAATATACGGGCTCGATGCAAGAGCGTTATAAATCCTTGAAGAGTCAACAGACCAGCCGCCAATTGAACCTGAGGTTGCGGTAACTGATCCGGTAATATCTGCGCTTGCGGCAGTCAACGCACCTGTTTTCGTGACATTAAAATTAGTGCTGGTGATGGCGTAGTTTGAACCATTATCAAGTCCACCAAGGGCAATTGAGCCAGCATTTAGGAAGTTTGCATTAATTGTTACTCCGTCCGCGCCAACGGCAATAATGTCCGCACCGGTCGTTGGGGATTTAATTGAAAGTTTATTGTTAATAGTCATCCATGCAGCGGCAATTCCGCCGTCCCCACCAACTGCCATCTGTGATCCGTTATACAAATGCCCAATAACGGAAACAGTAGTTATAGCCCCAGAGGTTCCGCTGTCATATTTTAATTGCGTTGAAGTTATTCCATCAGGAAGAACTGTCTTATAGCCATTTGCCCAGACGTCGTTTTGATATGTTCCGCTCTCAACATCAATAAGTATCTTTGAGCCGGCAGTATACTCATGCGCTGTTGATGTAATAACTGTGACTATACCCACCGAGTCTTTTGCCAGACTGGCGATAGATGGTCCTTGTTTTCCAATAACAACGTCTCCGCCAAGAACGCTAATGTTTGTGGCAACAACTGCACCAGAATTTGTTACAGAGAACGCTGAGTTTGCGCCGCCAGAACTATCTGCACCAGCAAAAATTGCCAAACCGGTTGACGAAGATGTTGACTTTAAGCCAACGTATCTACTGTTGCTAGATGAGTTGTAAATCTTATCCGCTTCAACTATCCATCCACCAATTGCTCCGCTGTTTGCGGTTACCGAACCAGTGATCGATGCGCTTGTTGCGGCAAGGGCTCCTGCGTTAGTTACGGAGAATACTGCGCCCGTACCAGCAGTACTTGTTGCGCCAGCAAAGAATGCCAACCCCGAGTCTGCTGCAGTATCAATAATGCCCGCGTACTTAGTTGTTCCAAGGTTTGTTATTCGGTCAGAGGCAATGGTAAATCCACCGATTTGCCCCGCTGACGCAGAGATTGTTCCGCTGATATTGGCATTAGTTGCGGTCACCGCCCCAGCGTTGGTAACAGAGAATGCAGCAGACGTCCCAGTGCTTGTGGCTGCTCCAGCAAAAAACGTAAGGCCACTACTTGCGCTTGTCCCTGTATAGATGCCAGTGATGTATGGAGAGACGGCGGTGGCTTTGTAAATCTTGTCGCTGTCAATTGCCCAGCCACCAATTGCTCCGCTGCTTGCGCTTACGGAGCCGCTAATGGATGCGCTGGTTGCGGTAAGAATTCCAGAGGTATTAAGAGTGAATGCGGCAGATGATGGGTTTGCGTTGCCACCCCAGATTCCCTGGAAGGTAGGTGATGTTGAGTTTGGATAATTTCCAACTCGAACTACGCTATTGCCGGTCCCAACAGTGACTTCGCTTGCCGCCAGGTTGGTCACGTTAATGTAGTTTGCATTAAGTGTTGAGGTTGCTCCGTTAACTTGCAAAACAACGTTGCCGGAATTATTTCTTACTGTTAAACCATCTTTATCAACTTCAAACTGGGGCAAGGCTGCTGTACCGTTGGTGGCAATAGTCATGCCAGTTGAAATGCTAAGCGTTCCCGCTGTGATCTTCGTGGCACTTAGTGAGCCGACGTTGGCATCGGTGATAGTGGCGCTGGCAATTTGCGCCCCGCTAATCGATGCAGTAGTAATGTCTACCCCACCATCAATCTTGCTTGGAACGTTGCTGGCAGTGTTGTAGGCAACTCCTGTTGCTCCGCCGTTTCCTGGAACTCCGCTCTGGTTGCCGGTTCTGTCAAGCGAAGTTACGGCGTAGTTATAGCCAGCAGAGTAATTTGCAAAGTCTGTGTCAACATATTGTGTTGCGGATGTTTCAGCAATGACGGCATAGGCCCCAGTGTTGTGCACCCTGCGGTAAACTCTAAATCGAGCAAAGTCACTGTTTCCTCTATTAATAAGCGGCGACTCAGGATTGTAGAAATCAAACTGCCACGTGACGGTGTTGCTCTTGAGGCCTGGAGAAACAAGTGCGTTATATGGTGGGTCACATGGCGTAATGTCTTGCGGAAGGTCAATCTCGTCAGACGACCACGGAGACTTGTTGTTTGTGTTGTCAATTGCGGCAACCCGGTAGTACAACTTCTTTCCTGGCTCAGCCTGGAACGTATGGACAACATTTGCCTTGATGCCCGTAGAAGCACTCTGTGAATCCGAGGTCTGGCTAACGTTTGCTCGTTGTACCTCTGTAAAGTTTTCGTCGTACCCGTACTCGACGCTGTAGTGGGCAAAGTCGTCCTCTGGGCTTGGGGTCCACTGTGCAGTCACAGTTGCCCTGGTAACCCCGTCTGGGGTCTGCAAAAGTGCCCCTACGGGGGCTGTGACGGAGAGGGACTGCGGTGCCTCCGGGGCAATGGTGTCATTAAGCCGTGCCGTGGCCGCCTGCATGTCGGCAAAGATCTGGGTGACCCCGCGCTTTGTCAGGAGTGGGTCGTCGCCAACGGTGACCGTGTAGTAGACGCGATCGCCAAGAAGTTTTGCCTTAATGCCCTTGACCATGAGCGGCTCTGCGGTGTCGTCCGCAATCCAAACAAACGGAATAACCTCGCCCACCATTGGAACTTCTGTTTCGAAGGTATCAAACTCCCACGTTCGCTCTGCAATCCCCTTCTCTTCCCAGAAAGAAAGAGCCCGCGTAGATGCCTTGTCGTCATTATCAACAAGGCTATCGTTAATTGCTGCCTCAATAATCTTTCCGCCTGCCTCCCAAATTCCTGGAGCAAAGTCAAACACCTTGTAGTAGTACACGCTAGGCTCGGTAGAGATTGCTGCACCGCCAGCGGCTGGCGACTGAATGCTAAGCGTTGTGCCTGCCTGGGTTGCCTTAAGGCGCATCGCAAATCGCTTTGTTCCAACATAAATCTTGTACGAAGACGCACCAGTTACTGCTGCCCAAGAGGCATACAGTTCCCTGTTGCCATCAATGACATCTTGATCGGTAATCGTCTCTGTGGCGTATTTACAAATGATCTCTGTAGTTCCAACGGTGGCAACGACTCGAACGTAGTATTTTCCAGCCGCAAGGGTTCCCGCTGCAACTTTTCTAAGAGTCAGGCTAATGTCCGTCTCAACGGACTCAAGTTCGCTTGGGTTATTTGCATCCTTGTAGACACCGTACACAAGAAGTCGATTGGCAACCTTTGATGCGGACCGTGGCGCCTTTGGAGTCTCAAATGACTTCATCGGCAACGCGTAGGCGGTTTCTGATGGGCTGTCAGAGAAGCCCATGCTCCCCGTAACCTTCACAACCGAGAAGTCAGTCCAGGCAACCTCGTCTCCGCCGTTGCGCTTTTTCATGAAAACAATTCTTGCCGTTACTGCCGTCGCACCTGCCCGAGCCATTGCCCACGCCTTGCACCATCGCCCGTCGTCTGTTGAGTCAAAGGATATATTTCTTTCAAGTTTATACGATGATCCAACTTGAGTCGTTCCGCCTACGTTGCTGTAGAAACGCAACTCCGCGTCCCAGTCCAAAGAAAAGTTTGTCTTTGCCCAGCCCTTTACCCTGGCAAAATAGTACTGATTTGCCGTTACTGGAATTGCCGATGTCTGGCTCTCTGCGGTCGTGGCGCCAGACGAAGCAACCAGGGCTCTGCCGTATCCGTATGGACCGCGATCCTGCAGGATAGAATGCCCACCAGCAAGGGAATACCCAGAGGATGCTGGGCTAGACTCAAATCGTGGGTTTTCCACCAGTTCTCGCGCTTGCTTGTTGGTGTAGTGCAGGTCCTTGTTGGCATCAACCCAGAATACGCCGCCCGTCTTTTCAATAATAATGTTGAGCGCCTGCTTGAGCGTCTTTCCGCCAAAGGGGCTGGTAAGGACAACGCCGGTCTCAAGCGTTGGGCTGAATCGGTATGACTTCTCTGGGTCGGGGGTGCCATCGTTAAGTTTCTTAGCAGTTTCAACGTAGGAAGTCTGATTGTCGATGCCAGGGTCAAGATCTGGGTCAAGCCCGTTGAAGATGCCTTTATAGTTCGCGTTTGCCGGGTCAGATGATCCGCTGATGATGTCGACGTCAATGGAGCCCTTTTGAACCTTGTCCTCAGGGCTCAGTTCTCCGGCGACTGCTGGTGCCGTGCTCAGGCTATACGTGGCCGTTGGACTTGTGACGGTAGCCTTGTAGTACATGTCCTTAACGCCAATGCCAGACTTGGCAAAGACTTTGTAATACGTAGCGCCAGCAACGGTACTCCAGTTCAGCCGGATTGTCCGAAGTTCCGGGTCGGAAATCCCTGGCGGGTCAATGTCTGTTGCGGTAAGGTTCTGGCTAACATGTGTAAATATTTCTACAATCTCGTTGGCGGCGTTGTAGGCAACAACTCGGAAGGTGTATGGTCCGGCGGTAAGGGTTAGGCCGCCGGCTATAACCTCTGTCGTAAGGCCGCTAATCGTTGGTCGCTCGCCAAGGGCTGCAGAAACAGTCGGGGCGTTGTAGTCACGAATAATCAATTCGTCCAGAAGGGCGGTGTAGTCCGCGCACTCCACTCTCTGGACAACAAACGCATCACCCTGTCGCTCGGTATCAACACTGGAAACAACACCGCCCCAGAGAGTCCGGACCACCTCATAGTGGCCACTTACTAGTGCCCACTCCTGCACCTTTACTTCTGTCCTGTTGGCTATATCGATAAAGAATGACGGATCGTTAATGGCATCAACCATCCCCAGGGAAGTTTGAGTGTATGCATCTAGCCCGTTACCGCTTGTGCCCCAAGAAGCGTAGTCATCGTATCTTGTGGTAGAAAGGTTGAGCATCGTGAATATATCGAAACGAAGAGCGGTGTTCTGCTCAGTCGCCTGCTGCTCCCATTGAAGGGACTGGTAGTCAACGCGCTTGCTGACGTCAATCCAGATTTCCTCCTGGATAGCCGTAGAGGTCTGGGGGTACCCAGGCCTGTATTGCATTAAGACCCTAATCTGGTTAGGCATCGGGACTCTCCATGTTACTTAACACTGCTTCCTGCTTGAAGTGCAATCAGTCTAGCAAGTTCTGCGGCCAATTGCTGGGCATCCATACCGCTTGCGTTGCTGACGGTGATGTTGAAGGTGTTGTTAGCGCCAGCGGTTACGGTGCCAGTTGGCGTTGCACTGGTTGCCAGGCCCGTGGCAAGAGTTGCATTAACACCGAGGCTTGTGCGCGCGGCAGCCGCAGCGGCCAAGGCAGTAGCATACTCATTAACCTTTCCTGTGGCAAGGGAGAATGAGGATGCGGTCTGGCCCATGGCTGCGGTCAAGGCATCTGCGCCCGTGACCGACTGCTGATTAAATGCTCCCAGCGGTCCGCTCAACTCTGAGGCGTATGACTTGATGCTATTCATGCTGCTCTCAAAGGCATCTCGCGTTGCGGTTACTGCAGTAGTAACGGCGTCGATTTGCGTCTTTCCGAACTTTAGGTTGCTGACTGGACCGGTTCCGGAGAGGTTGTTCGGATCAAAGTCGGCACCAAACAACAACTTGTCTAGGCTGGTCATCTTGTTCGGGCTAGACATGATCCCGTCAATCTGATCCATGACGTCCTTAAGGCTCTTTGCAACGCCACTCAATGTACCAATTCGATTATCGCTTGAGTCTGCAAACTTTGCGTATTGTTCAACATCAACCGAAAGCAGTGCCTGTCCGTAAGTGTCCCTGAGAACGTCGCGCATCTTCTGGATTGCGGCGTCTCGTGCGGCGTTGTCCTCAAAGTTCTTGCCTAGGGCAGTGAAGTAATCTGTAAACTGCTTTTCTGTGACATCTGCATCTGCAAGGTTGGCAATGTTGATATCGACACCAGTTGACTGCTCAAAGTCGTTGAGCCCCTGCTCAAGCGTTCGCTGGGCAAGGATTGCAATTTTCTGAGCGTCAGTAAAGGTATTCTTTGAGGATACAAGCGTTCTAAGGTACTTGTAGAGCGCGTCCTGCTCTGCATTAAGTTTTGTAACTCCCTCTGGCGAGCCGCCCATGTTGTTAATAACGCCAGTCAAATAGGCTAGAATATTCCCCGCGCCCGCATATTCTTTTCCGTTTTGATCCGTGTATCTCATTTGCCCCATGATAGCCTCGTTAAGGAATGTCGCCGCAAGCCCGCTTTCTTCCGTTGATCCTCGGTAAACTTTCATTTGCGCTTGGGTCATTGCTTTTCCGCCATACTTGAGCCCAGCAATGCCGCCAGTAAATCCGCCACCAGAGGCTGAGAATGCCTTATTGTCGTTGTACAAGACCCCCTGACCAATGCTGCCAAGGGCGCCAAGCAGTGCGTCTTTTTGAGCAGCCTCTGCGGCAGCGCGCAATTCAGCAAGGTTTCCAAGCAATTCCTCCTGATCTGTAGTCATATTTTCGTTTGCTGCAATTGCGGCTGCAATAGCGTCTCTGTTCTCTGACTCAAACTTTGCAAGATCCTGCTCTGCGTTAGTTGTCATTGTGATGTCCTGCTCGCCAGTTACCCCATATACGGCATCGAGCATGGCGTTGACGGCTGACTCCTTTCTTGCTGCAGCAAGAAGGCTTTCGTATTTAGTGACAACAGCCTGTTGAGCCTTGGTTCGATTTGCCTTTGATATTGCTGCATACTTTTTGTAGTTTGCCCCGCCGCCCTTCTTGTACTCATTGAATGCAGTATTTGCCGCGCTAGAAACCTCACCATCAATATTGACCATTCCCTCAATGTCGCCACCAAACATCGTCATTCGAAGGGCATCGTTCATCTTGCCAGCCATCTTCTCGTCGCCGTTGAGCACCTGTTGGGCAAACTCAAATCTGCTGTTCAGCCTTTGCATCGCTGCGTCGTAGATTGCTTGGGAGGCCGTTGAAGAGTCGCCAAATTGTTTCTCGTATCGCTCCTTCTCATCGGTAATAACCTTAAGTTCTGCGTCGCGTTGCTGATCAATGTAGAACTGCTCCAATGCCTGCTTGGCGTCGTAGAATGACTTGGCAGCCTCAAGCGGATCGGCAGAGGCAGATCGCATCTGAAGCCCTGCAATCTGGAGTTGTGCCTGGAGGTTTTCTTCCGTCTGGATGTCTGAGCGCTGCTGGTAGCGCTCATTAATCCGCTTCTCCTGCTCGTCAAGTTGCTTGATGTAATCGTCGTGCGTGCGCTGCTGCTCCTTGCGCATCCGGTCATATGCCTTCTGGGCAACGGACGCCATCTTGTTCAGCAGGTCAATGTTTTTCTGCAGTGTCTTTGAGTCTTTCGCTCCGCCGTCGCCCCCAAGAATTGAACCTGGGTTTTTTGCAATCATTTTCTTAATGGCGTCAATGTCTTTCTGGAGCAATTTGCGTGGGTTTGCCGCCGCCGCCTTATCAAGCCACTTTTGCGCCGAGGCGCTCAGGTTGTCATATTCTTTCTGCAGTCCGACAAGTTTCCCGCCCGCCCCTTCCATTTGCGCTAATTCCTTTTCAAGAACGCCTACGTGCTGAGCATCTCCGGACAGTCTGGCCGCATCAATTCTTGCCCTAAGAATGTCAATTTTTGCTTTCTCCTCTTCAATGGCAAGTTGCTTGATCGAGGCCTTTGTAATAAAGTCTTCCGCAATAATTTCTGCTCCACGTGATTCAACTTGGGCCGCAGAAGCGCCCCCAAGTTTGTCAATAATGTTCTGCTTTGCAAGGAGCAACTCAACCAGTGCTTGATTGTTTGCCAGGTCCTTATAAGAAATGTTAAGGCCGGCGGCCTCGGCGGCCTGGAGCGCATCGCCAATGTTTAGTTTTGTGCTTTCTGTTGTTAAGTACCCCTCTCGAAGTCTTGCCTCTTCCTTAAGGAGATCCAATTGCTCCCTGCTTGCATTCTTGCCAGCCTGCACAGCGGCAAGAAGTTTCTTTCCATTCTCTTCTTTAAATGTAACAAACGCCTTCTCCGCAGCAACTCCTTTTGCTCGGTCCTCTTCGGTTGCGCCAGCCAAAGACGTGCGCAACTTCATATCTACTTCAAGCGTTTCATATCGTGCATCCGTAAGTTCTTTTTGTTTATTTTTTAGATTTTCTAGTTCAACTGATTGTGCGGTTGTAAGTAGTGTGTTTACATACTGGCCCATCGGGCCTGCCGTCTGGCTAAAACCGGTGCCCTCGCCCAGATCCACTTGCGGAATGACGTAGTCTCCGCGCGGAATGACCGGACCGCCCGCGCCGGTTCTTCCAGTAAATGGCAAACCTGGCGGCGGGGTTGCTGGGGCAACTGGCCTACTTCCCGGTAGCGGCTGCGAGAGGAAGTTTGATCCAAGGATAGACTGGTCTGCAATCGACTGAAGGAACAAAAGCCTGGCCTCTCCACCAAGCGAGTCAAACTCTTTTTGCTTTTTCTGGTAGACGTCTCGTTGGCCAGCGTATTTATCAAAGAGTTTGTAGCCTGCCTCGCCGCCAAATGTCTCCATCATCTCGATGCGCGTCATGCTTAGGTCAACCTTTGGCGTCAACTCTTTTGCACGAACTCGCGCCTGAATGAGCGGCTTAAGCGCCTCTTTAACCATAGCAAGAACTTCTTTGTCAGTTGTTTCTGCGGTTATTTTTGAATAGTCAAAACCCGCTGCAGAAAGAGCATCTGCGGTCTTTGTTCCAAACCCAGCGCCTTCAGTCATAAATTGAATATCCGCAGTTGCAAGAAGCGACTCAAATTTGCTGAATCCCTCCTTGAAATCCCCTTCCTTCAATTTGCCCTCAGACGCCTTTGCCTCTTCCGCTGTAACCTTTCCTCGGCCGCCCTGGTCAATCAGTTTTGCAAACATTGTTGGGCTCATGACCTTTGTGTCGGTAATTGTTCCCATCACGCCCATTGGTGAACCAGCCGCCGCTGCTGTTAGCCTTTCAAATTCGTCTTTTAATCTTTTTTCGCTTATTGACAATTCTTCGTTTCGGGCCAACTTTCCATCAATCAACTTCATTTCTTCGCCGTGTCTTATCTTAAAGTCGTACAGCCTCTGCTTTGTAAACATTGCATCCTGACCATAAACTTCCATAAGGTCTTGAAGCGGCAGCGCGGTACCCATAAACTCTGCCTGCTTTTCCCTGAATGCCGCGTATGCCTTAACTCGCGCATCGCCCTCTTTTCCTGCGCCGATCCCCGTTACGCCACCAAGTATTCCAGTTGTAATGAAAAGATTTTGCAAACCCGCCGTTATAGTATTTGTAAACTTACCGACGTCGCTTGTCATGTAGGCCGTTAGGGCGTCGTTTCGCTCTTTTACTACATCTGCACCGAACTCTGTTTGATATCTTTCTGCAAGATTTTTCCTAGAGTCTGGTGCCGAGTATGCTTCTGACGGGTCGCCAACAATAAATGGAATTGATCCAGAATCTCCCTCTAGCGAGTTAACTGCCTCACCAATTGTCTTTGACTGCTCGGTTGAGAAGCCCAGGAACGTTGCTTCCTCCATGACCTGCTTCTTCTTTTCCATTGCCGCTTCGGAGCCAGCAATTGCCTTGTCAACGGCGTTGCCAACAAATTCTGCAAGGGCTCCGCCAATCATTCCGCCAAGTGCCGCGCCAACTCCAGGGATTGGGATGAGCGCCTGGCCAAGCGCTGCGCCCGCAGCCGTTCCGATTCCAGCAGCCATGGCCTGGAATGGTCCAGCCTTCTGCTTTAGAACGTTAGTCATTTCTTTTGGAAGAAATTCCATGAGTGGCCCAATGATTGGGGCAGAAAGAATTGGAGCCATCTGTCCGGCAAGGCGAGAGGCCCCCGTGGCAAGTCCGCCGGCAAGGCCAGCAATCCCAACCGCTCCGCCAATCTTGCCAAGCATCCCAGCACCAGGAAGGCTCTTTATTCGCTCGCGGGAAGCAAGTTCCTTCTTGCCAACCCTTCTGTTGCTGAGCATGCCCGTCTCTTCGTTGACGTAGTAATAATCGCCATTCCTGCTGTCGATTTCTTTCAAGCCGGTTGTTCCGCCGCCGCGCTCAATGGTCTTGAACTGCTTTGGAACACCGGCGGCTATTTTGTTGTACAGGTTGGTAAGCGACTGGGCAATCTTTCCAGAAATGCCGGTGGTCATTGCTTTGAGTGCCGCCTTGCCCCTTGCATCGCCAAGGGCTCCGGTCACGATATCGTTGAGTTCCTTGTCAGTTAGGAACGCATCGCCCTTGGTCTGCGCCTCAAGGACCCTTGCCATAATGATGTTGCGGGTCTTGTCTGGGAGTTTCTTGATAGCCTCTGCGCTTCCCTTCGGAATATTGATAGGCCTCCCAGCGGCAGCCTTGTCAAGCAGGTCGGTTGCGTCGCCACCCTGGCCCTCAATCAGTCCGCCGATAACCGCAACGGCCTTCTGGTTGACTGGCTTTGCCTTTACTTGCTGAATTCGATCAAGGGCACTTTGCTTTTTTGTTTCATAATCCTCAGTGGTAATCTCTCCAGATTCCATCTGCTTTTTGAGCAAATCCAACTCTTTATTGATTGCAGCAATTTCAGCACCGGCTTCCTCAATCTGCTTGTAGGAGGTATTGATAATCCAGTTAATTTGCTTCTGGATGGTGATGGCCGAAAGCATGTTGTCCATTGAGTAGGCACCGGCGTTCTTGTTTATATCCGCTTTTCCGGTGACGGACTTGCCCTCGTCAAGACCGGCAAACCTCATGACGCCAGCCTTTGAATATTCCTGCTTCAGTTTTGCGGCCTCTTCAAGGTCCCTTAGTTTCTCTAGGTCTTCGCCAACAAGGGTCTTGCCTTGGTTCGCGTCCCTAAACGCCGTAAGCCGTGACTCGGCCTGGTCGAGGTATCCGTAGGTTCCCTCAATCCCTCGATTTGTGATAACCGCTTCGGTGTGCGGCAGGGCGCTGTCGCCGTGGGACAGGTGGAAGCCTTTACCAAATTCTGGGCGGACGCCCATCATGTTTTGGCCGTAGTCCATTGCCTGCTGCTTGCCGCGCTCCATTGCGAGCAGCCCAGGAACAAAGCCCCTGCCCTCAAGCATGGCCTGCGCTGCGCGGCCCTTTCTTTCGGTCATCCCGTAAGAATTTACTTTTTCTCCAGGTCCCCAGTTAAGCGCGGCCTTGCTCTTGTCTTTGGTAACGCGACCCTTATCGTCAAGATATTGGCCCCTGTCGTTTGTCTTGTAGTCCTCTGCCTCAATCTTTGCTTTCTTTAGTTCGTCATACGCAGCGGCGGTTTGCTTTACCTTAGATATTTGCTGATCAATAGCGCCATTGACTTTTGTCCACGCGCCACCGATTCCATTCATAACCTTGCCCATAAGTGAGCCAGCCAGGTCGTATGCCATCAGTGCGGTCTTTAGCGCAAGGAACAGGCCAATGACGATGCCGAGCGGCTTGGCGAACGGTGTAATTATCTTGAGGATTACCGACAACGTTGCCAAGAAAACGGTAAGGAATGGCATGAGCACATCAATCGCCAGTGAGAGACCGGCAATAAATCCGGCAAGGCCACCCTCGGAAATTTCCTTCATAATAGTTCCGAACGCATCGCCGATTACTTTAAATAGTTGCTCGATGGAAGGAACAAACATTTTTACAAATGTCCCAACGCCAAGGGTATCTTCCTCTATTGCTTTTGCAATTCCGCTAATTGCAGCGATCAATAGTGTTATTGTTGCAATCAATGGGTTCGCGGTGATTGCTTTTGAGAATAGGCTAAATGCCAAAGTTGCAACGACGAGACCTTTGCCAACATCATTTGTGAGAATGTCGCCAATAAGTTTTAGCCCTGGTCCTAGGTTTTGAACAATTCCAGTAATGACTGCGCCAAACTGTGTGCCCTTATCGAGCGCAGATCCAATACCGCCAACAAAGATATTGAGGAATATTTGCCCAGCAGACTGAAGTGCTGGCCCAAAATCTGCCAGGGTTCCCATGAATGCGACCATTCTTGTGCGAACGCCATCAACAAACTTTGTAATTTCTTTTGAGTTGAGCATGAACTGACCAATCTCAACAATTGTGTCTCGGACAGATGTAAACAGTGGCTCAAAGGCTGTTGCCATGAAATTCTGAGAAAGATCTGCAATCGTTGAAAGTGCGCCGGTCATTGTCCTCGAAAGTCGATCGGCAGAACCCTGGTACTGCTTGTCCATTCCTTCGGTGATTGCACGAGCAGCGGTTGATCCAATCAGGAATCCGCGCTTTGCAAGGTTTCTAATTAACCCTTCAGCGCGCTTTGGATCTTCCAGGGTGCGAATCATTTCATCGATGCTGCCGAAAGATTTCTTGAACGAAGCGCTATTGAGCATTTGCTGGAGCCTGTCAAACTCTGCTGCCGTCTCTTCTGGGACGTCTTTTAGCATTCCAAGCGAGCGGTTCTTCATTGCTGTCAAATCCATCAGCAACTTCTCTGAAAGCATTCGATATCCTGCAATACCCGCGTTTGCCAACTGCATCATGTCGTTCTGATAGACGCGACCAGCAGAGTTCATTTGCCCAAGCGCGTAGGCAATGCGGTCGATCTTCTCGTCTTCGCCACCGAGTGCCGCAACGGCGTTGGAGATAGAGTTGATCATCCCAGGAATTTCAGTCGCCTCAAACCCGAACGCCTTCATCTTGAGTGCGGCTTCTACGAGTGGCTTAAACCTAAACGGCGTGATATTTGCAATATTCCTAATCTCAGCAACCATGCTTGTGGCTGCACCCTTGGTATAGTTAATGGCGTCAGAGAACTTAACCGACTGCTCTCGCATGAAGCCAATTTGGACACCGGCCTCATTTAGTTTTGGAACAAGCGCATTGCCAACGGCCGCGCGGGCTTGCAGCGTGTTTGCAAAAAGCGTGTTGAAACCCACGGTGGTGTTTTCAAGAACTTGGTTAAATTGGAACACACCAGACTGGAGGTGCTCAAAGACTCCACCAATTTCCCTGCCCAGTTGCTGCAGGACAAGGAACGTTGCCGCGCGGCTAACTTGCGTCCTGATTGCGCGCAGTGCGCCAACGTTGGTATTGGTAAGTGTTGCTATGGCCTCAGATGCTTGCTGAGACTTCTTGGCTGACTCGTCCAGCGACCTGGAGAATGCCTTGTTGGCATCACCAACGTGAAGAATTGTAGGAGACAGTTCGTTAAATCGATTCTGAAGGGCGGCAAGGTCTTTCAGGCCTCGGGAAATCATTTCCGTGTCAGGGACTACCGCTCGAATCTTTCTCCAATCGTTGTCTGGATCGCTTGGCGGCATTCCGCCGCCAGTGGCGGTTGGTGGCTTACTTCCGCCTGCGCCGCCCGGCGCATTGCCGGCAGCAACAATTTTTTGCTGATCGGATGTTGTTGTTTTTGTTAAGAATGATGCTGTCTCACGCGCTTCCGATGAAACGTTTTGCAATGACGCTGCAAGAGCCTCAAGGTCAACTTCTCCCGTTGCCGCCTGCGACTCAAGTCCTCGTAGCGCCGCTTGAATGCGCTGCAGAACACCAGAAACATCAGCGACTTCTTCTGGGGACATGCCAGTGAGTTTTGCCCCAGACTTAACTCGAGCGTCTGGAGTTGTGCCTCTTACATCAGATGGAAGCACTGCTCCCGGGAATCTCAGTTGGCCTTGTTTTGGCGCTTCGGTGCCACTTGCCATTTCTATTGCGCTTATTAAGAACTCTAGTTTTCTTCCGATACCGCTTGGATCACTTTCAAGAAATTGTGCTTTATCCTTTGCCGTCATCCCAGATGTATCTTGCCCTCTTTCTGCTATTGTTCTGTCTGCAATAGCAAGGGTCTTATTAAGAAGATCAATGATTGGGACAAGTTGTTCTGGGATAATTTGTTTCTGTAGGATTACATCTTTATTATTACGTTCGGCTTCATCATTCGCTGACTCACTCTTGACTGGCGTGAGATTCACTTGCTCTGCCCGGAGCGCCTGACGTGCCCCGGTGAGAGTTGTTAGTTCGGCGTCGAGCGAGTCAATTTCTTCCGTTACCGGGGCGATTGCCGCTTGGAACTCAACAAGAGCCTGCCTGGCGGCCTCAACATCTTCGGGAAGCGGCTCACCCACTCCGGGCTCCGGCTGTTCAGCGGACCTTAATTTTATATATTCACGAATTTCTTCTATGGTTTGCTGTGGCGCGTCTGCTCCCGGGAGATTGACTGGAGGGAGTCCAACCTTCGAAGCAAGATTCTTATTATTGCCATAGTTCTCAACTCCAAGGGCGTGCCTAAACCGTGCAGACTTCTCACTAAATACCATGTCCCTTTCGGTAAAGGCGTTATCCTCGTCTGGCTTAAATCCTTCAGAAATTAACCTCTTGTGTTCTTCTGATTCAGGTCCATAAACTTCGGGTACATACTCGTTTGCGTATTCGCCAGTTTTTGTGCGCTTTCTTCCTGGCTTTGTTCGCCTAAACCTTGCCTCGCGCTGCGCCATTTCCCTGTCTGTATCTAGTTCAATAGCAACCAATTCATCTGCTAGTTCTTCATTTTCCATCTGCATAAGGACGTCGAAAGCGGCCCGAAGTTTATCTTTTGCGGATACTGCGGCCTCCCTTCGAGCGGAAAACGCTGCACTAATCTTTTCCTGCAACTCTGCTCGCTTCGCGTCAATTGCAGCAATCTCGGCTTCAATCTCTTGGACCTTTGAGATTGAGTCAGTGGTCGCGGCAGCGGCCGCCCCTGTACCGGAGCCTGTAGATCCGGCGTCAGTCGCCACCTGAACGCTTGCCGCGCGCGACTCTGAGGCGGTTGCAGAATTTTCAACAGCCTGAGTCTCCTGCTCTCCAGCCGCAATGATTCGCTCAGCAGCCGCAGCCTTGCGCGCGCCCTGCGCAGCCTTCTCCTCGGGTAGAACTTCGTACGACCCGCTCTCGTCGTCTCCGTAGAACTCCTCGCCCATTTCCTCGTCGGTGAAGTCCTCAAACAAGCCAAGGTCGTCCTCTGCGGCCTTTGCGGACGCCTCTGCCTTGTCAGACTTCTTTGACTCAGACTCAACGGCTGCCTGTTGCGCGACAGCGCCACGGGCAACTTCTTCAACCCGACGAGCGATTGCATCAGCCTCCATGCCACGAGCCTCAAGCAGCATGCGAAGGTTATCTTTTGCTAGGGCGCTTTCTGGGTCGTTGGCAAGAGTTTCTTCCAGATCTTTTTGAATGGAATCAAAGTTGTCGCTCGGGGCAGGGAAGTTGGCGGGAGACCCTGGCTCTCCTGGCCCAGTTACCGGTGCGTCGGGAAGGTTGCTGCTGGTCCAACGCTTGCCGGTCCATGCGCGATATCCGGCCATTGCGTCTTCCCCCGCTGGGATTCCAGTAGATGGGAACGCATCTGGATTGCCAAAATCTACGCCAAAGCCAGCGCCAGTGCCGCGACCCTTTCCGGCCACTGGCTCAATTCTTGCTACTGACTGCTGATTCCTTACCGTTGCATCTGCCAGTGCTTTTGCCCTTGCTTTGGCCTCGCTCTCAGCATCGTTTGGATCGTATGGAATCAACTCAGTAACATCAAGCGCAATTTTCCCGACAGATTCATCAAAGTATGTCCCAAAATAGATCTCGCGGCCCTCGGCAAGCGCGCGCTTGATAAATGCGGCATTTTCCTGCATGAGTTGCAGGACTGCAATCCTAAACCGTTCACGCTTTTGCTTATTCCTCTCTTGAATTCCTTTTATTTCTTCCTCGCCCATTCCCGAGGCTGCCTCTTCTGGAACCATGTCGGATGGGAGAAGATTAAAGTTACGCTTGTTCAGACCGCCAACGCTAAATCCTGGGCCCGGAGTATTTCCGGTAACCACTGGCGCCCCTTCCGGCGACGTTTGCATTGCAAACGATGCACCAAAGTTTTCTAGCGTATCGCCGTAAAGATCATCAGTAGTGGCCCTATCGGCAACTACCCTTGCACCTCGGCCCGCTGCGGGCCCGCGCAGGCCGCCGGTGGTCATTGGCGCAGGTTTTGTCCGGAACACACCGCCTTTGGCATAGGTGCCTAGTCGCTTGGCGCGCTTTTTTGTTAGTTCTTTTGCGTCCTCGATAGCGCCCATAAGCGCCGGCACCAGGCTTTCTGCCCAACCCTCGCTATTGGCCAGATCTTCCTCGCCTTCATCCTGGGTATAGCCATTGATAATTGCGTAAGACTCAGCAAGCAGTTCTCTATAGTCAGTTGCCCCGTATTTAGATACAGATCTTGCTTGGTCTTCACCAATTCCGCGCGCTTTGATCCTGCCCAGTGTGTATGATTTTGATTCTTCGTCCTCGTTATATGGCAACGTAATCGCGTGCCCGTACTCATGGGCAACTGCCCTGCGGATATATGATGGCCTTTCCATTGGATCGCCTGTGGCCATTCTCCTTACAAGTTGTATGTTTCTAACCACGCCGCTTGGGACAATCCCCGCCGATTGCATGTGCCCGCCAGCGTCTTCTTTAACTTTTCCATCTAAACTCGGGTAAGAGTTAAATTCTGGAGTTTGAATGTTCAGAAGGGCATTTCCGCCGGTATTTGACGTAATAACATTTTCTGCTATTCCTGTTGCAACGTAAGCGGCAAACTTGTCATCTGCCAATTTTTCTGCAATATGCATAACAGAAACTAGACTTTGAGAATCAGGTTCTTCAGGATTTGAAAAACTTCCAACAGAGATTCTTACTCCGACTTTTTCAAGTGCTTCAAGCACAGCACGTGCGGCTTCTTCACTTACCTTAAGAATTCCACCGCTTGGGACCCCTTCAATCGGGTTGCTAGGAGTTTCCAACTTTTTAAGTTCTGGGTTCTCTCTGATCAGCCTTCTGACCAAAGAAATTGGCAACGATCGGAACCCAAGAGCAGCGGTTGCGTCATCGCCAAATGGTTTTAAGTCTTCAACTTTCTCAATTTTAGTAAATTTTGAAAGGATTTCTTCTTGCGAGCCGACCTCAGGTTTAGTTTTGTAAGTCTCAAAAATTCTCTGCTGTGCTGGAATTATAAAGTTCCGAGCAAGTGCGCCGCGCTCTTGAATCTCCTCAGAAACATTTCCAAGCGATTTCAGCCTGCTATAGCCCGGGTCGGTACCAAATGTTGGCGGCGGAGCCTCCCTGCCAGAAAGGAACGCCTGCAGCCTGAGTCTGTCCTCTACCTGCTTGAGGCGCTTTTCGGCAATCTCAAGTTGTCGGGATCGCTCTTCAATAAGAAGTTTTGACTCTTCTCGCTTGGAAGAGTCTGCATCTCTTTCATTTTTTGAAAATATTGCATCAATATCTTCCGCAATCTTTGCCACCACTTCCTCAATGGAGAGGATTCTTTCAACAAGTTGGGCTGCTGCTTCTGGCCCAACTGGATCAATGACCTCTCTAGTGCCCTCTTTAATTCTTCCTGCCCCGCCGCCGCGCGCGCCACCGGTGCCTTGCACCTCATATCCAATAGGCTGCAATCCCTCCTCCCCCATGGGCTCCATTCGCAACTTGTATGCATCAATGCTTCGGGAAAACTTTTCTCTGATCTCTTTTTGAATTTCAGGATCTTTGACTAACTTCAGCAGATCTTGTGGGTTGATTGCAGCCTCAGAAATCTGATTGCCAATCAGCGCAATCAATTGCTCCTTTAGGGATTCCTTATCGCTGCCTTCTGCTAGTTGAACTTTTCCAGCAAGTTGCTTAATTTGCTCGGCGGCTTCCGCTGCGTCTGCTGGGGACGGAACCCGTGGCACCCTGCCGCCATATACGCCCGTTGTTGCCCTTTGCTTAGATTCTGAATAGGCCTGCATTCCGCCAACGACTCTTTCGCCGCCCGCGCTGACGCCCCTTGCGATGCCAGCCACCTCAAGGGCAAGACCCTCTTTCTCTGTCCTGCTAAGTCCTGCGGATTTTCCCAATCTTTCTGTGACAAATCCGGGTGAGAATAGTTTGGCAATGTCCTCTCCCTCTGCCAGGGCGGCAAAGTTTGCCTTCATGTCGCCAACAATCTTTTTTAGTTCTTCGTTGCGGCCGGGGTCCATTCCCTGTATCTGATCGTAAAGATTGGCAAGGATAGAAAGGTTTACCCCGAGATCTTGCACATCGCTTGGCTTTATTGCTCGGCCCTGAGAAAGAGTTTCTGCCATTCCCGCCATGACAATCTTTAGGCTTGCAAACAGTTCTTTCATGAACTCAAGTGCGGGTCCGGCCTGCGTTGGCGATATTGTTGACGTGGACAACTGAGCACCGCTCTCAGACTCAGCATTCCGCACCAGAGAACGGACCCTAAACAACCCGCCTATAGGGTTCTCTGCAATTTCTCTTCGGGTTACGGTTCCTTCAATTCGCTCCGCACCGGCCATTCCCCTTGGGCTCTCCCCGGTCGCTGCGTCGTACTCTGGGTTAAGCGTTAGGACATCCGCATGCATTGCTTCAAGGCCGCCTGGGTATCTGGCAGCAATCCTCCTTGCCCGCTCATTGATTGCCTCTTGCTGATCTGAGTCAATCTTTCTTCCCGCAACACGCGACAGCGGATCTGTTCGGCCAATCCTTCCCTCTGGCAGCCCAATTGCGCGGAAGTAAGCGCCGCCTTGTGCCAAGGTGTTGTCGTCTTGTATTTCTTTTAGTTTTACAATGTCTTGCTGATCCGCAGCAATCTGGGCTTCTATTTTCCTCTGCCGATCCTCAGCGGCGGCGAGCATGTTTGCCAGGACTACCCCTATATCCTGGCCGGTCTCCATTGCCTCCTTCTCTGCGTCAAGGAGCAACTGCTGCACCTTGCCAGTCTTCTCTACATCATCTGGCCTTTGAGCCCCTGGGCGGGCGGGCGTTCCCTTCTTTTCTCGCCCAAAGCCAATCTTTTCCAGAATTTCAGTATCTCCGGAGGCAGCGTCTATGGTTTCTGATGCAACGCCAAATTTCTCAAGGAAGGCGATGTCGTCTTTCGATACACCTACGCCCTCGGACCTGATAATCCCCTCGATGGTTTTCTGAAGAGTCTTTTCTTCTTTCTTATCAATGCCAGCCCCGCTAATTTGGTACATCTTGCGTTTGGCGTACTCAACCAACGTCTTAGCCAGAAGTTGCGCCTCGCTGATGTTTTGGGCCCTCTGGGTTCGTTCCCTAGCGCTTCTTAGTCCTTCGGAAATTTCTTCCTGACTTGCGTCAAACTCATCCTGAAGCATTTGCATGATTTCATCATCACGTAGCGGTCTCTGCACCACCTCTTTAGTCTTTTTCTTTGTTTTCTTATTGACTACTTCTCTGGTTATCTCTTCCCCTGTTGTCTCGTCGTATGTGGGAACAGTGGCCACAGAGAGTTCAGCAATTCTTTTTTGAAACTCTTCTCCAGTTGGGCGCAGGCCAATCGGCTTCCGTGCGATTTTTCTCCTGTCAGCGTCCAAATCTTTAAGGTCTTCTGTGTACTCATCAATTTCTGTTGATTTAGGCTCAGGATCTGCCTCTCTGTCTGCTTCAACCAGCGTTTTAATTGCAGATTCAAGAGTCTCTGTTGCACTTTTGTTCTTTTCCCTCTCTGCCTGAAGTTGCTTCCTTCTCTCCTCAAGTTTGGCCAAACGTGACGCAAGGTCACCCGCATCAACTTGTGGAAATTTATCTTCCGACGCAAGGCCCGATGCTGGACCAGTTGCGGCCGACGTTGTTCGGGATGACCTCCGTGCGGCGCGAGTAGACATG
>Ga0214921_10002971_pt1 | contig 26743 bp, 25 predicted proteins | sample LL1505_MetaG_FD_177992 | JGI IMG/M metagenome (GOLD analysis project Ga0214921, IMG submission 177992) | Freshwater microbial communities from Lake Lanier, Atlanta, Georgia, United States - LL-1505 | ecosystem: Environmental > Aquatic > Freshwater > Lake | place: USA: Georgia | collected... | reverse complement strand
GCTCCATGCCGCGCAGACCACAGATATAAACGTGGGTTTTCGGGTTGGCGATCAGGGCGAAGATCTCATCGGCATGTTCGGTAACCCGGTCTTGGATGTACATCCGACCGCCACTGGGATTTTGCTGTTCGCGGCTAATTGCCTTGGTGTAGCGGAAGTTTTCTGGATATTGCTCTAGGTAACCGTTTAGGTCTTCTTCGTAGAGCAGGTTGGCGGTGGTGGGGGAGCCCATAAACAGCCACGCCTTGCCCTGGAATTGGTATTCGGGATTTTTGGCGCGCTCCCCTTGGTCAAACATGCGACGCAGGTAGGCCCGCATGGGGGCGATGCCTGTGCCGGTGGCCAGCATGATCACGTTGGCGTCTTCATCGGGGGGCAGGAGCATTTCCTTACCCACGGGGCCGGTGAGTTTCACCTGGGCGCCCGGTTCGATGTCGCAGAGGAAGCTGGAGCACACCCCGTAGATCTGTTCCCCAGCTTCGTTCTTGTATTCCAGCTGCCGGACGCAGAGCGACACCGTGCTGGCTTCAAGGTTGTCCCCATGGCGGGTGGAGGCAATGGAATAAAGGCGCAGCTTGTGGGGCTTGCCCTTGGCGTCCTCGCCATCGGGGATGACACCGATGCTTTGGCCTTCCACGTAGTGAAGATTGCCGCCGGAAAGGTCAAAGCTGATGTGGTTTACCCGACCAATCGCCCCTTCCCCCAGGAGGCTGTAGTTGCCGAGGACGGTGGCCACGAAGGGATCCTTGGGCTTGTAAAGATTCACCGGCACATCGGCGTGGGCTTTGGCGTGGTTAGTCATGGGGGCGGGGCTGGGGGTGGGGGCTGCTGCTGGCACTGCTGCCTGCCCTGCTTCTGGGGCGGTGGCGGCTGAAGCAGGGGTAATGCGCAGGAGACGGCCGCCGGTTTGGCCTAACCGCTGGAGGCAGGCATTTAGTTGGCTGTAGGGCACCTGCCAAATGCTGACACTGCGCCGAAGGCCTTTGCCAGCGAGGCTTTGCACCTCTAGTTCGTACATGCGGTTTTCGCCTGGGCGGCTGGAGGCTGTGGAAACGCGCATGGGAGAGGAACTGGCCGGGTGACTATAGGGACCCCTGGAATACTGGCGTGACCTGGCTACGGTCAGGGGGAAAACACCGTTAGTGTCAGCAGCATTGCTGTTGATGGCAGTTAGCCGTTATTTAGGTCTTTGACCCCAGCCCTTCCCCTGACGCTCCCCTTCGAGCCCATTGAGCAGGAGATCGAACGTCTCCCTGGAGCCACCCGTCGCCTGGCGGCTCAGCTTGTGCTGCCGCTCCGGGCTGAGGCGGTGTGGGATGTGCTCACCGATTACGAGCAGCTGCAGAGCTTTATCCCAAACCTGGTGCGTTCCCGGCTGCTCGGCCGCGATGGCTCCAAGGTGCTGCTTGAACAGACCGGGGGCCAGCGATTTGCAGGGCTTTGTTTCACTGCCAGCGTGCGCCTGGAGCTGCAGGAGCGCCCCCAGGACGGCATCCTTGGCTTTCGCATGGTGGCTGGGGACTTCCGGCGCTTTGAGGGGGCCTGGACCCTCTCTGGCGATGGGGATGGCCATGGGCTGAGGCTGCGCTACGAACTGCTGGTGCAGGCCTGCATGGGCATGCCCATCAGCCTGATTGAGCAGCGCCTGCGCGACGATCTGGCCAGCAACCTGCGGGCGGTGGCCTTGGAAACCCTGCGTCGCTCCCAGGCCAGCCCGGCCCTAGCCGCCCCCTAGCTAACCCACCACCCCATCAATAGAAGTAAATAAAGATTCTTAACCAATTTGAACTAAGTGAATAATCAAGGCTGGAAATCAAAATTAATAATCAAGGTCAATAATCAAGGTCAATAATCTAGATTAATGATCAAGGTTTATAGCCAAGGTTAATAATTAAGGCTAAAAAATCAAAGTTAAAAATCAAAGCTTCAAATTAAATTTTTAATTCACACAAAAAAGCGATTGGAGTTTTTTGAACTCCAATCGCTATTAATGGTTATTGGCCGGTGACTTGAGTTGGTCGCTTAGGCCAGGGAGGGGCTCGCTTGCCGCTGCCCTGATGCAGTGAATTCCACTGCTTTGATATACCCCCAAGGGGATTCGAACCCCTGTCGCCTCCGTGAAAGGGAGGTGTCCTAGGCCTCTAGACGATGGGGGCAAAGCCAGATTGGCAAGAAGCCAACCTAGTCATCAGGGGCTCCCACCGTCAAGGGTTAATCAATTTGGCCGCGCCAGATCGGAATCGTGAAATGGAAGCAGGCCCCTTCCCCCGGAGCAGAAACCACCCAGATGCGGCCCCCATGGACCTCCACGATGCGTCGGCAAACGGAAAGTCCCACGCCGAAGCCGGGTACCTGGGCGGCGGTTTGGGGTAGGCGCACCCGGTCTAGAAAAATGCGTTGCTGCTCATCCTTGGGGATCCCAGGACCGCTGTCGCTGACGCTCACCTGCACCCAGTGGCTGGTGCGGTGCAAGAGGGTGAGGCTCACCTGGCCCCCATCGGGGGTGAATTTCAGGGCGTTTTCCAGCAGGTTGAGCAGCACCTGGCGCATGCGCCGTTGGTCGGCGTACACATCCGGTAGGTCTGAGGGCACATCGGTGTGAAGCTCCAGCCTCCGGTTTACCCAGAGCTTCTCCAGCTCGAGAATGGCCTCGGCGGCAATGGGGGCCAGCGATAGCCGTTGGGGGTTGAACAGGGCCTCCCAGCGGGTGCTGCCCACCTCCAGCAGGTCGTGGGAAAGCTGAACGATGTCGTCTAGCCGTCGGTTCACCACATCAAAAAAGCGTTCGCTGGGGATTTGCCCCATGCGAAAGCTTTGGAGGGCAAGCTTGGCGGCCGTTAGGGGCGTGCGCAGCTCGTGGGCCACCATGCGCAGCAGGCTCTCCTGCACCCCGAGGCGGGAGGTGAGCGTTTCGTTTTCCTGGCGCAGCACCAGCAGCTGGTCCTCCAGTTGCAGTTCCCGCTGGCTGTGGTCACCGCTGGCGGTTTTGCCATGCAGGCCGATGCCGAGGCCACTCACCAGGCCCAGCTGGCGCCACCGGGGCAGCCAGTGTTCCATTTGCTGCAGGATCGCGTTGCCGGCAAAAACCTGCCTCGGGGCGGGCTCGAGCTTGATCAGGGCCGGGGTGGCCACCAGTCGATAAAGCTCGAGCAGCTCTGGTTCCTTCTGGGGGTCTGCGACCGTGAGCTGGAGCTCGAAATGGTTTTTCTGGTTGTCAAGAAACTCCAACAACCCCCGCAGGTCCTTGCGGGCCAGGTGCAGGGGGCTTGCCACCAGCAGTAAGCGCAACGCTTGTTTTTGCTTTGCTGCTGCCTGGCTGGGCACCGGCGCCTAGGGGAGATCTAACCAGGATATGGATTTTCTTCCGCTTTCCAGGGAAGGATGGACACTCTTAGCCAATGACGCCCACCCCAACCCCAGCCCCTGGGGCCGGGCCAGGCCATCGCTTCACTGGCGGTTCTTCTGCAGCCGAGTTTGCGGGGGCGCCATGGGGTGGTTGTTTTATCTAGAACTGGCTAAGACTGATTAGCAGAGGCCCCTCAGGGTCTGAGTAAGCCGATGCTGGAGCCGTTCCCTTTGATTTCTGAAACCCCGCCCCTGCGGGTGGCCCGAGACCCCAGTCGCATTCAGCTGGATAGGGGCCTGCGGCGTTGGTTTAACCGTAATCTCGGCCTTTGGCGTTCCCGCCGCCAGTATTTCTTTGAAAATGACGAGTGTCTGCGGGTGGATATGTTGCTGCGGGTGGAGGTTTTTAAGGAACCAGTTGAAGGGGAAGCTGCCTATCGCTTTACCTGGTGGCCAGAAAAAGAATATGACTTTTTCGAGAAGAAGCCCCGATACGTGCGCGAAGGCACGATGGATGCCTATCTCTGTGGTCACCAATTGCGCCGCAGCTGTGGTTATCTTTCCCCCCACAACACCAAGAGCCAGATCCGCCAGGTGGATGAACACCAATTAGTATTCGAATCCCATTATGAGGAATGGGATGTTACTGAACAAATTCGCCTTGTGGGTCAGGATCAATACCGGGCCCGTTCGATTTATTCCTGGAGCGATGGCAAGCTGATGGTGGCTGAAACCCACCACGAAATCCGGCTGGAGCCTCCCGGGGAGCCCCTCGTGGCTTGAACCCCCCTGGCAAGGACGGTTCCGAACCCCCAGGGGCCTGGCCCTGGGCCAGCAATTATCGCTGGGCTGACCCTAATCAAAATGACTAGGGTCAAATGACTAGGGTCATATTCCATAGAGGCTGGCCCCGGGGTTTGAGGGCCTCAGGGGGTTGCTGGCCACCGGGTAAATATTTATTCCGAGCCGCCTTTGGGGCGCTCAGCTAGTATTAATTTAAATATGCAAATTCCAATATTTAGATATTAAAGCATTGGACTTACCCATTTAATGCATAATTAAAGTATTGAGCCAAGGCATTTAATTAAAATTTGAATTAAAATTTTAATTAAAGTATTTAATTCAAGCGTTTAATTCAAATGTTTAATTCAAGCATTGAATCAAGCAATTAATTCAAGCAATTATTTCAAGTATTAATTTCAAGTATTAATTTCAAGTATAGAAACTTTTTCTGATCCCAGTCCGTTTGGGCAAATTCCGAATCTCTCTAAGAGCCATGGTCACGCCTCTTCTCGTCAGATGTTAGCCAGGTCTGTCATTTGGTCTTGTGTGTGTACCCTTGCGACCCAGGTTGGGGGTAGCTGTCTAGGGGTGCCCGGTCTGCCAGGTGCCATGGCCTTCGATTCGCCTTTGGGTGATGAAATCAGCGGCGGGGAGCTCCGTTTCCGTGAGGAGTTCATGCCCGAGCAACTGGCCGCCTTCGCTGCCGAGCTGGAGGCTCCCCTCGGCCCAGGGCCCTTGCCCTTGCTCCGTAGTAATGACCAGTTCGGTCTGGATCTGGCGGCCTGGGCGGAATGCATCAACATGGGGGCTGTTACGCCTTTCCTTCTGTGTTGCGTCAGCTAATTCCCGCCTCGTTCCTGCTGGCGCTCACCGGCCTCACCAGCTTGCCCCTGGCGGTCAAGGCGGCAGCCCAGCCCGCCACCGAGGCGGAAATGACCCTGTACACCAGGATCACCGCCCTCAACGCCTGCATTGCCACCTCCACCGGAGTGGAGTTCAACAAGGCGATTGGCATCGCCGGCGAAACGCTCACCCAGGTGATCCAGGGCCAGAACGGTGGTGCCATTAAGCAGTTGGGTGTGAAGCCGCTGCCCCTGGAAGAGCTGCGTAAGGGATCGATTAATTCCGTGCTGATTGGCGTATCCCAGGTATGTCCAGATCTGATGCCCCCAGACGTGCGCGAGAAGGTGAAGCAGGCCCTTAAGGGCCAGGCCGCCGGTGGGGGCCCTAAGGCTCCCTAGGGGCGCCGGCGGCGGCAGAGTGGGGTTTCCATGACTGCCGCCGTGTGAGTAACGCCTCTGCTGCCACCCCCGTGCTGCTGGCTGATTACCGGCCCCCCAGCGTGGCGATCAAGCAGGTGGAGCTCTGCTTTCAATTATTTGCAGACCATGTTCTGGTGCGGGCCCGGCTGGCGATCACGCCCTCCCAGGGCTCCCCTGCCGAGCTGCTGCTCCAGGCCGTAGACCTGGAACTGCTCGAATTGGCCATCGATGGTCGGCCCCTGGAGCCAGGGGAATGGCAGCTGGCCGCTGGTGAGTTGAGGTTGGCCGCCGTGCCAACCGTGCCCTACCAGCTGGAAAGCCTGGTGCGACTCCATCCGGAGCTGAATACCAGCCTCGAGGGTTTGTATGTGAGTGGTGGGCTTTTTACCACCCAATGCGAAGCCGAGGGCTTTCGGCGGATTACCCCATTTCCAGATCGACCTGACCTGCTTAGTTGTTATCGGGTGCGGATCGAGGCCGATCGTCAGCAGGCCCCAGTGCTGTTGAGTAACGGCAACTGTGGGGCCAGTGGTGATCTTCCTGAAGGTCGCCACTTTGTGGAATGGCAGGATCCCTTCCCTAAGCCCAGTTATTTATTTGCCCTGGTGGCTGGCCCCCTGGTGGAGGTCGTTGATGAGTTTGTTACGGCCTCCGGCCGGCCGGTGCAGCTGCGCATCCATGTGGAGCCAGGGGATGAACAGTTCTGTGGCCATGCCATGGCAAGCCTCAAGCGGGCCATGGCATGGGATGAAAGGGTTTATGGCTTGGAATATGACTTGGATCAATTCAATATCGTTGCAGTGCGTCACTTCAACATGGGCGCCATGGAGAATAAAAGCCTCAATATATTTAATTCAAAATTGGTGCTGGCCGATGGGGAAACTGCCACCGATGGGGAATTGGAGCGCATTGAAAGTGTAATCGCCCATGAGTATTTCCATAACTGGACTGGTAATCGGATTACCTGCCGCGACTGGTTTCAGCTGTCGCTTAAGGAGGGCCTGACCGTATTTAGGGATCAGGAATTTACCGCTGATCTCCATGGGGCTGCCGTTAAACGCATTGAGGCGGTGGCAATGCTGCGGGCCCATCAATTCCCGGAGGATGCAGGTCCCACCGCCCATCCAGTGCAGCCAGACCATTACATCGCCATCGATAATTTTTACACCACCACCATCTATGAAAAGGGGGCCGAACTAATTCGAATGCAGCGCACCCTGTTGGGGGAAGAGGCCTTCATGGCTGGGGTGCGTTTGTATCTGCAACGCCACGATGGGCAGGCTGCCACCTGTGAACAGTTTGTGGCGGCTTTGGAAGATGCTTCCGGTAAGTCCCTAAGCACTTTCCGCCGTTGGTACCACCAGGCCGGTACCCCCCGGTTGCAGGTGCAACAGCATTGGCAGGGCGCTGAGGGGGTGCTGGAGCTGAATTTGCAGCAGCAGCACGATCCCTCCCCCGGCCAGCCCCAGAAACAGCCCCTGCCGATTCCCGTGGCCGTGGGGCTGCTGGACCCCGAGGGCCAACCCCTGCGCCAACAGCTGCTGGTGCTGGAAGAAGCCGAACGCAGCTGGCGTTTTGAGGGGCTGCCGCCGGGGCCGCAGCCGCCGTTGTTGTCGTTGCTGCAGGGTTTTTCGGCACCGGTGCAGCTGGAGTTTGAGCGCAGCCTTGGCGAGTTGGCCCTGCTGCTGGCCCATGACCCAGACCCCTTCAGCCGTTGGGATGCCGCCCAGCAGCTCTGGCAGCACTGGCTGCTGGCGCCTTCGGGGGAGCTGGAGCAAATTCTCTTGGCTGCCTGCCGGCAGTTGCTCGCGGCGGTGGGCGGGGCTGCTGGAGCGGGGGGGCATTTGGATCCCTGCCTGGCCTGGGCCCTGCTGCAGGCCCCCGCCGCCGAGGAACTGGAGGCCGCCTGCCTTAAGCGGGGCCTGGTGCCCGATCCGCCGGCCCTGGGGCGGGCCCTGTTGCAGCGGCGCCAATGGCTGGGGCAGGCGTTGGCACCGGAGCTGCGGGCCCTGGTGGAGCGCTGCCAGCCCCTGGCGGATTTGCCTTGGCCGGCGGGGGTGGGGGAACGGCAGCTGCTGGGCCTGGCCTGGCACTGGTTGGTCGCCGCTGAAGCTGAGGGTCAAGTTGCTGCAAGGGCTGGGGTGGACAGCGCCCGCCGCGCCGCGGCCGCCGCGGTGGCTGGCCCCTCGATGACCCTGGCCCGCCAGGGCCTAGGGGCCCTGCAGCCCTGGGATTGCCCCGAGCGTCAATGGGCCCTGGAGGAGTTCCAGGCCCGCTGGCTGGAGCGGCCGGTAATCCTGGATGCTTGGTTTGCCCTCGAGGCCTCTACCCCCTTTGGCGATGCCATTGCCAGGGCAGAAGCCCTGCTGGAACACCCGCGCTTTGATCCCCAAGCGCCCAATAGCCTGAGGGCGGTGTTGGGCGGTTTTGGCCGTTGCGCCCAGTCGTTCCACCACGCCGATGGCCGCGGCTACCGCTGGCTGGCCCAGCAATTGGTGCAGCTAGACGGCCGCAATCCCATTGCCGCTTCGCGGCTGTTGAAGTTGTTTATGGGCTGGCGCCGCTACAGCCCCGAACGCCAGGGGCAAATGCGGGCCAGCCTGGGCTGGATGGCCGAGCGGTTTGTGTCGGCCAACAGCCGTGAGGTGGCCCAGCAGTGCCTAGGGGGTTAAAGGCCCGAGCGCAGGTTGTTGGAGTTGGGGAAGGGGTCGGGGTAGAGGCTGCGGTGCACCTGGGTGAACACGGCCTTGCGCTGGTCGCCCCCCTCGGCCCCGGCGTATTGGCCCCAGAGGCCCTCCCAATAGAAATAGATCACCCCGTAGCCCCGGTCGGCACTGAGCTGGATCTTTTGGCGCAGGGTGTTGGCATCGGTGGTGCGGCCCCCAAAACCGGCCAGCACGCCGATGTTGATGGGAATGCCCCAGCTGCGGGCCCGCTCCAGGGCTGATTGGTCGAGGTCCCGCTCAAAACCTCTAACGGAATAGGCGTAGTTCTGCACCACCAATTCATCCACCAGCCGCCGCACCGACCAGATCTCCCAGTCCTGCAGCCATTTGTTGTAGGCAAAGCGAAAGGGGCCAGGCGAAAGGCTGATGCGGCCGTTGCCATTGCTCTTTTGTAGGGCGGCGCGCAACTCCACCAACAGCTCGGTTAATTTCTGGCGCCGCCAGGTCATCCAGCCGCGGTTGGTGTAGTCAGCGGGGGGCTCCAGGCCGGTTTCCTGCCGGTAGAGCGCTGTGGTGTAGGCGTCGTAGCCCAGGTCCACGGGCCAGGCGAAGTGGTCATCCAACTGGATGCCATCCACCCGGCAGCGTTCAACGATTTCGGTGATCAAGCCGATGAAGCGTTGGCGCACGCCGGGATGGGCCGGGTTAAGCCAAACGCGCAGATCCTTCAGCGGTGATGTTTGCAGGTTGGCGCCATGCATGGCGTAGTACGGGCTGCCGTCTTGCTTTTTCAGCACCCAGTCGGGGTTTTGTTTCACCACCGCCGCATCGCCCGGTTCCATCAGGCCGTACTCAAACCAAGGGATCACCTGCAGGCCGCGGCGATGGGCATCGCTGGTCATCCGGCACACGGGATCCAGGTCTGGGGCCCGCTGGGCCAGGGTTGGTTCCATGGGCGCCCAGCGGGAGCGGTGGAAGGTGCTGCCTCGGCTCCACACATTGGGGTAGAGGGTGTTGAAGCCGGCATCGGCTAACTCATTCACCGCCCGGTCAATGCGGTTGGCGTCGTAATAGAGCGGGCTGGGGCTGTTGGTGAGCCACACCCCCACCCGGTTAAAGGCACCCCAGGCATTGGGGGCGAAGCCGCCGGCCAGCAAAGGCACCAGCAGGGCCGGCAGGCGCCGTTTGATCGCCAATTTCCAACCGTTGGCAGGGGTTAAACGGCCCAGCTGAGAAATAAAACCCATCAGCGAAACATCGAGCTGACAGAACTTTCCGCATGGATCCGCCAGATCGCTTCCCCAAGCATGTTGGCCACGGAAAGCACCTGCAATTGTGGAAAATGCAGCTCCTGGGCGATGGGAATGCTGTTGGTAACAAGCACCTCTTCAAACAAGCCCGGTTCCGACAGCCGTTCGATGGCAGGCGGTGAAAACACCGCATGGGTGGCGCAGGCGATTACCCGTTCGGCCCCCCGCTCCCGCAACAGCCGCGCCCCCTGGCTAATCGTGCCGCCGGTGTCGATCATGTCGTCCACCAGGATCGCTGTTTTGCCCTTCACATCACCGATCACCGTGAGGCTTTGGGCCACGTTGTGGGCGGAACGGCGTTTGTCGATGATGGCCAGCGGCGCATCATCCATGCGTTTGGCAAAGGCCCGGGCCCGGGCCACCCCGCCCACATCTGGGGAGACCACCACCACCTCCCCCAGGTCGCGGGTGGCCAGGTAATCCACTAGCACCGGGGCCCCGTAGATATGGTCGCAAGGAATATCGAAGTAACCCTGGACCTGGGCGGAGTGCAGGTCCATGGCCAGCACCCGGCTGACGCCAGCTTCCACCAGCAGGTTGGCCACCAGCTTGGCGGTGATCGATTCGCGGCCGGCGGTTTTGCGATCGGCCCGGGCATAGCCGTAGTACGGCACCACGGCGGTGATTTGGCGGGCGGAGGCGCGACGGCAGGCATCCACCATGATCAGCAGCTCCATCAGGTGATCGTTCACCGGAGCACAGGTGGGTTGCAGCAGGAACACATCACAGCCCCGGATTGATTCCTGGATCTGGATGTAGAGCTCGCCATCGGCAAAACGTTTGCTTACCCGCGGGCCATCGGGAATGCCCAGATAGCTAGAGATTTCACTGGCGAGCGCCGGGTTGGAATTGCCGCTGAATAGCCTGAGCCGCTGGCCATCGCCGGAGGGGAAAGTTTGGCTGATTCTTTCGGTGGCCACGAAACTGGTCACGGCACTCCGGGCAGCGGTCTCGAGATCCGATGGTAGAAGCGTGCCTGCTTCTTTGACCGCCATGGCCCCCTTCGTTTTTTGTGGTGCCCATGGCAACGGGGTGGTGCTGCCCCTCGCCCACGCCTGGGCGCAGCAGGAACAGCTAGCCCTGCAGCTGCTTGATAACACTGCCCCCCCAGAGGCCCAGCTGCATGGCGCGGCCCAGGGCCTGCTGGTGGTGCCCGCCGCCGCCGAGCTGGTGGATTGGGTGGAGGCCCTTGCTGCCTGCCGCCTGCCCACGCTGCTGGCCCTGGCGGGGGGCGAGCGGTTGGGGGCGGAGGCGGCCCTGCACCAGGCCCTGCTCAGCCAGCGGCAGGTGCCCTTGCTGGGGTTGCTGCAGGTGGGTGGCGATTGGCAACCGCAGCAGCGGCGGCTCGAGGGTTTGCCCTGGCTGGGTTACTGGCAGCCAGGGGACCGCGAAGGTTTGCTGGCCCTAAGGCCGCTGCTGGGGCAACGGCTGCGGCTGCTTGATCTGGCCTAGGGCTTAGCCCGCCAGTCTTGGCCTAGTAGCACCTGAACACTGGCCCCCGGCTCCCGGGCGCCCCGCTGCAGTTCCCCCAGCCCCAGGGCCTTGCGCACGGCCAGGGCCTGCTTGGGGTCGCTGCCGTGGCGGATCAGGGTGCGGGGGATCGGCAGCTCCAGGGGGGTGGGGCTCAGCAGCGGCGCCAGGCCGGCCCGTTCCAGCCGTTGGATCGCCCCATCAACGGAGGCATCAGTGGCCGGCCCCAGGCTCGCTTCCACATGCACGGTGCCTTGGGCGGGGTCGGGGCGCTGGCCCAGGCGCCAGTGCTCCAGCAGCGCTTCAGCATTGCTTTGCTCCAGCCGCTGGGGGCCAGGGGGCGGGGTGAGCGGCAGGCGGCTCACCACAATCCGGTCTGGATCGCGCAGGCCCGCGGCCAGCAGGCTGAGCATTTCCCCCTGGGACAGGTTTGTGTCTAGCTGTTTTTGCAGCTTGCCCACCAGGCCCCCCAGGCCGGGGGCAACGCTGGCATCGGCCAGGCGGTCCGCCAGGGGCAGCAGCAGTTGCTGTTGCCGTTGGCGCCGGCCGCCGTCGCCCGGATCGGGCCCCTTAAAGCGCAGCAACTGCTCCAGCTCCTGGCCCCCCAGCCATTGCTGGCCCGCCTGGAGGTTGATGGTGAGTTTGCCCGCCTTGTCTTGGTAACGCAGGGGGGTTTCGAGGGCTATGGGCAGCCCGCCGATGGCCGCCACCGCCTGGCGCAGGGGGGCCCGGGGCAGCACCAGGTAGCGGTCGGGGGGTTGGGGGTTGGCTTCACCGCCCACCAGTTGACCCACCACCTCAGCGGTGAGGGCAACGCCCCCCAGCCGATGCAGGGCGGCCAGGGGCTGGAGCTGCCTTTGGCCAGGTATTTGCACGGCCAGTTCACTGGGCAGCTGCAACAGCTCCAGGCCCCCTTCTGGGTACACCCGGGCCAACCAAAGCAGCTGCACCTCCCCCCGCTGGCCCCGCTGAAGGTTTTCGCTATCTAGCCCCATCAGCAGCACCGTTTCGGGGCGGCCGGGGGGGTCGGCCAGGCGGGCGATGGCGGGGCGATCGTCTTCGGCCTGGGGGGCAGCCCCGCGGGGGAAGATCCTTTCCCCTAGCCAGAGCCCGGCCAGCAATCCCAGGCCGGCGCCACCGATCCGCCAAAAAATGCGGACGCGGCGCCGGAGGTGAGCCCAGGTGCCCATGCATGGCAACGGTGAAGTCGCCAGTGTGCCCGATAGTTTGGGTCTTGACCGCAGTTGCTTTGTGACGCCTGCCCCCCACCTGCGGGCCCGCCCCATGGCCCGCGGCACCCTGCGGCCCGCCAAGGAGCTCTGCAGCGACTGTGGCCTCTGCGATAGCCGCTGGGTGGCCTACGTGCGCCAGGCCTGTGCCTTCCTGCACCAGCAGTTTGAGCGCATGGAGGAGCGGGCCCATGGCCGCAGCCGCGACCTGTCCAATGAGGACGAGTTGTATTTCGGGGTGTTCCAGCGCATGGTTTGCGCCCGCAGGCAAAGCCCCCTGGAGGGGGCCCAGTGGACGGGGATCGTGAGCAGCCTGGGGGAACGGGCCCTGGAGCAGGGCCTGGTGGATGCGGTGCTCTGTGTGCAGCAGAGCCCCACCGACCGTTTCACGCCGGTGCCGGTGTTGGCCCGCACCCCGGAGCAGGTGCGGGCCGCCCGGGTGAATAAACCAACCCTTTCCAACAATCTCTCGGTGTTGGAACAGTTGCCCGGCAGCGGCATTCGCCGCCTCCTGGCCATTGGTGTGGGCTGCCAGGTGCAGGCCCTGCGCGAGGTGCAGGCCAGCCTGGGGCTGGAGGAGTTGTATGTGCTTGGCCTGCCCTGTGTGGACAACGTGAGCCGGGCGGGGCTGCAAACCTTTCTGGAATCCACCAGCCGCTCGCCGGCCACGGTGGTGCACTACGAGTTCATGCAGGACTTCCGAATTCACTTCCGCCATAGCGATGGCAGCACTGAAACGGTGCCCTTCTTTGGGCTCGATACGCCGCGGCTTAAGGAGGTGTTTGCCCCCAGTTGCCTCAGCTGTTTTGACTATGTGAATGCCGGCGCCGACCTGGTGGTGGGCTACATGGGTGCGCCGTTTGCCTGGCAATGGCTGGTGGTGCGCAATGGCCGCGGCCAGCGGCTGCTGGACCTGGTGGAGGCTGAGTTGCAACTGCAACCGGTGGCCAGTGCCGGTGACCGGCGCCAGGCGGTGCAGCAGGGGATCGAGGCCTACGACAAGGCGCTACGGCTACCGATGTGGGTGGCGGAGCTGATCGGTTTCTTTGTGCAGCGGCTGGGGCCCAAGGGGCTGGAGTATGCGCGTTTCTCCATCGACTCCCACTTCACCCGTAATGCCCTGTGGTTGCGGCGCCATCATCCGGAGAAGCTGGAAGCCCACCTGCCCAGCTTTGCCAAGGAAATTGTGAGTCGTTATCGCCTGCCAAACCCATGAGTCGCCTGCGTGAATTACTGGGGGGCCAGCGGGCAGTAGGGGTGCTCCTGCACGTCAGCTCCCTGCCGGGCCCAGCCCCCAGCGGTGGTTTTGGCGCCAGCGCCATCGAATGGCTACACCTGCTGGGCCAGCACCAAGTGCGGGTGTGGCAGGTGTTGCCCCTGGCCCCAACCGACAGCACCGGTTCCCCCTACAGCTCCCCCAGTGGCTTTGCCCTCAACCCAGAGTTTCTAGACCCAGATCAGCCCCTGGGGCCCCTAACCGCAGACCAACGCTTGGCCTTTGGCCAGTGGCGCCGGCAGCAACGCCATTGGTTGATCGACCACTGCCGTTTCATGGTGTTGCGGCAACGGTTTGGCGGGGGCCCCTGGTGGCAGTGGCCCCTGCCGCTGCGGCGCCGCTCGGCGGCGGCCTTGGCCGAGTTGGACCGCCAGGAGGCCCAGGCCCTGGACCAGGAGGCCGAACGCCAGTGGTGGCTCCAGCAGCAGTGGCAGCGCATCCGCCAGCAGGCCAGCAGCCAGGGGGTGCAACTGCTCGGCGATTTGCCCTTTTACGGCGCCCACGACAGTGCAGATGTGTGGAGTCACCCCGAGCTGTTCAGCCTGTTACCCAACGGCAGCCTTGGCCAGCAGAGCGGTGTGCCCCCGGATTATTTCGCCGCCACCGGCCAGCTTTGGTCTACCCCGGTGTATCGCTGGGGCCGCCATCGCCTCGGTGGTTTCCGTTGGTGGCTGCGGCGGCTCGAACGCCAGCTGGAATTGTTTGACCTGTTGCGCCTCGACCATTTCCGCGCCTTCAGTGCCTACTGGAGTGTGCCGGGGGCCGATGCCACCGCCGAACATGGCACCTGGCAACCTTCGCCGGGGGCGGCGATCCTCAGCCGCTTGCAACGGCGTCGCGGCGGCAGCCTGCCCCTGGTGGCAGAGGACTTGGGTGTGATCACCCCCGATGTGGAAGCCCTGCGCGATCGCTTTGAGCTGCCGGGCATGAAGGTGTTGCAATTCGCCTTTGATGGCGACCCCCACAACAACTATCTGCCCCAAAACTTCGGCAGCGGTTCCTGGGTGGTGTACACCGGCACCCACGACAACGCCACCGCCCTGGGCTGGTGGCAGGGGCAATCGGCCGAAGCCCGGGAGCAAATGGAAGCGATCCTGGGCCATGGGGTGCAGGCCCCCGGTTGGGAGCTGTTGCGCCTGGCCCTGGGTTCCACCGCTGACCTGGCCATGGTGCCCCTCCAGGACCTGCTCAGCCTCGATGACCGGGCCCGCTTCAATACCCCCGGCACCGCCACGGGCAACTGGAGCTGGCGGCTGGAGGGGCCCATCGGCCACCTCGCTGGCCACCTCAGCGGCCTGGCCGCCATGGCCCGGGTTTATGGCAGGGGTCGCAACTCCGGGTAAAGCTTCAGCAGTTGCTGGAGGGCGTTGGCCTGGCGCCGGGGGGGGCTGCTACTGGGGGGGATCGGCTGCAGGCTGAACACCTGGGCCGCCGCCAATTGCCGCTGCTGCAGGTTGAGCCCGTAAACCAAACCGGCCAGCAGCAGCCCGTAGGCGATCGTGCCCTGCCAGGTGCTGAACAGTTCGATCGAACTGAGGGTGAAACGCTTCAGCCCGCTGTTGTCGATCTCCCGTTGGTTTTGCTTGGGGGGCAGGGCGGCCTTGAGGGCCCTTTCCAATTCTCCGGGGGGTAGCTCCAGCCGTTGGGCCAGCTTCTGCAGGATCGTGCCCAGGAAGGCGGCCTCCGGCAGCCGATCGGTCCAGCCCTGCTCCAAGGCCTCCAGCACTGCGGTGCTCACCTTGGTATCTAGGGCCAGCTGCCGTCTGCTTAAGCCCAGGGCTTCGCGGCGGGCCTCCAGGCTGTGGCCCAATTCCTGCAGGGGCGTTTGGCTCACCCCAGGGCTAGGGCCCCCAGGGGGGATGGCTGGCCCCCCGCCGCTGGCGGGCTGGTGGCGCTGCAGCAGTTCGTTTAGCCGGGCGCGGAGCCATGCCATGGGGGGTAGCAATACCGGGATTAAGGAATTAAGCCTGGGGGGATTCTGCTGGATCCAGCTCTGCCAGCAGCCGTCCCAGGGCAGTCTCCTCCCCTGGCTGCAATGGCCGCCAGGCGCCCGGGGCCAGCTCCCCCAGGGCGACGGGCCCCACCGCCAGCCGTTGCAAATCCAGCACCGGATGGCCCAGCAGCTCGGCGGTGCGCCGGATCTGACGGTTGCGACCCTCCCGCATTTCCAGCTCCACCAGGGTGCGGTCCCCGGCCTGTTGCACAACTTGCAGCAGCACCGGCCGACTCACGATGCCATCGAGGGGTACCCCCCGCCGCCAGCTTTCTAGGCAGGCCGCCGTGGGCTTGCCCCTTACCCACACCCGATAGGTTTTTGGGTGGCTATATCGGGGATGGGTGAGCGCCAGGGTGAGGGCGCCGTTGTTGCTAAGCAGCAACGCCCCATGGCTTTCGGCATCAAGGCGGCCCACCGGGTGCAGACCCCTGCCCCGGGCCAGCCGCGGTGGCAGCAACTCCAGCACCGTGGCCCGGCCGGCCGGGTCGTAGCAGGTGGAGTGCACCCCCCGGGGCTTGTGCAGCAGCAGGGTGAGTGGCGTGGCCGCCGCTGGCAGGGGCTGACCGTTGAGCAGCACCTCATCCAGCAGGGGGTCGGCCTGGTCCCCCAGAACCGCCCGCTGGCCGTTCACCTGGACCCGCCCCTGCAGCAGCAGCTCTTCGGCCCGGCGCCGGGAGCAAATGCCGGCCGCGGCCAATAGTTTTTGTAGCCGTTGGCGGGCCATTCAGGGTTCCGTGGGCAGGTCTAGGAGCAGTTGGGCACCCCCCTCGAGGTGGTTGCGGGCCCGGATGCGCCCCCCATGGGCGCTGGTGATCTGATCAACGATCGCCAGCCCAAGGCCGCTGCCCACGCGCTTACCCCGGGACCGGGAGGGGTCCCCCCGGTAAAAACGTTCATACATGTGCTGTAAATCCTCGTCGCTGAACCCTTCCCCCTGGTCGCGCACCTCCAGCCGTTGCCAATTACCTTCCCGGTAAAGGCGCACCTGGATCTCCCCCTGGTCGGGGCTAAAGCGCAGGGCGTTATCCAGCAGGTTGAGCAGCACCCGGTGCAGGCGGTCGGCGTCGCCCCGCACCCGGTGCTGGCCGCCACTATCTAAAACCAGATCCACCCCCCGTTGTTCCGCCAGGGGCACCAGGCTTTGCCAGGCTTGGATCACCAGCTCATGCAGTTCAACGCTTTGGGGTTGATCCCCGTTGCTTAGCGATTTGTTTTCGATGCGGCTGAGTTCAAGCAGGTCGGAAACCAATTGCTGTAATCGATTCAACTCCCGCTGCAGCCGTTCGATCTGAACGCTCTGCTTTTTATTGGGGCTGAGGGCAAGCGATTCGGTGACCAGGCCCAGGGCGGTGAGCGGGGTGCGCAGTTCATGGGCCACATCACTTACCCAGCGTTCCTGCTGCTGTTGCAGGGCCTCCAGCGATTGGCGACTTTGTAGAAACACCCCCACCCAGCCCCGCTCCCCAGGCATGGCAAAGGCTTCTAGGGGTTCGTTTTTGATCGGCTCCGGATGCAGCGGTGAGGCACTAACGGCGGTGTAGATCCAATTCACCTGTTGCTTACGGCCGCTGCTGCGGGCCGCCTGCACCGCCTCCTCCAGTTGGTAGCAGCGCACCACCTCCAGCAGGTAACGCCCTTGGCTGACCTGGTGGGGGTCTATGCGCAGCAGCCGTTTGGCCCGGCCATTGACGTGCTGCAGGCGGTTCCAAGGGTCGATTACCAGCAGCCCCTGGGGGGAGTTATCTAGCCAGGCCAGCAGTTGTTCCGCCTGGATTTGGCTGGGTCGCCAAAGTTGACTGGTTTGCCAGCGTTGCCACTGCTGCCAGAGCTGCTTAAGGCCAACAATCATCCGAAGCGGTAACCAAAACCGCGCACCGTGAGGATCAAGCTGGGGGCACTGGGATTGACCTCCAGTTTTTCCCGCAGCCAGCGGATGTGCACATCCACAGTTTTGCTATCCCCCATGAAGTCATGGCCCCAGACCCGTTCGAGCAACTTGTCGCGGCTCCAAACCCGTTTGGGGTTTTGCATGAACACTTCTAGGAGCCGGTATTCCTTGGGGGAGAGATTTACCTCTTGGTTGTCGCGGGTAACCCGACATTCCTCTGGGAAAAGGCTGAGGTAGCCGTGGCTGATCACCCCCTGGTCTGCGGCATCGCTGTTATGGGCAGAGCGACGCAGCAGGGCTCGACAACGGGCCACCAACTCCCGAATGCCAAAGGGCTTAATCAGGTAGTCGTCTGCCCCCACCTCCAGGCCCACCACCCGGTCGGTTTCCGTGTCCCGGGCACTCACCACCAGGATCGGGATTGAGAAACCGCGGCGGCGCACATAGCGACAGATGTCTAGGCCACTCACCCCTGGCAGCATCAGATCCAGCAGGATCAAATCAAAGGGTTGTTTTTCTGGGGAGCCCTTGAAGTGGTCGAGGGCGCCATGGCCGCTGGCCACAGCATCCACCAAAAAACCTTCCGAACTGAGCGCTTCGCTGATGGTTTCGCGGATGGTGTCGTCGTCTTCTACCACCAGGAGCCGGGCTGGGGAGGCCTTTGCAGGCGAAATAGCAGCCACTGGAGCTGACAGGCAACGGAAGCTAGATCTTAATCAAATTACGCCGAAATCCTTTGGGGGGTCCCCAGGGGCACCCTTAAGCGATTCAAAAGAACTGGTCGAAATTATCGAAATCCACCGCCTTGAAATTGCCAGCTTCCACCTGGCCCATCAATTGTTCCAACTGCACCCAGAGGCCACCGCCGGTGAGCAACGACAGCAGTAGCGCCACTAACAAGCCTGTGCCAGCCCCAAAACCAAACACCTGCAAGGCACCGCCAATGAACAGGGTGATGCCGATCAGGATGCCGCTGTAGGCAAGGCTGGTTTCGGCGTTGCCGAGCGGTAACAGGGCCAGGCGGTCTTGTTTCCAGCCCTCCAGCTTGGCTTCAATCAGGCGCGAAAAGGTGAGTCCGCAAAGCACGGCAATGCCCAGCCCCAGGCCGGCCACCAGGTAGGGCGGCTGGGAAAACTGGGCGTAGGGCAGTTCGAAGATGTCGAATTCCAAGGGGGGGCTAGCCAAGGACCGCAGGCTAGGTGCTCAGCCCTTGCCATAGGTCCCCGGCCAGGCGCCTGGGGCTAAAACGCCTTTGGAGCAGCCCAGCCAAGGCCCGCAGGTCGGCGGTGTGGAGGCGGCCGTCGCGCACCAGGCTGAGCAGCAGCCGCTGGCGCAGGTCGTGGCCCTGGGGACCAAGGATCAAGCGCATGCCGGCGCCGGCCACCGGTAACAGCTCCGTGGGGTTGCCATCTTGGCCCACCACATCGAGCAGGTTTTCCAGCCTCTGGAGTTGCAGGCGGCCGCGGCGGTCAAAAAGCACATCCAGCAACTTGCGCCGCATTTCCTCGGTGTCGGCCGAGAGCAAGCGTTTGGCTACGTAGGGGTAGGCAACTCGGATGATGCTGAAATTTGGATCTAGCCGCAGGGCTAGGCCCTCCTGGCTCACCACCGCCCTAATGATCAGGGCAAAGCGGGCCGGCACCCGAAAGGGATAGTCAAACATCAACTCCGAAAAGCGATCGGTGATCGTTTTGAAGTTGAAGCTGCCCACCGAATCCCCCAGCTGACCGCCCAAAACCGCCTCTAGGGCTGGCAGGATCGGTGTTACATCGGTGTTGGGATTTAGAAAGCCCAGGCGCACGAAGTCGTGGGCCAGGGCTGGGAAATCTCGATTTAGTAGATGTACCACCGCATCGGTGAGCGTTAGCCGATCGTCGTTGCTAAGCATGTCCATCATGCCGAAATCGACGTAGCCAAGGCGGCCATAGCCATTGGGGCCCCCGGCCAGGGCAAAGAGGTTGCCCGGGTGGGGGTCGGCATGGAAGTAGCCGAATTCGAGCAATTGGCGCAGGCCAGAGATCACCCCGGCCCGGATCAGCGTGGTGGGATCCAGCTGATGGCGTTCCAGCACCTCCCGGTGTTGCAATTTCACGCCATCGAGCCAGTCGGTGGTGAGCACCCGACGGCTGCTCAAGGAGCGTTCCACCCCAGGCACAAGGATGGTGGGATCGCTGGCGAAAAGGGCGCCAAAGCGTTCGGCGTTGTCTGCCTCTAGGCCGTAGTCGATCTCCCGAAACAGGGTGTTGCCGAATTCATCAACGATGGCGCTGAGGTCATCCCCCAGGTTCAGGGGTAGAAACGGCCCCGTGAACCTGGCTAACAGGCTGATCACCGCCAGATCCAGCTGCAGCCGCCCTTCCAGCTGGGGCCGTTGCACCTTTACCGCCACCCAGCGGCCATCGTGGAGTTGGGCCTTATACACCTGGCCGAGGCTGGCGGCGGCGATCGGGTGGTCGGGAAAACTGGCAAATAGGTGCTGGGCTGGGGCCCCCAGGTCGGCTTCGATCGTGGCCAGGGCGAGGCTGTGATCAAAGGGGGGCAGATCGTCCTGGAGCCGCGTTAGTTGCTCCAGCCAGTCGCGGCGCACCAGGTCTGGGCGGGTGGATAGCGCCTGGCCCAACTTGATGAAACAGGGCCCCAGCTCGGTGAGGGTATCCAGCAGCTTTTTACCCAGCCGCCGTTGCACTTCGGCATCTTTGCTATCACCCTGCACCAGCAGGGCGATGCAGAGGTTGCCCAGCTGCCAGAGCACCACCAGCAGGCGGGCCCACACCTGGTGCAGGGGAACAGCGGTGGCTGGGGAGATGGCGGCGCTCAGGGCTAGTTGAGACTTTAAGAAGTAGGAAGTAGTGGTTGCTGTCGTTGTTTTCCCCTGAGGCCCCCTGGCCCCTAGCGGCCAGCCTTGGCCCCCTGGCCCGCCAACGGGGCCTATTTCTGCATTTGCCAGCCCACCGCCGCGGCCAAGGGGCTCCGCCGGGGCGGCCGCGGCTGCCCTGGGCCTGGGATCTGCCGGAATTACCTGCATTGGGCGGCCCCCTGCTGGCCGAGGGGGCGGTGGCCGCCTCCCAGCGACGGGTGGCGGCGGAAATGGGGGCCGACCACAGTTGGTATGGGCTGAATGGCGCCAGTGGCCTTCTCCAGGCGGCGCTGTTGGGGGCGGTGGCACCGGGGGGCAGGGTGCTGTTGCCGCGCAACCTGCACCGCAGCCTTCTGCATGGCTGCCTGCTGGCTGGTGTGGAGCCTCTGCTCTATGCCCCCCCGTGGGATCCGGCCACGGGCCTCTGGCAGCCCCTGCCCCCCAGCCAGTTGGAGAAGCTGTTGGCGGCGGCGGCACCGGTGGATTTGTTGGTGTTGGTGTCACCCACCTACCAGGGGCTGGCGGCCGATTTGCCGGCCCTGGTGGCCCTGGCCCATGGCCGGGGGCTGCCGGTGTTGGTGGATGAAGCCCATGGGGGCCATTTCGGCTTTGATTCGAGCCTGCCCAGCGGTGCCCTGGCCGCCGGGGCGGATGTGGTGGTGCAGTCGGTGCATAAGAGCCTGGGGGGGCTGGGGCAAACGGCCCTCCTGCATCTGCAGGGGCCGCGCTTGGCGCCGGCAGCCATGGAACAGGCGCTGCTTTGGTTGCAAACCAGTAGCCCCAGTGCGCTGTTGATGGTGTCGGCGGAGCGGGCGGTGGCGGCCCGGGTGGCCCCCCGGGGGCGGCGGCAGCTCAGCCGCTGGCTACACCAGGCCAGCGCCATCGCCGATCGCCTGCGCCGGGCCGGGCTACCCCTGCTGCCAAACCAAGACCCTCTAAGGCTGGTGCTGGATTGCGGCGCCCTAGGCCTCACGGGCCTGGCGGCGGATGACTGGTTGATGGCCCGCCGGGTGGTGGCGGAATGTCCGGAACCGCTCAGCCTCACCTTTTGCCTGGGGTTGGGCTCCCCCCGGCGGCTGGAACGGCCCCTGGCGGCGGCCCTGGGCCACCTGCGCCAGGCCTGGGCGGGGGCAGATCGCCTGCCCCCCTTAGCCCCAGCGCCGCTGCCCGCCCTGGCCCAGCTGGCGGTGCCCCTGGCCGAAGCCTGGCGGGGCCCCAGCGTGGAGTTACCCCTGGCGGCGGCCGTTGGTCGCATTGCCGCCCGGCCCCTCTGCCCTTACCCCCCGGGGATCCCCCTGCTGCTGCCCGGGGAACGCCTCGATCGCCCCCGCCTGGCCTGGCTGGAGGGGCAACGGCAGCTTTGGGCTGGTCAGATCGCTGATAGGGTGAAGGTTCTGGCCTGATCCGGTGACCTTCCCGGGCTGATCAAGTCCGGCCTGATCTCCCAGGGTCCATTTATCCCCATGGCGGCTCAAGTTTCGGCCCCCGACCCGGCCCCCAACCCTTCCCCCTACCAGTGGGACTTCGTTACGCCGGGACTGCCTGATGCTGCCTTTGAGGCGGCCCCGGGTTTTAGCCCCACTCCGATGGAATTGCGGGTGATGTTGTTGGCGCACCTGCGCCCCCGGGCCGATTCCGTGGTTTGGGATGTGGGGGGGGGCACCGGCGCCCTCGCCTTGGAAATTGCCCGGCTGTTGCCCCGGGGAAGGGTCCATGCCCTGGAGCGCGACCCGGAGGCGGTGGAATTGCTGGAACGCAACCGCCAACGCTTTGGCATCGCCAACCTGCAGATCCACCAGGGCCAGGCCCCCGGTGATCTCCATCGGCTGGATCCCCACCCCGACCGCGTGTTGCTGGAGGTGGGCAGGCCCCTGGGTGATGTGTTGTTGGCGGTTTGGGAGGCCCTGGCCCCGGCGGGGCGCCTGGTGATCAGCACCTCCAGCCTCGAGGGCCTGGTGGATGCCACCGACCACCTGGGCCAACTGCGGGCCAGTGACCTGCAGGTGGTGCAGGCCACGGTGCATCGCATGCAAAGGCGGGGTGATCAAACGCGGCTGGCGGCGGCGGAACCCCTGTTTTTGATTGCCGCCGAGCGCCATTGATGGGGCGCCGCTGGCTGAGTGGACTGCTGGCGGCGGCCTTTGCCCTGCTGATCGTGGGCCTGGGCGGTTGGTGGTTCACCCTCAGCCTGGGGGTGATCGTGCACCTGGCGCTGCTGGAGTTTTTCCGGTTGGCTGAGTTCAAGGGCATTCGCCCGGCAATCAAAACCACCCTGGTGGTTTGTCAATTGCTGTTGATCACCACCCAGCTGGCCCCTGGCAGTGCCCTGGCGGCGGCGGTGCTGCCCCTGGCTGGCTCAGTTATTTGTGGTTGGCTGCTGTTGCAACCGATCACCGGCAGCATCGCTGACATCGCTGCTTCGATTTTTGGGCTGTTTTATTTGGGCTTTTTGCCCAGCCATTGGGTGCGGTTGCGGGACCTAAGTGATCCCTTGCTATCCCCCCACTGGCCGGGCCATGGGGGGCTGGCAATCACGCTGTTTGCCTTTGTGCTCATCTGGTCTGCCGATTGCGCTGGCTTCCTTTGGGGCAGCCGCTATGGCCGCCATCGGCTTTCGGAGGTGTCGCCAGGTAAAACCGTGGAGGGGGCCCTGGCCGGTTTAGTGGCTTCGCTGCTTACCGGTGCCCTGGGCGGTTGGTTGCTGGGTTGGCCCTGGGGCTGGGCCCTGGGGGCGGGATTGGGGGCGGTGGTTGCCCTGTTTGCCCTGGTGGGCGACCTAACCGAGTCAATGATGAAACGCGATGCTGGCGTCAAGGACTCCGGTGCGTTGATCCCTGGCCACGGCGGCATTCTCGACCGGGTTGATAGCTATCTGTTCACGCCGGCGGTGGTGTTTTATGCCGTTACCCTGCTGCTCCCCCTGCTGCGCTGACCAGGGAGGAGCCCTCTAGCCGCAGCCGATCACCATTGATTGACACCCGTTCGATCTGGATGGCGCTATCCAAGGGAACGGCCAACCCCTGCAACCAAAGTTGGCCTGCCTCCGCCCGCAGGTCGCAGGCCTGGCGGCCACCGTGGGCACCAATCAAAACCAGTTGATTGTTTTCTAGGCCATAGGCCCCGAGCCGCTGGCAGCCCAGCAGCTGCTGGGCCAAGCCATCGCTGAACTGGCGCCAGGGGCCATTGGCCAAGGATTGATTCAAGCCCTCGGCCGTAAACAGCACCTGGCCCTTAACCCTGAAGCGTTCGCGCAGTTGCAGCGGTTGGCCCTTAAGCATTGCCCCCACATTCAGCTCCACTGGCCCACTGGCCAGGGCCACCTCCGCCAGGGCCAGATGTTGGAACACCACCCCTGATGCCCGCAGCTGGGCCCCCTCGAGGCGGCCCCCCAATAGGGCAAGGCCAGAACCCTGCAGATCCAGATCCAAAGCATCGAGTCGGTCGCAGATGCGCCTTAACCAGAGCCCCACCCCCTGGCCCACCAGCGAGAGCACTGGCCCGCTGCTCATTGCCCTCTCCAGCGTTGGGCCACCAGGGCCGCCTGGTCGAGGTGGGGCAGGTGACCGCAGGCCTGCAGCTCCTCCCCAGGGTCCCCTAGGAGTTGTTGGGCCGCCCGCCGCTGGGGGGCCCGCAGGATGCGGTCGTTACTTCCCCACAGCACCTGAATTGGTAGCGGCGGCAGGGGCGCCCCCACCCCGGCAAAGCCGCCGCTGCGGGCAAAGCGGGCCAGGGCGGCGGCCCAGCCTGGGGTGCGGAGGTGCAGGCTGGCGATTTCCTCCTCCGCGGCCCCCATGCTGCTGGCGGGATCGGCAAAGGCCTGGCGGCAGAGGCCCCTGCGCACGCCTGGCAGGGCCAAGAAGGCCACCCCTAATTTGTCTAGGAGTGGCGGCAACGGCATGGGTTGGCCGGTGAGGCCGGCGGGGGCCAGCAGCAGCAACCGCGAGAAACGCCCCGGTTGCTGCGCCAGCACCTCTCGAGCCAAAACCACCGCCACGGCCCCGCCCATGGAGGCACCAATCAGCCCCACTGGGCCGGCGGGCATGGCCGCTAAAAGCGCCTGCAGCTGGGCAATTACCAGGGGTGGGCCGTAGGCCACCCCTGGGGGCCGGGGGCCAAAGCCAAAACCGCAGAGGTCGGGGATCCAGAGCTGGTGGTCTTGGGCCAGCAGCGGTGCCAGCCGCCGAAACTCCAGCAGGGAGCTGTCAAAACCATGGAGTAGCAGCAGCGGTGGGCCTGCCCCCAGCACCGCCACCGGCCATGCTTCCTGGCCAGGGATGCCTGGCACCGCCAGCGGCAGCCAGCGCACGGCAGCGGCCAGGGAACGGCCCTGGGGATCCAGCAGCCCGGTGGCGGCCCAACCCAGCAGGGCCGGCCCGTTCAGGGGGCCTCCAGCACAGGGCAGCCCTGGCTGCTGCTTACCAGGGCTGCCAGCAGGTCTTCGCTGGCCACCGGGAAGGGCATGTGGTGCAGGTCGGAGCCGCTGCGACAGGCAAAGGCACACACCTCTTGCAGCTCGCTGAGGCTCACCTGGCCCAGGCCCAGCTCCCCGAGACTCACCGGCAACCCCAAGCTGCGGAAGAAGGGGGTGAGCTGGCGGCGGGCCTGGGCGGCCAGCTGGTTCCCCCCCAGTTGTTCCTCTAGCCGCAATTGCACCAGCACCCCAAAGCCAACTTTCTCGCCGTGGAGGCTGCCATGGCAGCGGGCCAGCTGGGTAAGGCCGTTGTGGATGGCGTGGGCGGCCACGGTGCGACAACGGGCGCCGCCTAGGCCACCAATCAGGCCAGCGGTGAGCCCGCTGGCTTCCACCACCCGCCCCCAGGCTTCGCCGCCGGGCTGGGCCATGGCTTCGTTGCTGTCTAACAACAATTGATCGCGCAACACCCGCGCCTGTTGCACCGCCTGTTGCACCAAGCCATCGCTGCTGTGGCCACTGCTCACCGAGGCCTCGTACCACTTGGCCATCGCATCGGCGATGCCACTGGCCAGGGTGCGGGCTGGGGCCTGCAGCAGCAAGTTGTGGTCAAAGATCAGCAGTTCTGGGCAGCGCCCCAGGGCCTCATCCCCCTCAAAGGCGCCTGCCGCTGAATAGATGTTGGCGAGGGCGGTCCAGCCGGCACAGGTGGAGGCGCTGCTGGGCACTGTGATGCAAGGCAGTTGCAGGCGGTGGGCCAGCAGCTTTCCGGCATCCAGCACCTTGCCGCCACCACTGGCCAGCACCCCATCGCAACCGGTGCGGCGGGCCTGGTCGGCGAGTGCGCTGAGATCCAGTTCACAGCAGTCGAAGCGCAGTTCGGCCATGGCCGGCTGTAGCCCCCGCTCGGCTAGGTCGCTGGCCAGTTGCTGGCGCAGGGGCCTGGTGGCGGCGCTCCTGCCCAACACCAGGGGCCGGCGGCTGAGGGCTGGGATCAGGGGCAGGGCCTCAGCCCAGGCGCCGGGGCCCCGCAGCAGGCGAGCCGGGGCAATCGCGTGCTGGCTCATCAGGCCACTGGCCATAACTTCTGTCACTGCACCCTGAAGGTAACTGCCATCACGGCGGTGATGTCCTTCTCGATGGTGCGGGTGTCATAGGAACCACCGTCGCTGCTTTCGGTGGAATCGGGCACGGTGATTTGGAAGGTGCCGGTGTTTGCATTAGTAATGGCACCGATGCTGCTGCCGGCCTCGGCGGCAATGGCCTTGGCCCGTTGTTTGGCATCCCGGGTGGCCTTGGCGAGCATATCTACCCGTTTGGCGGCCAGCTTTGTGTAGGTGTAGGCAGGCTCATTGATGGTTAGGGGCACCCCTTGGCCAATGAGGCTGCTGATCTGACCAGAGATCTTTCGGATCTTATTTACATCCCAGCTGCCAATTAACACTGACTGTTTGCTAGTCCAAGTGGTGGAGCGTAACTCGCCGGTGCGGGGATCCTGCACATCAATTTTTTCGGTTTTTACCGAACCAAGTTCCATTTCATCGGCCTTAATGCCCTGGCTTCTTAGGAATGCCACGGTTTTTTCCACCAGCGGTTGCAAGCCCTGGTAAGAGAGTTGCTGGCTGGGGCCGCCCTGGCTCACCTCCACCGACCAGTTCCCGTAGTCGCTGGTGATGCGCTCTGTGCTGGCCCCGGTCACCGTGATTGTGTCGTTGGCCTGGCGGATTCCCTTGACCACCACCCCACTGGCGGCCCATAGGCCTAGAGAAAGAACGGCCATGGCAAATACCAGGGGCGGGGTGCGCCTCAGCAGTTGCCAGCCGTTTTGGAACCAGGGGGTAAGGGGAGCCATGCGGCTTTGTTACACGCCGGCGTTGGCCAGCTCCGGTTGGGGCAGCGTCGCCTGGCGGATTACCACCTGTTTGTCGTCGTCCACATCCACCAGGGCTGCATCCCCATCTTTGAGGCGACCGGAGAGGAATTCCTCAGCCAGGCTGTCCTCTAGCAGGCGCATCACCGCCCGGCGCAGGGGACGGGCCCCATAGCTGGGGTTGTACCCCTCTTCCACCAACCGTTCCTTAAAGGCTTCGGTAACGGACAAGTTGATGCCCTTCTCCATCATTCGGGCAAATACCTCCCGCAGCATGATGTCTGCGATCAGTTTCACCTCGTCGCGGTTGAGTTGACGGAAGACGATGATTTCATCGAGACGGTTGAGGAACTCAGGCCGGAAGTACTGCTTCAGCTCCT
>Ga0214921_10002970_pt1 | contig 26753 bp, 27 predicted proteins | sample LL1505_MetaG_FD_177992 | JGI IMG/M metagenome (GOLD analysis project Ga0214921, IMG submission 177992) | Freshwater microbial communities from Lake Lanier, Atlanta, Georgia, United States - LL-1505 | ecosystem: Environmental > Aquatic > Freshwater > Lake | place: USA: Georgia | collected... | reverse complement strand
ACCCAAAGTTTGCAGTTGGGTCAGACAAATTTTCACAGCGTAATAATCCGATCCCAAGGGCGGCGAATATAAGACCAATCCCTGGTAATCCCAAGCCCAGAGCAAGATCCAGCCAACCACTATGGCTTTGATGTAGCTTCGATTCTAGCCACCGCTCTTTGGCTAAATGACCAAAGGAGCGCTCGATGAGCCCATAACCTAAGGGGTTATCCAACAAAAGCTCTACGCCCGCAACACCCAAGGCAATTCGCTCGTAATTACTAGGCGAGACCATTTTGCCCATCGCATTATTGGGATAGCCTCGCTCGCCATCGAACTTCCAATGCTCGTACCGATCCACTTGGATCGCGACCCGCATATCGGCAAAAATGCTTAAAAAAGATTCGTTTTTTTTCACGTGGGAGAGTGTAAAAAAACCGAGCGCCACGACCATCAACAAAATCAGAAGCGCGCCCTTTAAACGAATTTGAGCACGGTATTGAAGAAACAAGGCAACGCAAAAAATTACGAATAGGATAATTGCGTGGAGAACCCCGTTTTTTATATTTTCTGCATAAAAAACGAACAAGACGGCTGCGCAAGATGCCACATTCAGAAAAATAAAGAAAGGGCGCCAACGCTGCCCGCCGATCTCACCAGCGATTTGACCTAAAGAGACAGCAAATAATGGTAAGCAAAAGGCCACATACACGGTTTTAGGCATATAAAATGGTAAGGATCTGTAATGAAGCTGAAGATACTCCGGCGCAACATAACCAAATTTTGGAGCTTCAAATGTGAGGGCGTACTTCGCTAAGTAGATAAGCGTTGGCAACATGAGTCCAAAGTAAATGGCGCCCCATATGATCCTTCGCTGCCTTTGCGCCTTTTTGAGGTCTTGATTTTGTCCATACCCAGCTAACGCTAAACCAAATCCAACTGCAAATATATATCCAATAAAAGTGCGCTTCCAAATACTCGTAAATTCATCAAACTGCAAACGAGGGTTGGTTCCTAAGTAGAGTAGCTGAAAAAGTGCCCAGCCAAAAAGCAAGAGGAGTAATCCGATCGGTAAGGCCCGCCTTGTCAATAGCAGATAACGGTTGCGCACAATCACATAGAGACCCACAAACGCACCCATAATCAAGCAAATATGTCGAATTAAAATCGTTTCAGGCACTGCCCAAATCCCGAACAAAATCGCAAACGAAATGCACTGAAGCCAAAGGATCCAACTGGGCAGCAGAATTGGTTTAATTGGGTATTGTGTTTGGGTAAAAAGGAAGGTGTTCATAAACAATGATTCTCGTATTATTTAGATACTTTTACCCAGCACAATTTGTTTGAACTCCATTGAACCGATTAATACGAACGATTTTTATTTTATAGAATCCATTCATTCAAATTGCACTTAACAAAGTACCCGTGACGATACGGAAATAAGTCTTAATCGATACTGCTTCATTTCGTTGCCAATGATTACTCTTTTTGTGATCATCGGCTATTCGTCAGAGACGACAGATTCAAAAAGTCAATTCTAAATTCCAAAACCATCTAAAAATCTTAGAGCCTTCATCACCATATTTGAGATTAGATTAAATAAGTTAAAAGGATATAGGTTTAAATAGATGAACGTTTCTATAATTGCACTTGATTAGTTCATTAACTACAACTACCAAAACTATATAAATCAAATGCTTACGTAAGAGTTTCTACTCCCACTCAATAGTAACGTAGGTAAAATACCCAGCATTTAAGGGTCTTTCAGCGCACCAGATCTTACTTGTGTAAGTTTTGCGTGACTTTTTTGTTCGATTTTTAGCAGCATATGCTGACTTAACCCTTTGTTTTTGTTGGATTTTACACTACAATAGTTACACGCTTCGTATGCAAAATATAGTTGTATGTTGCGTCAGCCGAACTTAGCGCAGCCAACATTGATCGGAGTAGAAGTGGAACCGACACAAATAAAACTATCGCAATCTCAAATCGAAGCCTTTTATGTCGATTGCTTCAACACAAGCCAAGTTAATGACTTTGTCAAACTCACAAACAAAGATCAGCAAAAAAATTTTCAATTAGTAGTAGATATTGGGGGCGGTGTTGGTTATTTCGCTCAAAACCTAAACAAGCAAACCGGCTATAAAGTTCGTGTTATTTACAGCGACAAAATCTCGATTGATGCTGTAAAACGCCTAAATAATTTGAAAATTGAGGGTGATGTTGGCGATGCGCTTACCCCAGATATTTAAGGTAATGAAGACATTATTTGCTTTAATTTGATATTACATCATTTAATTGGACGAACAGAAAACGAGAAAAGATTGCTTCAAAAAAAGCTTTGCTTGCTTGGAAAAATTCATAAGCAATAATTTTCGTAAATGAATATATTTACGATTCATTTTTTGGCCACTTAAGTGGCAGATTAATTTATGAAATTACCTCAAGCAAAGTTCTATCTGTTATTGGGAGAACTATTGGAAAAATAATCCCTTCGATTAGGGCAAATACTTTTGGCATAGGGGTAAGATTTCGCTCACATCGCGAATGGTTACAGCTATTTGAGGAATGCGGTTTTCAAGTATCGAGTGTTTTATTCGGTGAAATGGAGTATACCGCATTTCCACTTCGCCTATTGCTCATAAAGCAAGTTCGGCGTGATAGTTTCTTACTTGTTAAACCAACTCAACAGCATAGTGTGTCAGCAAAATAGTCGTTCTGTTGCGTGTGCGTAAGCTAAAACTTGCGTATTTCTTTTCCTTACCCAACCACATACGCATTTGCCAATACTCGCCACGTTTATACACCACAGCTTCGTCGTATATATCTATCTCGTCGTCATTAAACGTTTGTTTTTTTAGCGGCATATGTGTGTTGGTTTACTACGTTTTTGAACGGCTACAGCGTTGTGTAGCTTTATGTGTAACTTTAATGCCAACGCCCAACTAAATCAACAACTTAGTTGGGCGTGCGTCTGTTTTATGTAACTACAAAAACTACGTAATAACTAACCAGTAACCATACGTAAAATATTGTTCATAAAAAGACGAAAAGGCTCAATGCTTGGTCGCCTAAGAAGTAGTTGCTGATCTGCGAAATACGTCAATCCTGTATGCGAGTCCAGAATTTCTACAAGAAGGCTGGGATCTTGCTGCAGAATTGGCTTTAGATTAATCATTACCTCTGGATTAAAGTCAACCGATACGCTCTCATCCACGCAAGTAATTGGTAGACAGCCTGCTATAAACGCTTCGGGTATTTTTTCAGTGACGTATCCCGTAAACAAACCATTTTCTGGACAAAGATTAAACGCGTAGTTTTTGAGCAAATCATATTTGAGAAAATTGCTGTGATGATGGCTCTTAATGCGTCGATCAAAGTAGGGTCCAAAACCGTCTACTGGAATATATTGTTGAACTGCTTTCAGACAACTCGCCCGCGGCTCATGCAAGTGCGAACTCAATAGAATCGCCTTCCGTTGACGCTTTAAAAATTCCCGGCCAAGCGGTTTTTGCATTTGATCAAGCGTTAATAACATACCAAAGCGCGGATTGCGATTACCGTAAAGGCCCTCGTGAGACCAATCGACCATCTCCATCCAATAGGGTAAGCGAAAATGTCGATTGGACAGAATATTCAAATCATGTGAAATCGAAAAATCAGCATGGATGTGATCGTGCCGTAAATTTTCAGCAGTATGAAATAAGGTCACTGGTGGCAGTTTTCGCTTGGATAATTCTTTTTCAACGGTATCAACCCACTGCCCTGCTTTTTCTCGCCAAGTCCTAGGTAACCAACGCATGCGCGGTGCATGAACATCGTAGAACGAGCCGTAAATGAGCAAATCTGCCCTTACTGGTCGAACCCACTGTATTTTGTAACCCAAGGATTGAATCATTAATGGGACAAGACTGGTACCATAGTCACTGGGAGTACCAAGACACGAAATACGAATCGTTTTTTGACCTTGCACCATACCTTATTTTATCGCCATGCACGACTACAGCATTGTCATTACGACCTTTGATCAGCGGTTTGATCCCTTTCTAAAGCCTCTAATCAACACGATCAAGAGCTTACGTCCGGTAACCGAAGTCCTAGTGATGGTTAACGGGCCAGTTAATGCCCATTTTGACCCCACCTATCGCTCATCCATCCTGCAATTTTTAGCCACGCAGGAGAATTGCTTCCCCACCCTATTTCCCAATTTTCAAGCACTCGCGAAACTGTGGAATCGTGGTGCTATTACTGCTACCAACAACCATGTTCTCGTTCTCAATGATGATTTAGAGATTGATTGCTCCCTGCATCCCAACTTCTTTGAAGCCTTTGAAAAGGTGCTGGAGATGGAGAAGCGAACATTCAAAATCAATGGGAGTTTTTCCCACTTTTGCCTCAATAAAGAGGAGTTAATCGATGTTGGATTTTTTGATGAACGCTTATTGGGAATTGGCGAAGAAGATGGAGATTTTACCTGGCGCTACTTTGCAACCTATGGGCAGGACATTGGCTCCATCACCCTACCGGGCATTACGAATGTCCAATCCTCACTTGCCGATAGTGGATTTGTGAAGGGAATTGGGCACTACGCAAAATTTAATCGTGACTTTATCAAAAACGATAAATACCACGAAGTCATATTCGGTGGCTATAAAGGGATGTTTGATAAGCGCTCAAAAAAGAAATTGGCTGACGAAGTTCAATACCCCTATGAGCGCTTTTATCTAAAAAATCGCCATAAGCTATAAAGTTTTTGTATCATGAGTAGTTAATGACCTGCCAAGGCAAGCGTCGCGTAAATTCAGTGGCGCTTTGCCTTGCAAGGTGGTAGAACAATGGCGGGGTGTTCCGTTGATAAAATAAACTTTCGATAAAGTGCACAAAGGCTGTATCAATGGTATGAATCTCATCAGCATGCAGAGCAAGTCCAGTCCAATCGAATATGTTATGAGTTAAGGGCTTTACGTAAATTATTTTTTTACCTTGGGGACTATCGATTCTCAAATCATAGGAGCGATATCCTGACTCCTCATTGCAAACCAAGATATATGGTTCGCGCTTTGGATTGAGGCTTTCAAGTAATTGCTGTGATCGGGGTCCTGCGGGAGTTTTAGCATCTGACCATCGAAGATTAAAATCAACGCCATGTTGCTCATAAAAAAATGCGTCAAACCGTTTAATATCGACGTTTTCAATACCGATTGGTAGATACGTCGCGTTCAAAAAATCTGCGTATTGCCTTGCCTGCCTTCCACTTCTTACGGCAAAAAGATACACATTGGGTAAATCAAAAAACATCCAAGATAAGGAGTGGTAGCAACGTTGCAGACAAGCATAATAAAAACATGTGGTTGGCCGTTGGGCTGCCATTTTTCGCACCAATCCAAGACAGATTAAATTATCTCCTAAACCTAAATGAGGCTCTATGACTACCAAGTCTTTTTTAGTCGCCTGAAAGAGATTTTTAAAGGCAAGCTTAAGATTACGATCTCTTAGTTTGATCATTGGATTATTAACTGCTTCAATTTGGTAAAATACGTATAAAGTTTATATTTAATCATCCATCTCGTAATCCGTCTTTCCTAATTTACAAAACCACATGCATTCCTTTTTTACTATTGTCATATCATTAAAGCGCTCGGCATCACGTAGAGAAGAAAGCAAAAGGATTCTTGATAATAGCGGGCTTCAGTGGGAATATCTAGATGCGGTAGACGGTCTGCAATTACAAAGTACTCCCCCAGAATATCACGAAGCGAAGGTCAAACGGCTTCTGGGTTTTTCTTTAAGCGCCTCCGAGATTGGCTGCTTTATTTCACATCGGTTGGCATGGGCAAAATGCATTGAGATGAACTGCCCTACCCTAATTTTAGAAGATGATTTTTCATTAACACCGCACTTTCATCATGATCTGAATGTAGTTACTTCTAGCAATCTTGATTGGGATATTATTCGACTTCAAGGGTTGAGAGAAACTGTAGACTCCACAGTAATAAAGACCAATGGAATTAGCATTGTTCAGAATCAAGATGATCCCCTTGGTGCTACAGCCTACATCATTAAACCAAGCTCCGCAATCCGCCTCATTCAATGCTCTCAGGATATTTATGAACCCCTTGATCACTTCATAGAGCATTTTAAAAAACATCGTTTAAGGATACTTGCAATCAAGCCCTATCCGGTTGTGACTCGGTCTTCGCCCACCACGATTTATGATCGCCCTGAACGCAAACCCCTTCAAGGTTTAAAAAAAGTATTGCGAAGTATTGCACGAGTAATTGATCGAATTACAAGCGACAATCCCTGGTTTCCAAAATAGTTTCTTCATAAAACACTTTTTCATGACTAGCTGTCTTTTCTAAAAATTTGAATTATTAGGCAGCCTAACGTAACAGGGTACCAAATTTATTTTTTAACCATAATCTTGGAAAGTAATAAAGATGCATTTTTAGTGTTCGCTTAAGATGGCAGTGATAATGATTAGCAAAGCCAAGATAGCGCTGTGCCTTCTTTAGATTGTCTTGACGTAATTGATCCTTGGACATCTCGAGATAGTATTTTGATATTTTCTTAATAAATATGTTCCGGTACCTCATCTGAAAGAAATAATTAAACGACTTATTTAATACAATGGCATTTTTTAGAATTTTTTCTGTTGATTTTGAAGAAAATGAATTTACGCTTGAGGCTTGACGATAAGTGCACATTGACTCATCAATGTAACCAATATCTCCGTACTGCGTAAGTAATACATAAAGTGGCCAATCGTTAATACCTCGTGTTGCAAAATATGCCGTTGGGAATTCAGAAAACAACCTGTTCTTAAACATCACCGCACAAGAAGGAATGAAGCTATCAAAAATGATATAGTCCATCATGGTAGAGCGCTCACGTCTAAATTGCGGGACTGGTAAATGATGATGCTTTAACTCGCCATCGCGTAAAATATTACATCCATGAAAACAAATTACACAATCTGGATTTTTTTCTAAGAAATCAACCTGTTTTTGTAATTTAAGTGAACTGGTCCAAAAATCATCGCCATCCAAAGTGGCAATATATTTACCGCGAGCGTGGGAAATAAGATTGGCAGTATTTTTGGTAGCGCCAAGATTTCTTTCATTAAAGATCAACCTAATTAGAGACGGATGACGGGTTTGATATTCCATTAATATCTCTCGCGTCCGATCACTAGAGTAATCATCAGCCACAATAATTTCGTAAGGAAAGCTCAGCTGTTGATTAATCGCACTATCGAGAGCAGCAGCAATATATTGCTCTTGATTAAAGGCAATTAAACATGCACTGACTACAATGGGAGAATGTGACATGGCATCAAATGAAATATTCCAACCTTACTTATATGATTTTTAGGCAAAATATAGTCTTAACTAGTCCATTTTAATATCAACGGCTGTTAAAGTATTATTTCAGCTATCTTCTTTTAACTCCTATATAACGACATCATGAAGGTTGGTTGCATTATTCAAGGCGATTTTCGTAGGGGAACCAAACTTATTCTTGATAAACTTCCAGAATTATTTGACTTCACCGTCCTCTCAACCTGGGATGATGAATTTGTTTCTCCAGCTGGTAACTATGCAGTTATTAAAAATCAAAAGCCAAATACACCTGGATTTACAAATCGCAACTACCAACGACTAACAACGGCTAGAGGCCTTGAGGCTGCTAAAGCAGAAAATTGTGATTATGTGCTTAAGTGGCGCACTGATATGCTTCCCACGAGACTTTCAAAAGAACAACTTTTACAATGGGCAAATTTTTCTCCACCCATCAATACAAAATCGAGAATCGTAATGCCAGCCTTTAGAAACATTTCGATTGATCCTGACACCTTTTCAACAGTACCTGATCTCTTTGCATTTGGTCATGTTGAAGAGATGACTCGGCTTTGGGATGATTCTGAATTTGACTACTCAAAAGAATTTAATATGCCCTTAGAAGATCAAGAAAAACTCGGGGGAAGCCTCATGCAGACATCGTTGTTATCAGAATTTTATTGTGCTGAGGCTGAACTCTATACGATTTATCGATCTAGGCTTTCCAAGTTTGTACAAACTCCTTTAAATCATAAGATAGTTGCTGAAAATTATTTGCGCTTAATTGACTACAATCCGCTTGGTATTCTTTGGTTTGGCCAAAAAAAGGGATTTCGAAGTATTGGCCAAGCGTGGGAGCATCCGTGGTGGACAGAGAACCAATGGAGACACCGCAGTGCAAAAATCCATCCATTCGGTTACCAATCAAGTAAATACCTTGGAAAAATAAAGAGAAAACTTTCTACATATAAAATCAATAGAGAACTTAAACGGCAAGAAAAAATATGGCTCGACCTTTTTCCGAATGTAGTGCTTTAACTTTTGAAAGTTGAACGAAATGGGTCTATTAAAGAAATATTTAAAAAAAGTACAGTTTTCTAAAAATTTTCAATTAAAACGTCACCAATTGGAGAACAATCGCTTTTCCATGGCCTGGGAAAATCGATACCCTTGCCTCAATGATGTCACAAGCAACACCGGCTTTGATTCGCACTATCTTTACCACACTGCTTGGGCAGCGCGTATCTTGGCGCAAACCATGCCAGAGAGTCATACCGACATTTCATCTTGCCTTAGATTTGTATCTCTAGTCTCTGCTTTTATTCCAGTCGATTTTTATGACTACCGTCCTGCGCCGTTGAATTTGGCAGGACTCCATTCAAGGCGTGCAGATTTAATGAATCTTCCCTTTGCCGATCAATCCATAAGGTCACTGTCTTGTATGCATGTTATTGAACATATTGGCCTTGAGCGCTATGGTGACCCATTTGATCCAGAAGGCGATCTTAAAGCGATCAGGGAACTAAAACGAGTACTTGCTACTGGCGGAAATTTACTCTTTGTGGTGCCTGTAGGTGAAAATGCAATTATTCAGTACAACGCGCACCGCATCTATACTTATCGACAAGTTTTAAACTATTTTCCTGAACTAAAGCTCGTTAGCTTTGCATACATCAATGATGCAGGTGATTATATTGAAGAAGCCAAGGGAGCAGACACGGTAGGACAGGTTTATGGCTGTGGTTGTTTTTTCTTTAACAAACCATCTTAGGTGAGCTGTCCAATTTTTTCTTTAAATTGAAGATAAATATTTTCACTATAGTGATAAGGAAATGTTTTTAGGTGCTCTGGCGCATTTGTTGGCCAATTGACCGTTGATTCATCAATGGCAATTAAATGTAATTGCGGTCGCGTTTTTGCTATCTCATTGATAACTTTCAATAAAGCAAAGTGTCGATCAATAAATACCTGTCTGGTTTCTAACGCTATTGGAAAAAAAAGAAAATAAATGGAACAAGTTCCCCAGCGATCTTCAAATAGATCAAATAATTTGATGTATGAATTCTTTAAATCTTCGATTAATATCAAACCAGAATTATCGTATTGCTTAATGAAATTTTTCTCATGAATAAGATCGCTATATCCGCAACAAAACTGCCATCCGCTTAATTTGTTAATAAATAATTGATCTGTTAATTCTGCAAATGAATCCATGAAAATAAATCTTGGAGGGCACTTTGGTAGACAATCAAAATATTCAAGCTGACGAATCAAAGGAAGCACATCTTGTCTAGCCATATGGCTTTCTAAATATCGACTCTTTGGGAGGAGCTTTTTATTATTCCAATAGGTCACTAATAAATCCGCTCGTCCTTTTTGAAAATTGACTTCTTTTGGTAAATTTTCAAAATGCTTGAGAACATCATAACCAAGACATGCATGTCTTCCTAAGAACCAATCTTTCCAGAAATAGCGCCACCGAATGCGATACTTGATACCTTCCTTAAATGGCTTTATGAAGGAAGAGATAACGCCCATAAGAAAAATTTAATTGTGAATAAGCTGAAGATAGGAATTTAGATCCTCAGGGGTGCCAATCCCATGCATTTGGCTTTGCTCGATATTAAAAATACCAATTTTTTTCCCTTTTTTAATCAAATAGTTATAGACTGGACAAGTATAAAACTCATTATTGACCCGATCATTTTCAATAATCATTTGAATAATGCTATCAACAAGCTCATCAGCACGTTTAAAGTAATAGATCCCCACTGTTGCAAATTCTGAAATTGCTTTTTTTTCCTGAACTTCAGTGACAAGCCCAAAAGAATCTATTTTTGCAAAAGACCACTTCGGATTTAGTTCAGCATCAATAAACGTCAAAATTGAGCCATCAAGATTTCTAGACTTGGCATCATGCAAAAATTCAGTAAAACAGTTATCAATAATTTGATCCGAATTAGCAATCACAACCTCTTCATTAGGCAATAGATGCGATCTGGCGTATAGAACGGTACATGCAGTACCCTCGGTGAGCTTATCAATCGGCACAAATACCGCATTAAAGTCGGATTGGATCTGTGCAACTAACTCTTGATTGCTTTCAATATGCTCTTTTCTGGCCAATAGAATAAATTTGGCACCAGGCTGCTGGAGATTGCCCATCACCCTCACAATCATCGGTTTGCCCGCTACATCAATGAGTGGTTTTGGTTTTTTGTATCCAGCGTTTGTAAATCTTGACCCTAAACCCGCCATTGGAATCACAATATTCACGTTGACTGACCTATGTATTTATCATTTTGTGCACCTGGGTACTTGACAACAACCGTGGTAACGTCTTCTAGTACCTCAAAATCAGTCGCCTCTCCAGGCTCAATTACGACAATATCACCAGCCTCATAAATATCTCCGTTCATACGTACTTTTCCTGAAATAATGACCGTAATTTCTGTGGCTATCTTGTGGTGGTGAGCTTCTTCGTAATCATTTTTATGGTACTGCTTAACACCCACCTCAACTGCTTGAGTCTTAATTATCGTGGGGGAAAAATCCCCCACAAACCACCCTTTCGTCATCTGACTTAACTGGTACTTTTTCATAAACCCTTTTCGAACTCTTCAATTTTTTGGGGTGTATAGAAACTATGGTAATTTTTATTTGGTATTTGCAGAGCTTTAATTTTTTTACCTTTTAAAATTAATTCATTAAAGGTTGGAGCAATATAAAATATTTCAGCATTTGAACAAGACTTTAAGATCATTGATTGAGCGGCCAGAATAAAATCTTTACCCTGTTTGTAGTAGTAAAAACCAGCTATAGCATTTTTACTTAATGGTCGTTTTTCAGCAGTCTCAAGGACATAGTTATCAGCATCCAACTTAACAAAAGACCATCGCGGATGCGTTGAATTAAAAACTAAACATCCCGCATCGCAATTGGTATTAAATAACTCATCAACTATCTTAGAAAGATCACCATCGATTAGCTGATCAAAATTGGCGATGATCAACGGATTACCATCGTTGATAACATCAATCGCTAGCAGTGCACTACAGGCAGCGCCCTTAGTCTCCTGATCAAGAATAATGATCTTACATTCTCCATTAGTCAGAAGGCGCAATGTGTCATCTAGATGAAATTTGACACAATCAATTTTTTTTATCACAAATATAAACTGTAAATCATGCTGTATGGTCTGAAGATTTTCAACTGCGTGTTGAATCATGGGTTTACCCAAAATTTCAACGAGCATCTTCGGATAAAAATACTCCTCAGAATCAAAAAACTTAGAATTTCCACTTAAAGGTATGAGTACGTTAATCATGATAATGACTCAACCTTTTTAATAAAATTCATAATATTGGCATAATTGACATCAGTGACTTGATCGATTTGCATCACATGAGCCCCTGCCTGGGTAGCAGCGTGAATACCGTGTGAATTATCTTCCAAGACCAAGCACTCGCTTGGATGAATGCCAAAGCGTTCAATTGTTTTAATATAGATTTCAGGGTCGGGCTTCGCTTTCCCCACATCTTGGTTAGAGAGGTAAAAATCAAAATAATCAATTAATGCAGCTTTAGATAACATTAAAGTAATGGTGTCACGTATTGAATTTGAACAAACTGCTAGGCGATACCCATCATTTTTTAACTTAGAAATGGCATATTCATGACAAAATAGAGGAATGCATTTTGTCATAGCAATATCCATGGTAAAAATTTGCTTTAGTTCATTAATAAATTGATGCAGTTGTTTTGGTAATTGAGTATGCGAACTCAAAATTTCTAATTTCTTCTTAGTCGGCAGGCCATCATAGGTTACCAAATGATCATGCCTTGATATCTCAAAACCAAAAATAGATAAGGCTTTATTTAAGGCCTCAAAGTGCCAATCTTTAGCGTCTATTAAAACGCCATCCATGTCAAAAACAATGCATTTTATTTTACTCATGAGAAATATTGTTTTGCCTCTAGTGGAAAATCTGTACAAAGCATTAAAGAGTCTTGTGTAGTGTACAAGGATTTAACCATTGACCAAAGAGGACGATGATCTCTATTATGCAGCTCTGGGGAAACAATTGCGACGAATTTTCCGAGTGCGAGATATTGCTCGATTTCTTCATGTCCATACCATTGTCTCTTGAAGCTATCTAGCCAGACTCCTGAAGCGTTGCAATCAAAATCCTGAAATGGCTCATACTCACTAACCCGAGTAAATGTATTAATTCCCTTTTGAACATATCCCATGGTATCAGGTACTGACATGTCAAAAACAAAATATCGATTTGGACTCCATAAAGCCAGATGAGGTAACAGTAGGTTTTGCAGCCCATCCGATTTAATATTAATGGCGTGTGGATATGCATCTGGATACTGATTGCATAAATCAAAAAAAGTATTCGCATCAATTGAACCTATTGATGCGGGATCATGGCTAATAACCAATTGACTATTAAAATCTCTAAAATCGGTTTCTATACCAAAACCATTTTGAAGTGCGCGCTCAAACGCTGCTGTAGTGTTTTTTTCTTCTGCTTTATACCAAAGTCCGCGGTGTGCAATTATTTTCATAATTTTTGTGTCAGTGCGGACTTTTAGTCCTCAGAAGATGATAACGATAGTATGTTTTTAAATATCGCATCCATTGCTTGCGAATTAATTGAAGGGTTTTTTTTAAATTTCGCGCACTGTACTTAACAATTGCTGGCCACTTATCCTGATTACGCTTTGCCATCTGAATATCTTCATGAAAATAAAAACTCGTTTCTAAAGAAGGCAAGACATCAGTCATTGCCCTACCTCGCCAAATAATTTTCTTATAAATTTCTTTAGGTAAAACTGTAATTCGATTTTTTAAAATTTCAGTCCACAATTTCTGAATAGCACTATTATTTCTTGCCAATAAGACTGAATTAATTACAGCCCCTCTAATCCCAGATTTTGGAATTACATAATGAATAAATTTCAAAACGTAATCATTTGCATTTATTGGATGTAACTGCTTATCTCTATCTAAAATAGCCCCACATAAATTTAACATATCACCAGTCGTGGCTATAAAAATAAAATCGCCGAGATAAAAATTTTCTTGCCTAATACCCTCGGAAAATACAATTGGCCCTGATTGACCAGGAATCGCGATTGGCTGCGTCTGGTACAAAGATTGGACCCAGTCAATAAGCTCCTCCGGGAGTTCTTGATCGGTCCTTATTTTGATGATGTGAGTGCAATCAGTATTTTTAGAAAGCCAAATAACAGCTTGGCTTGTTGAATAAAATTGCTTTCGTTGATTATCGTAATCCCAATCGGTAATTGGCATATTTTCTACAATATGCACGCCATGACCAAATTGATCCGCAGCCAACCCACTGCCCACCCATGTACTAATCACAATTTGGTTCACTAAGGGTGCAAATTTCTTTATATTAGATTTAATACAACCTCTTGCATCAAATCCCATAGGGGCATTATTAGGCCCGTTACCATAGGTTGTAATGGGCCCTTGGATAATCATGCCAATTTTCATTTACTGGGCATCCAAGTTTGACAAAGCAAATTCATAAACTGATTGCAAACCCTCAGTTAATGCTATTTTAGGCATCCAGCCAAAGTCTGCCTTAGCCTTTGCATTTGATCCAATACTTTCTTTGTAAACCTCTTTCTCAACGCGAGCTGAATTTAATGGATATTCAGATTCCGATAAAGATTTATAGGACTCCCAAAACTTTGTTGGATCAGCATACTTTGGCTCAATTCTTTTACCGCTAATGTCAAGAAATTTTTCATAAATTTCAGGCACAGAATATCCATTGCCTGTGCAAATATTGTAAATATTTGCATGCATTGGATTTGCATATTCAATCATCTTTATAAGCAAGGCAATCACATCATCAACATGAATGTAATCTCGTTTCACATCAGTCTTATTAAACAGCGTCGGGACTCGATTAGCTGCCAGCTCTCTTGCCAAGTAACTCGTAAATGGTGGCGAAGCCCTTTTAAAATCCTGATGCGGTCCATAAATATTAAAAAATCGACAAATGCCAACATTTAGGCTGTAATTTTTTTCATAGGTTAGACAAATCTGCTCAGCCTGCCATTTAGACGATGAATAAATGAGATCGGGGCAAACAAGATCCGATTCCCTAAAAGGACTTGTTGAATTATTTTCGTATACCGCAGAGGTTGATGAAAAAAGAACTTTTTTAACATTAGCAAGTCGTGAGGCCTCAAGTACGTTAGCAGTTCCAGATGTATTTACGTCTAAAGCATACTGAGGTCTTGATTGGCAAACTGGCAATGCAGATATTCCAGCAAGATGAATAACTACATCACAAGCTTTAAACGTTTGGCTTAAATCCTGATCGCGAATATCTTTACAAATGAATGTGCCAAATGGCTTTCCATCAATAATTAAATTATCTAGATGGCCGTGACTCATATTATCAATTAATAAGACTTTGTAACCGAGTCTATCCAGAGAATAGCCCAATTGAGATCCAACAAACCCTGCACCTCCCGTAATGGCAATTTTCTTCATGTGCTGACTCACTCAAAAATTGATGCTAGAAGATGGGGCAATTTTTGACTATCTCTATCCAAGTTAATTGCAATAGCCGATGGGTATGGGTTGGAGCCACTATAGTCATTGATTAAAATTCGCTTTGCATGCGGTAAATTAAAAATAATGTCATGAAACCGAAGTCCAATTTCATTAAGCTGTTTTCGCGTGATATCCGAGAAAAATTGAGATCTTGACGTAGACAGCACTATATGTGCTTTTCCGCTATCGTATAAGCGGTTAATGTATTCCACATTCTCAGGAATTGACTCTGTTTCTCCCCAGGTAGGACTGAAAAATTGCCCAGAGTTTTTCACTATACAGCCGTCAATATCAATAAATAAGGTTGCATATTCCTTTCGGAAACGATTCCACTCTTTCAAGGTTCCCCAATCTATAAATTTTGATACGTTGCTATTTTCGAATGGAACGCCATCCATCAATAACTTGAAGATAATATGGGAAATATAAAGATTTGAGTTATTTTCCAAACATTCAAATGTGTTAGAAAATTGTTTGGCGTCCAAAAAAGAATAGCCGCCCACGCAGAATGTATTACTAATTACATGTTTCTCAACAATGTTGATGATTTGATCCTGTGGATCTAATTCAACGTAGCTTTTATTGGCGGCGTCAACATAGCTAAGTTGACTCAAATTAATTGACGCAACTCTATTTCCCGGCCTAATCAAATCCGTAAAGTAATTATCAGAATCTTTGATGTAAATTGGGCCAGTGATTTCACCCTTTTTAATGGCTGCATAAACAGTCTCAGGCTGGGATTGTGTTGGTGCTACCTGAATAATTCTATAGGGTACGGTTATTGTAGAAATGGCAAATTGTCTACGGACTACTTCCTCTACTTCAAACTTCTGATAGTGGTCCTCGCGACATACAAGAATGATTTCATCGGCCTGACTTAAGTCAAGCCCCAGTATGGCCTCATGAAACATCAAATTTCCATTAGGATGGGTTAACAACCACTTTGGTCGCAATCCAGGGTAACGCGTGGAAGACCCAGCTACAGGAAGAATTAGTTTCATCAAAATACTCCGAATGATTACGACTTAATTAAAACATGAAGGCGATCTATTATCGCCCGAATAATATCCCGATCCTTAGCGTAGGGAAGAACGCGAATCAAGTTTTGAAACTCGAAAATTGGTTGGTAATTTTTATACCACTCATATTTCAAAAAGTGACTTTGAACCTTATCATCAATTACAGTCATTGCAATTTCATATTTAGCAGAATCATGCGTCTGACTCATTAATTTTGAAGTCCAAAACAATTTAGTTTCTTGTGATATCTTCGCCAAATCTAAAATTGGACTTTCCAAATAAGAATCCAAGAAATCAATTAAAAAGTAGCGATCATTTGCATCATCAAAAATCATGTTTGACAAGGTTAAGTCGCCATGACACTTGCCAATAGGAATCTCAAAAATTTTATGCGCTTTTACAGATTCAAGATGGTCGTCAATCAACCTGATTAACATTGGCGAAGATAGTGGATGCTGTTGCATCAACTCTTTTACGGATAGGCTTTTATTCAAAATATGGCTTGAGTCGACCGGCCGAACCTCTGAGCTAGCAATAAAACTCTCTACCAACGAAATTAATTGCTGGATAAAGTTACGAATTTTATTTGGACTGGCTCTATCAATAAACTCGGGAGCCACTTCACCGCGACAGAATGGCATCGTAAATCCATAATGCTCATCTAATTCAAATTCATTCAGAACCGGACAGACAAAAAATTGAGGGCTATCGACAATAAAATTTTTTTGCTTTTCACACTGGGCCTTAAGGCGTTCTTTATTTTGGGGATGAGCTAATTTCTGAATATCGCCATTTGGCATCCTAAGCACCTGAAACTCTGAGTGCCCTCGCACCGAAAAATAAAACTTATCAGCGTCAAGCTTCGCATTCATATCAGTTACTTATTCATGCATTAGGAAATGCGGCCAATTGATTCATACTCGAGTTAAAAACTCTTCATATGCTAACCTTAACCCCTCTAATAAATTAGTTTTTGGTGTCCAGCCCAAGCGATTAAGTTTTGACGAATCCATCCATTTTCGCGGCGGGCCATCCAGCTTAGAGGAATCAAAACTTATTTTGCCTCGATAAGCTGTTACGGTTGCAATAGCGATAGCTAATTCAGAAATCGTAATATCGCTACCAAAACCGACATTGATATGGCTTTGCATTGGACTGGTATGTTGATCATAAATATCTTTATCGAGTTGCATGACGAAGACTGAAGCTGCGGCCATATCATCTACAAAAAGAAACTCTCTTCTTGGCGTGCCTGTTCCCCATATCGATACCTCGGGAGCATTCGCAATGGTTGCCTCATGAAATCTACGAATAAGCGCTGGAATCACATGGCTGTTTTCCGGGTGATAGTTATCGCCAGGTCCGTATAAATTAGTTGGCATTACACAACGATAGTCAATACCATGAGTGGCTCCGTATTGACGGTTATAACTCTCACATAATTTAATACCAGCAATTTTGGCAATCGCATAGGGCTCATTACTTTCCTCAAGTTTGCCAGTTAATAGAGCATCCTCTGACATTGGCTGAGATACCAATTTTGGATAGATACAGCTTGAACCCAAAAAAAGTAATTTTTTTACACCATGCATAAAGGCTTGGTGAATCACATTACTTTCAATCATCAGGTTTTGGTAAATAAAGTCGGCCGGATACGTATTATTCGCATGAATTCCACCGACGCGAGCAGCAGCTAAATAGACTTGCTCTGGTTTTTCACTGGCAAAGAAGGCGGTCACTGCTGCCTGGTTTGTTAAATCAAGTTCTGAGTGGGTTCGAACAACGAGATTAGTATGGCCTAGGCGCTCTAATTCACGAACAATAGCAGAACCCACCATACCACGATGGCCAGCAACATAAATCTTAGCGCTACGCCTTATTTCTACTGGGTTAATTTTCTTTTCCTACCGCAAGGTGATAACCATGTTTTTTTAAGAGGGCATGCTGCTTTGCTTGATCCAAATCATGGGCTACCATTTCTGTGATCATTTGATCCAAAGTAATCTCAGGAACCCAAGCTAGTTTTTGTTTTGCTTTGCTCGGGTCTCCTAATAGGGTCTCCACTTCAGTGGGTCGATAGTAATGAGGATCAATTTTCACAATGACGTCACCCACTTTAAGAGCTGGGGCTTTATCACCCTCAATGGAGACAACAATTGCTTTTTCATTCTCAGCTTCGCCCTCAAACTTCAAAGCAATGCCCAATTGATTAGCGCTACGATTTATAAACTCCCGAACTGAGTACTGCATTCCTGTAGCGATCACAAAATCTTCAGGATCTTTTTGCTGCAGCATAAGCCACTGCATCCGTACAAAATCCTTGGCATGGCCCCAATCACGGAGGGCATCAATATTACCCATATACAGGCATTTTTCTAAACCTTGGGCGATATTAGCCAAACCTCGTGTTACCTTACGAGTCACAAAAGTTTCTCCACGTCGCCTCGATTCATGGTTAAACAAAATGCCATTGCAAGCATAGATGCCATAGGCCTCCCGGTAATTAACCGTTATCCAATACGCATATAGTTTGGCAACAGCATAGGGGCTGCGGGGATAAAAAGGGGTGGTCTCCTTTTGAGGTATTTCTTGTACCAAACCATAGAGCTCGGAAGTCGAAGCTTGATAAAAGCGTGTTTTTTTCTCTAACTTCAAAATACGAATAGCCTCTAAGAGTCGTAAAGTACCAAGTGCATCGACATCAGCGGTATATTCCGGAGACTCAAACGAAACTGCCACATGGCTTTGGGCGCCCAGATTATATATCTCATCAGGCTGAGTTTCTTGCACAATCCGTATGAGATTACTCGAATCTGTTAAATCACCGTAGTGCAATACAAAATGCCGGTGATTGATGTGCGGATCTTGGTACAGATGGTCAACCCGCTCCGTATTGAATAAGGATGAGCGCCGTTTAATGCCATGAACGATGTAGCCTTTTTCCAAAAGAAACTCGGCCAAATACGAGCCATCTTGACCCGTAATTCCAGTAATCAGAGCGACTTTTTGCATGCGTTTGTGTTAGGTTAACTTTATGGTACTAATTTTAAGTGTTTTTTAACCAACGTCTTTAATTACGTTGATACACATCTTCAAAACGAACGATATCGTCCTCGCCCAAGTAAGATCCAGATTGAACCTCAATAATTTCCAGAGGCTTCGTTCCAGGATTAGCCAAACGATGCTTTTGACCCTTGGGTATGTAGGTACTCTGATTAGGCTCAAGCAAAAAGGTTTTTTCGCCGTTCGTAACCCGGGCTTGACCTCGAACCACGATCCAGTGTTCCGCACGGTGTTCGTGCATCTGTAAAGAAAGACTGGCTCCTGGCTTCACCAAAATGCGTTTTACCTGAAATCCATTACCTGCATCGATACTGTCATACCAACCCCAAGGTCTAACTACTTTACGGTGTAAGTTCGGCTCTGTTCGCCCAACTCTTTCAAGGTGAGCCACAAGGGCTTTCATGGTTTGCGCTTCTTTACGATGAGAGACTAAAACCGCATCAGCAGTTTCTACAATCACTAAGTCACTGACTCCCAAAGCAGCCACCATCCGGTGGTTAGCGTGCACTAAAGTATTCTTACTATCAATTAAAACTGCGTCTCCAACGGTTGCGTTGCCATGATGATCTTGCGCGAGCGCCTGCCGAACCGCATCCCATACACCCAAGTCACTCCAACCGGCATCTAACGAGACCATCTCGAGCACGATATCTGAGCCAGGGCAGTGCTCCATAACGGCATAATCAATCGATTCATTGGGAACCGCACTAAAGAGTTTGGCGTTGGGCCGGTAAAATTTATGTTGCCCTAAAATCGGGCTGACCGTTTCATATTCATGGTCAAGCCATGCTTGCTGACAAGCAAGCAAAATATCAGCACGAAATTTCTCTAAGGCATAGAGCCAAACACTAGCTTGCATGACAAATATGCCACTGTTCCAAAAATATCTGCCCGAATGAAAATATGCCTCAGCAGTTTCCAAATTTGGCTTTTCGACAAAACGGCTTACCGCTCTAACCCCAGCATTAGCATCAGACATTACCTCAATATAACCATAGCCAGTCTCCGGGGAGGCGGGCTTTATACCCATCATGGCAATTTTTTTCTGTTGCGCAACAGTAATGCATGAAAGCATCGATGCAACCCAAGATTCGCTATCCTCGATGAGATGATCAGACGGCATCACTATTAAAATCGTGCCCGCTCCAGCAGAGGCGTCCATTTGATTAGCCAGCAAAGTAGCAAGCGTGAGGGCTGGAGCCGTATTCCGCCCCTGCGGTTCAAGTATTAGCGTTGCTAACTGTTCTCCAATTTGCTCAAGTTGATCGAGAACTAAAAAACGCTGCTCCTCATTACTAACTACAATCGGTCTTTCCATTTGCCAGAGTGCATCTTGAAACATTGGGTGTTTTGCTAAAGAAGTGATGCGCATACACGTTTGCTGGAAAAGGCTATGCTCACCCAATAGTGGGAGAAATTGCTTTGGACTAGCTGCGCGCGATAGTGGCCATAAACGTGTCCCTGAGCCACCGCACATAACTACTGGGACAATACGTTGCATAAACTCTCCTTAGTATTTAATTTGTGTATTTTATCGCCCCCCAGCATATGATCTTTATAGTGAGTCTCTCCCTATAATCACCATATGATCATTACTGCCAACTCATTACCAATTCCACTGGTCAGTGTTCTGATGCCAGCTTACAACGCTGAGCGCTTTATAAAACAAGCGATAGAGAGTATATTGAAGCAAAATTTTTCCGATTTTGAACTTATTGTTCTCAATGATGGCTCGGTCGATCGCACACATGAAGTAGTTATGCAATTTCATGATCCGCGCATCCGCTACTATAAACATTTAACCAATCAAGGCATTGTTGCAGTTCGCAATACGCTTGTCCAGCATGCTCGAGGTAAGTATATTGCGCTATTAGATGCGGATGATATTGCTCTCCCAGAGAGACTTGGGCGCCAAGTACAGCACTTAGAATCCCGTCATGCGGATATTTGTGGGACTGACCACTTCACATTGGATGAGGCAAGCGGTCGAATAAAGAAGTCCAAACAAGTCCACAGCAACGCCGATATTCATGCAATGCTCTGCGTGTCCAGCCCATTATGCAACCCCTCCGTCATGGCAAAGGCAACTATTTTTAAAGCACACCCCTTTCAATTTGGGACCGATATCGTCGAAGATTATGCTCTTTGGCAACAATTGGCTCTTAAAGGTTATCGATTCAGTAATCTAAAAGAGTGTCTCATTTACTATCGAATTCACCCCAAACAGTCAAGCCAATCTAAAGTAGATCAAACAAGTGCCATTTTTCTTCGCCAGCGGGAATGTTATTTGCATGGGTTAGGTATCGATCTCTCTTTAACTCCTAGACCATTAGTTTGGTACGATCGAATTCGACTAGCGCCTCAATTTATTTTCACAATCAATAGAAAAATTGAGGGCATATCCTTTCGGGCTAACTATCAGCTTTATGCGCGTTTTCAATTTCGTAAAAACGGAATTTGGACTTTATTAACTCGACCGGAGCGCTTGATATTAGTGGCGATTACTTCCCTTCTGGCGCGCCTAACTTTCTAATCTCAGCCATTGGCTTGGAAGCAAATCATCAAATGAATGATGTCCTTGAATCCATTGCTTTGGACAAATGACCTGTTGCTCTGGATGTTGAGATAACCAGGCCGCCCACCAACTCAGCGAGCTATTCGCAATAATATGATGGCGGCACATGCGCATGAGCATTAACTCTGCAATCACTGATTCTGAGCTTGCCTCATTCTCAATAAAGGTGCAATTTTCTAAAAAATCAAACTGCTCTTTAACCCATGTCAAATCATCAGAGAAAATAAAAAAATGGCAGGCGCTTATTTTTTCAGTCATTATTGCACAAGCTTTTTGATAATAGGCTAATCCCAGCGCTCCATGCCAACTAGCCACATGAGCTAAATTTACATAGTCACCACGACGCACGTGGATCATGACACTGCAACCATGAGCTTGTAAGATATTTGCGTAATGCTGATAGTGTTGAGACAAGGCATTTTGCGGCAGAATCTCCTTTCTTAGCAACCCTATACTTTTTTCAAAGTAGCGAAAAGACTGCCAATAACCCTGCAAAAAAAGGTCTTGGGAAGTAAAGCGCGGAACCTTCCAAACTCTTGGATCATAATGAAAGTGCTCCTCTTCGATTAACCAATAAGGCGTAGAAGGCCAAAAATTTTGTAACAGCCGTTGCCAACGAGCAGGTTTTATAATAGGGTCTCTTGCAGTTTGACAGTTCCGAATTAAACAAAGGCGCTCTAGCAGAAAAGCTCTGGAAGTTACCCCATGCTCATGGGTGTCAAACCAACTAGTGTTTAGGATTAGTATGGCACCATGCTTTATAGCCAAAGACTTGCCACAGGCAAACTGAAATAGCTGATTACCCAATCCACCCTGAATTTTTACGATTACCTTCATTGATCTATCATAATTCTTTTTAATCGCCTAATGCCTTACCCCTCATCAATTTCTAAATTTTAATTGCCTTGTGATCACTCCAAACCCCTCATCAATTTAGAGATGTATAAGTTAAAAAAATCCATTAAGAAGTGGCGCTTACGTTGGGGTCTCCACCGCCATACAAAATCATCACATCAGTCCTTGTTAGAAGAGACTACACTGATGCTCAAACACAAAGAGCGCTATGAGTCCATTGAAGCAATTAAGCACTCAAGTGACCCGATAGTTACTCAGGGTTGGGATCTCAAAAACCGTATTGCAGATTCATTCCAAGGACTGTATCGCGATTTAAAGCAGGTTCGTATCCTAATTCAGGTTCCTGATTTTGCATTCTCCCCTGCGGGGAATTCCTTATTTTCTAATTTGCTAGAAGCACTCAGTCATCTTGGTGTTCCTTGTAAAGCGTTGGCATGGAATGAAACAGTTCATAACCACCTAGAATCTTTTCGGCCGACTGTTTTTCTTAGCAGTGATCAATCAGAGTATTTGGCAAAAATTGATTGGCAAGCCATCAATAATTACCGTATATCAAAACCCTTGGTTATCGGCTTAACCGCTTCTCTCGCCGAGTATGGGAATAGTCCACTGAACGAACGTCTTGCGCTTTCTAAATCGCGCGCCATAGATTTCTTTTATAGCTTTCGAGATCGTCAGTATGTCAACTCACGTTCAGAGTATCGACCTTTTTTTGAGCAAAAATTCCCTATACTATTTGTACCGTTTGCTGCCAATATTAGCCACTACTATCCTCTTGCCAATGTACCGCGTGACCTCAACTACGTTTTACTTGCCACGAGAAAACGCGAGCACGATGATTACCTATGGCCCCTAGCTCATCATCACCAAGGATTTCTTGATGGCCCCGGATGGTTACATACTCAAGGTTTTTCATTCAATCCCGATCGCGATCGCTATTTTTATGCCCGAGCCAAAATTGGTCTTAATATTCACCTGCCAGAGCAATTGCAATGGTCCTGCGAACTAAATGAACGAACTTATCAACTGGCCGCTTGCGGTGTTCCGCAGTTGATTGATCACCCCAAGTTACTAGATAGTATATTTCCACAGTCGTCCCTTTTTGTAGCCAACAGTCCAAAAGAATTTAATGAAGCATTCAATTACATCTTGGCAAATCCACATGAGGCCCAAAAACGGGCCTTATTGGCTCAAAAAATCGTTTTTGAGCGCCATACTTGGCTCCATCGTGCCAATGACTTAATTAGGCAATTATCGGGATTGCAACGTCTTGGCGTTGAAAATTAAGCTTGCTAAGCCCCCAAGGGGCTATCTATTTAATTTTATTAATCAATTTTGATATTTATTAGTTTTTATCTATTTAACCAATACAAAAATACGATTATTTTCACTAATGAAGCATTCATAATGGGTTAGGTGAAATATGCATATATGTGTTTGCTTTTCCCTATATTTCTTTAACACATTGTTTATAAAGGATATTTTATGGCTAAGTCTGTAAAAGGTACAAAGACTGAACAGTCTTTAAAAGAAGCGTTTGCCGGCGAGTCCCAAGCAAATCGCCGTTATTTGTATTTCGCAAACCAGGCTGATATTGCTGGTGCCAACGATGTAGCAGCAGTTTTCCGCTCCACCGCAGAAGGTGAAACTGGTCACGCCCATGGTCATATGGAGTATTTGATCAATGGTGGCGCTGGCGAGCCAGGTACTGGTATGCCTGCAAAGACCGTTACTGAAGCATTGCAAGCAGCGATTGCCGGTGAGACCCATGAGTACACCGATATGTATCCTGGTATGGCAAAAACTGCTCGCGAAGAAGGCTTTGACGAGATTGCTGATTGGTTTGAGACTTTGGCAAAAGCGGAACGCAGCCACGCTAATAAGTTCACCAAAACTTTAGAAGCTCACTTAGTTAACTCCTAAAAGCAATCATTGACTTTACCTGTCAAATCAATAGCCCAGATTTTTCTGGGCTTTTTTATTTTTTACTTTTTTGATTTGATAAACGTTTACTAAGCACATCGCGATAGACGGCGGCCATAATAAAACGTGCTGCCGCTGGAGTTATGTGGTCTTCGTCCATTGTAATTAAAGCATTATTTGTATCAGGTATTCGATTCATACATCCAGCATCTTTCGTACAGAGTAAATTCCATGCCGAAAAATACTCACCGCCAGCGTCTTGGGTGATCTGCCGTAAATCAAAATCCAGTCCCTCAATTTTTAGATCTAAAAATTCTTTAGAATAAATTGGTGGCAATTCTCTATTTTTCCTCCAATGCCGGTAAACAATATTGGGAAGGTCTACCGTCCAGCGGGGTGTGGGGCCAATAATGAGAACGGGAATCTGCCTTTGCCTCATGTAGGTAATCGTTTCACGGAGTAAAAGCTCGTTTTCAGGAATCCAAGCCTTATAAATGACTAAAAGATTAGGCTTAAGTATTTCAATTTGCTTGAGGGCTAATAGATTTGCATTTTTACAAAATGCATCTTGATTCGGTGGTGGCAATAATCCACCGCAGCCAGCTGCGGTGTATTGGGATACTCCAATAGTAGGATACTCCTGTTCTAGGGTAGCAAAACCAGGATACATTGAACCACCATGCGAGTCCCCCCATAAGGCTAGTTTATAAGGACGATCAACACGTGTACACTCGCGCTCAAAGTAAGTAACATCATCGCCCTTATCCATCAAAAAACACTTACGTTGACGTTGCTCTGCAACCTTATCAAATGTATATGTAGAAACCTCCTGAATTAAGCGCTTATGTCGAAACGCAATTCCTTTGCGATCAAAGCAATTAAAGCCTAAATAGGCCACAGCTAGCATCAGAACTGTTAATGTAATCCACTTAGTTTTGCGCCATGCCTTATGAAAACGAATTGGCTTTTCAAGCCATTGATATGTAAGCCATGCTAAGACAAAAGCCAAGCCTACCAAAATAAGTCGCAATGACAAGGATAAATGGGGACCCTCTCGCATCCGCGCAAAAGCAAGTAATGGCCAGTGCCATAAATAGAGGGGGTAGCTAATTAATCCAATCCAAACAAGAATAGGATGAGAAAGTATCGTGCGGTTTAACCACCCACCCTGCCCAGCGGCAAGCCAGCACAGGGCTGCGCCGACCGGCAACAGGGCCCACCATCCCGGAAAAGATACCTTAGGATGAATGGTAAGGATAGCGATCGACAAAAATACAAGTCCTATCAAACTGAGTTGATTGGGTGAAAGTTTTAATACCCTTATTTTTTTTGAGTGTTGGTGAACGGTATTTTTATCAAAATGCAGATAAGCAAGATATGAACCCGCAGCCAACTCCCAGAATCTAGTCCATGGGGCATAAAAAGCAGCAATAGGATCTGCACCAATCATGAGAATACTACTAATAAAGGATATGATTGCTATCCCCAAGATGATCTTGGGTAAGTAATGCTTAGAAGGCCAGAGAAAGAAAATGAAAGCTGGCCAAATAAGATAAAACTGCTCTTCAATGCCTAGTGACCAAAGATGCAATAAGGGCTTTAACTCCGCACTTTGGTCAAAGTAACCACTTTCTTGCCATAGGGCAATATTGGAAACAAACAAAGCGCCTGTTGCTATGTGTTTACCTAGGAGTGCAAAATCATCAGATAACCAATCCCACCACCCATAGGCATAACAGGCTAAAAGAACAAGCAATAAAGCTGGGAATATTCGTAAAACTCGACGAATATAGAATTCTTTAAAACTAAATGTTCCCTGGTCCAAGTTCTCAAACAGAATTTGCGATATCAGATATCCAGAAATAACAAAAAAGATATCGACACCAATAAAGCCCCCAGGAAGCCACTGAGGAAAAGCATGAAAAATAACAACCAATAAGATCGCTAACGCTCTTAGGCCATCAATATCAGGGCGGTATTTGGGGTGTTGCAAAGGGACTAGAGGATTAAATGGATTGGGTTGTTAATGGATCGCTCAATTATAAAAAAAGGGCTGCGATGCAGCCCTTACCAGTTAAGGTATAAAAAAATTAACCGGCCTTTTTCGCCCAAGCAGAGCACCATCCAGCAGCAGCGACTTGCTTACCAGCAAACAAGCTGCATCCGCCAGCAGCGGCACCAACTTTCGCTTGATACAGAGCGCAGTTGTCGCAACGCTGAGCGACGGCATGCTTGGGGTATTTCTTGGTATCCACCTTAGTGGTATCGGCTTTGTAACCCAAGGCTTGTGCTTGAGGATCTGTCTCGGCAACCATGGCTTGTGCTTGTGCCAAGTTATTGAGTGAGAGGGTTGCTGCACCAGCAGCAGACATAATTAAAAACTGACGTCGT
>Ga0214921_10002969_pt1 | contig 26756 bp, 26 predicted proteins | sample LL1505_MetaG_FD_177992 | JGI IMG/M metagenome (GOLD analysis project Ga0214921, IMG submission 177992) | Freshwater microbial communities from Lake Lanier, Atlanta, Georgia, United States - LL-1505 | ecosystem: Environmental > Aquatic > Freshwater > Lake | place: USA: Georgia | collected... | reverse complement strand
GCATTGATCATCTTAAATAGGTGACGGATCAGATTTAAGCCTTTGCTCAAAATATTTACCCCGAAGCAGCACTGCTGTTTCGGGTTTTTTGTACTTTATTGAACCAAATAGCGTGATGGCCTGTGGCAACTGCGTTCAAATCTAAAAATCGTCTGCAGATAAACGATGAAACCCACCCTTTTTCTTTTCATAGACCCGCTTTGCAGTTGCATGGATCAGATTGACGTTTTGATCGAAGGTATGGATCAACTCTTGTTCATCTGTGCTTTCATCACCACGCATGAATTGCAGTGCAGCCAGATCCAGAACGAATGTGATCTCAAGTGCCGTATCATGCCCCCAAAAAGTAATATCATGATGGTTGCCATTATAACTGCGGATCGCATTTGGAAAATGTAGTGACACTTTTTACTCCTGGATCCGTTGGTGCAGGCAGTTAGGCCATTATTTTTGGACTTGATATTCTCTACTTCCTTGGAGCATTTCTTTTCTTATTATCATGATATGTCATGCCCATGATGATGTATTTTTCCCGCACCGCACCAATTCGACATCTCACAGCCTATCGCTGGACGGGTGAGCAGGAATTGACCCAATCCAAGCTCATCTGGTGTTGAGGTCCTGAGCAACTCAGGTGGTCGGAGACCTTAAATCCCAAAGCCACCAATGATAGCGTTGACTAGATTTTAGGTATTTTCAATTAAAAAACCAAATTGGCCCTGTTTGTTCTCTTCACGTTCACGTTTTCGATAGACCTCAAAACCCAAAATCAAAAAAGTATTTCTGCTCAGGTTCAACCTGAGCAAGAAAAAAGAACAAAACAGGTCTCGAGGACCTGAGTTACTCAGGTGGTCCGAGACCTCAAAACCCAAAATCCACAAAGTGCTTCTGCTCAGGTTCAACCTGAGCAAGAAAAAAGAACAAAACAGGTCCAAGGTACCTGAGTAGCTCAGGAAGCCCGGACCTTAGATCTCAAAAAAGATTTATTGGGATTGGCTTGACATTTCCAAAATTCAAAATTGAGAATTAAAATAATACATAAATTACAATTTTTTAATAATGGCACATTGAAATATCTATTAAATTTATTTTTTCAGTAATTACCATAATAAATCGCTCAAGCATTTTTTTAATTATGCCTGTTATAGTCCACTATACGTTCACGTTATTTGAGTATTACTATAAATTGCCTGTGGATAACGTGGATAAAGCTGGATATAGGTATTTTTTTATTTTGCTGTGGACGGTTTTTTTGTGATCGTGGGCATGCGGTCATTAGTCCCAGAAGGAGGATAACATGCCTAAAGCCAACATACACACCCCACATCAAAGCAACCCCGATATCATCGAAGGTTTTATCGCCAGGGCCAAAACGTCCTATATCAATGCAAAAGATGGGGCATCTGAGGCGATTGCCAACACATATATGGTTTATCTGGATGTCTGCTCATCCGAAGCAAGCCAGATTGGCAAAGATTGGTTCAATAAAGCCGTTGAAGACAGAAATGCCGTTATCAAAGCCCATAATACGGAAATTGATGACATCAAAAAGTCTGCGCCACTCTACAAAACCGAGAAACTGCCTAAAAACCACACCCTGATGCAGGATATTGTCACTGCTGAAGATCAAGAGATCCACGACGCATTGATCGCCAAATACACACACTATTTGGAATTGACCGATTATCAGCGTGGCCAATTAAAACGGGTGCAGCTTGAGATCGATGATGACGAGAAAAACTATATCAACATCGTCAAATTGGTGCTGGAACTTGATTATACGCATCAAAGCGACGTGATGTCGCGTTATGCCACTGTGCTGGAATGGACTGATAATCGGTTCGAAGAAATCGTCATTGAAGACACAGCCACGATTGTATCGGCGATCAAAGAAGCTGGGGGCTTTGAGCGGGTTTTACGAGACCAGCGTCAGATCAAGGCCAATACCGTCACTACCGATGATGAAACCCAAGCCCGCAAGCTGATCTATGATGCTGTGATCAAGCAAAACAAATCGACGATCCGCGAAGCACAAAGCCTTGCGACGTTTAGTCGTGAATCACTGCATTCGCGTGATGGCATGGTTTTTCTGGTTGGGTCTTATGAAGGCGGCAAGATTGAAATCAAAAGCGAAGTCCGTCTGGCCGATGGGGAATATGATGCCATTGTCAGCCGTTTTGACAACAAGGATTTGATTGAAACCGATACTGACTGCGAAGTTTTGAGCCGGGTCATCGATCTCGGCCAGATCCTCCAGGATAAAGCTGAGACCAATAAGACCGAAGCTGACTTGAAAAACAGCAAAAAGATCAAAACATCACGCATGATGGTGATCAGACACAATGAACAAAACGAATTAGAAATCGTTGTGACACAGGGTGATGCGCTTTCTACCCCTATCATCTACGTCACACCCAAAAGCACTGAAGCCTTTGGATCCATTACTGAACCCCTTGCAATCGAGGGCGACTACTATTCCAAAATCCAGCGGCTGATCAAAGATCGCTGCAATCGACAGTTCACCTCAGTTACGCCCTGCTATGAGCCCATCAATGCCCGCGGCGAACCAGTGGATGCACCGATGTCTTGGGTCTTCCATAACGAGGTGCTGATTAAGGCCAATTCAGTCCTTGCCCATGATCCCGTGATCCTGACCAATCTTGAAGCGGCAACGGGTAAACCTGTGGATGTCGATTATTTCAAGGAGGCGTTTCGTTTTGAGATTTCGGCGCTTGAAATCCAATCGATCTATGTTCACTTCTTCAAGCCCTGGCTTTCTAAAATGCAAGGCAACAAAAGCAAAGTCTTGGTGGGCATGACCCTCAAGAACAATAGTTTGACCTTCGCCTTGAATGGACAGCAAGATTATGTGGTGTCGCTTGATAAAGGCATCATGGGCCAAGTAACGATGCATTTTCTGCCAAGGGAGTTCCATGATCTCTTCCTGGAATTATGTGATCATCACGCAAAAAGCTATCAATTCCGCGGTGACACGGGTGGGCTTTTGGAAATTGCGTGGGAAGATCAAATCGCGGGCTATAAATTCTTCATGCCCACAGGCACAAAAGACGCGAAGCTTGAATCACGGCGCATCGCCCCGATGACATCTGCACTGCTTCAGGCTGCGGAATAACTGGCTCATTGTGGTTTCGTGGCAGGGCCCATTGCTCTGCCACGCCATGCACCGCACCGCAGGCCTACTACCACACTCAGCATTCTATCCGTATTCAAATTGCAGGAGGCCGCAATGGATGATCCCATTCGTCGTGAAATAGGTTTTTACCACCCACTGGTCACCAATCACATTGACAATGACCCGACACCTAAAGATCAGGCCATCTATGTGCCATCGATCTCACAAAACTTTGCCATCGATATCTATAAGAACAAATGGAAACGGGCACTACCAGAAGGGATCGAGGGCAAAGACCTCAATTTCCTAGACCCCAATAACAGGCTCTTCCGTATCTCCCATGCCCTGTCATCTGCTGGCCAAGCGCTTGGCCAAACAAAGCCATGCATCATCACACAGCGTGACACCAAGAACACTTTGATCATCGGAGACAGTGGTGGCTACCAGATCGCGTCAGGAAGACTGCATATCCATAGCGATTATGATCGTGAAAAGATCCTGAGATGGCTGGAAAACACGTCCGATGTGGCCATGACACTGGATGTACCAACGGGCCCCCTCTTACGAAAGGGCTATAAATTCAAAAGCCATGCCGACTGCCTTAAGACCACAATGGATCATTTAAACTTTTTTCATAAAAACAGATGGCCCGGCAAGGTCAAATTCCTCAATGTCCTGCAAGGTAATAGCCCTGCTGAAGCTGATGATTGGTATGACAACGTCAAGACCTATCCGTTTGAAGGTTGGGCGTTTGCAGGGCTTTTACGACATAACATGTATGAGCTTTGCCGCCGACTGATCATCATGATGGATGAGGGGCAATTACAAGGCAAAGACTGGATCCATGTGCTTGGTACAAATGAACTGGAAGTGGCGGTTTTACTGACTGCCATACAGCGCGCCATCAATCGTTACGCCAATCAAAATCTACGCATCAGCTACGACACATCAACGCCATTTAGGTTGTTGGCTTGGCGCTCAGTGATCACGCTCCCTAATTTTGATACCAAGCGTATGAGCGTCAGCACAACCCAATTACCTGATGGAGATGAATTTATAGGATCCAAGCTTCGCTGGCCCTGGCCCAGTGCGTTGGGTGATCACATGACGCTTGGCGATGTATTTGTTCAAAAAGGAACATTTGCTAAATCCAACATCGACACCCAAAGCTGCCAATACCTCGCCCATCACAGCCTCTCAGCACTGTGCTGGGCTGTCTCAGTGGCAAATCGTGTCTTTGATAGCGAAACCATCAATCATCAATACACCTATTGCCGTCATGTCGGGGCTGCCGTTGAGGCGATCAACTCAGTGCTTAAAACAGGCACAATGAGCAATCTCATGCGCTACCGCCCGGTCTTTGCCGAACTGCGTCATTCACTGTCTGAGACAGGAGACGAAGATCGCATTTTGTAAAAGATGCACATGTCGCATTACCTGTCAGCAGTTCAATCAAACTGTAATTCCGATCCAATCAGCCTGGTCAAACAGCCCGCTTGGCGGGAATTATGTGAATTTGACACTAAAAATATAGCGCATCCAAAATCGATCAGCAGAACCATTTACCAAATTACATGAAACCTAATAATATAAATATAAAGCAGCTAGTAATCGCTGTTTTAATAGCGGAGTAAAAATAATGAAAAACGTTGATATTGAAACACAATCAAAAATTTATATTTTCGATCAAGAATTAAACGAAAATGAAAATAATTTTATAAATTTAAACAATGAAATATATAAATTACAAAAATTAGAAAATGATTTTTCATATAAATTTTCAAATATATTAATTAAATCTGAATATTATGAAAATAAAGAAAAATTATATTTATATACTGAATGTAATTACGAAAAAAATAATAATTATGATAAAAAAAATCAAGAATCCACTTTTAGTCATAAATTTTGAAAATAATATTTTAGAATGGACAAATGAAACATATGATGCGTATCAGAAATTATCAAATATAATAGAGCTTGTCCACGAAACTATATTTGCAATTGAAATTTATGATGAAATTGAATTCAAAAATATAGATTTTTATAGTGAATTCAATTCAGATTATGTTGATGATTTATATAAAGCAATTCGGAAAGATAATATATTACTTGATATATGTGTGAATGAATATATAGAAAAAATCAAATAACAATGATTTTATTCAAATAAAAATGGCATATCAGCCAATGATCAGTTCTACGGCATTGCGCTTCTGCTCAGGTGTCACGTTGATATAGCGCTGGGTCGTGCCAAGCTGCCTATGCCCAGCCAGTTCCATGATCACCTTGATCCCAACGGAATGATTGGCGAGTTCTGTGATGAAGCCTCTGCGTCCCGAATGGCTTGTGGCGCCCTGTATGCCCGCTTCTCTATAGATCACGTTGATCAATTGGCAGAGCGTATTGGCTGAAAAGCCCCGTGCTCGTCGATTGGCTTTCTGGCTAAGCAGCAGCGGATCAGTTCCCAACAGTGGCGGATTGGTTTTTAGGTAAGCAGCGATTTCGCGTCTGAGCCTTTGATTGACTAGTACCACCCTCCCCCGGCTGCCCTTCGTTTGATCTGTGTCGAGGCGGAATTCGTCTAAAACCTCACCAGCCGGGCCAATTACCTTATCAATCGTCAGAGCTGCCACCTCACAGACCCGCATGCCTGCCCAGTGTGTCAGCAGCAGTGCCAGTCTGTCCCTAGCGTGATGTCGACGCTTAGCCACTACCGCTAATGCTCGTTTGAATTCTTGCTCGCTTAAAACCTTTGCCTGTGCCATCTCAAAACCTCACGTTTTATACAAAAACGTTAGTTTCGAGAGACACTTATGGGCAACCAGAAAGATGAGACTGGGTTGCAAAAATCACCAGGCCGACGATAAACTTTCCGTAAGTGCTGAAAATTGCACGACCAGTTTTTGAGGATTTGCTTACTCAGGCTAAATTATATCGCCCTACTTGGCGGTTTATATCCATCGCAGCAATAGTGAGCTTATGGTTGTAGTCAATAATTCCTAGGACTAAGATATGGAAATAAGTGTGACAAAAAGTCACTTAATATCAGGGAGCCAAACAATGCCCACCCATGAGCAGGAGATTTATAAACAATTAAGAACTATCGATACGCCCACCATCACGAATGTCGTGGCGACTTATCCAAAAAATCCTCTTTGCCTAGGACTCTATAATCCATGGACGGAAAATTGGTACACAGACGCCTCAATCCGCTGCATGTATCCTAATATGGGCCCTGTAGTTGGTCATGCCGTAACCTGTGTTTTTGGCCTTCCTGATCCTAATTTTTCAGGTCGTTTGAGCTTTATGGATGTGATCGATGCACTTGATGCTATGAAAAAGCCCACCATTCTTATTATGCAACAAAAATGGCCTGAACACATTATGAGCAAGGCGGCCTCTGCAGGTGAAGTCATGGTCACAAGCATGCAAGCTGTCGGTTGTATAGGTTTGATATCAAACGGGCCATCACGCGATGTCGATGCGGTTAGGCGGCTTGATTTTCAGATGTTACTCAGCGGTATCACTGCGGGTCACGGTGAAATGGGGGTGCATGCCGTTAATGTTCCTGTGACTGTAGGCGGCATGGATGTAGCCCCTGGTGATATGATCCACATGGATGAAAATGGTGCGGTGAAATTCCCTCCTGATCGTGCCGAGCAAATACTCAATAACGCCAAAGCCATGCTGACAGAAGAAGCTGAATTGCTGACCAAATTGCGGCAAGCTAAATCTGCGGCAGATGTCCGCAAAGCAAATGGCCAATATGGCAACCAAGATAAAAAATAATAACAAATCCTAGTGATTGGTACCTGTGCGCCCAATCCCTCAGTCCGATGGACATAATTCTCCAAGGTTGCGCGAACCTCAGGCGAGTAGCGATTTGCCATTTTGCTTTTTGTCATAACCATCATCCTTAATTAAGTTGATGGTCTCCGACAAACCTGGAGCGTTTCAAGTTATCATCTCTATGGTTAAACACAAAACTGGTCAAGGTGATCTGATATGCTGTGAAAGCAAAACCGACGATATGGTCTCAAATGCCATCATTGACCGACACAAGCCGCTTGCAAATAAGGTCAGAGCCCTCAACAATGATAATGGAAAATAGCTCGCAGATCACGCCTATATCGCTCAAGCTCCAAGATCTGCGTCATAGTTCGCCGGTCCATATTCCAGTTGGCAAAGAGGCTCGAATAAAAATCTCAACGGCCTTATCCACCAATACATCGCAAAAGCTTGTCCTCTAACAACGTTCAGCAATGCGGATCTAACCAAAATCGAAAATTTTCTCAATAATCGTTCCTGTACCTATTATAAAAAACATATAAATTTTTTAATTATTGTTTGATGAAATTATTTATATTTAGTTTAAAAATTGATATTATTATTAAACTAAATATAAATAATTTTTAATCTAAATAAATTATTATAAAATAATCAATTTTGACAAAAGTAATTTAAATTGTGATTATCTAGGGATAAAGATAAATTAAAATAATAATAAATGTATCTTGTTGATTTTTAATAAAATAATATAATTTGAAAACGGGAGTGGATTGTCCGTTTTGGTACCGTTAGTCGGCAGCAAGTTCGGCGGCGTTTAAAAAAACAAGGGGGGGCTTCATGTCATCAGCTTTTAAAATTCTCACCTCATGCGTTGCTGCTTTTGCCAGCAGCATATTTGCATTTCCGATTGTTCCAGCTAATGCGTGGGAACCGACCCACCCGATAGAAATCATCGTTCCTGCCGGAACTGGCGGTGGAGCCGATCAGATGGCTAGAACAATACAGGGAATAATTACAAAGCACAATTTGTCCAAGCAGTCGGTCGTTGTAATCAACAAGTCTGGCGGAGCTGGCGGCGAGGGTTTCCTCGACATCAAGAATTCCAAGGGCAATGCACATAAAATTATTATAACTTTATCGAACCTTTTCACGACACCGCTTGCTACTGGAATTCCTTTTTCGTGGAAGGAGATGACACCTGTTGCAATGATGGCGCTGGATGAGTTCATCCTTTGGACCAATGCTGAAAAGCCCTATAAGAACGTTAATGACTATATAGCTGCAATCAAGGCGGCTCCAGACAACACTTTCAAGATGGGCGGTACCGGCTCGAAGCAGGAAGACCATATCATCACTGTCGCGATTGAAAAGGCGACGGGCAAGAAGTTAACCTACATTCCTTACAAAGGTGGCGGGGAAGTAGCGGTGCAGTTGGTTGGCAACCATGTAGACTCTACTGTCAATAATCCGATCGAGGCTGTCGCTCACTGGCGTGCGGGTAAGTTGAACGCTCTTTGTGTGTTTGATTCTAAGAAGCTTGACTATCCGGAAAAGATTGCTGTCGATAAGGCATGGAGCGATATCCCGACATGCAAGTCTCAAGGTCTTGATGTCGAATATCTTATGCTTCGGGGCTTCTTCATGGCGCCAGGTGTTAAGCCAGATGAAGTGGCATATTACGTTGATATGTTCAAAAAAGTGCGCGAAACGCAAGAATGGAAAGATCTGATGACGAACGGTGCCTTCAATACCACCTTCTTAGTCGGTGATGAATACATAAAATGGGTAGCCAGTGCCGATAAACTACACCAGGGCCTAATGAAAGAAGCTGGTTTCCTCGCCAAAGCCAACTGATAATTTTAGAGATCATAGCTAATAGTATTAAAACGCTAAAAACAGAATTTATGCGAGGCATTAAATGAATGATGTTAGTGATGAAGCATCTGAATCGGGCCTGTCCCAACGGAGTGTAGAAATTGGCGTTGCCATAACGATATCTATTTTGGCTATGATCGGCATGATCGGCGCACTACGTGTTGGCACCGGATGGAGCTCCGAAGGCCCCCTTGCAGGCTTCTTCCCATTTTATATATGCATCGCCATTTTGATTTCCTCTGCAGTTAATATGACGCAAATCCTAAGGACCAAAAACGATGGCGCTGTCTTTGCATCGTGGGACAAGATCAACAAAGTTCTGCAGGTTTTGATACCTACGGCTATTTATGTCGGGATTATCCCTTATAGCGGTATTTACGTTGCCTCCGCGCTGTTGGTTGGTGGTTTCATGAAGGTATTGGGGCTTTACAGTTGGGCAGCGTCGTGTGCCTTAGGTATCGCTGTGCCACTTTTTACATTCGCTGCGTTTGAGAAATGGTTCCTAGTGCCATTGCCCAAAGGACCATTAGAGCATCTGCTAGGTTACTAATATTCATGGATAAAAGGCTAAACGCTTTTCGCAACGGTCCAGGAGATTAGCATGGAAGATATTGGTAATCTTTTTCATGGTTTTTCGGTGGTACTTCAACCATACAATATTATGTTGATGGTGGTTGGTATAGTGCTTGGCGTCATCGTCGGAGTACTGCCGGGGCTTGGTGGGGCTAATGGCGTTGCTATTTTGCTCCCACTAACTTTCTCGATGTCACCTACCTCTGCGATTATTATGTTGTCTTGCATATATTGGGGGGCATTGTTTGGCGGGGCGATAACCTCGATACTGTTCAACATCCCCGGCGAGCCATGGTCTGTTGCCACGACCTTCGATGGCTACCCAATGGCACAACAGGGCAAGGCAGGCCAGGCACTAACAGCTGCTTTCACCTCGTCATTTGTCGGCGCGCTTTTCTCCGTCGTAATGATTACATTGGTCGCGCCTTTGGTTGCCAGCTTCGCACTACGTTTTGGCCCGGCCGAAATCTTTTCAGTATACTTCCTAGCTTTCTGTAGCTTCGTCGGCCTGAGCAAGGAACCGCCGTTCAAAACGTTAGCGTCGATGATGATTGGCTTCGCGCTCGGCGCTGTCGGACTCGACCAGATGACAGGACAGTTGCGGCTTACATTCGGCTTTGAGACGTTGCTAACTGGTTTCGACTTTCTAATCGCTGTGATTGGCCTGTTCGGCATCGGTGAAATTCTTCTTACCATGGAAGAGGGCCTGAGCTTCCGTGGCAAGGCAGCCAAAATTGATCTCAAGGTTGTCATAAATACATGGAAGGAGCTCCCACGTTACTGGATGTTATATTTGCGCTCATGCCTGATCGGCTGCTGGATGGGCATCTCCCCCGCCGGTGCAACGCCTGCCTCGTTTATGAGCTATGGCATCGCAAAACGAATTTCAAAGAACGGTAATAATTTCGGAAAAGGTGAAATCGAAGGGGTTATTGCACCGGAGACTGCCGCTCATGCGGCAGGCACCGCGGCACTTTTACCTATGATAGCACTTGGCGTGCCTGGATCACCAACCGCTGCTGTGTTACTTGGGGGGCTATTAATATGGGGCTTGCAGCCTGGCCCATTGCTGTTCATCGAGCAGAAGGATTTTGTATGGGGGCTCATAGCCTCAATGTATATGGGTAATATAGTTGGCTTGATAGTAGTGCTAACCTGTGTCCCTCTGTTCGCTGCGATTTTACGTATTCCTTTCAGCGTCATCGCACCAATCATTCTAGTTCTATGCGCGATAGGCGCTTACACAGTGCACAATAACACGTTCGACGTCGTGATGATGCTGGTGTTCGGCGTGGTCGGATACTTTATGAAGAAAACGAACTATCCGCTTGCACCGATGGTTCTTGCTATTGTTCTAGGCGACAAGGCAGAGGAATCTTTTCGTCAATCTCTTCTGGCGTCCCAAGGTGGGATGGGCGTGTTCTTTACAAACGCGCTTGTGTCTACCATCATGGTGCTAGGTTTAATCGCACTGTTCTGGCCTATTATCCAAGGGGGTCTAAACCTGTTGCGAAGCGGTACCAAAGGCTCTCATCCTGTGGCTTAGAATCCATATATATACACTGCTTCATGAAATCGTATCGTCCATTTCACTTATAATATGAACCAGTCAGTGTGTCAGAAGCAGCGCTAATCTATCTCTGGCGTGATGACGACGCTTTGCCACCATAGCCAATGCTCGTTTGAATTCTTGTTCGCTTAAAACCTTTGCCTGTGCCATCTTAAAACCTCACGTTCGATACGAAAACATTAGTTTCGAGAGACACTTATGGGCAACCGGAAAGATAGGGCTGGGGTGCTAAAATCACCAGGCCGACGATAAACTTTCCGTCAGCTGCTGAAAATTACGGGTCCAGTTTTTGGGGCTTTAATTATAGACCTTAGGGAACATCAATACATATTTGTTTTATAAAGTGAAATGATAAATTGCTCTTATACTAAATCTTACAAAATATAATATTTGATAAAAAAAAGATATAGAAATACATTTAAAAATTTTTATATGTGTTAAAAACAGTATCTGCTGCAGTAAGTGCTGTTATACCTGATTTAGATAAACCACCAACATAACCAGCAAACATTCCGCCCTCTATTCCACCAGTAGTACATCCAGCGGCTAAAAGTCCAGGAATAGGTTTTTGAAAAATATTTAATACTCTTGACATGTTATCAATTAACAATCCACCCATCGTATAAGTAATTCCCGCACACAAGGGTACTGCATAAAACGGAGGTTCTATTATAGGATAAGCAGGAAATAATGTTGTACTTCTAGAAACAGAGAGATGTTCTAATTGATTTCGATTATAAGCATTATTGTATTCATTAACTGTTAAGCTCAGATGCTCTTCATCTACATTAATAATTTTTGCTAAGCCCTTAATATCATTTGACTGATATATAATTCCACCTCTGCTAATTAAATAATCATTAGGAGGAAATATGAAAGATTTTCCAGGGCCTTCCCAAATATTTTTATCAAAAATAACATGAGTGGATAATGGATCTACTAATCTTGCAATACAATTACTATGGTATACGCCACCACGGCCTTCATCCATAAAACGATTAGCAAATCCGTCAATAGCAATACCAGCACAAATAAGTCTATCAATAATAGGATAAGGCCAAAGATCATCATTTCCGAATACAGATCTACATAGAACATGGCCATAAAAATTATTCATACCTGTTACTTCAGCACCTAAAGCTTGCGCCATGCGTATTCCATCCCCACAACCACTTTGAGCATTGCGCTGAAATAATTTCTGTGGAGCAGGAGTTATATATTCAAGGAGCATAGCTTTATTACTTTGAAATCCACCATCAGCAAGAATAACAAATTTAGAATTAATTTTCTTTGTTCCATAAATCGTATCTATCAAAATACCAGAAACACGTTCATTTTCGAATACAAGAGATTTACCAGCAGCGCCTCCAAGAAATTGACCACCACGTAGAGCCAAATTTTCTTGAAGTTGCCGTAAAGCAACATCACCTCCACGCCCATCCCATGATGTTCCTATAGTCATAATACGTGGTGGTGCTAGTACAAAACTAAAAGCTTCATCTGGTGAGGCCTTAATCATTCTAATACCCTCTGAATTCATCCAATCAATAAGTCTACTAGCATTATTAGCGATCAATTGCGAAAGTTCAGGTGTACTAGAATTTCCAATTTCATTTTGAATTGAATCAAAAAGCTCGTCTGCACTGCGGCGCATGCTTTTAAAACAAATATGAACTAACCCACCTGTAAGCCTACTATTACAAGGGTATTGATAATCAGCACCTTTTTCTATTACGATAACTGAAAGCCCCAAGGCTGACGCACGATTTGCAGCAATCAAACCTGCTATGCCGCCACCAAGAATAGCAAGATCAAATGACCTTTCAAATAGGTCTAAATTTTCTGTCGGAGTATTCATAAATTTGTCATTGCCTTCGCTAAAATTCCGAAACGATTGTTAGAGGGATCCCAACCAGTTCCGCAGCTTGCACCTCCATCAACAACAAGAGCGTGGCCAGTTACGAAATCAGCCTGGTCGCTCACTAACCAAAGTGCGGCATTAGAGACATCCTCTGGTCTGCCTGATCGCTTGATAGGCTGCATAGTTGAAAAAAGCTCTTCAACTATTTCTACAGATTTTTCTAGCTTATCCTCTGGAATATTTAATGCTCGACCAAAAATAGGTGTCGCAATAAAACCTGGACAAATACAATTCACACGTAAACCTAGCGGCCCAAGCTCGAGAGCTGCTGTTTTGGTAAGTTGAATAACAGCTGATTTTAACGCACTATAAACATGTGATGAGTTAATAAAAGTAACAAGTCCTGTAATACTTGCAATATTAATAATATTCCCAGATCCTTTTTTAATCATTACAGTAGAAGCATGTTTCGTACCGTAAAGAACACCATTAAAAAGAACTTCGAAAGCTCTTATTACTGGATCAGAATCAAGTTGCATTACACTTCCACCAGGACCGCTAATGCCGGCGTTATTGACCATAATATCTAAACATCCATAACGGTCGGTTGCATGCTCTATAAGACTACAAATATTTTCTTCGATTGATACGTCAATTTCAATATATTCTATACATAAATTTTTATTTTTTTTCTTTTCAATTTCAAATTTACTAGCATCAATACTACCAACTATGACTTTAGCACCTTCTCGAGCATACCGATTAGCTATAGCACGACCAATACCACTCGTGCCACCTGTAACGATTGCTACTTTACCTTCAAGACATCCCATAATAAAACCCCATTATCTTACATATTTCGGACCAACCCATTCTCTAGTACCAATTTTATTACTCGGTTCAGGTAATGTTGGCCACGGATCAGGATACGGAGTCATTACATAAAAAATATTTGCTGTAATACGCAACTCAACAATCAACCATTGTCCATTAGTTTTACGAAATTTTGACACATATGTACCATCTGAACCATCGATAGAACCCGAAGTTCCTACATGTTTATCTGTCCAATACATTGTGCCAAGTGCTTCATTGCCATCATCTGAAAAACGAGTCATCAAATTTGTAATATGGTGAAAACTATATCTGCGCGTAGTAATTAAATGATCATAATTACGTTTAATCATCGCGCTTCCAATGAAAGTTGCTCTCGGATTGATTAAAACGGCATCATCCGAAAAAATAGTCATGAGAGCATCGACATTATTAGAATCATATGAATAAGCGTATTTGACCATAAGTTGTCTTAAAAAAGTCTCATCTTCAATTCTTTGCATTCGCAATTCAAGCGAACCTATAGGTGTATCATTTATATCAGCATTCTGGTTAAATGGCTCCCACATTCCATGATCAAATGCATTGGGTAAGCTGTTATGTTCCATAGTTTAATTCTCCTCTGTCTATATGAGTTTAAGAACGCCGCCAATAGCGAGAGTATATATTTGCCAAATCGATACTACCATTAGGCAAATTAAGTTTCATCCAAGGTAAATCAGATATCCCGATAGGGCTACCTAATTCTACGATAACATAATATTGATTATCATCATTTGTCTGATTGAAAATACGAAATTGAAGTATACTTTTTATCTCATCAGTAAAAATTCTTACCTTCTCAATAAGTTCATTATCACTCACTTTGATTTTAAGATTTATTTTAAAACATAACAGGCGTACACATTTGCCAGAGCTATTGAGCAATAAATTACCAGGATAAATCTGTATTCCTTCCATCCTAGTCCAGCCATGAATTTGAGAGATAATTCTTTTAGACCAAGGAGAAAATTTATCCCCTGAAATAGCAAGATACGCATCCTCCTTTAAAACATTAGGATGTTTTAAATCATAACAGGCCATATATTTTGGCCAACCATCAAGGCAGACAAAACGCTCAACGCTTAAAAAATTTTCGATGGCAGCTCTTTCAGGTACATGCTCAATATCATACCAATCATGAAACTCAGATTCATCCGCTGCGGGAGGATCCATCATTACCATTAACGCGCCAAAAGGTTCAACCATATTTGCTCTCCTTAAAATCCAAAATAGGCATTACGAATACGATCATTTGCTAAGAGTTCATCCCGCAAGCCATGCATTGCAACTCGACCTGTTTCAAGAACATAACCAGCGTCACAATTTTCAAAAGCTTCGATAGCACGTTGCTCTACAAGCAATACAGTTAAACGTTTAATTTTATGCATAGATACAATTTGTTCGAAAATTTGATCCGCAACACTAGGCGCCAAACCCATCGAGGGCTCGTCAAAAAGAATTAAATCAGGAGAAGAAGCTATTGCACGACTAATAGCAAGCATTTGTTGTTGACCGCCAGATAAAGTTCCAGCTAATTGTTTTGAACGTTGTTCTAAAATTGGAAAAATAGTATTTATAAAAAGCAGGTTCTCTTTCCAATTCATTCGGCCAGCTTTTGTGATTGCTCCCATTTCAAGATTTTCACGTACCGTAAGATCTGAAAAAACTTGCCTTCCCTCAGGTACATGCGCAATACCGAGATGAGGTCTATCTGTTGGTTTTACTTTTATCAGATCCTCACCCTTGAATTTAATGGACCCCTCAGCAACATCAACAGTGCCAGATATAGCCTTAAAAAGTGTTGTTTTACCTGCACCATTGGGTCCAACAACGGAAATAAATTGAGAATGTTCAACGTCAAGATTTACACCTGAAAGTGCTGATAATCCATTATAATTAACATGAAGATTCTTAATTTTGAGCACGTGACATGCTCCATTTTTGGCCTAAATATGCTTCAATCATTCTGGGATCGTTTATCACTTCATCAGGCCTTCCTTCTAAAAGAACTACACCATGATCAAGCACAATAAATCTATCGACCAATCTCATCATTGCCTTCATCGTATGCTCAATTATAACTATTGTTATCCCATTATCTCTTAATTTAGCTATAACCTGCAAAACCTGTTCGGTCTCGTTTAATCCTAAGCCAGCCAAAGTTTCATCTAACAAAATAAGTTTTGGTTTACTAGCTATTGCACGTGCTATTTCTAAAAGTCTTAATTCCAAGCTAGAAAATGTAGAAACAACCTCATCGGATAAATGTTTAAGTCCAACAAGTTCAATCGCGTCACGGGCCATTTTTTCAGCTTGGACATCATCATCCGTGACACAGAATGCACCAACAACAACATTTTTTACAGCAGTCATTCTATTAAAAACACGCACTACCTGAAATGTCCTACCAATTCCAAGGCGTGTAATATTGTGTGTTGGCATTCCGACTAATTCTTGACCATCAAATTTAATGCTTCCTAAATCAGGCTTGTAAATCATATTAAAGAGATTAAATAAAGTTGTCTTTCCAGCTCCATTAGGACCTATTACACCAACAATTGTTCCTTTTGGTATCGAAAAACTTAAACCTTGAACAGCTGAAATACCTCCAAAACGCTTTGTAAGATTTTTAACATTTAGTATTATTGGACTAGTTCCAAATTCATCAATTTTTTGGTTAATATATGTAGGCGTAAATTCCTCAGAACCATTTCGTAACGGTTTATCAAACTTAGATTTTTTATGAAAATAATCGTAAACTTTCCAATATATACCCTCAGGAGCCACTAGAATAATTATGATAATTGCTAAACCAAAAACAATTCCCGAAATTCCTGGTAAATACTCGCCAAATTCAGCATGGAGCGTTTCGCTCAAAGGAATTAGTATTGCCGATCCTATTACTGGACCCCAAGCTGCACCTATACCACCAAAAAGTGTTACGATCAGAGCTTGAGCTGATGTCATCATGCCGAATGCACTTTGTGGTGTAACTATTAATATTATTGTTGCGTAAAAACCTCCAATCATACCAGCTAGAGCTCCTGAAATAGAGATTGCCTTCAGTTTCCAGTATAATACATTGACTCCTGCAGTTCGTGCTGCAATTTCATTTTGCTTAATAGCCTGAAGTGAAAGTCCAAATCTGCTTGTTTCTATTTTAATGGCGACAATCATTGCTATTGCAAAAAAAACTAGTCCAATAGCAGTATAAACACGATTATCCTCAAATTGCATATAAGCTGATGGATTATCTCGTATCATGGGCAACGCAACTTCTTGATAGCGAAGCCATTCAAAGACGTGCAAAATAGCAAGTGGGTAAGCTAGCATTGCTAAAGAAAAATATTGTCCCTTAAGTCGAAAAGTAGGCCAACCAATTAGGAAAGCCATTATAGAACCAATCATAGATCCTAATATTATGCCAACCCAAGGTGTTATACCCCAATTAAGCAGGCCAAGGGCAACTGTATAAGCGCCAATGCCAAAAAATGCTGCGTGCCCGAATGAAGCTAATCCTGTATAGCCACATATTATATTCCATGATATGCCCATGACTGACCATATTAAAACTAAAGTCATCATTAATTGGTAATATTGATTATTAATGAATAACATAGAAACAAAAAATACTGAAATAAATCCAGTAAGTATAATTAAATGAGATTTTACAACGTTTTTTTTCATGTCAAGCACGCTCTGTTGTTTTGCCAAAAATACCATTTGGTCTAAAAAATATAATTAGTAAAAAAACAAAAAAAGTTGCTGTATTTTGAAGTTGGTTAGGTAGAATCAATGTTGACATTTGCTGAATGATACCAATTATCAAACCACCCCAAAATGCACCTGCAATTGAACCAAGACCTCCAAGCACAACACCTGTATACATAACGATAATAAATTCCATTCCTACATAGGGTTGAAATGGATAGTAAAGAGCTAATAGACCTCCTGCAATTGCAGTTACACCAGCACCCAAGCCAAAAAATATTCTATGACAACGATCTACATCAATACCCATATATATTGATGCTGTTATATTATTAGCTGCCGCTCGAGCAGATTTACCTATTATAGAATGAAAAATAAACCACGATAGAACAGCGGCTATTGCAACTGCAATCAATCCACTAATCAGTCTAGCTTGATTTACAATTACACTAACTTGATCTCTAATAATTACGATTTCCCATGCAGTTGTAGAAAGTGGTGAACGTATAGATACAGGGGATGAACCAAATATAATATGTCCTGTATTTTGCAATACTAAACCTATACCAAGTGTAAGAATGAGTTGTGCGTTATGACCGTCATTTTCCATTGTTGCTGCACTTAACCCACTTACACGTGAAATCAAAATTCGATGCATTAAAATACCAAAAGTATATATTACTGGTCCAGCGACTAATGCAGCAACAATTGGACCTATTGATTGTCCTAGAATTTTTGAAAGACTAAAACCTCCAAAAGCATAAAATGCGGCATACATGCCGAGCATCATAAAATCGCCTTGTGCAAAATTTATAACACGCATAATACCGAATATTAAACCTAACCCAAGGCACATAAGTCCATAAAGACAGCCAACAGATATTCCGTTAACCAGCGCTTGAACGATGGTTTCTAACAGAACCTGTGCTTCAATTGACAATTCCATTGACTTGAGAGCCCTGATTTATGTTTTAGAAAAAAAATTAGAATGTGCGTTGATGAAACTAAATCACCAACACACCTAAAAACGTTAGTCCCGAGGCCAAAGCGGTGCCATAAATGCATCACTTTCTGGACTGACTGTTTGTGGCTTGCCATCTCTCCATTGCACAAACACAGTGGGCGCACCAATCCGACGACCTGCATCATCAAATGATAAATTACCACCGAGATAATAATCTGCTGCGCCATTTTTCAGATTTGTGTTACGTAAAGCATCCATTATTTTTTCACGGTCTAATGATTGACATCTTTCTATGGCATCTTTGATTAAGTACATATCTCCATAAGTAGAAATAATGTCCGATGTAATCCAAGGTTCACCGCTACGCTTCTCAAGTTCAGGCAATATAGAAACTTGCTTTTTTGATGTCCAATTTGCAAGAACAAGTATCGTACCTTCTAGCATTTGTGGCGTCACATTTTTGAGCATTTCTGGCCCACCCATATGAACTGCACCTGGCGCAATCATAGGAAGCTTAGTTTGAGGCATGCCAAATTCATGCAATTTCTGGAGAACTAGCGTAGCATCCGGTATATTGGTGCTGTAAAATAAAAGAAAATCTGGTCGTGGCCGAAGGGCCCTTAAATTTTGTACAATGCTTGCTGCATCAGCAAGTGGAGGCGTATATATTTGGTCGGAAACAATTTTTATCCCTAGTTGTTCAAAGCCACCTTTTCTAAGAGGGTCTATAAATGCCTGCGGTGTAGCCGTGCTATCAGATATTATAGCAACTGTTTTTGGTTTTTGTCCTGTAGCTTTTTCAGCTAACTTTACAATATCTGGCATAGCTGCCGCAGCTTGTACACTCGAAATCGCATTGGTTTGCGTTATGTATTTAAATCCACGATTAGTAATTCCATCAGCATAAGATAGAGTTAACCATGGAAGTTTAGCACGCTCTGTAACTTCTGTTACTGCTATAGTAAATGAAGATAGCCATGCGCCCGTTCCTGCTACGACATCAGTTTCTTGCGATATAAAACGTTGTGCTGCATTTTTGGCACGCTCAACGCTGTCACCAGCATCAGCGGAAACAAGCCGCATTTTCATGCCACCATTAATATTAACGCCGCCTTGTTTGTTGATATCTTCAATTGCCATATCTGCGCCAATTTTCATCAATTGGCCAGTCCTTGCCCAAGGCCCAGAAAGAGGCGCAATCAATGCAACCTTTATCTCTTTTTCCTGTCCGAATGATGAACCCGAAACAAATACTGAACTTGCTGCTAAACCTGCAATGGCTCGCCTACGTGATATCTTCATGACCCCCCCTGTTTTAATTTAGAGTTTATTATTTTTATTCCGTGCATAAATTATGCCATTCGCATTAAAAAAATATAAGTTCTTAAATTTTTTCTTTCTTTTAAATTTTTCAAGTATCAAAAATTAGAATTTGACGTTAAAAAGTGTCGTTTTTGACTACAGTAAATAATTGAAGTGTCTTTATGAAATACATGACAGCCTTTTATTTACTGAAATTTTTCTGAAAATAAATCAAATTTATTATTTAAGTATTTTTATATCCGTTTTTATAGACTTATATGGGTTTAATTATTAAAATAATATCTTATGAATTTTTAGGCATGTTTCTTGATTGATTTATATTAAAGTGATGAGGTCTTTATAATTATGAAAAAAAAATTGGGTGTTGCAATCATAACTGGTGGTGGTGGAGGAATAGGTGAAGCCTGCGTGGAGCGCTTGGCCGCTGAAGGTTATGTTTGTGTTGTAATAGACTCTTCCGATCAAGCCGCAAAGCTTGTAGCTAAGGTCCATAAAGCACATTCTTTTAATATTGATGTTTCAGATGAAATAGCATTGAGATTATGTGCAAATAAAGTTGAGAGAGACATAGGACCTGTCGAAGTTCTTGTAACATGCGCAGCTATTGTTCCTAAACCAACCCGGGCACTTCATGAAACACAAAATGATTGGGATCGTATGATTGCAGTCAATTTACGTGGTACTTATTTAAGCTGCATAATTTTTGGTGAAGGGATGATCCGCAGAGAAAATGGAGCGATCGTGACGATTGGCTCACTTGCTGGAATGGGCGTACTACCCCTTAATTCTTATGGAATGTCGAAGGCTGCAGTGATACATATGACTAAAAATTTAGCTGTCGATTGGGGACGAAAAGGAGTTCGTGTTAATTGCGTATCACCAGGCCCAGTTCGAACTCCATTAATAGAAGCTAGCTATGAACGCGGAGAAAGAGACCCAACTAAAATGGAAAATCAGACCGCGCTCGGACGTCTTGTAATGCCAATTGATATTGCAAATGTTGTTGCATTCCTTGTATCTGATGGGGCTAGAGCTGTGACAGGAGTGAATCTTCCTGTAGATGCAGGATGCGGCCCATCATCACTTTCAAATCTATATGGTATACCTTCTAATATTTTTGAATAAGAAAGGTTCTTGATATGGAATTAATTAATGATAAATCAAAAAAACGCTACCCAGCGATAAATTTCCTGCTGGAATATTCTACATATATTTCTATTTTATCTTTTATGATTATTCCTATAACATCAATTTGGTTATGGTCGTCAGGTAGTTCATTTTTAAATGTTTCATTTGGTTTATTTTTGTCAATTATACAATTTGTTTTTGTTAAAAGCTATCTTGAGCTCATACATGTTCTAGCAGACATGTTATTGCCAAAATGAGGTGCAAATATGCCATTCATTGAAATCCAAAAATCAAGCTTCCATTTTTTGCAATCAGGCAATCAAGGGCAGGCAACAATTTTGATCCACGAGCTTGGTGGAAATGCTGAAAGCTGGCGTGACCATATCAATATGAATTCATACGGCGGCCATATGTTCGCTTTTGATATTGCAGGATCTGGACTTTCAGAAAAAAAAGTTGAACATTCAAGTATAGACATGCATGCGGATAATCTTGCCGCCGTCATCTTACACCTAGGATGCGCACCTGTTGATATAATAGGTATCGCGTTTGGTGCATTGATTGGGCTTGCATTTGGAAGGCGCCATCCGCAATTATTACGGCGCGCTATATTTGCTAATTGCACAGATCATATTGACGAGCAATCAAAGACTTACGTTCTCTCACGCGCTGCTAAAGTGCGAAGTGAAGGAATGCGCTCTGTTATAGATCAAAGTTTGGATAATTCGTTTCCAAAAGGTTTTGAGAACGAAAAAGAAAAATATCGCCATATTTTCCTCGCTAATGACCCTCAGATTTATGCTGATATGTCGGAAGCATTAGTTGAATTTTCTTTTAATTCCAGCGATGGCCTTGCGTTCAATAATCCAGTTCTTTTTCTTGCGGGAGAACAAGATTTTATTTGGGGACCTTTCACTGTAGATCGTGTCGCGAGATTAATACCTAAAGCTGAAATGAAAATATTAAAAAACGCAGGTCATCTTGCTCATTGGCAAACTTCCGAGCACTTCGTTGCTGAAACAAGAACATTTCTTAATTCAATTTAAGAGAGATAGACGTAAATGAATAATATATTTGATGTCATCGTTGTTGGTGGAGGTGGAAGCGGTCTTGCCGCGGCTATTGGTGCAGCTGAAGAGGGTGCACGTGTCATTGTGATTGAAAAAAATTCTCATCTAGGCGGTAGTTCTGGTATGTCTGTTGGCTCAATTTCTTCTTCACGTACTGAATTGCAACGTAAAAAGGGAATTATTGACAATCCTGATGATCATTTTAGAGACCTCGGCCTTTTTGCAGGTCCTTTAGAGATGCGTGACAACCTTGAATTGCGACGTATTCTTGTTAATGAAGTACCTGAAACTGTTCGGTGGTTAGAGGAACTAGGTGTTGTTTTTTATGGCCCGATGCCTGAGCCACCCCACGACAAACCAAGAATGCATAACATCATTCCAAATTCACGAGCTTATATCTATTATTTGTGGAAAGAATGCCAACGCTTAGGTGTTGTAGCTATAACAAGTGCTAACGTCATTGAATTTATAAAAAGTGGAGATTATGTATCAGGTGTTCGTGTTTCAACAGACGTCGGCATTAAAGAATATCATACATCCTGTGCTGTTATATTGACTAGTGGTGACTATAATAATGGCAAAGATCTTCGTTCTCGATTTACAAATGTCCCATTTGATGTAGAAGGCATAAATTTAAATGAAGGTGATGGACAAAAACTTGGTGTTTTAGAAGGAAGTGAAATAATTAATGGCGATATTGTTTGGGGACCTCTTTTACGGTTTCTCCCACCTAACAAACCTAGTTTTGTAACAAAATTACCACCCTTTAGGCCTTTAATGCTTTTCTTGCGATTTGCGCTTAATTATTTTCCAGCTGGCCTTCTCCGTCCTTTTGTAATGTCTTTCGTAACAACATTTTTAGCGCCTGAAAAATCACTATTTCAAAATGGTTCCATTCTCGTAAATTTGGCAGGTGAACGCTTCGTAGATGAAATGGATAAACCAGCATTTCACGTTCCAACTGAGAATGGTAAAAAGGCCTATATTATTTTTGATGAACAAATCGCTCAAAAATTTTCTGCTTGGCCTTATTTTATATCTACAGCACCTGGAATTGCCTTTGCTTATCTCAACGATTATCGCCGTACTCGAAAAGATATATTTTTTAAGGCTGATACAATTAAAGAATTAGCAAAAAAAATCTCTGTTAATCCAGACAACCTGAGCAATACCATCAATAAATGGAATGAAAATTTTAAATCTACTACTCCCAAAAATAGGAGCCCTGATTGCAAGATGCTTATACAGGGGCCATTTTATGCACTTGGGCCAGTTGAGAGTCGGGTGCTTATCACTGATGGCGGCTTGAAGACAAATACTTTCCATCAGGTTCTCCGAAGCGACGGATCGATTATTTTAGGACTGTATGCGGCTGGAGCTTCTGGTCAGGGAGGGTTGTTATTAGAAGGCCATGGTCATCATCTCGCCTGGGCCTTTTCGTCTGGAAGGCGCGCAGGACGATTTGCTGCTCGTACTTCTAAGGATCCTTTGTGAGAGTTTATGAAGAGACATGATATGCCTGTTTAAATGTCGCAATTTCTTTCATCAAACATCTGCTCTTCGTCTATTTTAGTCTGCTGTTTTTTTCATATTATGTGATTTGATACAGCCAATATCACCAACTAATAACCACTTCAACTTATTGTCTTTTCTATCTTTTTCTGGATCTTGACGACTTTTTTGGTAGGAATTCGGCCCCATCAGAAAGCAGCATAGCTCAGTCAACGGGCATTGAGCCCACAACTGAGGAGTGTTTGAAATGCCGAATGAACGCATCATCGCAAAGATGAAACTGGTGAAGCAGAACCAAAAACGCATGCAGAGCAAAGCGGAGCATCGCCGCACCAAGGTGATTGCCAAGCTTGAAGAGCAGCTGGCTATGGCAGAAGCGCTGTGCCGCAATGAACCCTTTGCGATCAAGAAACACAAATGGGTGACTAACAGCTTCGGGGAACGGATTGCGATTGAGACACACAAGCGCCTGCGGCCTTGGTATTGGATCAGTGCTGCGGGCTGCTTTATCAGCGTGTGGTATGGCAGTAGAGTGGTGATACTTGAAAACGACCATACCGCTATTGATGTTGGCAAACGTGATGAACTGCCAAAAGTCATCAGCAACCTCATAGAAGCTGTGCGGCATGGTGAATTGGATATAGCGATTGAAGCAATAGCTGAGAAGGGCTTGCCAGAATTGGCGCTAAGCAAGAAACCCGAAAAGCTTCGTAAGCTTGCTTAACGGCATGCATAATTGCTTTATCGGCTAGACTGATAAGATGATTTATAATAGGATGCGTGTGTAGAATTATTATGTATTTTAGGACTGCTTATTTAGGAAAATAGTCCTAGTACACATATGGTACACACGCTGTTTTTAGTGCTGTTAGTAATTGATAAATATGCACTATTTCTATCCTCAAGTACGCGAAGCGCTAGGCTGAACTGCACTACTGCTACACAATATATAGTAGCAATATCAACGAATTACGCTATCAGATACTATATCTGGTAGCGTTTTTTTATGCACGATAGTACACGTATGGTACACAGAACAAAACGTGAACTAAAAAGCTAATATACGTTTTTGATGCGTTTTAATGCCGTTTAGTGAACGCCTTGTGCTGTTTTGTTGAAACGCTCATGTCACTTTTGACAGCAGCATATGCAAGGATTACACGTATAGTGCACGCGCAAACGGCTACTTTCATGGTCCATGCCAAGAACCAGTTGGTGTTTAATGATGGGCAGATCACGCTTTATCAGCGTGATGATGTCCAGGATTTGACTTGGCACATGAGGATAAGGAACGAAAACAAGCGCGGATACGTCAGAAGAAGCACGGGCAAGACCGATCTTGAGCAAGCGAAGATTGAAGCCCTGACTTTGCTTGGCATCATGAAGGAACGGCAGGCTCAGCAAATCCCTATGCGGAGCATGAACTTCACAGAACTCGCGAGCAGTTTCTTACGTGAAGCAGAAACCAGGATGAAAGAACAGCGCAGCAGCGCTGGGCGGTATCTAATCATCCATGGGACTGTCACCCGCTATCTCCTGCCCTATTTCAAGAAGCGTGACCCCAATCACTTCACACCGCAGGATATCTCCCATTACCGCACCTGGCGCATGAACTATTACACCACGGGTCCCGGGGTTAGTAAGAAGACTGTGCTCAAAGTCCATCCTAGCCCGGCAACCCAGCGGCAGGAATGGACTGTATTCCGCGGCATCATCATGCACGGCATCGAGATGCGGATGGTCACCCCTGCCCTGATTCACATGCTCAAGCATCAACCCAGTAGAACAGGCAAGCGCCCACCCTTCACCCAGCAAGAGTGGCGACAGCTTTATCTGTTCATGCGAACTTGGGTTAAATCATCAAAAACCAAAAAAGGCGCTCGTGAACGTCAGTTGATCAGGGATTACACGCTGATCATGTGCAACAGCGGCTTACGCAAGGGTGAGGCCCGCTATCTCAAATGGCGCGATCTCCGCATCTATGAAAACCAGCACGGGCGCTGGGCCCTGCTAAACGTCACCGGTAAGACAGGTGAACGCACTGCGGTATGCCAGCCCAATACAGAGCGCTATTTCAACCGCATGCAGAAGCGCGGGCACAATCTGGAGCCCAATGATTACATCTTCTGCCATGAAGACGGCGAACCCATCGAATATGTGCGTGGCTTTGACATTATGCTCAAAGATGCGGGCATGACCTATGACAGCCAGGGCAAGAAGCGCACGATCTACTCCCTGCGCCATACCTATGCCACCTTACGCCTAGAGAACGGCACCAACGTCTATTGGCTCAAGCAGAACATGGGCACGTCTGTGAACATGATCGAGCGCCATTACGGGCAGACGCGAGTACTTGTGGGCATTGAGCATGAAACTGCACGGCGCAAGAAGCATGTGGTCCCCAAGCCCGATCAGGCGGAACATAAAGACGTACCCACAGAAATCAATGATGATCTGGGAACCGTCAACTTCGACACCATATCCGCCGAGATCCTCGCTCAGAACTATGTTCCCGAAGGCGCTGTCGACATAACACCCGCTGATCTCGATCTCGATCCAGATTATGATGACGATTACGATTATGAAGATTGACAGAAACCGTCAATAATCAGGTTGTCCACGCAACCGATCAGAAAGCACAATAGCAGCCTCAATACAGGAGGCGTGAATGACCATTTACAGTGCTTGCATCAAGATTCGTGTAAACTCTGTCGTCACCAACACATGGGTCCACGTCGAAGCCCAAAACATTACCTTAGCCAAGGCACTCCTTGAAGCCCAATATGGCGCAGGCATGGTGTTGTCGATCGGGCGCAAGTCGGGACAGTGATGTTGATCACTCAAAGCGGCATCAATACCGAAAAGACGGGGTTGCAGTGTAAAAATCACCACCTTGACAATAAACTTTACGTAAGAGCTGAAAAATGCGCGACTGGTTTTTGAATGCTGCGCTAATCTCGCCTATTAGACCAGAGAGCGCTGTCAATATAACACCAGCTAATCTTAATCACAATCAACAATATGATGACAAAAATTGAGATAAACTGTCAATAATCCGATTGCCAACTCAATTGAATACGAGCACAATAACATCCGCATGAGCCTATCGTATAAAAATTTTCTTAAAAACAATTACTAATTCTATGACATGAATATTTTGATTGGAGATAAAATGAATTTTTATTTACATGGATTTTATTTTAGTATTTATTTATGGCATAGGGCAATCATAAAAATGAGTATTAAATTAAATTTTGGGGCTGTCCCAGATAACTCTGAAAAGGGGTTATTATGGGTGCTATGCGCAAGAGCCGTCTGAGCGTTTATAAACAAGACCGATTGATTGAACATTTTGTTGCGGGCACGAC
>Ga0214921_10002968_pt1 | contig 26759 bp, 26 predicted proteins | sample LL1505_MetaG_FD_177992 | JGI IMG/M metagenome (GOLD analysis project Ga0214921, IMG submission 177992) | Freshwater microbial communities from Lake Lanier, Atlanta, Georgia, United States - LL-1505 | ecosystem: Environmental > Aquatic > Freshwater > Lake | place: USA: Georgia | collected... | reverse complement strand
GTGGTAGCAAAACAACAAATCATCACAGGTTAAATTTGAGTAATTTCTATACAAATGTTCAATGTTTTGGTAACAACATATTATATCGAGGCATTCAAAATGGTAAAAGAGTGAAGGATAAAATAAATTATTCTCCTTCACTTTTTATACCTTCCAAAAAAATAACAAACTACACTTCACTCGATGGTGATTATCTTGATAAGAAAAAATTTGCCTCTGTCAAAGCGGCAAGAGATTACATCAAACAATTTGAAGATGTGTCTGGGGCCCCTAAGATTTGTGGCCAAACTCGATTTGAATATGCCTTTATTGCTGACCAACATACCGGTATGGTCGACTACGATTACGAAAAAGTATCTGTTGCTGTAATCGATATTGAGGTTGGTTCAGAGAATGGATTTCCTGATCCATATCAAGCAAACGAACCAATCACAGCAATCTGTTTAAAATTCACTAACAGCCAACCAATCGTATTTGGTTGTGGCGAGTATCAAGTCCAAGAAGGTGAAATCTATATTCGTTGCAAAGATGAATACAATCTCTGTAAGAAGTTTTTAGAATTCTGGAAAGATAAGTATCCAGATATCGTAACTGGTTGGAACACCAAGTTCTTTGATATACCATATCTCGTTAATCGTTTTCGTAAAATTCTAGGTGAAGAAGAAACCAAGAAACTATCACCATGGAATTATATCACAGAACGCAAAGCATATGTAAACAATCGGCAGTTGATTGATTATACACTTGTTGGCGTATCGTCGCTTGATTATATCGAACTATACAAATGGTACGCACCTGGCGGCAAGTCACAAGAATCATATCGTTTGGATAACATTGCACAAGTAGAACTTGGTGAAGGTAAGTTAGATTATGATGAGTATGATAACCTTAATGCTCTATATCGTTTAAATTTTCAGAAGTTTATTGAGTATAACATTAAAGACGTTGAACTCATTATTAAACTTGAAGATAAGTTGAAATTGGTTGAGTTGGCTGTAACTCTTGCCTATGATACCAAATCAAACTTTGAAGATGTGTTTGCACAAACTCGTATGTGGGATTCCCTAACATATTCTTATTTGTTTGAGAAAGGTATTATTGTACCACCAAGAATAGTTAAAGATAAAGATTCGGCATTTGAAGGTGCCTATGTTAAAGATCCACAAGTTGGTTCACACGATTGGGTTGCTTCATTCGACCTGAACTCTCTGTATCCACATTTGATGATGCAGTATAATATCTCACCTGAAACACTAATTGAACCACAAAACTATACAGAAGAAATGTGTGAGATTATTTCACAAGGTGTTTTTGTTGATAAACTTCTAAAGAAAGAAGTTGATACATCTAAACTAAAAAATGCAACACTAACACCTAACGGACAATTCTTTCGTACCGACATTCAAGGTTTCTTGCCAAAGATGATGGAAGAAATGTATACGGATAGAAAGAAATTTAAGAATCTGATGCTTCAAGCAAAACAGGAGTATGAAAATGAAACGGATGATTCCAAAAAATACGCAATCGAAAAACGAATTGCCAAATACAACAACATTCAATTGGCGAAGAAAGTTTCCCTTAATTCTGCTTACGGTGCTCTCGGTAGTCAATATTTTCGTTTTTATGATTTACGTATGGCCCTTGCTGTTACTACTGCTGGACAATTAAGCATACGTTGGATTGAAAATAAACTAAATCAATACATGAACAAATTGTTGGACACTAAAAATGATGACTACGTTATTGCGAGCGATACTGATTCGATTTATTTACGTCTTGGAGGATTGGTTAATAAAGTTTACGGTGATAGAAACGTTGATACAAACAACATCATTACATTCATGGATAAAGTATGTGATGATAAAATTCAACCGTTTATTGATGTTTCCTATCAAGAACTTGCGGATTACGTTAATGCTTATTCGCAGAAAATGGAGATGAAACGAGAGGCGTTATCTAACAAAGGATTATGGACAGCCAAGAAACGATATATTCTAAACATTTTTAATAATGAAGGAGTATCATATAAAGAACCATACATGAAAGTGATGGGTTTAGAAATGATTAAGTCCTCAACACCATCTTCAATTCGTGAGAAGATGAAAGAGGCCATTAAAATAATGATGTCTGGTACAGAAAATGACATACATAATTTTATTGCCAAGTTTAGAGATGACTTTCGTAAACTACCACCAGAAGAAATATCTTTCCCTCGTGGTCTTAATGGTTTGAATAAATATTCAGATGCAGCCACTTTATATAAATTGGGAACACCAATTCATGTAAAAGGTGCAATTTTATATAATAACTTTTTAAATCAGAATAATCTTACCAAAAAATATCCACTCATTCAAGAAGGCGAGAAGGTCAAGTTTACATACTTGAAAATGCCAAATCATTTTAAAGATACAGTCATTTCGTATCCTTCACGATTACCAAAAGAATTAGGTTTGCATGACTATATCGACTATGACATGCAATTCGATAAAGCTTTCTTAGAACCAATCAAAGTTATTTTAGATTGTATGGGTTGGTCGACAGAAAAGGTAAGCACATTGGAGGACTTTTTCTCATGATTATGTTAACATTTTTATCAGCACTACTATTATCAGGCATTGCAGCCTATTATTCCATTATTGGTTTGGCTGCAATCTTTACAGGCGCATTTTGGCCAATCGTTTTCATGGGCTCGGTTCTTGAAATGAGCAAATTAGTTACTGCATCATGGCTGTATCGTAATTGGAAAACCTGCCCACTTTTATTAAAATCATACTTGACATCTGCCGTAGTAATATTAATGGTAATTACAAGTATGGGTATTTTTGGTTTCTTATCCAAAGCACATATTGATTCCACACTAGAAGCCGGTGCCAATTCTGTTGAAATCAGAACACTCAAACAACAAGAAAAGATTGCCAATGAGCGATTAGAATATTTACTGAAACGTGCTGGTAATCCTGAAACGGCATCTGCCAGCGTAGATAGGCAAATTCAACAAACACAAAAAGAATTGGCTGATATCAATAAACGAAAATTACCATTATTAAAAGAAGAAAATAAACTTGTGGCAGAAGTTGGTCCTATCAAATATATTGGTGATATGATATATGGTACAGATGATACCAATGCCATTGATAAGGCAGTTCGTTTGGTAATCATGTTAATCATGGTTGTATTTGACCCGCTAGCTGTGTTATTATTGATAGCAGCAAATATGTCAATGCAACAGAGAAGTGGTAAACCAGTTGTTAAAGATGATACTGTCGTTGCTTTGACACCTGAAACAGAAAGTTTTAAATTACACAAAAAATTCTGGAAGAAAAAAGAAGAAAAGGCAAATACAGCAATAGATATTCCTGTATTTACAGAACAAGAACAATTGGCTAATAATGTTATTAAAATTGAAAAAGAAAACATTACTGAGATTGAAGAAAAAGAACCTGTAGAAGAACCTATTATAATTGATGACGCTTCAGGTGAATCAATCCCTCCAATAACGAAAGGCAAACGAGGTTTTCCAAACAGAAAATCTAAAGAATTACAACCTAAGTATGATTATGAGGCTGAGTTAGCATTTAAACAAAAAGGTGAATGATGAGTATATTAGATAAAATTAAAAAGAATAGTTCAATCAAAGAATCTGCTATTCTATCAAAATCAAAATTCTTTACACAAAAGGATATGATTCCAACTTCTGTGCCAATTATTAATGTGGCACTTTCTGGTCGTTTAGATGGTGGCCTAACACCTGGTCTTACAATGTGGGCCGGCCCATCTAAACATTTTAAAACAGCCTTTAGTTTACTAATGGCAAAAAGTTATTTGGACAAATATGAAGATGCAGCGTTATTATTCTATGATTCTGAGTTTGGCACTCCTCAGTCTTATTTTGACAGCTTTGGTATTGATACCGAGCGAGTTCTACATACACCTCTTACTGATATTGAACAATTAAAGTTTGATATCATGCAACAGTTAACCAATCTCGAAAGAGGTGATAGGTTAATTATTGTTATTGATTCAATTGGCAATCTCGCTTCAAAGAAAGAAGTTGAAGATGCTCTCGAAGGCAAATCAGTTGCAGATATGTCCCGTGCCAAACAAGTTAAAAGTTTATTTCGTATGGTAACACCGCATCTCACAATGAAAGATGTTCCAATGATTGTGGTGAATCATACGTATAAAGAAATTGGTATGTTCCCTAAAGATATCGTAGGGGGTGGAACCGGTTCTTACTATTCTGCTGACAACATTTTTATTATTGGGCGCCAGCAAGAAAAGGAAGGTACAGAGGTTGTTGGTTACAACTTCATAATTAACGTGGAGAAATCACGCTATGTTAAAGAAAAATCTAAAATTCCTGTTACTGTTTCTTTTGATGGTGGTATTAGCCGCTGGTCAGGTCTACTTGATTTGGCACTTGATTCAGGCCTTGTCGTTAAGCCTACTAACGGGTGGTACAGTAGAGTTGATATTTCTACCGGTGAAATAGAGGCCAAGAAATACAGAATAAAAGAAACAGATACCAAAGATTTCTGGATGCCTATTATCACCAGTAAAAAATTCCAAGATTATGTGGCAGACAAATATCAAATTGCCGCAGGTGAAATTATGCAAGGCGGTATCGATAATTTATTTGACGAAGTTGTAACTATGAATGGAACAGAAGATGAGTAATGAAGATGCTAAATTAAAACATTCAAAGCGTATTCAAAAAACTCAAAATCAAATTAAGAAACAAACCAAGATTGCAAAATCACATGGCATGCCGGTAGATGAACCACACAAATTTGCCAAACATCGTGCAATGGATTGTGGTAATCCTGAGTGTGTAATGTGTGGTAATCCTAGAAAAGTATGGAAAGAAAAGACCGTACAAGAAAAAAGATTCGATGAGGTGAAAGATGATTGAAGGACTGGACTATTGTTTTATCTACCCTAAAAATGATGGCTCGGCTGTGCATATCAAGTTTTTAGAAGGACCATACAAAGATACCATATTCAAATATGGTAAAGTTAAATTTGAGGAAAAGAATGATTTGGTCTATTTACTTTTTGCATATGATGTGTTAGAATCACCAGTTGATAAGCCAAGAAAATTGGAAAAAGATGACAAGTTTAAGAACTACATTGGCGATTTACTTGTGGAATTAATGAGCAGTAATATTGAACAGGAAGTAATTGATGAAACTGGAAACAGCAATACTGAAGAACCTCATCTATAACGAGGAATATTTAAGAAAAGTATTACCATTTATCAGACTAGAATATTTTAGTGATAACGTAGAAAAAGCATTATTCAATGAAATTACATCATTCACAGAGGCTTACAATAACACGCCAACGGTTGAAGCACTTAGTATTGCCATCAAAGAAAAGAGAAATCTTTCAGCTGATGAAGTTCAGAGATGCGAAGATTATCTATCAGAGATTGAGAAAAATAAGTCAGCAGAAACCGAAGTTCAATGGCTTGTTGACAAAACAGAAAAGTTCTGCCAAGAAAAAGCCATCTACAATGCAGTATTGGGGTCTATTTCAATTCTCGATGGTAAGGATAAAAATCACGACAAAGGTCAGATTCCCAAGATATTATCGGACGCCTTGGCCGTTTCGTTTGACAACTCCGTAGGACATGATTATTTACAGGACTCAGATGCTCGATATGAATTCTATCACAGAAAAGAAGAAAGAATCCCCTTTGACCTCGACTACTTCAACAGAATCACCAAAGGTGGTCTTCCAGCTAAAACACTTAATATTGCTTTGGCGGGGACTGGTGTTGGTAAATCTCTTTTTATGTGTCATGTGGCTGCTTCGTGTATGGTTCAGGGTAAAAATGTTCTTTACATCACTTTGGAAATGAGTGAAGAAAAGATTGCAGAAAGAATTGATGCCAATCTATTGAATGTAACCATTGATGATTTGATGGAATTACCTAAAGACATATATGATAAAAAAGTTACCCGTGTCCGTGAGAAAACAACTGGCAAACTAATCATTAAAGAATACCCAACGGCATCGGCTTCAACTATTCACTTTCGAACACTATTAAATGAACTTAATCTTAAACGTTCTTTTGTACCTGATATTATCTTTGTTGATTATCTTAATATCTGTTGCTCTGCTCGTATTAAAGCTGGTGCAAATATTAATTCGTACACCTACGTTAAAGCAATTGCAGAAGAACTACGAGGTCTCGCTGTTGAGTATAATGTTCCTATTGTATCTGCGACACAGACTACAAGATCAGGATTTACATCGAGTGATCCAGGACTTGAAGATACGAGTGAGTCGTTCGGACTTCCCGCCACCGCAGACTTGATGTTTGCTTTGATTTCTTCTGAAGAACTAGAAGAACTTGGTCAAATCATGGTCAAACAATTGAAGAATCGATATAACGATCCTACATTGTATAAACGTTTTACACTTGGTGTTGATAGAGCAAAAATGAAACTATATGATGTTGAACAAGCTGCACAACATGGCCTTGCTGATGCTGGCCATGATAAACCTTTGAATACATTTGGTACCCGTGAGCAACAATCTAAAAAGAAATTTGAAAACTTTAAAATATGATATTGAGTAGAGATGAAGCATTGTATTGTGCCAAAGCTTTTGATGATTACTTTAGTACAATTGGAAGTACCGAAGAATACATGCGTGATGAGAAACTGAAAAATGTGGCTGATATGCCATCTTCTTTATTTCCAATTGAAGATGATTTGTTCTCTGATTTCTCTATGCATCCAAAAGATATGGGTATTGAAGTATGTGAAATACCAAATGATGTTTGGGAACCATTACTTGCCATTACCAGTTCACATATTAATAAAGCACCAGTTGGCAAAAATGTACAATTGGCAGTCAAAGAAAAGAACTCAGGAAAGATTCTAGGATTCATTCGTTTAGGTTCACCAGTCATCTATATGAAACCTCGTAATGACTACCTAGGACAAGTTTGGATTCAAAATGAGAATACTGCCAAGCGCTTTAATGATGCTTGTATTATGGGATTCGTAATTGTACCATCACAACCTTTTGGTTTTAATTACTTAGGTGGTAAACTTCTCTCTGCCATCTGTACCAGCCATACTGTAAGAGAAATCTGTAATAAAAAATATGGTATGAATCTTTGTTTGTTTGAAACCACCAGTTTGTATGGTAGTACCAAATCAGTATCACAATATGATGGCATGAAACCTTACATTCGATTCAAAGGTTTAACAGAATCCGATATCGTGCCAATGATGCACGGTCAAAGATACCATGACTTGAAGAACTATGTGGAGAATATTACTGGAGATTTGTTGGGTGGTGATACTTCAACAACTAGTAGAAAACTTAGGACATTTACCAAGATTATTGCTCTCACCAAAGCTGCTTTAAAAGGATCACCTGAAGGACAGGCATTCTCTTTAACGATTGAGAACGCCAAAAAGTTGACAGAAAAGAAACGATATTATATTTCTGATTATGGATTTAAAAATACAGTAGATTACATGAACTGTAAGACCGATAAACTTTTACCTGGTGAAAATTATGACAAACATGAATTGAGTAACGTAATTGAATGGTGGCGGACCAAAGCTATAAATAGATATGAAACCCTCAAAGCAGAGGGTAGATTAAGAACAGAATTAGAAATCTGGACTTCAGGTAAAGACATTCAAATCATTAGGTAAATATTTCTATTTAAAATGGCCACAACTAAAATACAATCTTATGATGATTTACAACAATTTTTTGAAAATAAACAATATGAATTTAAACAACTTATAAAAAGAACTAAACGTAATGTTCAATATACACAAATTATCTCTTGTCCATTATCGGATAAAAGATCCGAATATCAAAATGAAATGGAAAAAGATTTAATAAAAATCTTAGGCAACAAAAATGTTAATTATGGTAAAGGTGTTTCGGGTAGAATAACTGATGACAAATCTAAAAATTTAAAAGCCTCTGTTGTTTCTATTGATGAAATTAATTACAGCCTAGTATATAAAGATCCATCCAAACCTGTAACAAAAACAAAAACAGGAGAATTCGAATTCGAAGTAACTCCAGCAAAAATAAAACCCTCCATCGTAAACGAATGGTTGTCAGCTCAAGAAATGGCTAATAGAATTATTACTTACATTAAGAATCTAACATACAATAAAGAAAAAATACCAGAAACAACAAAAAAAACTTTTTATGATATTGTGGAACAATCTTTGTTGGGTACCAGAGAAATAGATTATCCAGTTGTACAATCCAAATCTATGGCTTTTTTTGCTGAAGCATTAAGTGCAATAAATCTTGCAAAATTAATAGAAAAACAAGATAGATATATTTTGGATACGTTATTGGACATGCCTCCAGATTTAAAAAAAATCGTATCCAAAAATAAAAATAAAATAAAAATATATTTACCATTAAGAATAAATTTTCCATTAATTGATTTTTTGATTGATTATAAAGGAACAGAAAATCAGGAAGATGCTTTAAAAATAAGTGTTAAGTCGAAATTACCAGCAGGATTAAAAATTGGCCGAGAAGCTACAGGAGAAACAAATACAGTAAAATTTCAAGACTTGTTTGGAGGAAAAAAAGCAATACCAGCTAATGTTGATGAATGGTATAACTCTTTACAAGAGATGACGATGGGTCAACTTAAAAAAAATCAATTTGGACCAAAGGTGATTGCTTATTCCGCTGTTCTCGGATTTACTAAAAATTCTTTAGGAAATCAATTTCCCATATATGCACTTTCAGAGTTATTAAAAAATAGTAAAACAAAAATTAATCAAAAAAATCAATTGAAAAAAACTTTAAAAACTTTTGGTAAAGTTAAAACAGGAAAAGACATATCAATAAAAAACAATCGTTATAACTTTAGTGAGGATGATGTTGTAGACGCATTTGAACGAGCTATATTAAAGGTTGGTCCAGAAATAGGCACGTCTATTCGTAAACAATTTCCTTTAAGTAAAGTTTTCAAAGATGATGATCTATATATTTTAGAATATAGTTTTAAAAATATTCTAAGCACAGAAAATGTTAAAGATGTTAATTTAAATATATCAAATTTAATTTATATTGCTGAAAGAGTTTTGGCTCAAGGATCTAAAAAAGATTCAATTTCAAAATATAATTTTTATTTAATGTTTTACGAAAATGTTTTAAAGAAACAACATGTAATTTATGCTGTACCAACCAGATATGGGCCAAACCGTTTAAAATTTAAATATTTAGCAATGGCCAATTGGAATGAAGAATATCACAAATGGCAAAATGATTTTTCAAAATTATGGATGGAATTAAGACAAAAAACCAGTGTTAATAAAGAACCAGGTGCCGGTGGCGCATTGGCTATTGCACCATAAAGGATAAATTATGCCATTAATAGATTTCGATAAACTTGCACAAGAATTTGATATGGAAGATGACTTTGGTTTTTCTGCCGTATCGGAAGAAGAATACAATTCTGTCATCAATAAAACGGCAGAGACCGCAGAGGATTATAAAGTTCGTTTGAAAGAAGTGGAGAAAATGATTGTTCCGTTTCTCACTAAACTACATTCGACTGGAGATAAAGAATACATATATTGGCCAAATCGTAAACCAGCAATAGAAAAACAAATAGAGAAAATATTAAAATTGACTAGAGGTTAAATTATGAGTGCAACGGTGATTATACCAACTACTGGTTCTCCAGAGGTTCGTGATGCTATCAAATCTGTATTGAATCAATCTTACACCACACAATGTTATGTCATTGTTGATGGTGAAGAAAATTATGATAGAGCAAAAAATATTATTGATGATTATGTACATGATGAACGTTTTCGTGTTTGTTATCTACCAATCAATGTCGGTGCCAAAGGATTCTATGGCCATCGAGTTTATGCAGCCTTCACACATTTAATTGACACCGATTATGTAATGTGGCTTGACCAAGATAATTGGTTATATCAAAGCCACGTTGCCAAATGTATTGAAACAATTGAAAAAAGAAATCTTGATTGGTGTTATTCCCTACGACAAATATATAATAAACAAGGCAAATTTGTTTGCTTTGATGATTGTGAATCCTTAGGTAAATGGCAAACATATCATGGCATTCATCACATAGATACGAATTCATATTGTGTTAAAACAGAAATTGCAATTAAATTAGCATCTGCTTGGCACGGTGGCTGGGGTCAAGATAGAGTTTTCTTATCAGCCATATCTCAACACTTTCCTAAATGGGATTGTACGAATGAATATACTACTTGTTATCGAGTAGATGGTGGCAAAGGTTCTGTTAATGCAGAATTCTTTATTAATGGTAATGAAGTAATGAATAAAAAATATAATGGAGCTTTCCCATGGCGTCAAAGAACTTAATCATCGGTGGTTTTACTAATTACGGCATCGACCAACTTAAACCTTGGGTTATCTCAGCAAAAGAAGTTGCTGGCATTAACAATGAAGTTGTTTTAGTTGTAGGTAATGCCACACAAGAAACAATTGAATGGTTAAAAGGACAATATGTAACTGTTGTTCCTATGATGCAAGTTGAAGGTATACCAATTCATGTATTACGATTTTTATCAATCTATGAATATTTACATAAGCATTGGCAAAAATATGAATATGTTATTACAACAGATGTCAAAGATGTTTACTTCCAAACAGACCCATTTAAATTTCTAGTTAGTCGTAAACTCATTGTTGCTTCAGAAGGTTTAAAATATAAAGATGAATCTTGGGGTAATGAGAATCTATTTCAAGCTTATGGCCAATATGTCTATGAACAGTTTAAAGATAATGAAATCTTTAATGTTGGAACATTCGGTGGCCAATCTGAATATGTAAAAGATATGGTGTTTCATATCTTCACCAATGCAATCAATAGGCCTATTCCCATCTGCGACCAAGCCGTATTCAATGTATTACTCAATACACAACCATTCAAAGATATTGCAACAAAAACAATTCAATGGGCGGCCGAATTAGGTACTATCATGGATCCATCAAAGATTGCCAGATTCAGACCCAATCTACTATTTGCTGAGCCTGTATGGGAAAATGGTTTACTAAAAGATGTCAATGGTCATATCTTCCCTATCGTACACCAATATGACCGAGTACCAGAATTGAAAGCGTTTGTTCAAAAGAAATTTGGCCAAGAAGATCCATCAGAATATTTTACCTATAGAGTTTAATAATTTATAAGAAACGAGGAAATAATGGAATTTAATTACAGAGATGTACACTTCAATACTTTAACAGATTTAATAACAGGTGCAGCTTGGAAAGATGTATCAACATCTTATCCTACAGTAGGAATTTATGACGAAGAAAGGCGTTTTGGTGGCGGCGATTATCCAGCAACAGCATTTACGATGATTGGCATAAACAAAATGAATCATTTACGCAAACTGTGTGAAGATGTTATTGAGAATAAAATTCCTGGTGATTTTATTGAAACTGGTGTTTGGCGTGGAGGTTCTTGTATTTTCATGAATGCGATACTCAAGCACTATTCAATAAAAGACAAAACAGTATGGGTTGCTGATTCATTTGAAGGACTTCCTAAACCAAATGCTGAAAAATATCCTAAAGATGCTGGTGATGTGCACTATACACTTAGTGACCATCTTGCTATTTCTTTAGATTCTGTAAAAGAAAATTTTAAGAAATTTGATTTATTAAATGAACAAGTTAAGTTCTTAAAAGGCTTTTTTAGTGAAACTCTACCTACAGCTCCCATTGAGAAATTATCCATTCTCAGATTAGATGGCGATATGTATGAATCCACAATGGATGGTCTTGTTAATTTGTATCCTAAATTATCTGTTGGTGGTTATATTATTATTGATGATTGGGGATTACAAGCCTGTAAAGATGCAATTAACGACTATCGAGCTGAACATAACATAACAGAAGAAATACAATACGATCCTCTTAGGCCATGGCCAGATTATGTTTTTTGGAAAAAATTAAATTAAATACTATAGAGTTTAATATGAATGAAATTAGCATTGTAACAGCATTTTTTGATATTGGCCGGAGTGACTGGACACCAGATAAAGGACTACCACACTACTTACAAAGAACAACAGATACCTATTTTGATCGTTTTGCCAATATGGCAAATCTTGATAACACTATTGTTGTTTACACATCTGAAGATTTGGCAGAAAAAGTTTGGTCTATAAGAAAAAATAAAGAACATAAAACAGTTGTCATAACAGTCGATTTTGAAGATCAATTTATTGAACAACGAGATTCAATTCGTAAAGTACAAAATAATCCTGATTACTTGGCCAAAATAAATCCAAGTCAAATTAAAAATCCAGAATATTGGTCGGCGGACTATGTTCTCGTTAATATGTTAAAATCACATTTCGTCAATCATGCAATTGGTGCCGGTGTTGTTGATACAGATTTGGTGGCATGGTTGGACTTTGGTTACTGCCGTGAAGCATCTACTTTAAATGGTGTTGAGTTATGGCAATATCCATTTGATAAAGATAAAATTCATTTCTTCAACATTAAAAATTTCAATCCAGAAACAAGCATAACTAATATTATAGCAAACAATGATGTGCATATTACTGGACCATGTATTGTTGCTAGTCAAAAAATGTGGCCTGAACTTGAACGATTAGTTGAAGAAAGTTTTAAAAAATTGATATCGAAAGATTTGATTGATGATGACCAAACATTGTTATTAATGTCCTCATTGAAAGAACCCGAAAAATTTGAATTACATTCAATCTCAGCAGACGATTGGTTTATTGCTTTTAGGAAATATAATGAAAATCTATCTTAGTGGAACTGCCAATCTTGGTGATTTTTTAAATGGTATGCCTGTAATGTCAGGCATCAGTAAGTCATATGTAAAATATGATTTGATTATTAAAAAAGAAATGCGTAAGTTCAATGGCATTAAAGAATTCTTAATGTATCAAGATTTATTTACCGATGTTGTATTTGAAGATGATATATTCTTGTATGGTGATGTCATTAATATGAGTTCTTGGCCAATTCGTGAAGATAAGAATGATTCAAATCGGCCAATTGAAACGTGTCGTTATGAAAACTTTATGAAAGATAACTATGGCATGGAGTTTGAAGTTGATGATGATTTTGTAGTAAAAACTCCAGAGTATGATATTAAAATTAAAGATACTTACTATGTTGGTGATAGGTGGGCAATAGGTGATATTGATAGCCGTAGAGAAACTCATATATTATCACATCTAAAGAATTGTGAATTTATTGATTTTAATAGACCAATGTTAGAAAATGCTTATATCATTAAAAATCTAACAAAGCCATTCATTACAAACTTTACTGGTATTGGTATGTTGGCCGACTTGTGTGATATTGATTTATACTGTGTGTGGAAAGCAGAAGATTGGAAGCCAGAGTTTAGAGTTGGTGATAATGATGTATCTTGGGACAACGGTAAGAACATTCAACAAGTATTCGAAAAACATTTTTATTTGAATCGTAAAGCGAAACTAGTTCACGCTTCAGAGTTAGAAAGTCTGATGATATGAATCTAGTGTCAAAAGATACCGCAATTCTAATTACTGCTTATACTGGCGGCAACGATCCTGTATATCATAGTTGTGGTGACAATGAAGCAGTAATGCGTAAACGAATGATGACCAAAACATTGGTAAAATATTTAAAAGATTCTGGTTATTATATTTGTCTTTCAGCACATTCAACATTGGATGAAGAAACTCAAAATATGTGCCATTCATTTATCTACGATTCTGATAATCGTTGGCAAATCGATGGAATACCTAATAGACCAAATCATGGCGTTGCTGAAATGTCAGCAATTCAAAATGGATTAAATGTATTGAGTAGATATGGTTTTAAGAATGTATTAAAACTCTGTTACGACCAACATCCAGATTTAGATTATTCAAAATTAATTAAAAAGTTTGAAGCATTGAATAAAAAAGTTGTAACACTACAAGATGATTACGGCATTGGAACATTGTGTTTCTTTGCAGACATTCAATTTGTTAAAGATACACTCTCTATGAATGAGGTGTGGAGATGTGAAAGTGCTGTGGAGAGAGCATGGTTGGGTTCAATTCGAGATAAAGGATTGGCGGACCAAATTCATGGTTATTCAACATATGATGAAATGTTGGAATTACCTCCTAATTCAGTTCATCATTTTGCTTCTATGGATGGAAATAAATTACATGCCTACAATTATTAATATTGAACCAGGAACTTTTGGTACCATACGTAATGGTGATATGATTGGCGTTGCCAATGTTGTAGAACATCTAAGAAAAATCAATAACAATCCAACAATTCAATTTCATTTAAAACCAGGTAATGTTAGCTCTGACACACATTGTCAAACATTCTATGAGATAATGTTGAAGATGACTAACTATTTTTCTAGAGAAGAAGGTATCGAAACTTTGCCTTGGAGAAGAATTAATGTTTGGGATTTTAGAGATATCTCCGGTGATTTAGTTAAGATACCAAATGATGCAGTAACAGAAAAGAAAATTACAATTTTTCCACTCTTTGATGCACCATATAATTTGTGGAGAAACTGGCCAATAAATCTATTACCATATTTGGTTGAAAAATTTAGCACCGAAGAATATAAAGATTATGAAAAGGTAATTTGCAAAAGGGGCGAGCCTACCGAATCATGTCCGTTTGAAGGCTGGCGGTATTCTACCAACTTTGTGCAGAATTATTACCACATTACCACAGCTGAAATCTTTGTGGGTGGTGATACTGGTTCGAGCCATTTTGCATGGGCGCTTGACAAAGGACCTAAAGAATTGTTATACTATGGTTCCAGTAGAGGGTTGATTCATACTTTACCATTTTATCTTTTACAAGGCAAAGGTAAAATGTCAACCTATTGGTTAGATTGTGAAGGATCGACATGGCAATAAGTATTACTTGTATAGATACACTACATTATACACCTACAATTACAGCATTAAAGAAAACCATTGAAACTCTTGGTGATAAAATAACAAGAGTATATTGGTTTTCTGACATTGATTTTCCTGATACGATAGATGTGCCTGTCACTTGGATTAAAGTTGATCCTATTAAAGTTTATAATGAAGATTACAGCCACATCACTTTAAAGATGTGTCCTGAAGTTTGTATAGAAGAACACAATTTGATTATTCATCCAGATGGCTTTGCGGTAAATCGTGAGGCATGGACGGATGAATTCTTAGAATACGATTATATTGGTGCTTGTTGGCAAGATGGTACTGTAGGTAATGGCGGTTTCTGTTTGCGTTCTCGTAAATTATATGACGCATTCATTTCTATTGGTGTAAAAAATTCTACAAATGATTACCAAGATTATATGAATGATTCTTTTTATTATGTGATAACCGAATCTGGTGAAAAGTTTATACCTGAAGATAATATTATCTGTAAAGTACATAGAGAGAAATTAGAAAAAGAATATGACATCAAATTTGCTCCTCTTTATATTGCAAACCGATTTAGTATAGAACACAATTATAGTTCTGTATGGTTAGGTAAAAGTTTAGGTTTTCATGGCAAGCATGGTATTGCTGAACATTATGGAGTTAAATTATGAGTAAGAATGTATTGATTACTGGTGGCGCTGGATTTATTGCTCATCATGTTATTGACAAGATGTTGGATGAAACTGATTGGAACATTATTTGTTTGGATCGTTTGGATATTTCAGGTAACTTAAATCGTTTACATGATATGTTACGAGACCATGATCTATCCGAAGTCAGTAAGCGTATGCGTATTGTGTTTCATGACCTCAAAGCAGAACTCAACGAAATGATTGTTAAGGACATTGGTCCTATCGATATTGTTTTACACTTGGCTGCCGGCAGCCATGTAGATCGAAGCATTGAATATCCCCTAGAATTTGTACAAGATAATACTGTTGGTACAGTCAATATGCTTGAGTATGCTCGTAAGCATCTACCCAACTTAGAACGATTTGTATATTTCTCAACAGATGAAATCTTTGGTGTGGCACCTCCCGGTGTTTCATATAAAGAATACGACCGATATAATTCCACAAATCCATATTCAGCATCTAAGGCCGCCGCAGAAGAATTTTGTGTTGCCTATGAAAACACTTATAAAATGCCTATTGTTGTAACACACACAATGAATGTGTTTGGTGAGCGCCAACATCCAGAGAAGTTTATTCCAATGTGTATTCAGCGTGCTCGTGATGGCGAGAAAGTTTATATTCATGCCAATGCTGATTGTACAGAAGCGGGAACAAGGATGTATATTCATGCCAAAGATGTGGCAGAAGGATTAATGTTTATTCTCAACAATCTACCAAAGAATTATAAACATACTGGTGATTATGGTTGGGCTCATTGTCCTAAATTCAACCTTGTTGGCACAGAAGAAATTGATAACTTAACTTTGGCCAAGATGATTGCTGAAGCACAAGGCAAAAAACTTAATTATGAAATGGTTGATTTTCACGGCAGTAGGCCTGGCCACGATTTACGATATGCACTTGACGGAAGTTTATTGAAATCGTTAGGTTGGGAACCAAAGATTAAATTGAGTGAACGCATTAAAGAGATGACATTATGGACACTAGAAAATAAAAGGTGGTTGAAATGATTAAAACAGTAGGCAAATACACCTATGGAACGGACACTTACACAACAACTGTAAGGCAATTTCATTCTTATGCTGATCCAACAACACCTGTTGTACACATTGGCGCTTTCACTGGAATAGGACTTGGCTGTAGATTTTTTCCATCTGAGGGTGTAGCACATAATCCAAAAGCTTGTACAAATTATGCTTTTGGTAATTTAGGTGAGAAAAATCAAATATTCAATAACTTTCCAATTTTACCAAAGGTTCAAACAAAAGGAGATATCAATATTGGTTCTGATGTTTGGTTTGGAGAATCTGTTACTGTTATGTCTGGTGTTACTGTTGGCCATGGTGCTGTAGTTGCAACAAACTCTCATGTATTCAAAGATGTTGAACCGTATTCTATTGTTGGTGGCAATCCGGCAAAATTTATTAAATATCGTTTCGACAAAGAAATCATTGATGCTCTCTTAGAAATGAAATGGTGGGATTTACCTGATTCAACTATTAATAAAATTTTACCATTGTTACAATTAGAACCTACAATGGATATTATTAATCAAATGAATCAAATTATTAGGAGTGAAAACTAATGACTTCACTCGGCATTTATCACTGGAATAAAGATAACAAATCAGGGTTAGAGGCCTCGATTGCTTCATTTCGTAAATATCATCCAAATGCACCATACTTTGTTGCCTGTGATGCTGCTGGAGGTTCTCAATATGATGTATGCAAAAAGTATAATGTGAACTATCTACATGCAGACTTTGATTTGGGTTATCCTTCACCACATTGGGGTTTTGATAAACTTAGAGTATATAATTTTATGAAACGAATGATGTTGGCTGCCATCTGTATGGGAACAACACATTTTATCATATCAGAAGATGATGTAATTTGTTTGAACGAAATACAGTTTGATGAGAATTGGGATATTGCCTCATATGACGTTACTCATGGTAATGATTTTACACAAGAAGTGTTAGATATTTGTGAAACTATTTCTGGTGTTAAACCTGATAGAGTTCGTTATGGTGCTGGTGCCGGTACGATTATGAAAACAAGTACCTATATTCAAAACTTCTATAGATTTGTTGAATTCTTAGATAGAGATTTTGATAGACTACATCAGAATCAACCACAGTTAGGATGGAACGATTGCTTTCTACAAGTATACTTCTTCCTTGCTGGTGCTAAATATAATGTCAATCCAAGATTGCACAATATTTGGCCAGAAAATCCAAATTTGGATTTAAATGAAATGAAAAAACAATATGATATGGTTCATAATTATAAGAATTTTTATGAGGGTAGATAATGGATTTAACTGAAATTAAAAAATGTTTGGCTTGTGATAGTGTTGATTTAATACCTGTATTAGATTTAAATGACCAGCCTTTGGCCAACTCTTATAAAAAAAGTAAAGATGAACCAGAGGCATTATACCCATTAAAAATTAATCGGTGTGAACAATGTTATCATGTTCAACTAACTCATGTTGTTAATCCTGATTTAATCTACAAAAACTATCTGTATGTAAGTGGTACAACTAAGACATATGTTGATTATATGGATTGGTATGCTGATTTTGTTTGTGAACAATTCAATGTATTCCCACAATCAGTTTTGGATATTGGATGCAATGATGGTTCACAGTTAGATAAATTTAAAAAACGTGGATTAGAAACTTATGGAGTTGATCCGGCAGAAAATCTCTTTGAATTATCTTCAAAGAATCATAATGTGACTTGTAGTTACTTTGATGATAAGTATTCTCAGCCAGTAGATATCATAACAATTCAAAATGCTTTTGCACACAATCCAAATCCATTAGAACTCTTAAAGAACTGTAAAAAGAATTTAAATATTGATGGTCTAATCTTTATTCAAACCTCACAGGCAGATATGATATTGAATGATGAATTCGATACTATTTACCATGAACACATATCATTCTACAATATCAAGTCAATGATGTTTTTGTGTAATAGAGCAGGTTTAAATTTAATTGATGTGGTTAAAACACCAATTCATGGAACAAGTTATATCTTTGTTATTAGTGCCGATACTTCAGCACCAGCAAACATTAAGAATCTAGTTGAGATTGAAACCAATGCTGGTTTGTATGACAAAGAAACATATACACGGTATTCTAAAAATTGTATTGAATTAGTTGAAAAATTTAAAAAAGTTGTGGAAGAATACCGAACAAATGGTTACAAGATTGTGGGTTATGGTGCGCCAGCCAAAGGCAATACATTCCTAAACTTTGCCAAAGTGCCATTTGATATGATTATAGATGACAATCCAATGAAACAAGGCCTCTATACACCAGGTTCTTCTATTGGTATAGTTGGATCAGAAGTATTGAAATCCTTTGAGGAACATGATAGAATATTGTTTGTACCTTTGGCTTGGAACTTCTTTAAAGAGATTAAAGAAAGAATTACTGCACAGAGAAATAATTTAAATGATGTATTTTTAGATATGAAAAGGTTGTAAAATGATTAATCAAATGATTGAAACTTTGGCCAAAGAACGTCCAAGTTATGCCAAAAATTATGACAATTATAAACATGGCGATTTTGTACAATATTCTGGCCAGTTATGGGACGAAAAAGAAATGTATGCGGCCATTGATACACTTGTCAATGGTAAATGGATTACATCAGGTGAAAAGGTAGCACAATTTCAAATCCATTTTAGTAAACGCTTTGGTGTTAAACATGCACACATGGTGAATTCTGGTTCATCTGCCAATCTAGTAATGATTACTGCATTGAAGAAACACATGAATTGGCAAGATGGTGATGAAGTAATCGTTTCACCAGTAGGTTTCCCAACAACGATTGCACCACTAGTTCAAAATAATCTAAAGCCTATATTCATTGATATTGAATTAGAAACTCTCAATTTTGATTTGGTCAAGCTTGTAGAAAAGATTACACCAAAAACTAAAGCAATTTTTGTATCTCCTGTTCTTGGTAATCCTCCTGATATGGATATTCTACAAGACATTTGCACCAAACACGGCATTCTTTTGATTGGTGATAACTGTGATTCATTGGGAACAAATTATAATGGTAAACTAATTACAGAATATTATTACTGCTGGTCAACATCATTCTATCCTGCTCATCACATTTCAACTGGTGAAGGTGGCATGGTTTGCTGTAATGATGATAATCTTATCAATCTAGTAAGAAGTGTTTCGTGGTGGGGTCGTGATTGCTATTGTGTCGGATCAAACAATATGCTTGAATGTGGCACCTGTGGTAAACGATTTGATAATTGGTTAGATAATTATGATGGTGTAATTGACCACAAATATTTGTTTACGACAATGGGGTACAATCTGAAACCACTAGACTTGCAAGGTGCAATTGGATTGGAACAATTAAAGAAGTTTGAATATATTGATGAGAAACGCCGTGAATATAAGAAAACAATTCAGAAATTCTTAGAAGATAACATCAAAGAAATTCGTGTTATCAATCCTTTACCTAAAGCCGACCCATCTTGGTTTGGTGTACCAATCTACTGTGAATCACAAGATGTGAAAGAATTCTTGGTACAACATTTTGAATCGAATAAAATTCAAACAAGAAATTATTTTAGTGGTAATATTCTGTTACATCCTGGGTATAAACACTTAGATAATTATAAAGATTATCCCAACTCAAATTTGGCTCTCAGTAATGTATTTTTCTTAGGTTGTTCACCTCTTTATAACGAAAAAGTTCTGGCATATATTGAAGATGTATGTAAAAAATGGAACGCTTAATTAATGTTCTAGGCGGTAGCGGCTTTGTCGGTAGCCGCTATCGTGAACTTACAGAAAATGTGGTAATCAATACCAAGTATGACTATGAAGTAAAGGATAATAGTGAAGTGGTATACTTCATTTCAACTGTGGACAATTACAATGTCCATACTAATCCTTATATTGACATAGAAACAAACCTAATCACTTTGGTACGCACATTAGAGTCCTGTAAGGACAAGAATGTGACTTTCAATTTCATTAGTTCCTGGTTTGTTTATGGAGATGTGAAGTTACCAGCCAAAGAAGAATCATACTGTAATCCTAAAGGGTTTTACTCAATCACCAAACGTACCGCTGAACAACTACTCATTTCATATTGTGAAACATTCAATATAAAATACCGAATTCTTAGATTGGCTAATGTTTTAGGTAAGAGTGATGGTAAAGTATCTAAGAAAAAGAACGCTTTACAGTATATGATTAATCAAGTGGTCAATAATCAAAACATAGATTTATATGAGGGTGGCATCTTTTACCGAGATTACATTCATGTTGATGATGTAGTACAAGCCATCAATCTTGTTATAGAAAAAGGAAATACTAATGAAATCTATAACATAGGTAATGGTGAAATGGTATTCATTAAACAAGCTTTAGATTATGTGAAAAGTAAGGTCAATTCCACATCAAAATTTGGCACCATGGACATACCTCAGTTCCATAAAACAGTTCAAACCAAAAACATGGTCTTAGATATCTCAAAAATCAAAGAAATGGGTTATGCACCAAAATATGACCTATTCCAAACGTTGGATACGCTGATTTAAAACCAACAATTTGATGACTATGTATCGAACCCAATCTTTCTAAGGTTTGGTTCTAAAACTCCAAATGTTGTATAAATAAGCGACCGGCAACCAAAGTGTGTTGCAAATCTGTAAGGAAATTAATGTATTCGTTTTTAACGTTTCTCAAAGAAGAAGATGAGGGTGGTAAACTCAAGCATATAACCCATGCTGAGGATAGGCCATTACAAAATGGACCTGAAGGATTTGACCATGCTGTTGGCGCATTACAACAAGCACACGAACATATTAAATCTGGCGGACACAGCACCGCATTAACAATGAAATATGATGGTTCTCCATCTATTGTTTTTGGTCATCACCCAGAAAATGGTAAATTTTTTGTGGCATCAAAATCAGCTTTCAATAAAAATCCAAAAATCAACTACACAAATAAAGATATTGAGAAAAATCATGGCCATGCACCAGGTTTGGTTGAGAAATTAAAACACGCATTAGAACATTTACCTAAAGTGGCACCAAAAAAAGGTGTATATCAAGGTGATGTAATGTTTAGTGGTGAAGATAAAAAAGAAACTAAACATGGAGTATCATTTACACCCAATACAATCACGTATTCTGCCAAAGGTGCAGAAGGTGATAAAATTCGTAAAGCCAAATTTGGTGTGGTAGTCCACCAACAATATCATGGCAAAGATATTGCTTCAATGAAAGCAGATTCTAGTCCAGATGTTCACAATTTTAAACAACATGAAGATGTTTGGCATAAGTCTGCTGAACACGATGCATCAAAAATAAATTATCCTGAAAAAGACCAAGAACAGTTTAAAAAACATATTGCAGCTGCACAAAAGATTCACGATGAATCAGGTAAACAAATGTATAACATCACCGAACCTCATCGTGGTGTTGGCGGTCATTTAGAAACATACATTAATCAAACTGTCAGAACTGGTGAAAAACCTACAGCTAAAGGTTTACAGAAACATATAAAAAACAAATTTATTAAGGCCGCATCTAAATTAAAAACACCAGCGGCACAAGCAAGAAAAGAAACAGAAGCCAAATCTCATGTTCAACATATTGAAAATAATTCTGACCACTATAATAATCTCCTAAATATGCATCACCATTTACAACAAGCAAAAAATGTATTAGTGAAAAATTTAGAAAAGAATACAGGTGGTTTAGAACATCATATCAATAATAAACCAACAGGACCAGAAGGCTTTGTTGTTAACTACGGTGGCGAACCAACTAAATTAGTTAATAGAGCTGAATTTGCTAAAGCAAATTTACTAAGAACAAATAAATTTAAAAAACCAGAATGAAATCATTTTTAGATACAATCAAAGAAGAACAACAAGGTGAAAAACACCATGTTATCACCTTTGGTAGAATGAGTCCTCCTACCACGGGTCATCTAAAAGTGATTGATAAAGTCAAAGAGATTGCAAAGAAAAACAATGCAACACATTCTATCATTGTTTCCCATACACAAGATAGTAAAAAGAATCCATTAAGCGCTGAGCAAAAGATTAAACATTTGAAGCGTTATGTTGCTGGTCCAATATCAGAGGCAACCAAATCTTCTGGTACAAATTTTGTGGCCGCATCAAAAGAAAAACCAACAATATTACATCATGCAGTAGATGCCTATAAAAGTGGTGCAACTCATCTTCATGTTGTTGTTGGTTCTGACCGTGTAAAAGGCATGCATGAATTATTACACAAATACAATGGTGTAAAATCCGCTCACGGACATTATCATTTTAAAAAGATTACTGTTCACTCTGCTGGTCAACGTGATCCTGATGCAGAAGGTACTGAAGGTATGTCTGGCACCAAAATGAGAGAACACGCAAAGAATAAAAACTTTGGCGAGTTTAGAAAAGGTGTTCCTTCTCATGTTTCAGATACTCATGCAAAAGAGTTAATGCATGATACTCGTAAAGGTATGGGTTTACATGAATCGTATGCTCGTGGTCTATTCAAAGCAATTTTCGTAACTGGTGGTCCAGGTTCAGGCAAAGATGTCATTATTCGTGAAGCCATTGCTGAACAAAGGTCTGTTGAATTGAATTTGGTCCAAGCACAAGATTATTTGGCCGACAAACAAAAACTATCAGAAAAGACCAATGATCCCCGTAGAGAAGCCATTCGTAACCGTGGTCCATTGATTATTAATGGTCCAGCCGATGATAGAGATAGAATTGCTTATATCAAAGAAGAACTTGAAGATATAGGCTATGATACAATGATGATATTTGTTAACACGACAGATGAAACAAGTAAAGAAAGAAACTCACTATTGTCCAGAATGATGGTCGAATCAGTAAGACAGGACAAGTGGATTAAATCGCAAGAAAATACTAAATATTTCATGGAAGCCTTTGGTAACTTTATGCCTTTTGATAATACAGGAAATTTAGATACTAAAGAAGAAGATATATACGAGGTATATGAGTCCACTAATCAATTTTTGGATTCTGGTGTAGGAGATACAGCCGAAGATTGGTTGAATCGAAGAAGTAAGTTAAATATTAATTTATTATTTAAGGAAAATAAAAATGTTCAAAGCATTAATAGATTTATTAAAAATAAAACCAACCGTAGACCCTTGCTCGACAACGCCCCCGGCCAGCAGCTCCAAAGAAAGCTCAACAGACCAGATGACGTCCGGGACGGTGACGTTGCCAGAAACTCCGGGTACACATTTAGGACCTACCACGAAGAAGCCGGCCCCAAAGTCGAAATCCTCCCAACGGCCAAAGAGCCAAACTTCCAAAAGGACAAAGAAAAAGTAAAAAGATTAAAGTTTGGAGATAAATCTTTAAGTGCGGGTAGAGTTGGTAATCCTAGTGGCCTTGGTTCCGAGTGGAACACACGCACAAACGGCTCAGGATTAACTGGTGGTGCTGGACTTGGCAATCAAACATATAGTGAGAACCAAGAATACAGTAATGCCAATCCTTCTACTACGGCAATGCCGTCTGGTGGGTCAGTAAACCCTCTAAGTAGTGAATATGATAATAAAGATTTTAAAAAGTTTAGAAAGCTAGTTAAGAAAGAAGCAATTGATGATCCAGGCGCCTTTGATATGGGTGTTAGTGGAACTCTTAACGGTGCTACAAATAAAGAACCTTTAGTTGTACCAAATGATAATAAAGTTCGTGCCAACGACATTCTAAAAAGAAAACGAAATGTTAAAATTTAAACAATTCTTAGAAGAAAGTAACTATGTTGTGGATTTGGAAAAAAGTTTAAAGAAACTAGATAATCACAATTATGAATCAATTAATAAATTGATGATGGACATATCTAAGAAAAATAATATTACTGGTAAAGATTTACATGACGATTTTGTATCCAAACACGGTAAAACTCCTGATGATTGGATTAAAAAAGAGATAGAGGAATCAGCTGCTTGGCAAAGAAAAGCTGGTAAAGATCCAGAAGGTGGTTTGAATCGTAAAGGTATTGCCTCTTATCGTAGAGAAAACCCAGGTTCAAAACTAAGTATGGCAGTTACTACAAAGCCATCAAAATTAAAACCAGGTTCAAAGGCAGCAAATCGCCGTAAATCATTCTGTGCTCGTATGGGCGGAATGAAGAAACGATTAACATCAGCTAAAACAGCCAATAATCCAGATTCAAGAATTAACAAAGCATTACGCAAGTGGAACTGCTAATAACGGAGAAAAAAATGTTCGCAAAAAATAAAATAAGCCAGTCAATGATTGATGCAGTAAATAAAGTTCTAGGTGAACAACCCGTAGAACAAACCGATGTATTACTAAACGAGGCTGGCGCTCCAATTAAAGAACCTACTTCTACAGGCATGAAAGTTTATGGCCGTAGTTATGGTAATTCTGCAAAAGCTAAACAAGATCAAACTAAATCTTCAGTTGATGATCTTAAAGGTCCTAAAACAAAAGAATTGATGCAGAAGGACAAAGAAGATTACATGAAAACAAAAGGCAAGTACGATGAAGCCGCCAAGCCAGATTACTTAGATTTTGATAAAGATGGTGATAAAAAAGAGCCTATGAAAAAAGCTTTAGGTGATAAAAAGAAAGTTGCTGAAGAACTCAAAGGTGACCAGCACAAAATTGATGCTAACAAAAACAATAAAGTTGATGCTCAAGATTTTGCTATTCTCCGTGGCAAAAAGAAAGTCAAAGAAGATATGTATTTTGCAAAGAAATTGATTGAAGGCATGAAGCGTTCTGACATTCCTGCTTTTATTCGCAAAGCTCGTGGTGATGCGCCATTGACACCAGCTGAAGTAAAGTCTGGTTCAAAAGATTCTATTTCTGACCCAAAGAATCTTGCCAAAGCAAGAAACGAAGAAGTTGAATCTCTGGATGAAAAAAATGTGCCCACAAGTCCAGAGAAATGGGCTAAGGCTAAAGCTGCTGCTAAGTCCAAATTTGCTGTATATCCTTCTGCATATGCCAATGGTTGGGCTTCAAAGAAATACAAAGCCATGGGTGGTGGTTGGAAGACAGCAAATGAAGAAATTGAACAAATCGAAGAACGTGACGAAGGCAAACCAGGTAAAATGTTTGCTAAGATTGCTGCTAAAGCTTCTAAAGAATACGGTTCAAAAGAAGCCGGCAATCGTGTTGCTGGTGCCATTCGTAAGAAAATATTAGCCAAAGAAGAAATTGAAGAATTGTCTGAAGAACAACTTGATGAAATGATTAATGAAGTTCTAGGTAAGGGCGCAACTGCTGGTGATTGGATTCACGACTTTGTTCATTCAGACAATCCTAAGTTTGCTGGTAAATCTAAAGCAGAACGTAAGAAGATGGCTCTTGGTGCTTATTATGGTGCACAAAAAGAAGCTTATGAAGGTTCTGATGATGCCGTAACAACAGATACATTGGCTGGCCGCATGCCTGGTGGCAGATCAAATAGTTTTAAATCTTTTAAAACAAGAGTTAAGCCTTTAGATAAAGAAGGAAACGGAAATCCAGAAAAAGTTCCTTCACAAGAACCAGATGAAACACCATCGTCAAATTCAATCAAGGCAAAACATGTTGATGGTGTTGAAAGAACCGATAATTTAGATCCAAAATATGGTAAGCCAAACACATTTAAAGAAGCAACAATTGCTGGCACACCTGGATGGAAAAAGATGGATTCAACAGTAACCGATAAATCTGGTGCAAAACATTCACCAATGAGCCGTGCTAGAAATTTAGCTCAACAAGCTTTTAAAAAAGTACAAGACAAAACTAAAATTAAATCAGAAATGATGTTAGGTAAAGCTGGCGGAACTTCTGAGAGCAAGAAATGGTAAAAAAAATGAAAGATATCATTAAGAAAAATCCTGTAGCTAATGCTACATTTGGTACAGATCCATCTAATCCATGGGCGACCAAATACAATGTAACTGAAGCAACTGAAACCGAACTATTGGCACGATATCTTAATTCAAGAGGTGTCAATCCTAGATTCGTCACAAGAGATACTAAGATTGCTCACGCCAAATCTTCAGAATATGCAAAATGGAAAGCTGACCACATTGAGCGATTTGCAAGAGAAGAAGTTGAAGTCAAAGA
>Ga0214921_10002966_pt1 | contig 26778 bp, 25 predicted proteins | sample LL1505_MetaG_FD_177992 | JGI IMG/M metagenome (GOLD analysis project Ga0214921, IMG submission 177992) | Freshwater microbial communities from Lake Lanier, Atlanta, Georgia, United States - LL-1505 | ecosystem: Environmental > Aquatic > Freshwater > Lake | place: USA: Georgia | collected... | reverse complement strand
ATTGCCCTCTGTGCTGCACATGCCTCAAGCAAGGTCTTTGGCAGACCTTCTCTGTATGAGGGCAAACAGACAATGTTTGAAGCCGCGAGCAACTCAGGCACATCAGTTCGATAGCCAAGCCACTTGACAGAGCCAGCCGATTCCCAAGAACGTACTTCGCTCTCGCTAAATGAAGTTGGATTACCGGGGTCGCAGTCACCAACTAGTTGAAATACTGCATTCGGAAATTCACGATGCACAATCTTGGCGGCCTCGACGTAATCAAGAACGCCTTTATCACGAAGAACCCGAGAAAACATCGTGACTACTTGGGCGTCAAGGTTTTCTGGAATGGCTTTATACAAGGAGAGATCGACGCCGGCCCCCTTGATTACTTGGATGTTTGACATCTTTACAAAATTTCTGGAGACCAATGACTCACAGTCTTCATCGTTCTCAATAATCACTTGAGTATCTTTGAAATTCAATAGACGGCGCAGGACGAAGCGGACGAGTGGCTGAAGTAAACGTGCCTTTCGATCATTTGATGAAAAGAGGTAACCCATTCCAATTGGCGCACAGACAACTTGTGCTTTTCCGTAGATTCGAGCAGCGATTGCCCCGATGACTATTGGCTTAAGCGCAATGAGGTGAATGACGTCTGGCTTAGATTTCCGAAATACTCTGATCATTGCAATCAGATTCTGAATCTCAATGAACGGATTTGTTCCACTTCGTGAAATATTGTGCGGATAAATCGTAAATCCTGCACCTTCGAGCACAGCTTTCTTTTCACCACAGTGTGCGCTGATTCCTACGTTGTACCCAGCAGATTTAGCTGCAACAGCGCGTTCATAGAAGTGAGAGATAAACGCCCAATCTTCGTTAACGACAAAATGCAACTTGGGCATGGCGTTAGTGGGTTGCCGTTAACAGTTTTGGAGCAACTTTGGCTTTGATTTTGCGGAAGTGCTCAATGTCGGCCACTGCAAGTAACCCCATGCAAGCAAGAAATGGGATGTTCTGTCGGGTTGAATTAAATGATGTTTGCGAGACGACCCCATAAAAAAACAAAAATGCATGAAACGTAAGAACTTTTTGTTTAGTGAGAAATTCAGGATGCCGATACGCAGCAATCAGAAACAGCACTGGTATCAAAAGTGTGTCAAAAAAAACAAAACGCGAAAAGAGCAAAGCAAAAGTTGAAGCATCAACTATTCGACTACCAGGGTTGTCAAATGCAAGAAATTGCAGACCGAAAAAGTTTGCGGCAAGTTGAGAAAACTTGAACTGGGAAAACACTGTTCTAGGACTGTCAAAACTTACTCCTTTTTGAATAACTGCTCCTACCCAGTATGCGATAGTCCCGAGTCCATACGAAAGTAATGCAACTACCGAAAATGCGATGCTTTGAAATTTTGGTTTCCATCGAGAATAGAAACTTGAAAGAACGTATCCAAAAGCCAGAGATACTCCCAAGTGGGGACGAAGCAGGAATGCACCACCTAAGCCAAGTATCCGGCTGTTGCGATCACTTGAAGAGACAAATTGAAGCGCGAAGTATGCAAGTATCACGTCTCTCAGTGAGAGTAGGGACATGAATATCAAGATTGGACCAGCAATGAGTGGCAGTTGCCAAAATCGGATTTGCAGTGACTGTTCAGACAGGAATTGTTGTGAACGCTTGTACAAGAGCAGAAGAGCGCTGAGTTGAAGAAACTTGATGATCAGCATTGCATCAAACCCGAGAAGCGAAATGAAATACACCGGCACTGTTAGTAGATATCTCAAGCTGATTATTTCGCGTACGTGAATTCCCTCAACTGTTAGGTAGTACTCAATAACATCCCGATGAAATAACTGGTCGTTTGAATAAAAGAGGACTTGGTCATCTTTGTATCGGGCATAGATAACAATGACCCCAATAAGCCAAATTGAGATGAGGGCGAACTGGTAGAGATCGGTTTTCTTTGAACGCGAAACGACAACCACAGCAACCAAGGCAAAGAAAACTGCCTGTATGGAATAGGACGCGAGTTCGCTCATGTATTGCGGTTCACTCTCACGGTGTAGTAGCAAGCACGTTTATAAGATGTTCTTGCTATTGGGCCTTTGCTGACACAATTCTACTTATCACAGGACGAATCAAAGATGGATTTGCTGTTTCCCATTCACCCAAATATGTCGTTATTTGGGCACCTGTGCCGTTTTTGAAATCAAAAACGCCCTTGTTGTTCTCAGGGTCGATTCCACCTAATTCAAGTGTCGTGCAACCACGACGTACACACTCTTGGGCTAGCGCTAGAAGCGTGCGATGCGACGAATAGGTTTTCCGGCCGTCTGGACTCGTCACAGCAATAAAGTCCCAGGCAGTTGACTGTTGGACGAGAGCGCCGCGAACTGACAATAGTTTGCCATTTTCATCATCCATACGAATCAGCACTAAGTCATGTCCGAAGCACTCCTGAACACTGCGGATATCTGAAGCAGACATGTGCAGCTTTACCCCTTCAACCTTCTTGAACTCATCCATAGCTTGATATGCGGCTTCAAGCTGGTCTGGGCTGGCGTCATTCCATACATATGGAGAAGAAGGTGTTCGAAGTGACCTTTTGTGATTTCGCTTCCAATTGCTTGAAGCAGTTGACAACATGCTTTCTTGATCTGATTTAATGCTGAGCAACATGCTTTGTTTTGCGCCAATTGGGTTTTTGCTCTTTTTAAAGCCTGCTTTTGCAAGTAGCGATGCATCACTTGAACTGAAATCAATCATCATTCCAAAGCGAATGTAAAGAAAGCGTGATTTCAGTAATTGCTTCAGCGACGACGAAAACAATTTGTCAGTGAGCGACAGGTCGCCAGCGAAGCCACCAGGAGCCCATGCCATTGCAATCCCAAATGGACCTTTGCGGACAAGGCACTGAATGGCGATTTGTGAATCACCAGTCTTCTTAACAATGCGAGCAGCGCTCCATCCAGTAGAAGATTTATGACGTGCCCAGCGTGATGATTGGAAAACACACACTTGCCCTAATTGCTTGAGTAGGTCATCCCAATCACTATCGCCACCTTCAAAAATCTTCCAGCTATCGCTCACAGGAAATTCACCACCCAAACATTGCGGTAGAAATGATCCTCTGGAACATTCACTGCATCTGGAAGATCCGGCCAATGAATTACCTCAACCGAAAGACCTCGCAACTTGTTGCGCACCGATTTTACAGAGTCGCTATCGCCAATGAAAGCAAATCCATAAGGCGAAACAGCTGGGTGCATGTCGTTGAAAATCACTTCAATATCAAGATCCTTCACCAGTTTGTGAACTTCGGCAAATAGTTTCTGTCGTCGCTCTACTTCAACTTTCGGTTGCAGTGATGCGATGAGTTCCTTAACGCTGTGATGGGGCGCTGCTGGTGTTGGAAGCTCGGTTTCACTTTCCTGAGTGGATTTTGGAAGTCGCGATCCTGTAGCGAGTAGTCGCACCATGCGAATGGTGAATTGAAATAGTGAGAGGGTGGGGATCTTGGTTGAGCGCTGGATTTGTGCACTCACTTTGCGGAGGAGGAACCCCTTTGGAGCAGTGCCACTTTGAAACTCCAACTGTTCCGATGCAAGGCCCGAGTATCTGGTGCCAGAGAAATACAGTGCAGCCCCATTTACCAAGCGAAACGTTTTCCGAATGCTGGTGATTCCAAGATCGGCTCGCGTTCCAAGCAAAACCCCAGAAGTGTCTTTGCTGAGAAAGCCGTGAGCGTTGTCTTCAATAAGGGTTGCGCCTGTTCGTAAGCAATATTCACGGAATGGCGCTAGTTCTTGAGCGAATCCGAAGTAGTTGACGGCCAGCACGGCCTTGCATTGCTGCGAATTCAACAGACTCATAGGTGAAAGCGATCGGTCCACAGGATAAAAAACGGGGGTGGATCCAACGGCATGAATCGAACTCAAGACATCCCGGCAAATGAACTCAGGAACGAGAACGGCATCACCCGGACCGCATTCGCAGACCCTCAGTGCCTCAGCAAGCGCATGGCGGGCATAGGCAAAATATCGAATATCGCGTTCGGTTTCGATGGCTGTAACGCTACTTGCTTTTTGGCTTAAAAGATCCCATCAACGAAAGCATGACTGCTGCGTATAAACGAAGTGAGAGTGGCCAGATAACCAATGAGCGAGCGTACTTCTGTAGCGCAAGGAAGTGTTTTCTGGTTCGATGCAGCGAGCGTCCTGCTCCGTAATACGCCAATGCCTTTCGGCGGCGTCGTGCAATTATGTATTCAAATTGTGTGTTTGCTGAAAAGTGCTTGTCAAGAAGTGCTAACTCAGCTGCCAAGTGCTTCTCAATGTTTGCACTGACATTGTTGTCATGGCGGTGGTATTCACCAAGTGGTTCGCTTATGAAAGCAAACTTGTCTGACTTTGCAGCCAACCGAATCCAAAGGTCGTAATCTTCAGTTGAGATCAACTCAGGCGCGACATCAAACCCGTGTACTTCTTTCAGCAATGCTGCGCGTACCACCGTTGCAGATGTGCTGATGCGATTTCCTTTGTATATCAAATTGTGGTGCGTGGCTGCTTCGCTTGGGCCATAGGCAACAAGTCGCGATTTCCCACTTTCATCTATCCAGTATTCGGCGTGGCAAACAAGGTCGGATCCGGATTCAAGAATCTCAACGCACTTTTCTAGCTTTGTAGGAAACCACGTGTCATCTGAATCAAGAAAAGCAACGTACTTACCGGTGGCAAGTGCAATTCCTTCGTTTCGCGAAGCTCCGATCACCCCATTGTTCCGAAAGTTGACGCATTGAATTCGCGGGTCATTGAATGCTGCCACTACTTCAAGCGTGTTATCCGTAGAATAATTGTTTACAACAATTGCATTCCAGTTTTGATACGTCTGCTCAACCACGGTTGCTAACGCACGTTGCAACATGGGGGCATGGTTGTAAGTCGGAATGACAATAGAAACGAGTGGAGAATTATTCATGATTGATGGTGCAATTCAATCATGTCAAGAAAGTCATCTATTTCACCGAGCGCGTCCTCGGTGAGCGAGAATCCAGTATTCAGCAATTTGTGAATGTCGAAGTTCAAATGCTGAATATCTGCTGTGGTTGGCTCGGGCCGATGAAGCGGGATTTCTGTTGAGTATTTGCTCTGTGCCCGTTCTTGAATAGTCGTTGCCATAGCGAGCAACGTTTGTGATTGCGATCCACCCAAATTGAACAATCCATCACTGATGAGAGATGTTGGAAGTGCAATGAGGTGCTGAACCGCTCGAGCAATATCGGTTTTGGTGATGAAGTTTCGCTCCTGGAGACCGTCGGTGCGCATCTCCATTCGCTTTTCAACCACCGCCTGCCTACAGAGATCACTGGTTAAGGTCCGCCAATCTGCGGCCTCGTAGGCCATAGGACGGCCAAATCCATTAGACAATCGAACCCTAATGCCGTGAATGTCGCCGTTGTCGTGAGCGGCAGCAACAACTGATTCTGCCTTTAAATGGGTTGTGGCATATGGATGCACTGCATGAGTTGGTGATGATTCGATGAACGTTCCTTGCAGTGGTGCGCCGTACACATGTGCAGTAGAGAAGTAAACAAATCGTTCAATTCCAATGTGAATCGCAGCATTCAACAGCGATGCTGTGCCTTCGGTGGTGACGCTGCGAGCGAGTTCTGGGTTCTGGGCCGAATCAATATCATTTGTGGCTGCAAGTTGAACGATGCATTTCACAGATTTTGGAATGTTTGAAAATGTTGCTGGGTCGGTGACATCGAGCTGAATGGTTTGAGCCTCTTTTGCCCAAAGCGGTGCTGCTTGTTTCTTGCGTGACGCAAGAACGATCTGATGATCTTGAAATTGTGAAAGATGAGCGGCAATTCGCCCACCTAGATTTCCGAATCCTCCCACTAGGAGGACAGTTGCACTCATTTGTGCTTCAGCGCCCAGTCATAAGGAATGCGCGTATCAGCAGGATCACAGCGATCAATCTCATCTGGATCGTGGGGGATTGATGCACAATTCGCAACAAGTGAAGCGTCTGGACCAACACCTTTAAATCCATTCCACACCATCGGGGGAACGGTGACGAGAACGTAGTTATCTGGACCCATAAAGATTTCTTGAATCTCACCGCGAGTTGAACTTCCTTCGCGATCGTCAAACAATACAAATTTGATTCGGCCAACTGGCACCGCGTAGTTCAACGTCATTTTTTTGTGGATGTGCCAGGCCTTAACGGCATCAGGGAAAACAGTGGAGAAATAAATTTCTCCGAACTGAGTGAAATGCTCATCAGTAGACCTGAGCATGTGCATGACTTTTCCACGCTCATCCAGTATCTGACGTAATGGTGTGATAACTACTCCATCAATCACGGCTGCTCTTTTCATACTCGCTTAACTGCTGTTGCGTTACCGACAGGGCATCAGTTCCTTGATAAACAGATTGATACCACGAAACTGTTTTGTCCATTGTTGTGAGGAAGTCCCAACGAGGCAACCACCCAAGCTCAGTACGAGCCTTTGAACAATCGAGTTGCAACAAAGTTGCTTCATGTGGGTGATTTTGATTGCCGTCAAGTTTGACCGTGCCTTCGCCCCACACTTTGATGACTTCACGAGTGACATCGTCAACAGATCGAACTTCGTCTTCGCGAGGACCAAAGTTCCATGAACCCGAGACTGATGTATTGCCCTTCAACATCGCGCTTCCAAGCATGATGTATCCAGACAGTGGCTCGAGTACGTGTTGCCAGGGGCGTGTTGCGTGTGGGTTGCGAATAACGATTGCGGTGCTTTGTTGTAGAGAGCGAATGCAGTCTGGAATGATGCGATCTTCTGCCCAGTCACCGCCACCAATTACGTTTCCGGCACGGGCTGATGCTGCAATGAGGCCATCGCGGTGTGCGAAAAATGATGCGTTATATGCAGCAAAAACAAGCTCTGCGGCACCCTTCGAAGCGCTGTACGGATCATTGCCACCAAGCACATCTTCTTCGGTGTATCCAGCAACTTGTTCAACATTTCGGTAGCACTTATCTGAGGTGATGAAGATAAGTGCTTGGACCGATTCGGTAAGTCGAACACATTCGAGAACATTCGTTGAACCGCCGATATTGGTCTCAAAAGTTTGTACCGGGTCGCGATAGGAAAGGCGAACAATCGGTTGGGCTGCAAGATGAAATACTGCATGAGGTTGAACTTCTTGAAAGCGCTGCTTCAAACTGGCAAGATCTCGCACATCGCCATCCACATGATTGATTACCGAACCCAGCGATAAATCGTTGAAGTGTGAGTGGGGCAGCGCGGGAAGTGCATATCCAAAAACCTCTGCGCCGTGATTATGCAACCACAAACTCAACCACGAGCCCTTGAAACCCGTGTCTCCTGTAATGAGAACTCGTTTTCCACGGAATGACTCGAGAGCGTTTACCAAACTTTCCATGGTGCCTTTTCCTGATCAATCATTGAATTGAGCAACTGCCAATCTCGGAATGTGTCCATGCACTGCCAAAAACCATCGTGTTGGTAGACAGCAAGAAGTTTTTTGCCAACTAGAGACTGCATTGGGTTCTGTTCAAAGACAAGATTCTCTTGACTGTTCATGTGATCAAATACTGCGGGTTCGCAGACAAAGAATCCACCAGAAATCATTCCTGCGCTGGCCTGCGGCTTTTCGTTAAATCCTGAAGCTATTCCGTCGGAATCAATTTGCAGTTCACCAAACCGGGCTGGAGGTCGCACACCAGTAACGGTGACTGCAAGATTTTTAGAGCGATGATGGGCAAGGAGCGCATCCAAGTTGATGTCGCTCAAACCGTCACCGTAGGTGAGCATGAAGGGTTCATTGTTTAGATAATTGCGAACCTTGTATATTCGCGCACCCGTCATTGCGTCTTGTCCGGTATTCGCAAGCGTCACTGACCAATTTGAATACTCATCAGATGAAGCAAATTGAACATGTTCAGTGTTGGCATCAATTGTGGTCAACACGCTTTCTGCAGACATTGCCGAAAGAAAGAATTCTCGTATAACTTCACCTTTGTAGCCCATGCACAGCACAAATTCCGTGTGTCCAAATGATGCGTAGTACTTCATGAGATGCCAGATGATCGGCATACCGCCAACGCGAATCATTGGTTTGGGAATATCGTCAGCAACATCTCGAATTCGAGTGCCAAGGCCACCACACAAAATGACCGTTTTCATGGAGTCCTCAGTGCGCAACGCTGATCAACGAGTCGCGTCGTAGTCCATGAACCAGTGAGTTGGTGAAAATAATGCAAGCGGAAGTCGCTCTCCCTGCTGGAGTCGCACGAAAATATCCCTCTTATTATGCCCTGTTTGTAGGGCAATTCTGTATGTAGCACTGGTGAGATACTTCAAAGAACAGGAAACGCGCTCCCGTGGGGCTTTTGCGCTGTCAGTAACCGATACAGCATCTTCAGATGCCGACAACGCAGTCGAATTTGGGAACAAACTTGCTATGTGTCCGTCATCGGCAACACCCAAGAGAGCAATGTCGGGCTGACCAATTATTGCTAACTGTGCAGATAATTTCTCTGCGCCGAGTTGAGGTCCAAGTTCTGCCGATATGCCATGCACGACCGGGCGATGATGAAGCGAAGCGGATTTGATAAGAGCCGAAAGCGCAACATCGTTGCGGTCTGTGTGGCCCACTGGCACGCAACGTTCGTCGGCAAGCACAAGTTGCACGTGTGACCAGTTGACGTCGTCTTGCAGCGCCAAGCGCATTACTGAATTAACCGAATTTCCCCCTGCGAGCACAAGAACGCACGAACCCTTTGCAGCGATAGTGGAATTGATTACTTTCACAAGCCATGCACGTGCGGCCTGGAATGCTTTGATTTCAGTTTCGAGAATCTCGGGATTGATGAGTGAAGGTTCAGAATTTTCACTCACGACAAAAAGACTACTCAGCGTTGATTAAGCAAGAAGTTCTTTCCAACGAGGAGTCGCTGAGTCGATAATCAAGAGCGGTTGGCCATGCTGATGGTCTGCATATGTGTCGTTGAGTGCCGCATCAAGCTGTTCGCTCGATGTCACAAAAACGGCACCTGAAACTCCACGCAACGGGCTTGAATTCAAAGCTTCTGGGTCAACGTACGAAATAGTTTTTACGCCAGAGAGGTAACACTCAAGTGCTGCAGTACTTGAGTTACAGCAAATTGCTGTAGATGTGCGAGGAAGTAATTCACCCAAATTGGAAGTCGACACGTGAACACGCGGAAGACCCGAAAGGTCGGGCAATTCAGTATTCATTGGGTGCGGCTTGAAGATGATTTCCAAAGAAGTTTGCTGAACGCGCTGTGCGTTCCGTATCAGGGAAATGAGCCGATCATTGAGGTGTGGGAAAAAATCTCCCACGATGAGTAGAACGTCTTGTTGCACTGTCCGTGATGAACTGCCAGAAGCAAGGTAATTGAACATCAATGATTCAACGTCAACAATGCGATGCCCTGGCGCCTGAGCTTCTTCCATGAACAAGCGCGAAATTGAGCTATTCACTGCAACGACAGATGGAGTCGGTTTATTTGTTGCATTGTGTTTGTTATCACGGAGTGCACGTGCGAGTGTGAAATATCGTAAATCCCAAAACCTGATTGGAGCATGAACAACTGCTGTCAATTTGCCATGCTTGTGTTTGTGCCATGCGTAGGTGAACGCTGCTTCCCATGGTTGGTTTTCGCACAAAAACAATCCGTTCCTTTGTTTAGGAAGCGATTTGAGCAACGTCTCTTGCTGACGAAGAATGATTAAATGCCGAGCGGCCGTACTTCCGCACAGTGATTCGATCCATTGCTCTTCAAAAAAGGCAGTGAAATCAACTCCTGAGCGTTGATCAACAAACAACGAAGAACTATTTTGTGAATGTCGGGCAAGTCGGCGTAGTTGATATAGTTCACGCAATAGCGGCAATACACACGTAGCCCTCAGCCGAGTCTCAAACTGTGCATGTTTATCTGAAGATTTCGCATTGAGTTTGGCGAGTAGTTGCTCTGTTGCATTGATTGATCGAAACCCTGGGACAAAGTGATGAACCCAGCGAACTCCATGTTTGTCCGACGACAAATCGCCGCTTAAGGCATTCCAATACTGCGAGTCATATCGACCCTCGTCAATGGATGATTCATTGAAACGCACAAAGTGATCAGCGACGAGCGTGCTGGACTGACTCTCGCTGTCAAGCACACTCACCCTGCGGTGGGTGAGTGCAAATTTTCCAACTGCGGCAATTGCTCGAAATCGGGGCAAACGACGTTTCGGTTGTTTGTGCAGCACGAGAGGTTCTGCAATTGCCATACCTTTTGTCGCGCAGAATGTTTGGATAGCTGAAGCAATGCGCGCGTTAGGTAGATGAACTGAAACCTGTGTTGCTGAAAACTTTTCGCAAATTTCCGCAAATGCCATGAGTTTCACTGCATGATTGATATTGCTTGTTGGATCCCACCTGGTGGAAGCAAACAGTGTCATCCACCAATAGCTGAAGTCTTTGCGGATGAGAAGAAGCTCAGAAACGGTGCCACCATTTAGGGCAGTTTGAGAAACTTGGTCGACAAACTCTGCAAAATGTAAGCGCAGTCGATCGGCATGGAGTTCAACATATTCCGGAAGCGAAATGACATTTTCTTGAGAGGAATAATCATCCCAAAGAATCGTGTAGTCAATATCTGCGCGTACTTGCGACTGGCTTACTGCGACATCAACGCGAACAGAATTCGTCATTGAGCGAGAGCACCCAAGGCAATTCGGAATTGCTCCACAAACTCATCATTCGGCGGAACCATTACCTTTTCAATGATTGCCTCTTGACCCACCGGAAGAATCAGGCCAAGTTCAGTAGTGCTGTTCTTTTTATCCTTTAACAGCGCATTCATTGATGCGTCGAGTGGAATCTGGACATCGGCAAATGGCAGGTAGTTCAATTTCAACGCTGCTCGCATGCGATTTGACTCGCTGATCGGCAGAAGGTCGCGTGAAGCGGCAATTTGGCAAGCAACGTCCATACCCATGGTCACAGCCACTCCGTGTGGAACTCCAAAGTTTGTTGCACTTTCAATTGCATGACCGAAACTATGGCCGAAGTTAAAAATGTTGCGAACACCCTCATCAAACTCATCAACTTCTATGTATCGCTTCTTGATGTTGAGCGCCGAATAGATAAACGGTGACAATGCATCTAAATCATGAGTCAATGAATCAAGAGAAGTAGCGACCTTATTGAATGATTCGGCAGAGTCAATTGCATGAACTTTGAGAATTTCACCAATTCCCGAGCGAATTTCATTTTGGTGCAACGTTCTGAGGAAATTTTGATCAATAAAAATCTTTGTCGGTGGATAAAAGGTGCCAACAATATTTTTTGCATCACCTACGTTGATCGAACTCTTTGAGCCGATACACGAGTCTGCTTGTGCAAGAAGTGTTGTGGGTACAAGTTGCCACGAAACACCACGAAGGAGGGTGCTTGCAATGAAGCACACTAAGTCTTGAATGATTCCACCGCCAATGGCTACAAGGTGATGGTTGCGCCGTGTTTTTTGCGCAACTAATTCAGTAATGATTTGAGATGCCGATTCAAGGCTTTTGTTTTGTTCGGTGGCATCGACAAGAATCACATTTGGATGAAGAAGAACGCTTCGCAGTTGCTGTGAATAGAGGCGGGCAATATTGCTGTCAATGATGAAGTGAGGCTCTCCTTCAAGCAGGAGTGATGGGTCAGTCAGCAAGTTGGGGGTAAAGCGAGCCTCGTAGGTTCCCTTGTGGGACTGAATCGCAATTGAGTCAGGCACGCGTAAATCCACCATCTACTGCAATGTTTTGACCCGTTATATACGTGTTTGATTCGCTGGCCAGCCACACAACAAACGTTGCGATTTCTGCAGGTTGGGCAAGTCGACCAATTGGCACAACTTGCATCAACTTGTTGATTCCCTCGTCCCCCAGAATTCCGCGTGTCATGTCAGTATCTACGAAACCAGGCGCAACACAGTTTGCCAAAACATTGTGTTTTGCGTATTCAATAGCAAGGGCCAAAGTCATTCCATCGAGCGCAAACTTGCTTGCCGAATAGGGGGCTCGATGCTCCTTCGAAATCTTGCTCCATACGGACGAGATATTGACTATCCGACCCCAGTTATTGCTGACCATGTGAGGGATTGCTGCGCGGCAGATTTCCATTGGCGCGAGAACATTCACCTGTTGTATCTCAAGAAACTTCTCAGAATCTATACCTTCGAACGAAGAAGGCTGATTGATTCCTGCATTGTTGATCACGATGTCTGGTTGAACATCTTTAACAAAATCTACGCACTGCTGAATGCCATCACGCTTCGAGAAATCAGCTGCGCAAAAACCAGAAAACCCAATTTGCGAAGAACTCTTCGTTGCAGTTCCAAACACTTGTGCGCCTTGATTGAGAAATTCCTTAGCAATTGCAAGGCCGATGCCTCTCGACGTTCCGGTGATGAGAACTTTTTTGTTTTGCACACCGCTCATGTTTGCTCCAGTGTTAATTGGTGAAGTCAGGATTAGGGATTGAATACGTGTCACGCCATTTTGGATCGGCGTAGTAGATCTTGTGTACCAGCTGCATGGTCATCAGCGCGTCGTGAGAAGTTCCGCTTTCAATTGGCAGGTTGTTGCGCACAACATCTGCAAAGGCATCAATCTCTGCTGTCCACGAAGGGTCAAAACTGTATTCCTGCGTTGATTCTTTTGGATCACCATTGTCTCGATCAGGATTAGCAAACACTGTGGTCATGGTTTCAGAGCCATAACTTTTTGACCCACTCAAGATGCCGCGAAGGATGATGCTTCCTTTTTGCAGGTTGATATCAAGCGAAAACTGGTGACGCCACTGTGTGGCTGATGAGTTAAGCATCGCCACGACACCATTTGAGGTTCGCATGATTGCATACGCATTGTCTTCAACGTCGTAGTTCCAATGACTGTTCGAAACAAAGCTGTGTACATCGGTAAATTCACCAGCGAATAAACGCATGAGGTCAACCATGTGGATGCCTTGGTCAAGCAGAACACCGCCACCGGCCATCTCACGTTTAGCCCGCCAATCGGCTTGATCAAAAGTAATGAGTTTGGATTTGCCGTAAACACCACGCATGTTGATGATTTTGCCGAGCGAGCCAGATCTAATGAGTTTGAGGGCATCTTGCACTGAATCGTGGTATCGATGATTAAAGCCGTACATCAGCTTTAGTTCAGGGTGTGCTTTTTCAGCCGAAACGACCCCAAGCAATTCGGCCATGTTGCGTGCGGGTGGTTTTTCACAGAACACATGCAATCCGCGCTCTAAGGCAGCGATAGTGATTTCGGCCGCCATGTCGTTACTCATGCACACGAGAACAGCATCCAAGTCATGATTAAACAGCTTTTCGTACTCTCGTGAGTAGGCAATTCCGTCATCAAGTGTTCCGTCGTCGGCAAACTTTTTGTCGCACACTGCGACAGTGGTCATGAACGGATTTGCATCCACGCAGCCACGACGACGTTTACCAATTACTCCGTAACCAGCAATACCAATACGAAGTTCGCTCATGAGCAGCCTTAGCGCAAAGCGCTACTACGAACCTTCCGAAAAACCGTGGGCCTTGAGCCAAAACTCCACAATCGGTACTTGCCACTCATAGTCAACGTCGCATCCACCCCAGTTTGGGATGGATCCAATGTGTTGCCCCATCCATTTGTGAGGAAGAAGTCCTTCAGAAATATTCTCGAGAGAGCGAGGGCGAATCACAATCGTTGAACCGTCGGTGTAATACACATCACCTTGAGAATCGCGACTGGTGTTAAACGTTGAGGGGTCACCGATGGCTTCAAAAGGAACGAACGGCTTGAGATAACCATCTGATCCCATTTTTCGTGCACGCAATGGGCTGTACATGTTGTAGATAGAAGTAGTAGCTGCACCATCCATTTTCGGATCGTTGCGCAGCATTTCGATGCCTTGGTCGATGAACTCGGTCTTAATCGTTGCAGCGTTAGCAAATAACAAAACCAGAAAGTCGAGCTGCTGTCCCTCTGCGGCCAGTGTCTCTTTGATCACGCCAAAGGCATGTACAAACACATCATCAGACAGAGCTGTGCTGGTTGCTAAGTGGGCAGGTCGTTCAATGTGGGTGGCGTTGTATTTTTCGCCGATTTTGCGAATCTGATCAGAATCGGTTGAGATGAAAATTTGATCAACGTGGGTGGATCCGGATGCGGCCATCAACGGGTACTCACAGAGTGGTCGCCCCAGTACGAGTGAGACATTCTTTCCTGGGAAACCAGTGCTGCCGGCACGGCCGATCATGAGAGCGGCGATCATGCGTTCAGTCTATTGGTTAGATCAATCCGCGCTTTCGAAGTCCGTTCACCAAATTGGTGCTTGCCTCAACTTCCATGAGATCACGGGTTTCACGCGCATATGAACCCATATGCGCGGTGACATGGACACCGGGAATTTGTAGCAATGGGCCCGAGTATGGCTCGTCTTCAAAACAGTCAAGAGCCGCACCAGACAAGTGTTGAGATTTCAACGCATCGTGAAGTGCTGACTCATCAATAAGACCACCGCGTGAGACATTTACAACAATCGATCCGGGCTTCATGCGTGAAATGGCGCTCGCATTCACGATGTGATGTGTCTGATCATTGATTGGTACGTGTAAGGAAACAATGTCGGCTTGGTTGAGAACCTCGTTAAGCGAGAGCATTTCAACGGAGTTGTGTGAACTCACTACTGGATCAAAACCGATGACACGCGCTTCAAATGCCTGTGCAAGTTTGGCAACGGCGCTGCCGATTCGGCCAACACCAATAAGTCCAACAGTTTTTGTTGCGAGTAGTGAACCCATTGTTGGAGTCCACTTTCCTGATCGCATGTTTGAGTCCGTAGTTGAAATATGTCGCAATGAATTCAACATATGTGCGATGGTGAGTTCGGCCACCGCTTGGGTTGGTGCGTCAGGAGTATTGAACACATCAATCCCTAATCGACTAGCTGCTTGTAAATCAACGCTGTCGAGTCCTGTTCCGCATCGAGCGATTACTCGCAACGATTTTGCGTTTGATAGGACGCGATCGGTAAGGGGTTCAAGGCCAGCCAGTATTGCGATTACGTCAGTGGCAACAAGTTCTGCAACTTCGTCTTCGCTGAGTCGTCGACCATGGGGGTTCATTTCAAGTGAAATTCCAGCGTCATGAAGAGACTTTGCCTGGGCAAAATTGCCCAAACTGAACGAAGAAGTAGTGATCAATACTTTTGACACGATGGTCAACCTATCTGATAATCAGTTGCTCAGAATTGCAATGCTTGAGCCAAGAATCGCACGGGGTTTGGAACCGTACGTGCGTACTGGTCGGTGAACTGTTTGCGCGCTTTGATGGTCGCATGTGAATTCCACCAACCATCAACATCATTCCAAATTAGGTTGATAAACGATGCTGCAGATTCGGGAGTTCGGTGAAAGACCCCTGCTGTTTCTAGTGCATCAAAAATAGCTTCTGCGCTTTTCCTGACCTTCATGTACGAGTCGCTCCAGGTGATAATCGTCGGTGCGTTTAGTGCAATTGCTTCAGGAATCGATGTTCCGTTGTGGGCAATAAGCAACAAGCGACTTTCGTTTAGGCGTGTTTCGAAGTCGATATCTCCAAGGTCTTGCTTGATATCTGGAGTATGCAGCTTCCACCAATCAATTTGCGATGACGCAGCATCTTGGTGCGCATGGTGTATTCGGAGAAGCGCGTTATGGCGTATCTCGGGTTGGAGTCCGTTTATGGTCGACTTCAGATGGTCAAGGTACGTTGAACTTTCTGGCATATCTGAAAAGATTGAACGTGGGTACTTCCATAGTTGGTCGGTGATAACTAGCAACGAGTCTTTGGACTGGGACGAATGCAACCTGCGACCAATGAGAGGTAGTGCAAAACCTCGATACGTCGGTCCCTCTGTTTTCCAACCCCAAGTGATGTATCGATCGGCAACGAGAGTTTCGTGGTTCTCGGCAAATGATGGAAACTCAGAGATTCCGTAGTTGCCGCCATGTTGTGCGACCACGAGTCGACTGCCACTTTCCACTGCAAGTGCTGTCCAAAAATTAAACACGTCGTCATAGAGATGTCGATTCGCGGTGAAAATCACCTTTGGGTGTCGTTTCGACTTCCATGGCTTTGAGGTTTCGAATAAAGGTTTATATCCTTCGACGTAGACACAAGGCATATACATCGGCAGTAGTGCAAGTGTTACTTCGGCCCCACTTGCCATTGACCCTGTTGATTTACGGAGAATCTCTCGAATTTGCGCATTGAATTCCACGGTCAAGACGTGGGAGATATTCATTTTCTGCGGGAGTCGACCTAATCGAAGCTGAAGCAAAACTTCGTTGAGTCGAGGTAGATAGGTCGCCGAGACATATGTTCGGCCTTTGTTCCGTTTCACATTTGGACGTGACTGCTCATTGATGGAGTGTTTTTCAGTGTTCGAAGGACTCGTTAATGCATTCATTTGCACGAGAACCTCCGCATGAAGCCTCTCCACAAACATTGGAGTTTTTGCAAGTTCAGCAAATTCAACCAGTGTGTTCGCTGGTGAAAAACCACGAGTCGCAATCGAGATTTCTTTATTGCTCTCTATCTCGTATAAGCGAAACATGACCATATGCACAAAACGCTGGAGCCAGGAGCCCATAAAAATGTTCCAATACCTTGTGCTGTAACGGACCGAATGAATCTCATTGAGATTTGCTGTTACCTGTTCCAAAACTTGTTGAAACACAACGTTCGTTTGATTAAACCACTCAGACTTAGAATCAATCAACGACGTAGTTCCTTCAGTTCAATCGCTTGAAGCCGGAACTACAGGTAGGCCCATCAAGCAAAGACTTCACGTCACGTCCATCTTCGCATTCTTTAATCAGCGCAAAGACTGGCGCGAGTTCAGTGAAGAAACGGTCGACAATTTCCTTTGTGTGAACTGTTGCTACATATACGCTTGTTCCCGCAAGGTATGACTTTTTCAGCATCTCTTGTGTAATGAGAGTCTTGTACTCAAGTGCGAATTTGGAGTCAACCGAAAATGACGTTAAAGCAGGTAAACCGCTGGTTTTTATGGCAATGCCATTCGATTTTGCAATTGATTGCCACTGTTCGGTAATGTACGTACCCATCTTCGTAATAAGTTCCCATGACTTGGTTTGTTCCATCACGTCGAGAGTTGCGAGAGCGGCAGTCGGTCCAATCCGCTCAGTCCAGAAAGTGCTGCTGATGAATGTGTTCTGTGCAGCCTCCATGACAGAACGTTTGCCGAGAACTGCGGTAATTGCGTAGCCATTGCCTAACGCTTTACCAAACATTGCCATGTCTGGCTCTACGCCGAACATTTTGTGAAGTCCGCCAAATGTTTGTCTGAATCCAGAAGTGCATTCATCAAACATCAATACAATCCCGTGCTTGGTAGCAAGGCTGCGAACCTTCTGCAAAAAGTCATCCTCTGGCCCAAAGTTTCGAGAGACCTCCATCATGATCGCGCCTAATTCATTGGTGGAAATCAGCGCTTCAAGTTCGTCAATTCGGTTGTAGTTAAAAGTGAGGACTGAACCACGAAGATTCTCGGGAACTCCATTTGGTTCAAGGCCCGGGAGCAAATGTCCTGCCAAGGTGTTTTCAGTTCCTAGGTTTGCAGCTAGGTACCAGTCATGCCATCCGTGGTAGCCACATATAGCGACCTTCGATTTTCCTGTGGCGGCGCGTGCAATTCGAATTGCAATGGCGTTAGCTTCACCACCAGTTCGGGCGAATCTGGCCATCTCCGCCCAAGGGTGCATGGCAACTAAACGCTCTGCCAGGTACACCTCTTCGGGGCAGTTAAGAGTGCTCATGTTTCCGTCACGGACAGTTTTTGCAACTGCGGCATCAACTTCAGGGTGGCCGTAGCCAAGGGAATTGGTGCCGATGCCCATGATTGACATATCGGTCAGTGCATTGTCATCTAAGTCCCACACCGTGCACCCATGAGCCTTGGAAAAATAGGCTGGCCAATGTTCAGGCAAAAATTGATCAGGGCGCTTTGAAAGCAACATGTTTCCACCAGGTATCACCTGTTGTGCACGCTTCCAAAGTTTTTGACCTGAGTTCATAGTTGCGCCTTCGTTTCGCTCAATACCAAGGTTGCCAGTAACGAGGTGTGGATTGGTGGTTATTGCACCAAGAATTTCCGACAGCGAGAAGTCGGTACGAGGAGCAAAGTGGCTTGCAATATCTCGAACTACGTCTAAATCTCGTTGTTCGTCAACGGTTAACCGTAGATGGGACGAATCAATTGGGGCAGTCTTGTTTTTGTGCGTAAACACGGGGTTGGTTCGAAGACACGGAGTGACATGCTCGCGCTCAAAGGGCGAGGATGCAATATCGGCAGACTGCAACAGTGCGCTTTTTTTGAATATCTCAATGTCAAAGCCGTCTGCGAAAGTGGGTGGATCGGTGTTGGACATGTAGTCGATGTTTGACGAGACAAAATCATCAAGCATTTCGTCAATCAGTTGTGGATCGACAAACGGGCAATCACCAGTGATCCGGATCACGACATCCGCATCAGTTGCACGCGCGGCATCTACATATCGCTGAAGCACGTCATTTTCAGAGCCACGCACAACTTGGTAGCCCAAGTTTTCAACCACTAAAGCAAGTTGATCGTTAACTTGGCTTGTTGAAGTAGCCAAAACGATTTGAGAAACTCGCCCTGACTTTGACAAACGACCGAGCAAAAACTCGATGAGCGGAACATCGCCGATCGGAGCTAAAACTTTGTTGGGCAAACGTGTTGATCCCAGTCGTGCTTGAACTATTGCAACGATCTTCATGCAACACTCCAGACTCGTGGATCAATCAATTGTTCACTTGAAGACTGTAGGTCTGCTGGTACTTCCAACTTCATGTTTGGAATAGAAGTCATGATTTCAGTGAGCGATTCTGGGCCAGTGGTTCCAATGACCAACTTCGAAACACCTGACTGCTGGAGGGCAAATCCCAGACAACATGCCATTGCTGATAACCCTGTGGAAAGCACCCATTCGTCAAACCGCATAAAATGTTCAGACCATGGCTGAAATCTTTGGGGTCGATTTTCGGGCTTGGCGATAAGAACACCTTGCAGGAATACCGATCGAACGTGCACTTCAATGTTTAGTGCTGTTAGCTGATCAATGACTTCAAGAATTCTGCGGTCAAATACATTCAAAGGTGCTTGGACTACATCAATATCGAATGTTCCGATAATGCCATTAAGTTCGTCCGGTGTGTAAATAGAAACACCAAAACGTTGAATTATTTTTTCAACCTTTAGAGAATTTATTGCGGCATATAGTTCGGCGCTATGGGCATCGGTTAGATCCTGTGAGCGATGGAGCAAGAGTGCATCCAACGATGTGCATTTCAATCGGGAGAGCGATGCATCTACTTGTGTGCGCACCCATTGAGAAACATTGGACACATCTGATGGAATCGGGGGCAGTTTTGAAATCATCTTGAATCGATTTTGTGCAGTCTCTCCAATTACTAATTCCGACTGGCCGTAGGCGATTGCTGTATCGATTGCATCAATCCCATGACCTGCTGCAGTGTCAAGAATGCGTGCAACTTCTTCGCGACTGAGTGTCTCTCCACCGTTCAAAATTCCATACGGGAGACCAAGTTGGGCTCCACCGAGCACAATTCGATTCATTAGCCCTCAACCCTATTGGGTCGAAAGCGCATTCAAAAGGTTAGAAATCACGGTGTTTTGATCGGTTTCGGTTAGGTCTGCATACATCGGGATGCTGAAAGCCTGTGCGTAATAGCGCTCTGTATTTGGGAAAGTTTTCCGATCAAAACCCATCTTTGCAAAGTATGGCTGGCGATAGATGGGAATGTAATGAAGGTTGAGCAACACCCCCATGTCCTTCATTTTTTGGAATAACTGAACTCGAGTGATATTCAGGTTTTCGAAGTCACATCGTGCGATGTACAGATGAAACGCTGAGACGGAATTCGAAGTGATATGTGGAGCTGCTACAAGCGTTGATGCAAATGCTTCGTTGTAACGAGTGGCGATTGAATTTCTTTGCTGGATGAATGTATCGATTCGTTGCAGTTGGCTTAGACCCAATGCGGCAGCAATGTCGGTCAATCGATAGTTGAATCCAAGCTCTTGCTGCTCGTAGTACCAAGGGCCATCATTGGAAAATTCGAACTCAGCGGTATCGCGTGTTATTCCATGGCTACGTAGCATGCGCATCCTGTGCGCCAAACCTTCGTTCTGCGATGTAGCCATGCCGCCTTCGCCAGAAGTAATGATTTTTACTGGGTGAAAACTAAAAATGGTGATGTCGCTGTGCGCACAGTTTCCAATTCTTTGGGAGTTATACGTCCCACCAATGGCGTGTGAAGCATCTTCAATGACTTTGATGCCGTATTGCTGTGCAAGCGAACCAATCGATTGCATATCGCAGGATTGTCCGCCCATGTGAACGGGGATAATCACTTTTGGCAATTTGTTTGATTTCTTTGCAAGTATGAGTTTGGCTGCAAGGGCAATTGGACTCATGTTGAAAGTTTCGCTATCAATGTCGACGAAATCTATTTCCGCACCGCAGTACAGAGCACAGTTCGCACTAGCAACAAACGAGTTCGGGGAGGTCCACACCAAGTCGCCTGAGGTCACGCCCAATGCAAGACAGGCAACATGCAGCATTGATGTTGCGCTGTTTCCAGCAACTGCATGTTTTGCGCCAACAAGTTGTGCAACTGCATCTTCAAATGCAGGAACTGCTGGACCTTGAGTCAAATAGTCGGATTGAAGAACTTCTGCAACCGCGTTGATGTCCTGCTGATTGATTGATTGACGTGCGTAGGGGATGACCATGTTGCTAAAACGAACCGATTTTCGTTTTGTTTTCTGAAATCCATTTCTGTAATTCTTCAACAGACATCCATTCAGGGTTGTTGTCTGATGAATAGTCAAACCCTTCGCCTACCGGCACGCCATCACCAATTCGGCCTGCATCGGAGCTCCAGTTGTGGATGGCCGGAAGGATTTTGTAGTAATCACCGTATGAATACGTGTGTGGCGCATCATCTGGGCTAATCATTTGTTCGTGCAGTTTTTCTCCTGGACGAATACCAACCATTTCGTGTTGCGCTTTAGGCGCAACTGCACGAGCAACATCGGTAATTTTCATTGAAGGAATCTTTTTAACGTAAATTTCGCCGCCACTCATGTCGTCAAAAGCCTTCCACACCAATTCAACACCTTGTTCAAGGGTGATCATGAAGCGAGTCATGCGTTCATCGGTAATTGGTACTGATGGGCTGTCGGCAATTGACAAAAGAAACGGGATGATGGATCCACGTGAACCCATGACATTTCCATATCGCACCACAGCGAAACGCGTATCATCTTTTCCTGCATAGGAATTTCCTGCAACAAACAATTTGTCAGAAGTGAGTTTCGTTGCGCCGTACAAGTTGATTGGGCTGCTTGCTTTATCGGTAGAAAGGGCAACGACGCGTTTTACGCCTTGATCAATGCATGCATCAATTAAGTTCATTGCGCCAATCACATTGGTTTTCACGCACTCGAACGGGTTGTATTCGGCAGTTGGAACAATCTTGGTAGCAGCAGCGTGAACGACGTAATCGATTCCTTTTAGAGCCCGCGACAGTCTGTCCTTGTCGCGCACGTCCCCAACAAAGAAGCGAACTCGCTCATCGTCCGCGTAATTCTTTGCCATTTCCCAATGTTTCATTTCGTCACGAGAGAAAATAACCAGGCGGCGTGGGTTGTATTTCTGCAGGGTCATCGGAACAAAGGTGTGCCCGAATGAACCTGTGCCACCAGTGATCAGAATGGAAGAACCGCTAAGCACGTTGTGACCCCTCGTTCGTCATTGGGATGCCCTCGCTTCGAAGCATCTGGATGAATGCAGAATTACCTGGCTTGTACGCCATCAGCACATCATTGTACGGGCTAATGGCAGTAGCCCATTGCGCATTAGACATTGATTGAACCGACCCAATTACTCGCTCAAATTCAGACTCATTCGCCGCATTTGTCCAAAACGGTCCTGTTGTACCAAGTTCAAGTGGGAAGCCAAAGTCGGTGTCGTGTACCTCTTGCGACAGAACATGATCAATGGCGTCAATCCGTGCAGAAAGGAAAGCAACTTTTTTGCCTCGCGCTAGAAATTCAAATCCGATTGTGCTGTCGGTCGTGACGATTAACGATGCAGAATTGCAATACTCGTACGTTGATATTTCTGAAGTGCGTGGGATGAAGCGCACACTATGAGGAGCAGCGGCGGAATCAAAAAACTCGTGCTCATACGGACTTGAATCAGATCGCTTACCGAGTACTGCAAATGATTGGCCTGTGCGATTACATCGTGCGACCAAAAACCGAACGATGTATTCCTCAACGGTGTAGAACTCGGAGGAAGTAATGGATTTGCTTCCAAAGAAGAATTTCATCTCTGAATTTGGAATTTCAAATGGTGCGTGTTGTGAAACATAAACGATGTCAAAATGTTCTTTAAGTTCAATCTGATTATCTATCAGATTATTTTTCAATGATCCTGTAATGATTTGCTTAGCTTGGATGTACTTTGAGTACTTATCGCCCTCATTTGATCCCAAAACACAAATTGCATACGCGGAGAGCCTGTTGTTAGCAGAATCTTTTTCAAGAAGATCAAAAAAACCGTTGTTCATTTGATTTGCGTAGTTGGATCGCAACCCATTTTGGATCGCAATAAATTTTACTTTTGGAAAAATTGCAGCAAATTTGTAGAAATCTATATTGTTGTCAATAAAAGTAAACACAAACCGTGGCTTGAATGTCTTGATGTAGGCAACGGTGTAATCAAAAAGCGATTTTTTCCCCGCAGCAAGCATGCGCAACGCAGCAAAAAAATTCAAGTGCTCAACATCAATGACGGAAAGTTCATTATCCGGAATGTATTTATTGAGAATGCCGATCCCAGAAGCATCGACGAGGGCTACTTGCTTTCTCTTAATTGAAGCAAACGAAAAGTTGAACTTAGGCATTGAAATTACGTGCTGCTTGGCGAACAGCTTCCAAGTCGGCAGGAGTGTCAACGTCAATAGCCTCTTCGCTACTCACCTCAATCCAGCGCACGGGGCTGATGAATAAGGAATTTTTGGCGAGAAAATCTTGTACACCGACGACGTAAATGCTTCCGCTTTGTCGATAGGCCTTTGGAAGCTCTTGTCGTGAGCGGGAAAGATCTTCACTGGTTCGCACTGGTTGCAAGGTTGAGTCTGTGGCGATCAACGTTTTGTAAGGGTGATGCTCTGCTTCGATCACCCCGAAGACGCTGCCCACACTGCCGTTTTCGGTGAAAAGACGTACGGCGTCGCTGATCGTTGAAGATTTACGAAGAGGCGAAGTGGGTTGCAGCAGTACCAAAGTTGCAGGAACCTGATGGTCTCCTGAAAATCTATGCAGAGCGTGTGTGATTGCATCTTCAATTGCAGCTGTGTCAGATGCCAAATTGGCGGGACGATTGATTGCAACTGCACCAGATTTTGTTGCTTCATTAAGGATTGCTGGATCATTGCTAGACACGACAACAAAGTCCACGACGCCTGACTGAAATGCAGAATCAATGGCTCTGGTGACTAGCGATTTTCCGTCAACCTCTGCAAGGTTCTTGTTCGGTATACCCTTTGAACCACCACGCGCGGGAATTATGGCAATGCAGGTCATTACATCACGTCCTTTAAATCAACAAACACTTTGTCTACACGCGCTTCAAAGAGAACACCTGAATGAAGCAACTCGGTGAAACGTTCGGTTGATTTGCCGTCTCCAAATTCTTGTTCTGAAATCGTAAGCCCTTGCTGATTAGCGCTTTGAATAGCCGCGACGATTTCATCAGCGTGCGCCGGAACTTGTGAAATTGACACACTGTCGTGACGACCACGTTGGCGATCGCCAACATCGATACTTGGAATTCCATACAGTGGCGCTTCGCGAATACCAGCACTTGAGTTTCCGATCATTCCGCGTGCATTTTTGAGAAGAACAAGGAAATGTTCGAAACGTAAGGATTCAAATTGCCTAAATCGCTTGCTGTGGTCGGCTAGCCGTTTGTACTCATTAATAATTCGTTCAAACCCCGTGTCGTTGTTTGGGTGAATGACTACAAAATTTTCACCTGACTCAATAAGTCCATTGACAAATTCCTTCGCCGCAATTGCGCTTGCTTCAAGGTCGGTAGTTACTGGATGGAAAATTGCGATGAAGTAAGAATCAAATTCAATTCCATAACGTGATTTTGCTTCTGCAAGTGTTGGAAGCGAGGGCGAGAGCATGATGTCGAGGTCTGGTGAGCCAATGATGTGAATTGTGCTGCTGTCTTCACCTAGTTGGAGCAGTCGTTTTCTGGCTTCCTCATTGGCCACTAAGTGAATGTGTGAGAGCTTGCTCACCGCGTGTCGAATTACACCATCGATAGTTCCTGAAAGTTCGCCTCCTTCAATATGTACTACTCGTGTGTTGCTAAGAGCCCCGGAAATTGCTCCGGCTAACGCTTCGGGTCGATCTCCATGGACAATGAGTAAATCCGGTTGGTTTTCTTGGATGAAAAGTGAAAGTCCTTTGATGGTATTTGCAACAACTACATCCATGGGGTCGCCAACTGTTTGGTTCTCAAACGGAATAATTGCAACACCGTCAGGGAGTGTTCGTCGAACTTCAAGAATGGTTGAGCCAAATCGCGCCAACATGTGCATTCCGGTTGCAAAAACTGAAACCTTGAACCCCTCAGCGCAGGCAGCAAGAATCAGCGGCTTGATTTTTCCGTAGTCCGCGCGTGTTCCGGTAAGAAACGCAATGTGCTTACTAGCTGACATCTGACCAACCCAGTTGGTGGCCCCTCGGCATTTCGCGAGTAGAGGACTTGCCCAACACCTTCTCCAAGTCGTACGCAAGAATTTCACCAGTTCCTGGTCGTTTCACCCAAATGTTTTCTTCGGTGAGTGTTTCGCCGTAGGGAATATCCTTAATTGCAACAACAGATGCATACGCAAAATCGATTGTGGGCTGTTCTTCAGAGAGCACAGTCTTTGAACCGCCAGTTGCTTGATGAACAATTCTCGATCCTTCAATGAGTTCCTGTAGCCCTCCTGGGTCAACGGAAATTTCAATGTCCTCACCGATCCAACTCATGTCGCTTGTGAAGTGGCGTTCGATGATTGATGCACCTAATGCAACTGCAGAAATTGAAGGCAAGTTTGACAATGAATGATCAGAAATTCCAATGACAGTGTTTGGGAAAAGCTCCCGCAACTGAGTAATTGCACCAAGACGAATCTTGTTGTACGGCGTTGGGTACATGCTGGTGCAGTGAAGAAGTGCGTAGGAAGCATTTTCCGATTCGAGAACTTCAACTGTTCGCTTCACGGATTCGATGTCGTTCATTCCTGTACTCACAATGATTGGTCTGCCAAAACGGGCAATGTGACGAATCAATGGTGTGTTATTGCACTCACCAGAACCGATTTTGAAAGCAGGTACATCTAATTTGTCGAGCCTTGTGGCTGCTTCGCGTGAAAATGGAGTAGAGAGAAAAAACAGTCCACGATCTTCAGCATGTTTTTTGCAGGCAAGCTCTTCGTCGTTTGTCAACGTGCACTGAGCAATGATGTCCCAAATTGAACGAGTGGAGTTTGCTGGAACAACATCATTTGGAATCATCTCATCGTCAACAGAGTGTGCTTGAAATTTCACACACTCACCACCAGCGTCTGCAACATCATCAATCATTTGAATTGCACGTTTGATATCTCCGCCATGGTTGATTCCGATTTCTGGAATCACGAGTGGCGCATACTCGTCTCCAATGTTTCGACCGTTAATTACAAGATTGCGACTCATGTGGACCCCTTTGAATTTATTTCAGCAAGCTCGTCAGTGTGGTGACGAGGTAGGCGAGTACGACGGATATAACAATTGCGCTCAAAGCTCCAGCAAGAACGCTTCCACCAAGAAGCCCAATGGCACTGGTCTTTCGTTGCTTCTCTGACGGCTCTGTATATAGAGGAGTTGTCTTTGTTCGCACCTGAACGACATTTGGGCGATCTTGTCTGGCAGGCTTAGTGCCACCAAGAACGACGAGGGCGCCAATTGCCAAAACACAAGCAAGCAAAGCCCTTACTGTCACACCGAATGTGGAAGCGAAAATAGGTAGATCGATGAGCGAAAACAACGACGTCACGATGCCAAATAGCGTACCGCTGCCACCGCCGACCCTTGCTCCAACGCGACCGGATAGAGCAGAACTGCGCAAATTGTGGTGGGCATTGCCATTGCTGACCTGCGCCTGGTTGGCCCTTATTGGCATTGTCGTTGCGGCGAGTATTCAAGTGCATTTCTGGGAAGTGGCGCCCGGTTCGGCCGAACCAGTGGCGAACAGACTCGAATTCACGAAGGAAGCACTCGCGCACGTCACTCGTTATCCATCTACTAATTCGGTGTTGTTTGTTACTGCGTTTGGTGGACAACTTTCAGCTCTTGAAACTTTTGTTGGTTCGATTGATGCTGACGTAGATGTTCAATCGTTTGAAGAAAGATTTGGAAAAAGCACTCCTGGAACCCAGCAGCAACTTGGCTTTCAATCCATGACCACGGCGAAACAGATTGCTGAGTATGTGGCATTTACGAAGCTGGGGTTGGATGCGTCATTTGAACTTGGAAGTGTGATCGTTGAAGAGGTGGTGT
>Ga0214921_10002965_pt1 | contig 26787 bp, 21 predicted proteins | sample LL1505_MetaG_FD_177992 | JGI IMG/M metagenome (GOLD analysis project Ga0214921, IMG submission 177992) | Freshwater microbial communities from Lake Lanier, Atlanta, Georgia, United States - LL-1505 | ecosystem: Environmental > Aquatic > Freshwater > Lake | place: USA: Georgia | collected... | reverse complement strand
GAAGAGCCCGAAGGGCGGAGAGGGGTCGGCATTTGAAATGTAAAAAGGTGTATAAAAGTAAAAAAGCAAAAAGGCAAAAAAAGCAAAATAAGAAAAAAAAGCAAAAGAAAATGAATAATATAATACAAATATAAAAAGAATACACTAAACATAACAATGATAGCTAAAGAAGCAAACAATAAAAATATCACTGTCATTGGAATAGGAAAACTAGGATTAGGTTTCGCACTACTACTAGAAAGATCAGGATACAATGTTCTCGGCGTTGATATATTTCAAGACTATGTAAATAGAATAAACGAAAAAACAATTTATTTTTCTGAACCCCAATATGATACCCTATTGCAAAAATCCAATAACTTGCGTGCAACAACAAGCCTTCAAGAAGGCCTAAACCATTCCAACATTATTTTCATTATTGTACAAACACCAAATGGCGGCGGTTCTCGTTTCTATGATCACTCTATCCTTTCAAATTTGTTGGAAAAAATAAACAAATTAAAACCGCAAGACAAACATTTCATAATTGGTTGCACAGTTATGCCGAACTATATTCAAGATATTGGGAAACAACTCATAAATCATTGTAAAAACATAACTCTTTCGTACAATCCAGAATTTGTCGCACAGGGAGATATTGTAAGAGGATTTGAGAACCCAGATATTATATTAGTAGGAACAGAATCAGAAGAACTAAAATCAACCCTCAAGGAAATATATGATAGAATGACAACAAATCAACCTAAATACTGCTTTATGAAACCAACAGAAGCAGAAATCGTAAAAATTTCACTAAATGGATTTATAACAACAAAAATCAGTTTTGCAAATATGATATCAGATTTATGTGATACATTACATGATGTAAACAAAGCAACAGTTTTAGATGCAATTGGATCAGATTCGCGAATAGGTACTAAATATTTTCGTCCAGGAACTTCGTTTGGCGGCCCCTGTTTTCCAAGGGACACAAAGGCATTAAAGCAATTAATGGATCAAAATGGCATACAGTCGAATATATTAAAGGCAACGACAGAGTACAATGAAGAACACATCCGATTTCAAACATACCAATTATTATCGGAAGATACAAATATTTCTAATAAAATGCAAGAAATATTGACTTGTGATATTATCCCTTTTCTCACTGAAGATGCAGAAAATAACCTGTTAAATCAATCCATTTCTACCCCTAAGCTTTGCGACAGGGGCATATTGAATGAGAATCGTGACAATCGTCAAATCTATCGGTTCTCAAATGTGTGTTACAAGGACAATTCAAAAATACCAATCATAGAAGAATCTGCCAAATTAAAAATAGCAGAAAGATTATCAAAATTATATAACAAAAAAGTGATGATACGAGATGTAGAACCAATCATAAACGAAGTGAAAAAAGAATATGGCTCGCTTTTCAATTACGAAATAGAATAGAACAAATACATATATTACAAATTTTTTCACAGTTTTTTCACAGTTTTTTCTTTTGTATTATCAGTGTCACTAGTTACCAATTTAGATAATGCATATTGTCCACATGGTCCACAATGATCTTCATTAGATAAATCTATTTTGTGATTTATTTTTTTATTACAATAGTCTATATTCCATCTACCCAAGTTTTTCGGTAATTCTTTTGGCAAAATTTTGCGCAGGAATGTCATAAAATATTTCATAATATACAAATAATCCTTATCATTTTAACCTTTTTTAATGAAGAATAAACAAAAAGCCCAATAAAATTGAATATAAATATTGTTTTTTATTATACAATAAAACAACAATATCAATAAATAAATGTCAACATCATCCATCATTAAACCAATAGAAATATGCATTCCAAGAGTATCAGTACAAATATCACGAAAACAAATTTTTGAAACCTTTTGCAAATTAAATATAGGATATATTGAACGAATCACCGAGAACCCATTAAGATTAGACACAAATTTCAAACGAATCGTAATCCGTATAAAATGGGACAATACACAAGAACTAGCAAAAGAGATACAAGAACAATTAAAAGACAAAACGAATCATATGAATGTAGTTTATGACATGCCATGGTTCTGGCAAATTTATGCAAATCAACCGCAAAAATAGCAAAAAAAAAATATCATGCATCAGCAAAAATAGCAGACAAATATTCTTTCAATGCATGGTTTTCGGTTACAATATCCGCACTATGCCCCTTGCAAAACCAAATATACAATAACCCAATATTATCAGCATTTTTTATTTCTTTCATAAATAATTCGTCAATACATCCATATGCATTTTTATAGTGCAAAATTTCGTCCTTTATTTTATCCTTTATTTTTATTAAAAAATCCAACCGTTTTTCAAATTTATGGTTCGCAATACTAGAACCCCATTTCCATTCAATGTAACGAATTTCATTTTTGATATCTTTGAATTTCACCAACAAATTTTGTTTATAAACTTCAATTCTCTTTATAAACGAAAAAATATTGACATTACATATTATAGGAAAAATCTTTTTCACTTCATCAGGAATAAATATGGAAGTAGTTTCTTTTATTTCGTTTATTTTTTTTTCCACTTCTTTCATTTTGGAGAGAACCAAATCATTTTTCTCTTTATGATTCTCAAAAAAAGTAAGTTTATTATTTGTAAATTCAATAGAACTTTCTAACCGATCAAACTGGTTTGTTAAATGCAGATAGATCTCAGCAGAAGATTCTAATTGTAAATAATGCACTAAAGAAATGAAGAATGCAACAAGCGCATTCAAACCAGATATAAACGCACCGCTCCAATGATTTGATTGTATAATAGGCGCAAAAATAGTGATGATAGATGTACCAATAAAAGAAGGAATCATCAGCATATGCAATTTCGTTTGTGTGATTCGCCGCGATTTCATGTACAAATTTTTTTGTCCTTTCAAATAAGTTGTCAAAATATCCAATTCATTGGAATATTTATCATCAGTTTCATAATATTTATTAATAGATTCACGAATATCTCGAAATGTCAATTTTTTTAATCTTGCTTTTCCATGTTTATCATCATTATCATCATTATCACCACAATTATGATTATCAGTATCATTATAAGAACCTATATATAAATTAATTTCGTCAACTTCATCCACATCATCATTGTCACTATTTTCATTTGACATGATAATAGGACTATTAGATTCATATGCAACTTGGTTTCTTCGTGTTATTTCAAGATCTTCATACAACTTGTTTATAAATTGTTCGTCTGTATATCTATGTACATTTATTTCTTCTATATGTTCATGAACAATTGGTGTTTCAGTCATATCTATTTTGATATGTTCACTAATAGTTGATGAAGACGATGATGATTGTACTGACATAGGAAGATAAATAATAAACTATATAATAAAATATAAAAATATAATAAAATTGATCAAAAGAATAAGAAACAATACAATGAAATAAATAATAATAATAATAATAATAATAATAATAATAAATAAATCAATACTATGAATGAAACCATAATCAAGTATGAATCCCAATATATACGCAATGACATCAATTCATCAAATGAAACGAAGGAGAATAATTCAAAAAATGACAACACCAAAACAGAAGCTTACACAGATAAAATAAGAAAAAAACTAGAAAAAAAACAAGAAAACATTAGGATTCGCAAATTCAAATCGGAAATGCGAACTTTCATTTTAACATCGCGATTCAATACAGAAACGAGACTTCAAAATGAAAAATATCGAAACCAAAAATGGCCGAATGGTTGTGTTTATTGCACACCAGAACAAATTTCTCAAAAAATTCCAATAGATGCCAAAATGATTGTATTAGAAATGGACAATGATAAAAATACAATATTTGGAGCAGGAATGTTGTTGAATAAACCATTTTTCAATAAACACTCTGTATATACAGATGATAATTATAACCGCTATAGCTATATAGGCAAATACAGAATAAAACGGGAAGAATTAACAGAACAAGAAGAGGCTGTATTCAAAGCATTAGATATATTATGCTTTACTGGAAATGATCATATGAAACGAGGCCATGGATTAAAATCATTCCCAACAAAATTGTTGATGAATTGTAGTACTGTAATCAATATGAATCATTATATTGAAGACATGTTCAAAAGAAGATTTTCCAAATAAATAATACACCATTTCACATTTCAAATGCCGACCCTTTAGGGTCGACATCTTTGAATGTAAACAGGTGTAAATGTGCAAAGGTGTAAACAAATAAAATCATTGCTCAAGAATAAATAAGGTTGCACTAGTAAAAAATATAAATGATATGTATAAGATTTTATAATGGCAGATGATATGTATGATATAAATAAATATACGGATAAGCAACTATATGATATTTTAGACATGAATAGTCCAACAGATCGCGAATTAGAAGCAAAAATAATCCATTTAATAAATAAATATGACAATATGCAAAATGAATCGGGATATAAATTATCCACTTTTTTCCAAAATATTTATGACCATTTTTTTAATAATGACAACATCGAAGAAGGATTTACAAATAAACAGTCCAATTTCAATGAAAACCAAACTTCACAAATATTTGCAACAAATAATGGAAATATGAATGTAACAGATCCGAATCAACCCATACTTAATACCCCGACACAAAAACAAATAGGATATGAACCACAACAAATTTCATCAGTACAACAATTTGACTATTCGCCAGATAAAATGCAATTAAACCCTTTATTAAAACAAACCATCAAACGAATCATTAGTATAGACAGTCAATATCGCGATAAAACAACGAATCCAATGACAACTAATTTTGCATTTGATTTATCGGAACCATTAAGAGATGTTGTATCTTTGAAACTATACTCTGTCCAAATACCTTATACATGGTATACGATACCTAAAAGTTACGGCAGCAATTTTTTTTATTTGAAAGGAAATGCAGCTGGAATAAATAACGGAAAATATGATTACAAAATAGGTATACCCTCAGGAAATTATACACCAGCAGAATTAGAGACAACCATAAATAATCGCTTCAATGATATTGCAGCCCATCCACCCGGACAACTAATATATACAGATATACCAAATGTAATATCTGCATCAGATATCAATTTTAATGGTAAACAACTAGTTAACTATGATTCAAAAACATCAAAAATGACATTTGATATGAATTTGCAAAAAATATATACAGAAGCATATTATCAACTTTATTTTCCACAATGGACATCACCGATAACAGATAGCAGTAATTCTATACCAGGATATTTGGGATTCAATTACAATACATATGATGCATGTTCTATTACATCAAACCAAACCTATATTACAACACTAACAATAGCGACAGAAACAACAGCAGATTATTATTTGGACGCAAGCAACAATTATTTTACTATAAATGTTTATTCTAATGATAGTAACAAATACAATTTTTCCTATAGCCAATCCGTACAACCTATACATACAATCACAGTAACATTAAAAGATACGATAGATAATACACAAATATTAGTAGATCAACAAATAACAAGAAGCCAACTCGTAACAGTAGTAAATAATGCACTCAAAACAAATCAATATTTAGACCCCGCTTCCAATATTCAATTGGTAGATATATCAGCCAATAAAGCAAACTCAGGTTATTCCTATTACAAAATGTCAATTATTTTAGACAGATACAATGTAAAATACAACCAAAATTGCAAAATAGCAGTGTTATTTCCAAATGAACATATAAATACAGTAGCAACAGGAAGATCAACTATATGGACAAGACAACCGGATACAAATCATTGTTGTTTCTTTTTTGATAATTCTGTTAATGAAGTCGCACAATTCATATCAGAATCATCGGCAGTATTTTCAAGTTACAAAGTAGATAGTTCCACAAATATTTTATTTACATGTAATACACCTGGATATAGCGGAGGTGCAAATGATTTCAGTTTGAACATTCCAAGTAATATTACACCAGGATACAATTTGAATAGTTTTTTGAATGTAATAACAAACTCATTTATCACTTATACAGGATCTGCAGTAACATTCAATATGAACTCTGGTCCAGGTGAAATACAAAAAGGCGCATCTATAGATACAAATTCAAAATTCAATCTAGCAGTTGACTTGACAAAAACTTTTGATACACAGTATTATGATATTTCGTTTGATACCACATCCATATTAGGAAGAATGGGTAATTATAATGTAGGACAAAATCCATGGACAGAAAATTCTCATTTAGTCACCAAATCCATTTTTACACATAGCATAAAGAGTTCTAATGTAGGATATTATGTGGACGCACGATATATTTTTACTATTTCACCTAATACAACAATATCGAATCCAGGAAACAAAAATGCATCCCCTGTAGATGTATATTTATTGCCAGAATATACAATACCCATTACATTTGATTATGTTGAAGATTATATTTATGCGATCAACAAATCTATTCAGCAAACAGTTGTTAGTTTGTTAAGTATAAATGACAGTCAAGCTGTTTTATCAAGAAGTACTTTCACAAGTACTTATAATGCACAAACAACAAATTATGATCTTTCATTGAATATTATTTATTCATATTCATTAACAGAAGCAAATTATGACATATCATTCAATGATAATGGATATGAAATAACATCAACAAATAATGCATGGCATTATTTTGATATCAATTCTAATTATAATCTTTATTCACAAAATGTTGGATCGTATGCACAAATCATTGGAAAAACACCAATTTATGGTGATTCTATCAAGATCACATCATCAACAAACAAAATGATTTTTCAAACAAATTACATATCACAATATAATATTCCAAATGATATAATCACAATAGAAATAGATCCAGATACTTATACAATAAATACTCTTTACAACAAAATTCAGTCATTGTTTGATGCAACACCAAAATTATATGGTTCTTCAATCACATCTGTAGAAAAAAACAACAAAATATATACGAAAATAAAATTAAATATAAATAATATTTACACGACCAAAGATTATAATTTAGTTTTTTATGACCCAATCAGTTTTGTACAATGTTACGCTGGATCAAGAAGCGTACAAAATACTACATGGGATAGTACGATTGGTTGGATATTAGGATTTCGTGATTATATGCAATATACATTAGTATCAAGTAATTTAATAACAGATTCAAATGACACAAGTAAAACATATTATTTGACATCACAAGAAGGCAAATATACATATGCTTCTACAAAAGATACGAATAGCAAATTGACAACCAATGTGGCAATTACACTTACTGGCGATACTACTGTAAGTACAAATTTATATAATTATTTTTTGATTTCATTGGATGATTATATTCAAAATCATTTGAATGACGGTTTAGTAACTATTACTAGGAAAGAAACTGCGATACAAAAACCCGATTATTCTTATGCAACTACACAAATATGCGATCCTGCAACAAAAACACTAGTAAGTAATTCTTCACAACAACAAAATAGCGATAATGTAACGAATAATCAATTGTATTCATTGAATCAGTCTATATATTCACAGCAAAATTCATTAAAAACATATTCGCCTGGACCTTTTATAAAAGACCTTTTTGGGATTATTCCAATAAAACCACCATCCAAAAATGGCGATTATTATATTGAATTCGGTGGTTCTCTTCAAAATCAAGAACGACTTTATTTCGGTCCAGTGAATATACGAAAAATGTCGGTTCAATTATTAAATGATCGCGGTGATATTATTGATTTGAATAATAGCAATTGGTCATTTTCTTTTATTTGTGAACAATTATATAACAACTCGCAAAAATAAGGTCTACTAATAAATAACAAATATAAGAATAGTATATATGTTTGACACTACAATAAATAGTAAGAGTGTCACCGTCACAGTAACAGATATATTTGATTATATTGGTCATTATGGTCCAGTTATATTATTTGTATTTACATTTTATTCATTACTACATAAATCCAAATATTTATTTGTCTATATAATTGGAATTATTATGAATTCGTTTTTGAATATATATTTGAAACAAATACTGAAAGAACCACGACCATCCAATTCAAAAAATTTTATTGATTCTGAACAATTACATGGAAAAAATTTCTATGGATTACCTTCAGGACATGCACAAAGTGTCGCTTTTTCACTTACATTTTTATATTTAACAAAGGGACCTATTGCATTTATTTATGTGATGTCATGTGTAGCGGTTATTACAATATATCAAAGATGGAAATACAGAAGGCATACAGGTAAACAACTAATAATTGGTACAATTATTGGGTCGCTTTTTGCATGGGTTATATATGGATACAAAAAAAAATTTATGACTTTATAAAATCTCATTATTTAATATAATGTCACAAAGCGATTATATTAAATTTAAAAAAACATCCATGATTCTAAAAAATAGCACAATATCACCAGTTTCAAATGAATTACCACCAGTATTAACGCCTGAATTATACACAGCATTTACTACATACAATTTAGAAACAACCGTAACAAATACAAAAAATTCATATAGCCGATTATTACCGAGCGGAAAACGCAATTTTTTAGATATAGAAAAAAATGTAGCAACATGCCCAAGTTTCATTTTATGTACAAATACAAACAACCGACCAAATCGTGTAAAAAATACAGCTCAAATACCTGCTGCATTATATCGCTGGAAGAAAACACGCACATACAAACCATCTACATGCGATTTCAAAAATGGCTATGTTACACGCCGTTGTTTATGTTCAAAAATATTATGTAAATGTAAAACGACAGGCTATCCTTAAAGGGTTAAATATCTAGTGAGACGTTCTGCTTCGCTAGAGACATCCCATTACAAATCAAGGATGTAAAAACTCCATTTTACACTATTGCACATTGAAAATTCGCAATCAGCATCACCTTGCTGACTCATACCTGCCACGGAGGGGGCATTTTGAATCTGTAAGGTGTAACATTTCAAATACCGACTATTTCATATATTATTTATTATGAATTACCCATAATAAATAATATAATAAAAAATCAAAGATTCAATCCTCTAAGAATTTAACACTCTTTCTTCAAGTTTTTTCAAACGGTTCTCAAATTGCTGATTTTTATCATGAAGAATAGCATTCTCTTTTTTTAATTCTTGAACCTCTTTTACAAGTAAGGCAATGAATCCATTATAATTGATACATTGGTAATTAACTCCATCTTTTTCACCATTTACCAAAAATGGAAATATTTCTTGAACTTCATGGGCTAAAAAACCCATATCATGTTTTCCACCAGATAAATCGTATTCAACCGGTTTTAATAAATCAATATTTTTTGATAATACACAAATATTATTTTTCAAACGATAATCAGATGAAGCGTTGAAAGAAAGACCAGTTATTTGACCAGTAGCACGAATGGTTCCTTGAACATCTAATTTATATGCAGGTGAATCAGTTCCTATACCTACACTTCCTGATGGATTAAGATTTATATGATCAGTTGTATCATTTGCAACAACCAATCTTAAAGTGGTATTTTCACCGCTAATGGCAGCATATTCTAAATAGGCAGTATCGTAGCCACCGCCACCTGGATCATTCCTTCCAATATACAAACGATCCAAACATCTTACAATACCATTGAAAGACGCATCACTATTTACATTTAGTTTTCCGCCAATACCAACGCCACCAGCAACCAGCAAAGCACCCGTACTATAGGTAGTTGAAACAGTAGTATTTGTTATATTCATAATACCATTCACAGAAACATCATTCACAAATTTAGATTTATATCCAACAAAAATATTTCCACCAATACCAACACCACCTGAAACTTGTAATGCGCCAGTAGTTTGACTAATAGAACTCATTGTATTTCCAATAGCAACAATCCCCACAAAAGAGGCATCATTTGCAATATTCGCCCTACCTCCAACAAAAATATTTCCGCCGATACCAACACCACCGGTAACTTGCAATGCACCACTACTAACAGTATTAGAACTCGTCGTATTTCCAACAGCAACAATCCCCACAAAAGATGCATCATTTGCAATATTCGCCCTACCTCCAACAAAAATATTTCCACCGATACCAACACCACCGGTAACTTGCAATGCACCACTTGTAACACTAGTAGAACTCGTCGTATTTCCAATAGCGACAATACCTACAAAAGAGACATCACTTGCAATATTCGCCCTACCTCCAACAAAAATATTTCCACCAATACCAACACCACCAGCAACTTGTAATGCGCCAGTAGTTTTACTAATAGAACTCATCGTATTTCCAACAGCAACAATTCCTACAAAAGAGGCATCATTTGTAATATTCGCCCTACCTCCAACAAAAATATTTCCACCGATACCAACACCACCGGTAACTTGCAATGCACCACTACTAACAGTATTAGAACTCGTCGTATTCCCAATAGCAACAATACCTACAAAAGAGGCATCATTTGTAATATTCGCCCTACCTCCAACAAAAATATTTCCACCAATACCAACACCACCGGTAACTTGCAATGCACCACTTGTAACACTAGTAGAACTCGTCGTATTTCCAACAGCAACAATCCCCGCAAAAGAGGCATCATTTACAATATTCGCCTTACCCCCAACAAAAATATTTCCACCAATACCAACACCACCAGAAACTTGTAATGCACCACTTGCAAAACTCGTTGCACTTTGACTACTTGGTATATAAACAACTTCTGCCGCTGTTCCTAATACAATTTGATTGTCTTGCGTTGGTTGCGCATTACAACCAACTGCAGTAGAATTATTAAACGAACCATTTGCAAATGCGTTATACCCAATAGCAGTATTATTAGACCCACTCGTCAAACTGGTCAAACCATTATACCCAATAGCAGTATTTTTAGACCCGCTGGTCAAACTACTGAATACAGACAGACCAATACCTATATTATTTCCACTATTTCCTTGTATGACTAAAAGTCCCTTGTCATTACTAATATTTACAATTCCACTAATATCAAGAGCATATTTAGGATCAGGATCTATTCTTGCAATACCAACCGCAGCACCACCAGCAGCATTTAAACAAAGTGAATTGTATCCATATTGATCTGCTGAATTAATATATGCACTATCCAATCCAGTATCATATCCCATCATCAACGACGAATTATTGTCAATAGGTACATTCAGTTGGAATCCGTGCGGTTGAAATACATTACCAGTATAAGGCGATCCAAAATATAATGTTGTGTTCATATCACTATTTGCTGGGATTACACTTGCAAAAATATTTCCATTTACAGATTGCGTAGCATTATTATTATTATATGACAAATCTCGCACACTTTCATATTTGGAAATACCTATAACATATTGTCCATTTACACTACTTACTATTTTTGGTAAATAACCATATACAGTTGTATTATTATTATTTTTAGTAGATGGAACTTTGAAATTGCAATCTTTCCAAGAAACACCATAATCCACCGATTTCAAAACATTCCCAAAAACAGTAGAAGCACTATTCGAAATACCACCAATAAAACTAACTGTTTGATATTGCCCGGTACCTGTCATTGAAACACTTGATAAAACAGAAACAGTACCATTTATTACAGGTGCACTATACTCAGTATCTATCCATACACCCTGTCCATAATTATTATTGTACCATATATTGGCTCCACCACCATTGACAGTTGATGATAATCCTAATGCAGTTTGATATTGCCCAGATGTAGAAATTGCAATTGTTTTGTTGAAATCAACCGATCCTTGATTCAAGAATCCATTATTAAACGGAACATATGAATATATTTGTTGCCAAGAATTCCATGTAGTTCCATAATCATTGGATACCCAAATGTTACCATTTGTATTTGTTACATTACCTGATTGTATTGCAGTAATATATTGTCCGTTAGCAGATACATTTATAGACTGAAACCCATTTTGCGTTCCAAATAATGTATCTCTCCAAGACAACCCATAATCTGCCGATTTCCAAATATTTCCTTGACCAAGCGTAGATGAAACAGTCGCATATTGATATTTACCGATTTGTGATAATGCAACCGATTGCCAAATTCCATTTCCTCTTGCCTGTACATTTGTATCTTTGAAACTAGAACCATAATTATCACTAACATACAAATTACCACAATTACTATTGTATTCTTGATTAGCAATCGTAATAATTTGTCCATTCCCAGAACAAGCAATCGCAGCAGCATAAGATCCAGTAGCATTTTGGACAGTTCCTTTTAGAACAAGATTTTTAATAGAAACTCCTAATGTTCCGCTACCGTCTGGATAATTCCATGTTTGAATAGTGACAAATCTAAAATAAGAATATGCATTTGTAGAATAAGGTATTTGATTCAAATAATTCGTATTATATGTTATAGTTCCAAATTGACCTATTGGAAAATTATTTGAAAGAGCAGGATCACCAGATGATAACCAATACCAATTTGTTCCATTTGTACTTCCTAATATAATCATTTCTCTTACAGACGAATTCGTACCATCATTTGTAATTGCAAAATTATTCAATACAAATGAAAAAGGCAAATTAATTTGAATATATTCACCGGGTATTGGATTTTTGTATCCACTAATACTATTAATATAGGAAGTAGATGCACCACCATAATAATTTATGGATCCATAATAACTATTATAAATAGGATTCGCAATACTTTGATATTGCGGAGAAGATAACCAATAGGTAGAAGGATTATTATCAAAAACATTATAATAGTAATTACTTCCAGAATAGCTAGAACCAGATGCAATATATTTACCAATTTGAATATTCAATGGAGCAGCGAAACTTTCACCGATTGCTGATGCAAGTGTTATGGGTGTAAATATGGTAGTATTATTTGTCATATATGGAACAGCCTGATTTATAGCAACATTCCCAGTAATTTGCGTCAAAGGAATAGATACCCACGATTTACCAAAATTATTAGATTTGATAAGAGAATTATTTGAGTATTTATTATACAAAAAGGCATATTGATATTGTCCATCATATGATGCAACTATATCTTGATAATATGAGTTGCTAGTCGCTTTATTTAAATTATCAAACCATTTATTACTGTAATTATTAGGGAATTGCAAATTATCATAATTCGTATTTATCATTTTTCCAATAAATCTCACATTTCCAGAAACATCTAATGTCAATTGCGGTGTCGTTGTACCTATCCCAATATTTCCGGTCAAAAGTATATTTCCGGTCAAAAATATATTTCCATTTGCTACAAAAGAATTGGTAACAGCAACATTCGGCATTACAGTATTTCCGTATACATTCGCATTACCGAAAACATATAATTGATAAGGTTGTATTGTATTTCCAATCATGACATTAGAATCAATGGTTTGTGATCCAGCGACTGTATCAAATAACTTCAACATAATATTACTAATATCAAACGCATTTGATATATTTATAGCATAATCAGCATCGGCTTGTGCATCATTGTAATATGAATGACTCCCTTGAGAAGTAATAAAATCACTATTAGTTTGCAATACGACCAGACCAGAACGAACATTTCCACTTGTAGAACTATATTGATTGGTTGATAATTTCATTTCATTCACACCAAGACGCAGTCTATTTTCAGGCGATATTAATTGTAAATTATTATATGTATTTGGTGCAGGATTCCCAGACGAATCATATGCACCATAACTAGGGGCTTTGAAAACAAAACTTTGCAAATCTTTTCCCACATGCATATATCCAAATACATTTTTAGTAACAGCGATTGAATAGGAATTATCAAAAATATCAATACCAGCACCCCCAGCAGTCGCGTTTGCACCCGTACCAATATTATTTACTAGAATTGTAGATGCAGTAATACTTTGTTGCACTTGTTGCAAAATAGTTGTATTACCGCGTAAATAGACATAATCGTTTGTACCCCCAATGTATATTTTACTTGGAGTATATGCACTTGTAACTGCACCATATTGTCCAATATATATATTTTGTTCACGAGTTGTATTTGTTACGCCACCAATAGATATATCATTATTTGCACCACCTATATTCAATGCATCACCAATAGGATATATATTGCCCAAAATATTACCTGTAACGACAACATTGCTTTTATTCACAAATATTCCATTATTGTATTGAGATTGTGCATCAAATACAGCATTTCCCTTTATATAGACATTTGCATTCATGGAGATATCATCTGCAACAATCATTTTTTGCGAAAATTTGACAGATCCGTAAACAACCATATTATTTTGAATATTTGTATTACCTATCAATGTATTTCCAATATTAATACTCTCCGCGTTCCCACCTATATTGATCGTTTGCACATTTTTATTCAAAAGATGAAAAGTAGAATTCGTAGAGGTAATAGCTCCATTGTCATTTATTTTCAAATCGCCAGAAATATTCACTATACCTGAAATATCAATTACGACATTGTTCTCACGATTTACAAAATTAGGTACAAAAATATTGTATATATTACTAATGCCTTTTTGCAAATTTTTCACATATGGTTGAATCGTATTTGTTATAATAATCGTATTTCTGTCAGGCATCATTACATTTTTAAAATTATTGTTAGTAGAAGTGATCAATGCATCTTTTCCAGATGCATTTAATAAACTATTTGGCATATAATTCCATGTAGAACCACTATTATTCGTAATCCATATATTACCTTGTGAACCAACTGCAACCGCATTTGAAAAATCATAAATATGAACACTATTTAAATTTACACCAGTTACAACATCATTCCATGTAGTCCCACCATCTAAGGTTGATGAAATAATATTATTACCCACTGCAATGGCGAAACTATTATCAAATGCTTTTATTTCGTTATATGAATATGATAAATAGTAATGTATTTTGTTTGGCGAATTTGATTGCGGTAAAATTGTATTAGTTGCATTATATTTCAAAATAGTGTTACCAGCAAGATATACACTTTTATCATTGACAACTATACTATTTATTTTATCAATATACAAATTGTTACTACATTGAATCGGTTGAATAATAAAATTAGCAGAAAAATCATTGAATCCAGTATATGGATATAGCGGCATTTCAAATGTGAATAGGGTGGAACTTATATCAGCAGAAAAATAACACAAAACATTCCCATTTACTTTTGGTTGTTTGTTCACAAAAATATGATTGTAATTAACACCAATTTCTACGGATTGTGAATTGAACTTTCGCCATGTATATCCGCCATTATAACTATAAGACAAATAATTATTATACCCACTCATGAAGCAATTATTTTGGTCATACATATGAATACTCGTAAACGCATCCATATTTACCAAATTAGTACTTACATCTATAGTATTCCAGGATGATCCATAATTTACAGTTTTCAATATGCGTTTATTGTCATTAGGATTAATAGAATAAGCACTACCTAATGCTAATGCATTCGCACTATTATTATTATTTATCGGGTAACTCAAAGAATACAATTCGAAATCTACATTTCCAGTGACATTTGTGATATCACCATTATCTATACGAACAGGTCCATTTATATCAAGAACATAATTATTAATTTTTGGTGCAAATGTATTTATACCAGTAGTTGTCTTGTATTTGACTTTATCATTTCCAGAAATAATGGTTTGCGAAGGCGTATATTGTCCAGAAGTATCCATTGTACCAATCGTACCCATACTATTTTTTGTATTGTTAGGATAAGCACCTCCGCCAATTCCTAACCCTTTTTTATCAGGTGTTGAAATATACATAAATGTGTTTGACGAATTATCAGTTGCAATCAATGATAACGCAGATCCCGTATTTACAAGAGGATTATTGTAAATATTCCCAAAATAAATACCGTTTGATGTATCGTAAATAACAGCGGTTTCATTATTCACATGCAATGTTTTATTTCTATTGGAAATAGAAACAGATGCTAATACATTAATATTTTGCGAAACATCCAATGTCAAATTACCACCCTTACTATATTCTATATTTCCATCTACAATACCGGATGCAATCGTATGATCATTAAAGAAATGAATATATGTAGAATTTGCATCAACACCGAGTTGCAAACCCTTTCCTACATTGTTTTGTGCTAATGTATTTACATTTTCGCTATTCCATGAGATAATATTGAAACCTTTTACAAGATTTGTAGATATATCTAATGCGGATTTAGGATCATGAGTATTTATTCCTAATCCACTACTGTTACCATAAATAAATTGAGATTTTTTATTATCAAAATACAAAGTATCACCTAATATTATATCTTTGCTAACATTTATATTCCCATTACTAATAATATTACCTTTGGTAGAAAATTCGGAGTTAAATACAGCTTTCCCATTAAATGTGGATGTACCATTTATATCCATATTATTAAAAATTGCATTTCCTGCGACTTGTATTTCACCACATATATCAAAGTTACCTTGAAAAGGTTCTTTTAAAATTAAATTATTCAAAGATACAGTACCTGTATTTATCTTATTGAACTTTTCAAAATTATTTATACCTCCATATTGTTTCCAAGAAGACATAGTAATTACTTATACAATTACTATGTATTTTATTTTTGTAGTATAAGACACATCTAATTTTGAGTTTTGTTTTTCTTAGACTGTTTTATTATTTTTTTTATATTTTTGTTGTGTTTTATTTTCACATTTTTCACATCTTTCACATCTTTCACATCTTTCACATCTTTCATATCTTTCACATCTTTCACATGTGTTTTTTCAATATACAAAAGGCGTAAAGGTTGTTTGTTTGTCTTTAACAATCGGCATTCCCCAATATGGGACAAGACTCAAATTAGATAAGCGATACAAATGTTTTTTTGTTGGATTCAGCCAGCTAAATCTTTTATGTGTTTTATTTTTCCATATATCACCTTTTATTAGTATGGGTTCTCCATTTTCATTTATTTTGTTATATTTCATTCCTTGTATTTTATTCTTTTTACCATTTTTATAGGTAATCAATTGTTTCTCAACATATACAGTTGAAAAATTCATATCTATACAATATACACCATTGCACTGTTACTTTGCAACCGATAAATTACCTTTTATATCTTGATTATTCTGCCTTTGGCAGAATAATCATATATAATCGGCATTTTACACCGATGAAGATTTGAAATGGGACACGCCCCTGAAAGGGGCGTTCCATTCAATTCATTTATCGGTAACTGTTGCCCTTGAATCTCTAGTGGGACGCCTTCAGGCGTCCCATTATAAATCTTCAAGGGTGTAAAGGTGCAAAGGTGTAAAAATATTTTTGATCGTATATATAAGAAAAACAAAATACAAAATAAAAGTTTACATATTTTTATCAGGATAAATAAATCCAGCTCCAGAAACACTCGCATCATCGTTTGTGTCGGGTCATCCACCTTTCTTTTTATTTTTATATGTTCTATTCATATTTTTGGAAACAAACGATTTTCTAGTATAGAGAGAATGAGAACGAGAACGAGAACTTTTCATTTTATTAATGAATTCAGCTATTTTTTTAATATTTTTCAAAAAAACATCTACAATTTCTGCATAAAAAGGACGAAATTCGTGCTTCAATGTTCTCAATTCATTTACAGAAAACCATTTTATTTCTTGCTTTTCAAAAAACTTACTATCATTCAAAAAATGTTTGTCCATACGATTCCATAAAAATCGGTGATTATTTGTGAAGTATTTGGGAAGGTTCTCATCAAAATCAATAAAAAATATATGTACATGATATTCATTGTGTGTTATTTTGTACATACCCCCATTTTTTTTAATTTTTTGTTTCAACTGTTTAGGATCTCCTAAAAATCCGCATAATTCTTCTGCACCTTCTCTTAATGCAGTTTCCATAATGGATTCGCCATTTTCTACTTTTCCGCCAAAATCGGAGAACCCTTTTGCAGAATCTTCCATTTTGTTCTCTTTGCCAAATAAAAAATATAGTTTACCCTTGAAAATTGCTACAGGTAAAATGCTGGCTGCCACCATATATTCTATATACTTATTATAAAGATATTATAATTTAATTATTTTTGCGGTTGTATTTTGACATGCATATTCTTGAAACATATTATTTTCACTATTCGTATTATCAAAATCCAATGTATCCATAAGGTTCTCGCAAACATTTATATCTGGATACTCAGTTAACAACCCATTATAAAATTGTTTAACAATGGGATTCGCTTTAATACGATGCGGATGGAATTCCGATAAATATAAACCATCTAATGACTTGATTCTAGATAATGCAACATAGGACTGCCCATATTCAAAGACAGATTTACCTAAATCCATATCCGCCATTTCTAATGTAGCGCCCTGAATTTTATGTATGGTCAAAGCCCATGCTAAACACAGTGGTATTTGCGCAATTACAATTGTGGGATATTCATCGTTTTGATAATATTGGTATGAAATCAACCTTTTTTGCCCATTTGAAAAGAGAACAACAGGCATTTTTTTATCCGGATTCTCGCAATTTTCTTTAAAATCAACAATAATTCCTTGAGAACCATTGCAAATTCCATTCTCCAAATCTATATTAAAAGTGCACATAACTAGAGAACCACATTTTAGTTTTAATGTCTTTTCTATATTTATATTTTTGTTCATCGTTTCCATTTCATACATTATTTCTGGAGGAGTCAAAGCCTGACATTTCAATAATAATTCCGGTTCAATCAATTTATTGGAATCTACATAAACAGAATAATTACTTTTTTCAATGTTCTCAAAAATATACTCTTCACCTTCCAATTTTGAGAACATGGCGGAATTAACATATTCAACCTTTGATTTTATAGGAAATAATTTGGTAGGAATTGTTCCATTATGTTGTTCTTTATCAAAAGGCCTTTTTACATGTTTTTGCAATAGTTCCTTTCCTTCATTTGATAATTCACCTTTTCTTATTTCTAATAATATTTTAATATAATCTTCATCTTTTTGACGAAATATTTTCATCAACTGAATGTTGTTTTTTAATGGGAATATTTGGAACCATTTTTCTGATTCAAATGAGAACCTTGATGTATCTTCTTCTTTTTCATCACCTACAGGAGGTAATTGAAAGAAATCTCCTGTAAAAACAACTTGAATACCGCCAAACGGGTTCTCGTTTTTTCTTATATGTCTGCTAATTTTTTCACATAAATCAAAAATCTTTTTAGACATCATACTCACTTCGTCAACAATGAGAACCTTCACTTTTTTCCAAGAGGAAACCGTTTTTTTACTACGCACTACTTGACGAATAATTTGTTCTATAGGACCCTTTGCCAATTTTATACCAGACCATGAATGCAAAGTTCTGGATTTACATCCAAGTAGTAAGGCTGCGCAGCCTGTCATAGCACAAACTTGATATTTGATACCCTTCCTTTCCATATAATCTACAAAATAGTGAATGAGTTTTGTTTTTCCTGTTCCACCAGGTCCAGTAATAAACAAGTTCTCGCCTTTTTTGAATTTCTCAAATGCGTATTTTTGTTCATCGCTTAATATATATGACATTTTTTATACTTGATAATAAATGTATATTTATTATCAATTTTATCAAAAGATCCAAACGATTTATTCATATTCAATTTCCAAACAAAACGAAAAATCTAATCCATTCAAATTGACGGAATGACCATATTCATTTACCAACTGAATCTTCAGTTTTTGCAAATTCACTTTACCGCTATATCTTCGCTTATCCGACATTAGAAATCCATTGTATTGGTTGGCAGGTAAAACCGTTCCTATTCCATAATGTACATAATCCATTGTTATTTTTGCTAAAATATTTTTATTCACTAGAGACATTGGTAATGGTGAAACAAACGAATTTGGATTTCCACTAATAAATTCATCTATTATCAAATACAAATATTTTGGATTATTCAAATCATAACTACTTTCAGATGTTTTTGTAACACCATTCGCAATGGTATATGAAATATCACGAAATCCCAATAACCATCCTAGTTTAGATTTTGCATTGTATTTATCAAAATCAGCAGTTAGACCATTTGGCGAATTCGTTACATTATTGCAAGTATTTGAAGGTTTAACCGCAAAACTTAGAGTCAATGCAGAACCAGTACCATTTGTAAAAGAAGTAAAATTATTCCCGTTATTAGAAATATCAAAAACCACAGATGACAATGAAGCACTATTCAATTTGGCTTGCAGAGCGGTTTTCAACGAACTTGCAGTATATGTTCCATCAGGTACCGTTATAAGCGTATTATTTACTTTCATTACATTATTACCAAATGCAGCCGAAATATTATAAAAAGAAACAGGAAATTCCACATTTGTAACATATATACTTTTCACATCATTGATTGTTTCTGGCAAAGAGAAAGTGAACCAACGAATTTGAGAACCAGATATTGTTTGCGAATATTGATCATAATCATCGCGAAATCTAGTGTCTATATTCCAATATTTTGTCTTTGTAGGTTTGTATACATTTGTCATTACCATATGGTTTCCATATTGATTTACTTTCGGTTGTAAAAAAGAATCTTTATTATCAAAATATTGACTCATTATATATATAAATATATTTATATATTATATTATTTACCACAACTTGTACATGGTCCTGTATTGTATATTGTTTGGAAGATGCTGCCAACAAGGATTGGGTTTTGTTTTACATTTGCTAAATTTGGGTTTTGTATTTGAATAGTTGGTTGGGGTGGCGTATATTTTTTAATCTCTGGTATACTAAATGTCATTTTCATCATTTTTGTAAAATTGATGAAAAACAGATATATAATAATTAGTATAAAATATATACGATATGTATACAGTAAACAAAATGAGTAAGGGTAAATATACATGTACAATGTGCAATAAACATTGTTCAACGAAATCTCTACTGGATCAACATCAAACCTTTTGTATATTTATTCATACTTCATCTAAAGAACAATCACAATCAAATATACAACTTCCATCACAAGAGATTATGTTTCAATATATTATTCATCTCACAAAAAAATATGAACAACTAGAGCAAAAAATATCTAAGATAGAAAAAAGCACTACAAATATAAGAAAAAAACACATAAATGACTATATTGCAAGTCTTAAAGAACCCACCTTATCCTATTCACAATGGTTGAACAAAATAGAAATCACGCAAGGACACCTTGATAAATTGTTTTCCGGAGATTTGAAAATGTGTATAAAAAATGTATTGGAAGATGTATTGCATGATGGTGTACCGCTATTAGCATTTCAACAAAAACAAAATATAATATACATATTTGATACAAAATGGCGAATAATAACAAATGAAGAATTTTCTAAACTGATTTCTATTATTTCACACAGGATTTTGAAAAAATATATGAGTTGGGCAAATGATCATAAAGAACAGCTGGAATCTAATTCTAAAATGCAAGAATTATCAATGATCTATATGAGTAAAGCAAATGGACTAAACTGCAATATAGATACATGTAGTAGTGATATCAAAAAATGGTTATTTACAAAAATTAGCATTTCAATGAAAAATATTGAAATGTAATGCTTTTTATTTTTATATTTGCTTTTGCTTTTGCTTTTGCTTTTGCTTTTGCTTTTGCTTTTACATTTGTACACTAGTAACTCATGATATGCAAACAACATAATAAAAAAAAATAATATAAACATAATTTTTTATTTTTATATAATATCATAACTCAATCATGAAAATATTATCTACCCTGCTAAGATTTGTACAATTAACAAGTACGAAAAATAACATAGATGAATCGCATTCATTAGGTCATTCTATGGAAGTTCTTCATAATGCGAATCATATTTTCATGAATAATATGTTCAAATATCCTGAAATAAAAGACCAAGAAACAATTATTTATACATCTGCAATTATTCATGATATGTGTGATAAAAAATATATGAATCAAACAGAAGGAATCAAACAAATCAATGATTTATTACAATATAAAATGAACTATCATGATATTGATATAATAAAACAAATTATTAGCACCATGTCATATTCCACAGTAAAAAAAAATGGATACCCCAATTTAGGTAAATATCAAATGGCATATCATATTGTAAGAGAAGCAGATCTCTTAACAGCATATAATTTTGATAGATCAGTTATTTATCATATGCACAAAACAGATGGCGATTTTTTGAAAGCTTATGAAAATGCACTTAATTTATTCGAGAATCGCGTATTACGACATCATAAAGATGAATTATTTATTACTGAATATTCAAAAAAAAAAGGTTTGGAATTACACGACAAAGCACTTTTTCAAATACAGTCTTGGAAAAAAATAATTGACAGTTACGATTGCAATTATATTTTGTAATATACACCTTTCGTATATCCGATGCGCAAGTAACGGTTTTATTTTACTCATTTCTCCCCAATGTGGAATGAGAAATGGTATATAGTAAAACCAATATTTTTCTGTAAAATTGAATGATTTAAAAATAAAAATACAACTACAAATAAATAATTGTATTTTTATAGAATGTCTATTACTCGCGCTGCACCAACAAAACTCGCTTTAGAAAATCCGCATCCGCGTGATGAATTCATTACTTTTGATGAAGGTCCACATATATACACTGTTCACGGTGATTCGACATTTACATCGGTTACCACATTTATACACAAAAATTTCTCGCATTTTGATCCAGATGCAGTAATTGATAATATGATGCCCAAAATTTTAAATGATCCAAAATATAAATATTATGGGAAAACCCGCGAAGAAATCAAAGAACAATGGACAAAAAATGGTAGAGAAGCATCTGGTTCTGGAACAACTATGCATAATGATATTGAAAAATATTACAATGATATTCCTGTTGAAAACAATAGTATTGAATTCGGGTATTTCAAACAGTTCGTTGCCGATTTTCCTGAATTAAAACCCTATAGAACAGAATGGATGGTTTATTATGAAGAACTCAAATTATCAGGATCTATTGATATGATTTTTGAGAACCCAGATGGTACATTGCAAATTTATGACTGGAAAAGGTCAAAGGGTATTGAATATGAATCGTATGGTGATAAATGTGCAAAAACCGTTTGTATCAGTCATTTACCAGATTCTAACTTTTGGCATTATTCATTACAATTAAATATTTATCGCGCAATATTAGAAGAAAAATATGAAAAAAAAATAACAGGCATGTATTTGATATGTATTCATCCTGATAATTATAATAAATCATATCAGCGTATTGAAGTAAAAGATTTGAGAACAGAAGTTGCTAATTTATTTGAAGAACGAAAAAATGAAGTGATCAAAACCATATAAATATTTGTATTCAGTATTAATATCAAATGGTAAATTTATTTGTAAAATTATACAATCATACATATTATTATGTATTTTTTTTATTTTTACGATTAGCCTATTTATTAGGATTATATGTACCTAAAAAAACAGAAACCTTTTTAGACATGGATCATAAATATACTTCGCCTTTGAAAACCAAATTTTTAGCGACATTTGATAATGAAGGTCAAAAAGAAAGTACAAAAAATACAAATTACAATGAAAACATTGATTCAATTTTTTATGATAAAAAAGCATTCGTTGTCTGTGTTACAGAACCAGATAATCATGTAGAAAAAATATGGAAAACAAGAATTATTTTTGAATATACTGCACGCGGGAATATTATTATGTTTTATGACGCGTATAAATTAGGATTTTCATTTTATTGCGATCAAAAAGTGGTATCTTATGATATTTTGAATGCAGCTGCAATGAAATATGTTACATTATTTCGCTGCCGCGATTTTTTTATAGATGAGACAATTACACCACCAGAAAAATCATCACCCTTCGTGAAATTATATTTTACAGAAGAAAAAAAAGAGGTAAAAGAGGCAAATGATAAAAAAATGGAAAATAATCCCTTTGCGAAATTAAGAAATTATGCAAAAGAGAACATAAATGAAAAAACAGGAAAATATGGAAATCTATCAAAAATGGTAACAAAAAATTCTGACAAAACAACAGACGAAAAAAATGAAAAAAATGCAAATGAACCTGAAAAAATGAAAAACAAATTTTTATATTTGGGAAAAATAAACAATTTTACAATGACACAATTTGTAGAAAAAAAAAGAAAAGTACTCGCAAAATTTACATCACCATTATTAGAAAATATCAAAATAGATGCAAATGTTCAAAAAGAACAAATTTCATATAAAACTTTCAAAAATTTTTTGAAAACCTCAAAAACTATGGTTGAATGAGATACATGAAATGAATTATACCCTTTTATTTTCAAGTTTTTGTTTGACCCAATCTAAAAACCCTATACTTTTTTCCAATTGAAAAGAATCACCTAAATGCGTTTTTGCAATGATGTATGCTTTTCGCTCTTTTTCATTCATGCATTCTAAATATTCATCACATAATTCATGAACCATGTTATCTTGCTTTTTTGGTGGCATTTCTTCCATTTTTATTATATAATATAAATGGAATATTAAATCAATTTTATCTGTATGATGCAGCTGGTCCTGGCAACGGTCCTCTATTTGCTTTTACAAATCCTTTTTCCACATTATTTGCACATGATCCGTGCAAGGCAGCCATAAATGCTGATTGTGAAATAGGTCCCAATTTTTTTGCAGTAGCAGCGGTTTTCGTAATAGAACTCCATGCTCGCGGGTATTGAATGACACTTCCAAATGGACGAGGTCGCTGGAATCGTTTTAATCCACCACAGGTATTAGAAACAGATTTACATACACTTGTACTTTCACATGCTGCTAAACTATTAACAAGACTGGTTGATTTTTTACTAATATATGATCCCTGTGTATTTTTGGTGAGTGTTGAATCTATTTTGACGGTTGCATAAGGTTGCGGTCTTCGTATCCATCTATATTTTTTCATAATAAGACCTTCTGTATTCAAAACAGACGATTTTACAATTTTTGGATCATTATTTGCAGAATTACCATTAGCTCCTGTTGGAAACGGTACACCAGATTGAACAATGGTTCCTCTGTAATAAGTACCGCAGCAACCACCCGAACCACGTGCAACATTACCTCTCATGGGCGTTCTTGGAAAATGGCGCCCTAACATCGTTTGACCAACATATCCTTGACTTCGCCGCGTTCCATTCAACGAAAATCCGCCATTCTTGGATCCTACACTCATATTTCTATATTGTGTTTTTGTTTTTCTTTTTAATGTTGCTTCTGACATATATATAATGTTCCATATATTATTTATTTTCTAAAATAGAAACACGCCTTTTCAAATCTTGTATTTCTTTTACCAATATGGCGATTAAACCCGTATAATTGAGAGATTGTGTTTGTTCTCCATCTTTTGTTCCATTTACCAAATAAGGAAATACATTTTGCACTTCATGTGCAATAAAACCTAAATCTTCCTTGTTCATCAATTTGTTTATGTAGTGCATCGGGCGCAAATTATCAACATTAAAAGATGCATCAAGCGGTTGCGGATTATCTTTTACACGATAATCTGATGTTATTATAAACCCTGCTCCATATACTGGACCAGATACATTTGTTGTTCCTACAATATCCAGTGCATATAACGGATTCAAATTGTTAATCCCCACATTTCCATTATAATAAATATTTCCATTGTAAGTAATCCATTGACTGGATGGTCCAGTAGTTACTTGAACACCCTTTATATACATATTTTGCCCAACATTGACATTTCCATTTAAAGATACATCATTGAACAAAACAACATTCCCTCTTATAAAAGTATTTCCTCGCAAATTGGTAGTTCCAGAAACATCCAATGTGTACTGTGGATCAATATTACCCACACCCACATTTCCCTTGTAATAAATATTTCCGTTTAAAACATCTGTCCATTGACTAGATGGTCCGGTGGTTACTTGAACACCTTTTATATACATATTTTGACCCACATTCACATTTCCATTGAAAGAGACATCGTTGAATAAAACCAGATTCCCTCTTATAAAAGTATTTCCTCGCAAATTGGTAGTACCAGAAACATCAAATGTGAATTGCGGATTTATTCCACCTACTCCTACATTTCCTCTATAATAAATATTTCCATTTGTAGCATCTACTGTCCATTGTAATGGACCTGGTGGTCCAGTGGGTCCTGTTGGTCCTGTCGTTCCTGTTGAACCGGTTAATCCAAATGGACCAGTTGGACCGGTTGGACCTGTTGCAGCAGTTGGACCGGTTGGACCTGTTGCAGCAGTTGGACCGGTTGGACCCGTTGCAGCAGTTGGACCGGTTGGACCCGTTGCAGCAGTTGGACCTGTTGAACCGGAAAATCCTGTTGGACCAGTTGGACCCGTTGGACCCGTTGGACCTGTTGCAGCAGTTGGACCGGTTGGACCGGTTGCAGCAGTTGGACCAGTTGGACCGGTTGCAGCAGTTGGACCGGTAGGACCTGTTGGACCTGAAAATCCTGTTGGACCAGTTGGACCTGTTCTACCGGTTGGACCGGTTGGACCTGTTACACCCGTTGGACCTGTTGGACCGGTTGGACCGGTTACACCCGTTGGACCCGTTGGACCCGTTACTCCAGTTGGACCGGTGGGACCAGTTGTACCCGTTGGACCGGTTACACCCGTTGGACCGGTTACACCCGTTGGACCAGTTGGACCGGTTACACCCGTTGGGCCAGTTACACCCGTTGGACCCGTTGGACCGGTTACTCCAGTTGGACCGGTGAGACCGGTGGGACCGGTTGGACCGGTGGGACCGGTTGGACCC
>Ga0214921_10002963_pt1 | contig 26789 bp, 27 predicted proteins | sample LL1505_MetaG_FD_177992 | JGI IMG/M metagenome (GOLD analysis project Ga0214921, IMG submission 177992) | Freshwater microbial communities from Lake Lanier, Atlanta, Georgia, United States - LL-1505 | ecosystem: Environmental > Aquatic > Freshwater > Lake | place: USA: Georgia | collected... | reverse complement strand
AAAGACACATCACGGCCTAGCAGTTCTGCAAGTCTGATGGCCACGGGCGCCAAGGAATCTTCTGGCTTGAATTCGCCTTCTGTAGGGCGGCCCAAGTGGCTCGTCACCATGACGGCTGCGCCAGCATCGAGGGCCATTTGAATGCAAGGCACAGAGGCACGAATGCGCGTGTCTTCTGTGATGTCGCCGGCATCGTTTTGCGGCACATTCAAATCGGCGCGAATGAAAACCCGCTGGCCTTTGACTTTGCCTTGTTGGCACAAATCTGAAAAACGAATGACGTTCATGAAAGCTCTCTTGAATGACAAGGAAGATCCAGAAGCACTTAGAAGCTTTTGGAAACAAGCAGAATTTTAGACCTGCAAACTTGCGGAAACTTACCCACCGCTTTGGCAACACTGAGGCCATGCACTGACTTACCAACCCAACAGCAAATGCAAGGGCAAGTAGGCCAACATGCCTGCCACAATGGTCAGCAGCACATTGTGGCGCCAGAAATAAACGGCAGCACCGACAGCAGCGCCCATCCACCTGGCATCCATCCAGTTGTGCAAAAACTGGCCCTGCTGCATCAGGACTTCAGGCAAGACCACCGCTGCCATGGCTGCAATGGGCGCATATTGCAAACCGCGCTGCGCCCAGTCGGGCAAGGCCCATTCCTCGCTTGAAAAGAAAAAGAAAGTGCGCGTGAGAATGGTCACGCCCGTCAAACCCGCGATCACTGCCAAAGTCCAAATGTCGGTGCCTTCAAAAAAACTCATGCGCCTTGTCCTTCACGCATTTTTAGAAAACGCTCCAAACTCATGCTGAAGACAACGGCCACACCAATGGCCATGATGATGTTGAATTTCAAAGGCAAGTTGTACGCAGCAATGGCAGTGACAGCGGCCACACCTGCTGCAAAAATTCTCATGCGCGTGCTGGCCAATGAGCACAAGATGCCCACCAAACACAAGGTGCCCGCAAAGCCTAAACCCCAAGACGTAGGAATGATGTTGGCCAAAAAAATACCAGCAAAGCTGGCTGCGATCCAACTCACCCACATCATGCAAGTGTTACCTGCAAGAGACGCTGCTTGTGCCAATTGATCTGCAGGATTTTCGCTGGGATTTGCAAATCGCTTTGTGAACAACACATAACTGATATCGGCCGTGAGATAGCCGTGCACCATCCTTTCAAGGCGCGGCAAATGCATGAGGTATTGACGCAAATGCAAACTGAAAACCATGAAGCGCAAGTTCACGCAAAAGCCTGTGGCCACAATCACCCAGGCAGGCGCGCCCGCAGCGATCAAGGGCAAGGCCGCCAATTGCGAACTGCCCGCATACACAAACAGTGTCATGGCAATTGACTCCAACACACTCAAGCCAGAATTCACCATGGCCACGCCGGTCATTAAGCCCCACGCAGCAAGACCTGGTGCTTGCGGCGCCACGTCACGCACAGCCTCCATGAAGGCGGGATGACGATAATTTTCAGCTTTGAAAAACATCGCCCACCTGAGCTTTGAAACTGCGAGCAAAGTCTGTTGTCGATTGGCGTTTGCCGCCCGCCTTTTGCAATTGCGTGAGGCATAAAACGCCTTCACCGCAAGCCACTCTCAGGCCTTCTTCTTGCACACTGAGCAAAGTACCAGGCGCTTTGAGATGAGAGGCATCCAGTGGCAATGGCTCAGCATGCGCCTGCCAAACCTTGATCACTTCGCCGCCCCAATTCACTGTCATGCCAGGAAATGGGTCAAACGCTCGCACGCGTTGGGCCAACACTTGTGCAGATTGTGTCCAATCGATAGCAGCTTCTGCTTTTTCAATTTTGTGGGCGTAAGTCACGCCCTCAAGCGGCTGCTTCACCGGTTTGAAGTGACCTGCTTGCGAGACCGCCTTCACAATCATTTGCGCACCCATCTCGGCCAAAGTGTCATGCAAACTGGCCGTGGTGTCGTGCGCGCTGATAGGGCATCTTTCTTCAAGCAACATGTCACCCGTATCGAGTCCCGCATCCATTTGCATGATGGTCACACCGGTTTGGGCATCGCCGGCTTCAATGGCGCGGTGAATGGGCGCAGCGCCTCGCCATCTGGGCAGCAGTGAGGCATGAATATTCAGACACCCATAGCGGGGCGCATCAAGGGCCCACTGCGGCAAGATCAGGCCATAGGCCGCAACCACCATGACGTCGGCTTGCGCATTTGAAATGAAGGCTTGGGCCGCTTGGGCTTCAACAGGGTACTTGCCATCCAATTTGAGACTTTGCGGCTGAACAACTGTCAGTCCTTTTGACAATGCAAATTGCTTCACGGCAGAAACTTGAAGCTTCATGCCCCGACCCGCAGGCCTGTCGGGCTGCGTCAAAACCCCCACGATGTCGTGCCCTGCCGCATGCAGTGCGGTCAATGCGCTGCGAGCAAATTCGGGCGTGCCCGCAAAAATCACGCGCATAGAAATTCTTTCAAGGTAGGTTTAAGCGTCTTCTTTTTGAGCTTTGAGCATTTTGGTCTTGATGCGATTGCGTTTGAGCGGTGACAAGTACTCCACAAATACCTTGCCCATCAAATGATCCAGCTCATGTTGCACGCACACAGCCATCAGGCCCTCAGCTTCAAGCTCGCGAACTTGGCCATGTTCATCGGCCGCTTTGACCTTGACAGCCACAGCGCGCTCAACCCCATCGTAAATACCGGGCACTGACAAGCACCCCTCTTCGCCTTTGACGCGCTCTTCACTGTACCAAGTGATTTCTGGATTGATCAACACCGTGGCTTGGTTGCGCTCTTCAGATGTGTCCAACACCACCAAGCGCTGGTGCACATCGACTTGCGTTGCCGCCAAGCCGACGCCTTGTGCCTCGTACATGGTCTCGAGCATGTCCGCCACAAGCTTGCGCAACTTGTCGTCAAACACCGTGACGGGCGTTGCCACCTTGTGCAGGCGGGGGTCTGGGAAGCAAAGAATGTTTAAAAGTGCCATGGTCGTTTATTCAGCAATACCTCTATTTTCGCCAATTTGAAGAAGCCTTGCCCAAGTGACGAATCGTACCCAAAATCGGCCTCCCCCAATCTGCGGGGTAATGTTTAGGAAAAAAATGGTTTCGTCTAGAGAAAGTCTAAAGGCTTGGCTGCGTTTGAGCCTTACACCTGGTGTTGGCAATGTCACAGCACGGGCCTTGCTTTTGAGGTTTGGCTTACCAGAGGCCGTTTTTGAGCAGAGTGCTTCCGCGCTGCAAACAATTGTAAGCAGCGCCGTTGTCCAACAACTTCGTCTCATTCCCCTCGGCTTAGAAGACGCATTAGAGACCACTTGGCAATGGCTCCAGACGCCGGCAGATCTTGGCACGTCCAAGGTCGCGCACAAGCGCATTCTTACTTTGGCCAATAGCGACTATCCAAGCAGTTTGATGCTCACCCCCGACCCGCCTTGTCTGTTGTATGTCTTAGGTCAAACTCAGCACCTGCACCTGCTCAGCCCACCCGCCCACCAAGCACCGCGTGCAATGGCTGTGGTGGGCAGCCGAAATCCCACGCCACAAGGCCGTTTGAATGCACACGACTTTGCCGTCCATCTGGCACAAGCAGGTCTCACGGTGGTTTCTGGCTTGGCCCTGGGCGTAGACACAGCCGCGCACCAAGGCGCTTTAAAAGGAGGCAACCCGCATCATCCCCTGCACACGGTGGCAGTGGTAGGAACCGGTTTAGACCGCGTCTATCCGCATCAAAATCATGCCTTGGCCTTAAAGATTGCGGCGCATGGCTTGTTGATCAGCGAATACCCATTGAACACGCCGCCCCTCACCTCCAATTTCCCACAACGCAATCGGTTGATCGCTGGCTTGTCTCAGGGCTGCTTGGTAGTCGAAGCTGCAGCGCGTTCTGGTTCTTTGATTACCGCCAAACAAGCACTGGACTTGGGCAAAGAAGTGTTTGCCATACCCGGCTCCATTCACACCACGGTCTCTAAAGGATGTCACGACCTCATCAAGCAAGGCGCCAAGTTGGTCGACTGTGCACAAGATATTTTGGAAGAGTTGAAAGACCTGCCCGCTGTTGATTGGCACACTGCGGCTGAACCTGACCCATTAAACCCAACCAGGGCGCTGAAGCCCTTGTTAGACAATGAACAGGCTGGCACGTCAACTTTGCGGGTGCTTGACTCTTTGGGACAAGACCCTGTGGGCCTAGATGAGTTGCAAATGCGAAGTGGTTTAAGCACCTCTCAGTTGCAAGCTGAATTGTTTCAATTGGAATTGAACGGCGCACTAGGCCGTTTGCAAGGGGGCCTTTACCAAAAGCTTAGCCCACGACATTGAGCCTCTGGTTTAAACCACGGCGCCTGAGTTGGGGTCGTCTGGGTCTTCGTCTTTTTTCGGTGGCGCTTTGATCAAGTCTTCGCGCTGAATGCCCAACCACATGGCAATGGCCGCCGCCACAAACACAGAAGAATAAATACCAAACAAAATACCGATGGTCAGCGCCATGGCAAAGTAGTGCAAAGTTTCACCGCCAAACAACAACATGGAGAGCACCATGATTTGCGTTGAGCCGTGCGTGATGATGGTTCGACTGATGGTGGACGTGATGGCGTTGTCAATGATCTCAACCGTGTTCATCTTGCGATACCGCCGAAAGTTCTCGCGAATTCGGTCAAAGATCACCACCGACTCGTTCACCGAATAGCCCAGCACCGCCAGTACCGCGGCCAACACCGCCAAGGAAAATTCCCACTGAAAGTAGGCAAAGAAGCCCAAGATAATGATGACGTCGTGCAAGTTGGCAATGATCGCCGCCACCGAAAATTTCCACTCGAAACGCACGGCCAAATACAGCATGATGCCGATCACCACGAAGGCCAAGGCCTTCAGACCGTCGGTTGCTAACTCTTCACCCACTTGAGGTCCCACATATTCTGTGCGGCGCATGGTGGCTTCTGCGTTTTGCGCTTTCAGTGCTTCCATGAGTTTGTCACTTTGCTGCGCAGAACTCACGCCCTTTTGCGCGGGCAAACGAATCATGACATCCCGCGCTGTGCCAAAGTTTTGGACTTGGACATCGGTGTAGCCTAAGCTTGAAACCACGCCGCGCACCTGTGTCAGGTCGGCGGGTTGGCTGTAGCTCACTTCCATCACGGTGCCGCCCGTAAATTCCACGGACAAATGCAAACCACGGCTGAACAAAAAGAACACCGCCAGCAAAAAAGTGGCCAAGGAGATGGCGTTGAAGATCAACGCATGCTTCATGAAGGGGATGTCTTTGCGGATTTTGAAAAATTCCATGATGCTGCTCCGCTTTATGCTTTGTCGTCGGTTATTGCAGGCAATGCAGAACCATCAGGTCGCCAGACTGTGCCGATAGATACCGACTTGAGTTTTTTCTGTCGGCCATACCAAAGATTGACCAAGCCGCGTGAGAAAAACACCGCAGAGAACATGCTGGTCAAAATGCCCAAACAGTGCACCACCGCAAAGCCGCGCACCGGGCCAGAGCCAAATGCCAACAAGGCCACACCGGCAATCAGGGTGGTGATGTTGGAGTCAAAAATGGTGGCCCAAGCACGGTCGTAACCGGTGTGAATGGCGGCTTGAGGCGACGCGCCCAAACGCAACTCTTCGCGCACACGTTCATTGATCAGCACGTTGGAGTCAATGGCCATGCCCAGCGCCAAGGCCATGGCGGCCATACCGGGCAAGGTGAGTGTGGCTTGCAACATCGAGAGAACCGCCACCAGCAACAACAAGTTGACGGCCAAAGCGATACTGGAGAACAGGCCAAACACCATGTAATAAATGCTCATGAAAGCAACAATCACCAAGAAGCCCCAAATGACGCTGTTGAAACCTTTGGCAATGTTTTCAGCACCAAGGCTTGGGCCAATGGTGCGCTCTTCAATGATTTCCATCGGCGCGGCCAAGGAGCCTGCGCGCAACAGCAGCGCCGTGTCGTTGGCTTCGCTGGTGGTCATGCGGCCAGAAATTTGAACGCGGCCGCCACCAATTTCTGAACGGATAACAGGCGCTGTGACTACCTCGCCTTTGCCTTTTTCAAACAGCAAGATGGCCATTCGCTTGCCCACGTTTTCGCGCGTGACATCTTTAAAAATACGTGCGCCTTTACCGTCCAATGACAAATTCACAACCGGCTCTTGAGTTTGACCATCAAAGCCTGGTTGTGCATCAGTCAGGTTGTCGCCGGTCAGAATGACCTGTTTTTTCACGATCACTGGCTGGCCATTGCGCTCTAAATAACGCTCAGAGCCAAAGGGCACCAAACCATTGGTTTGCTCTGCAGATCGCGCCTCGCTGCTCTCGTCAACCAGGCGGACTTCCAAGGTGGCCGTGCGACCCAAAATATCTTTGGCCTTGGCGGTGTCTTGCACGCCAGGCAGCTGCACCACAATGCGGTCAAGGCCTTGCTGTTGAATGACAGGCTCGGCCACACCCAACTCGTTGATTCGGTTGTGCAAGGTGGTGATGTTTTGCTTCAAGGCCTGTTCTTGAACGCGGCGTGCAGCGTCAGGTTTGACATTCGCCGTGATTTTGAACTCGCTGCCATCGGCCGCATCAAGGACTTGCAAGTCGGCAAACTGATCAGCCAAGACACGCCGTGCGGCATCCAATTGCGCTTGATCGCGAACTTTGATTTCAATGCTTGAGCCGTTGCGTGTGATGCCACCATGGCGGACATCTTTTTCACGCAATGTGGTGCGAATGTCGCCGGCCAATGAATCTGTTTTTTGCGACAACGCGGCCTTCATGTCTACTTGCAGCATGAAGTGAACACCACCACGCAAATCCAATCCCAAGTACATGGGTGAAGCATGCAAAGCGGCCAACCACGAGGGTGACCGCGACAATAAATTCAAAGCCACCACATAGCCGTTGTCAGCACCTTCTGGAATCAGGGCTTTTTGAATGGCGTCCTTGGCTTTGAGTTGTTGCTCGGTGGTTTCAAAGCGTGCCTTGATGGAGGTGCCTTCCAGCGTGACGGCTGCAGAAGGCACATTGGCGGCCTTGAGAGCGTCTTCCACACGTGCCAAAGTGGCTGTGTCGACCTTCGAGCTCATCTTGGAAGACGAAACCTGCACCGCGGGTGCTTCACCAAAAAAGTTAGGCAAGGTGTAGACCACGCCCAACAACAAAGCGATCACGATGATCGCAAATTTCCACACCGGATAACGGTTCATGATGGCGGCCGCTTCAAAGAAGAGAAAAGAGCAACAAGCAAATTCCCCTGCGCATTCAATGCTCAGAGGGTTTTTGCACTTACTTCATTGAGCCCTTGGGCAAAACTTGAACCACAGCAGAACGTTGCATTTGAACTTCAACGCCGTTGGCAATCTCAACGTGCAAATAGCCGTCGCCTAATTTGCTCACTTTGCCCAAGAATCCACCGGCCGTGACGATTTCGTCGCCTTTGGCGAGTGCATCAATCATGGTTTTGTGCTCTTTTTGCTTCTTCATTTGGGGGCGAATCATGACGAAATACAGCACCACAAACATCAAGAGCAAGGGCAGCATGCTCATCAAAGAAGATTGCAAGTCGCCACCCGATGCGGCAGCTGCAGGGGCGGTTTGGGCAAATGCGGATGAAATGAACATCGACGAACTCCACGGATAAATTTAAGGTAATTCCCAAAAATCGGCTTGTAACCGGCTTTTCAGGCCAACCTCCGATTGTATGCGGGGCTATGATGGCATTCAAAGACCTTGTCCAACTCGGGAGACGACCATGACCAGCCATTCTCATGACCACGATCACGATCATTCCACCTTAAGTGAAATGGACGTCAGAGTTCGCGCCTTGGAAACCCTGCTCACCCAAAAAGGGTACATCGACCCTGCCGGTATCGACCGCATCATTGAGACTTACGAAAATGAAGTTGGCCCACACAATGGCGCCCAAGTAGTGGCCAAAGCTTGGGCCGAGCCCAACTTCAAAGCTTGGCTGCTGCAGGACGCTACCGCCGCCATCGCCTCTTTAGGCTTCACAGGCCGCCAAGGGGAGCACATGGTGGCGGTAGAAAACACCACCGACCAACACAACATGGTGGTTTGCACCCTCTGCAGTTGTTACCCCTGGCCCGTTTTAGGCTTACCGCCCGTTTGGTACAAAAGCGCGGCCTACCGTTCTCGCGCCGTCCTTGAGCCCCGCAAGGTATTGGCCGACTTTGGGGTTGCCTTGCCCGAAAGCACCCGCATTCGCGTTTGGGACTCCACCGCCGAAGTTCGGTATTTGGTCTTGCCCAAACGCCCCGCTGGCACAGACAATTTGTCGCAAACAGACCTGGCTGCTTTGGTCACGCGCGACGCCATGATTGGGACGGCACTGATATGAACGGCGTTCACGACATGGGTGGCCAGCAAGGTTTTGGTCCCGTTCTCTTAGAAGAAGCTGAACCTTTGTTCCACGCCAACTGGGAAAGTCGGGCCATGGCCATGACTGTGGCCATGGGCGCCAGCGGCCAATGGAACATTGACTTGAGCCGCTCTGCCCGAGAGTCATTGCCACCCGCTGTCTATTTGTCCAGCACCTATTACGAAATTTGGATTCGAGGGCTGGAAAAACTCTTGTTAGAACGCGGTATGGTGACGCAGGCAGAGCTTGCAGCAGGTCAGTTGATCACGCCGCCAGTCAAAGTGAACAAAGTGTTAAGCCGCAACAACGTAGACGCCGCCTTGAAAGCAGGCAGTCCCACCGAACGCCCCATTGCTCAGCCCGCCTTGTTCAAGGTGGGCCAAAAAGTACGTGCCCTCAATATGCATCCTCAAGGGCACACCCGTTTGCCGCGTTATGTGCGCGGCCATGTAGGCACCATTGTCAGCTTGCACGGCGGTCATGTGATGCCTGACCAGCACACCCTTCGCGCATTGCCGCCCTTCAACGAAGCCGTTGAGTGGCTCTACACCGTGGTATTTGATGGCCCCACTTTGTGGGGTACGGGCAGTGACCCCAAGGTGGAGGTGACTGTGGACGCATGGGAATCTTATTTGCAAGCCGCGGACTGATATGTTTTCAAGCAATTCAATGCAAAACACCCAACTGACACTTGAAGACATTGCCCAACAATGCGGCGGCGAGATGCCTTTGCCCGTGCAAGAAGCCAACGGCGTCGTCTTTGCAGAACCTTGGCAAGCGCATGCTTTTGCCATGACGCTGCAGTTGCACGAAAAGGGCTTGTTCACGTGGCCCGAGTGGGCCGTTGCGTTGACGGGTGAAATTCGAAAAGCGCAGACTGCTGGCGATGCAGACACCGGCACCACGTATTACACCCACTGGCTCAACGCCTTGGAGTCAATGGTGTTGGCCAAGCAATTGGGCACCGCCGACCAAATTCATGATTTGGAACATGCTTGGGAAGCTGCCGCTGCACGCACACCCCACGGACAGCCCATCGCCTTAGACATTTAAGTCTCTGGGGTATCGGTGCCGACAACACTATGATGCGCACATCTTCCGGAAAATAAAACTTGCGATTTCCTTTTTTACCTGTTGCCGCCCTGATGGTCAGTTTGATCACTCTGTGTGCTGGCACATCATTGGCCAAAGGCTTGTTTCCCTTTGTAGGTGCCGAGGGCACCACCACCTACCGCTTGGTGTTTTCAACCTTGTTGCTCATGGCTTTTTGGCGCCCTTGGCGCCGCGCCTGGACTTGGGCCGATGTGCCCATCCTGGTGGTGTTTGGCGCCACATTGGGCGTGATGAACTTGCTGTTTTACAGCGCTATCAAAACAGTGCCCTTTGGTTTGGCCATCGCCGTTGAATTCACGGGGCCCTTGGCCGTCGCTTTGTGGTCTTCCAAAAAACCGCTCGACTTTGTGTGGATTGTTTTAGCCGTTGCCGGCATGGGCCTGATCTTGCCACTTGGAAACGCTTCAGGTACGGACATGCAGGCTGCAGCGATCGATCCTGTGGGAATTGCTTATGCCTTAGGCGCTGGTGCTTGCTGGGCCGTCTACATTGTTGTGGGCCAACGCGTGGCCGATCGCATTGGGGCATTTGCCACACCCATGGGCATGTTGGTGGCAGCTTTGCTGGTCACCCCTGTCGGCATCAGTGTGGCGGGCAGTTCATTGTTAAACCCAGAGTGGATGTTGGCTGGCTTAGGCATTGCCTTGCTATCGAGTGCTATTCCCTATAGCTTGGAAATGTATTCACTCAAACACTTGCCCAAACAAACCTTCAGCATCTTGCTCAGTCTAGAGCCCGCCGTCGGTGCATTGGCGGGTTGGCTGGTTCTTTCAGAACAACTTAGCACACAGCAACTGTGTGCCATCGGCTTGATCATGGCCGCTTCGATGGGAAGCGCCATGACTGCGGGGCAGCGCGTACCTGAAAAAGTGTGAACCGCAAGCATTGACCTTGGGCTGAAGCGGCTCATACCAAAGAGATCACAGCCTTCATGGGCAGCCATAAACTCAATGGCTGGGAAGAAAAATGTTTGAAGCCGTGCTTCTCATAAAAGAGAACTGCCTCTTCATGCTTTGCATCTACCACCATGGCATAAGCCGCAACGTCTGACTGGAAAACGCGCACCAATGCATCCGCCAGCAATGCAGAACCCAAGCCCATTGCTTGAAATGTCTCACTGACAGCCAATCTGCCCATTCGCGCCACGGGCACAGTGGGGTAGCGGGGTAGCTTTTTGATCACCTCATTGGGTAAGTCAGCCAACAGCACGCTGGACGCCGCCAAGGTGTAATACCCTGCAACTTGATCATCGGTGTCCACCGCAACAAAACAATGGGTGATATGCCTACGCATGTCCTGCGTCACTTGTGCTTTGAAGTACCGGTCTAAGTCTGCGTCACCGCACGCAAAACTATCGCGCGAATGATGTGAAGCTAGCAGCTCGACCTTGAAAGGCCCCTCTTTCAAGCGAGGTCCAGCAGCTTGCGCCTGTTTTCAAAAGCACGTTTTAAAGCGGGCTTGGGTTTGGCCGGCGCCATCAATGATTTTGCAAATTGCGCTTGATCAACTTGGGCCAACTGAATGAAGTGCGCCTTGGCAAGTGCTTCGCTTGCCGCCTGTTGCACAGCGGCCACCACGAAATCGGTGACAGAGCGCCCCTCTAAATCAGCGGCCTGGCGAAGCAGCCCATGTAAATCGTGACTGATCCTCGCCTCGAGCCGTGCGGCTGGTTGTGGCTTGTTCAATTTTTTGTCCATTCAAGAAGTGTACGGCAGATTGCCGTAAGGTGCGCCATCCAGAGCTAAGTCCTAGATGATTAACACCTTTCGCACATCATAGACATGAGACGCAACACAGCAGTGTCATTGGCTTGCGCCAAGACACGGCGGACATCAAATGTCGATGTTGCCCGCGCGCAATGCGTTGCTTTCAATGAAGTGACGACGCGGCTCGACCTCGTCGCCCATGAGCATGGTGAACACGCGATCGGCTTCAATGGCGTCGTCAATTTGCACGCGAAGCAAACGGCGCACGGTGGGGTCCATGGTGGTTTCCCATAACTGCGCGGGGTTCATCTCGCCCAAGCCTTTATAACGCTGACGGCTGGTGGTTCGCTCGGCTTCGCCGATCAGCCAATGCATGGCTTGGCGGAAGTCGTTGGTTTTTTCTTCTTTTTGTCTTTCGCCTTCACCACGCATGACTTTGGCGCCTTCACCCAGCAAACCGCGGAAGGTATTGGCAGCTTCGGCCAACGCGCCGTAGTCGGCACCGTGCACGAAGTCTTGCGTAATGACGCTGCTCTTGATGTTGCCGTGATGCCGGCGGCTGATGCGCAGCAATGGCTTGTCGGTGCGCACGTCAAACTCAGCGCTCACTTCGGCAGGAATGCCGGTGGTGTTGAGCTCGCGCAATTTGGTTTGCAATGCAGGGGCGCATTCAGCAGCAAGGTCTAAGTTGTCCAAGTTGAGAGCCACGCCGTCGGCAATGGCGCGCAAGGCTTCGGCGTCCATGAAGTTGGACAAACGCTGAATGACCGCTTCTGCCACTTGGTGCTTGCGCGCCAAGGACTCGAGTGTGTCGCCGCTGAGCACTTGCGGAGAAGCACCGCCCGTAGCAATGCTGGCATCTTTCAAAGCAATGCGCAGCAAGAAACTGTCGAGTGCGGGGGCATCTTTCAAATACAACTCTTCTTTGCCCGCCTTCACTTTGTAGAGTGGCGGCTGTGCAATGTAGATGTGGCCACGCTCTACAAGGTCGGGCATTTGACGGTAGAAGAAGGTAAGCAACAAAGTGCGAATGTGAGCGCCGTCAACGTCGGCGTCGGTCATGATGATGATGCGGTGGTAGCGCAATTTGTCGACATTGAAGTCGTCTGTGCCGCTCTTGCCAGAGTCGGCGGTGACCTTGCCAATGCCGGTGCCAAGCGCTGTGATGAGCGTGACAATTTCAGTGCTGGTGAGCAACTTTTCGTAACGTGCTTTTTCAACGTTCAAGATTTTGCCGCGCAGCGGCAGAATGGCTTGGAATTTACGGTCGCGGCCCTGCTTGGCAGAGCCACCGGCGGAGTCGCCCTCGACGATGTAAATTTCGCAAAGTGCGGGGTCTTTTTCTTGGCAGTCTGCCAACTTGCCGGGCAATCCCATGCCATCGAGCACGCCTTTGCGGCGCGTCATTTCGCGGGCTTTGCGGGCTGCTTCACGGGCACGCGCTGCTTCGACAATTTTGCCGCACAAAATTTTGGCGTCGTTGGGGCGCTCTTCCAAAAAGTCGCCAAGCGCTTTAGCAACGATGTCTTCTACGGGTGCACGCACCTCGCTGGACACCAACTTGTCTTTGGTCTGGCTAGAGAACTTAGGCTCGGGCACTTTGACGCTCAAGACGCAGCACAAGCCTTCGCGCATGTCGTCGCCACTGACTTCCACTTTTTGCTTTTTGGCAATTTCGTTTTTCTCAATGTACTTGCCAATGACGCGGGTCATGGCGGCACGCAAACCTGTGAGGTGGGTGCCACCGTCACGTTGTGGAATGTTGTTGGTAAAACACAAAACGTTTTCGTTGTAGCCATCGTTCCATTGCATGGCCACTTCTACACCAATGCTGGTGCCGGGAATGCCGCCATAAGAGTCGGCTGGGCGCTCGCCCAAAGCAATGAATGCATTGGGGTGCAATACTTTTTTGTTGGCGTTGATGAAGTCAACAAAACCCTTGACGCCACCCGCGCCAGAGAAGTCGTCTTCCTTGCCAGTGCGCTCGTCTTTCAAACGAATGCGCACACCATTGTTCAAGAAGCTGAGTTCGCGCAAACGCTTGGCCAAAATTTCATAATGGAAATCGTGGTTCTGCGTGAAGATGTCGGTATCGGGCAAGAAGTGAACTTCGGTACCGCGCTTTTCAGTGGCGCCCGCGACCCGCATCGGGGACACCTCGACGCCATCCACCATTTCAAGCAAACGGTTTTGGACAAAGCCCTTGGCAAATTCAATTTGATGAACTTTGCCTTCGCGGCGAACCGTGAGGCGCAACCACTTGCTGAGCGCATTGACGCAGCTCACACCCACGCCATGCAAGCCACCAGACACTTTGTAACTGTTTTGATTGAATTTGCCGCCAGCGTGCAATTCAGTGAGCGCAATTTCAGAGGCCGAGCGTTTAGGCTCGTGCTTGTCGTCCATCTTCACGCCTGTGGGAATACCGCGGCCGTTGTCGGTCACGCTGATGGAGTTGTCGGAGTGAATGGTCACCACGATGTCATCACAATGGCCGGCCAATGATTCGTCGATGGAATTGTCAACCACCTCAAACACCAAGTGGTGCAGGCCGGTACCGTCGGACGTATCGCCGATGTACATGCCAGGGCGCTTGCGAACGGCTTCCAAGCCTTCCAAAATTTGGATGGACCCCTCGCCATAACCTTCAGAGGCACCCGCTTGATTGGTATCGATGGTGGGTTGCAGCGTGGTGAATTCTTCTGCAGAGGGTTTATTTTCTTCGGTCATTTTTACTTTTCTCTAACTCTTGAATGGCCGAAACCCGCGAATCAACGCGGGTTTCGAAAGGCACTTCTTGGGGTGTTTGAATCACCTTCAATTGGCTCTGGCCTTAAATGCGCATGGGCATCACCACGTATTTGAACTGGTCGTTTTCTGGGATGGTGATGAGAGCAGAGCTGTTGGCATCGGCCAAGTCAATGCGCACCATGTCTTGGCCCATGTTGGTCAGCACGTCAATGATGTAGGTGACATTGAAGCCAATTTCAATGCTGTCACCGCCGTAGTCAATGTCAAGTTCGTCCACGGCCTCTTCTTGCTCGGCGTTGGTAGATGCCACACGCAAAGTGCCAGGGTCCAAATTGAGGCGAACGCCTTTGAATTTGTCGCTGGTGAGAATGGCGGTGCGTTGCAAGCAAGACAACAAAGCTTGACGGCCCAGCGTGAGGTTGTTGCGATGGCCTTTGGGAATGACGCGGTTGTAATCGGGGAACTTGCCCTCAACGAGTTTGGTCACAAACTCCATGCCACCAAAACTGAACTTGGCTTGGTTGTTGGCAAACTGCATGTCGATGGCGCCTTCGGCATCACTGAGCAAGCGCTGCATTTCAAGCACTGTTTTGCGCGGCAAGATCACTTCTTGTTTGTTGGGCACATCGGTGTCCAAGGTGGCCGAAGCAAATGCCAAGCGATGGCCATCGGTAGACACCAAAGACAACTGCTTGCCTTCGGCTACAAACAAAATGCCGTTGAGGTAGTAACGAATGTCGTGCACGGCCATGGCAAAAGAAACTTGGCTGAGCAACTGCTTCAAAGTTTTTTGCGGCACGCTGAAAACGGGGCCAAAACTGGCCGCTTCTTGCACCAGTGGAAAATCTTCTGCGGGCAATGTCTGCAATGTGAATTTGGATTTGCCACCCTTCAAAATCAATTTGCTTTGACTGGATTCCAAACTGACGGTTTGATCGGAAGGCATGGTGCGCAAAATATCGATCAGTTTGCGCGCGCCCACCGTGGTGGTGAAGTCGCCGGCATCGCCGTCCATTTCGGCGGTGGTGCGAATTTGGATTTCAAGATCGCTGGTGGTCAACTGCAGTGCTTTGCCAGTTTTGCGAATCAGCACATTGGCTAAAACAGGCAATGTGTGACGACGTTCCACAATGCCAGAAACGGATTGCAAAACAGACAGCAATTTGTCTTGGGTGGCCTTCAGTACGATCATGTCTTCCTCTGTTTTAGGGGGCCCCGATTTGGAATTCGGGCGCCCCTCGATTTTCGCTGATTTTTAGCCTCAAATTGCGCTTTTGACGGCTTAATTCAGCATTCTTTAGGGGGGCTCGGACACCCACCCCAAACTTAGCCTTTGAGGGTTTGTTCCAAAACGTGCAATTGTTGGTTTAGCTCGGTCAGTTGCTGGCGTTCTGCGCTGATTTTTCGAACGGCATGCAACACCGTGGTGTGATCGCGTCCACCAAACAACTCGCCAATTTCAGGGAGGCTTTTTTGAGTCAATTCTTTGGCCAAGTACATGGCAATCTGGCGCGGCCGGGCAATGCTGGCTGGGCGCTTTTTGGAGTACATGTCGGCGACCTTGATCTTGTAGTAATCGGCCACTGTTTTTTGAATGTTCTCGACGCTGATTTGGCGGTTTTGAATGGACAGCAAGTCGCGCAGGGCTTCGCGTGCCAGTTGGATGGAAATTTCCTTCTGGTTAAAACGCGAATACGCCAATATTTTGCGCAATGCGCCTTCCAGCTCACGCACGTTAGAACGCACGTTCTTGGCCACAAAGAAGGCCACCTCTTCGGGCATGACACTGCCTTCACTGATGGCCTTGTTGATCAAAATGGCCACGCGCATTTCAAGCTCGGGCGGCTCAATGGCAACCGTGAGGCCCGAATCAAATCGAGATACCAGCCGCTCATGGATGTCAGCCAAGCCTTTGGGGTAGGTGTCACTGGTCATCACAATGTGTGACTTTTTGGCCAGCAAGGCCTCAAAGGCGTTGAAGAACTCTTCTTGGGTGCGATCTTTGTTGGCAAAGAATTGCACATCGTCAATCAGGAGCAAATCGAGCGAGTGGTAGCGGTGCTTGAACTCATCAAATGTTTTGCGCTGATAGGCTTTAACCACATCTGACACAAACTGTTCGGCATGAATGTAGAGAACTTTGGCGTCGGGCCTGTCGGCCAAGAGCTTGTTGCCCACCGCATGCACCAAGTGGGTCTTACCCAAACCCACGCCACCGTAAATGAAAAGAGGGTTGTAAAGGTGGCCGGGCATGGTGGCCACGTGCATGGCTGCAGCGCGAGCCATGCGGTTGGCAGAGCCCTCCACCAAGGTGTCAAAAGTGAGGGCCGTGTTCAAGCGGTGACGATGGCCATCGGCGGGCACCTCATCGGGTACGTCACCAGTTTCAGGTCTGGCTTCCAAAGCAGCTTTTGCCATTGAAAATGCAGTTTTCCCTTGCGCTTCTCTGGTAGTAAGTGCTAACTCGATTTGAATTTTTTGGCCATGCAGTCGAGACAAGACATCGGCCAATTTCGAGCTGTATTGCGCCCGTATCCAGTCTAATTTAAATCGGTTGGCCACAAACAGAGTGACCTTCGACAGGTCATCTGAAACCTGGGCGGTCAGCGGCTTGATCCATGTGTTGAATTGCTGCTCAGGGATCTCCTGAGCCAGCTCGTCTAGGCACACCTGCCAAAGCGCTTGACCGGCTTCATCTGCGTCTGAGGGATGCTGTCCGTTGCTCATTGGCAAGCGCCTAGGGTGTGGACAGATGGTTGTTTCATTGGACTCAAAAGTAACTTTATCAAGAGTTTATCCACATGCAAGGCGGACAAGTTGCGTCATCATAAACCAGAATTTTCAGGTGGGTGCATGGATATTTTCAGGACAAACCAGGATCAGGGTTTGCCAGCCCCCAGAAAGTTTGCGATAATCGCCGGTTTCCCCCAAAAATATCTGATTCAAAATGAAACGCACTTACCAACCCTCTAAGACCCGCCGCGCACGCACACACGGCTTTTTGGTTCGCATGAAAACACGTGGTGGCCGTGCTGTGATCAATGCACGCCGCGCCAAAGGCCGTAAACGCTTGGCTGCTTAAGCCTGGTCATTGCGCCTTGTTGATTGGGCAATTCCATGCCTTGGCAGTGGTGTGCAGCGTTTAAAAACCCGCCCTCAATTCCAAGCTGCCCTTGCAGGTGGCACGGTTTCTCGCACCCCACATTTCGCATTGCATCGCCTCAGCTTGCCTAACTCAGGCACAACTGCGGTCAACTCACAGGTTGAAGATGCTCACCCCCCTCTCTTTCACCCGCAAGCTGTATGGCTTGGCGCCATGGTGCCCAAACGTTGGGCCCGACGTGCCGTCACTCGCAACACCATCAAGCGACAAATCTACGCCATCAGTGCGCAGTTTGAAGTTCGACTGCCTTGTGCAGCCCACGTTGTTCGCTTGCGTTCAGGATTTGATCGGAAACAATTCATCAGCGCTACATCAGCCCTTCTCAAGCAAGCGGTCCGGCTTGAGCTAGAGCAGTTGTTTGAACACGCAGCCAACAAGCCATGATTCAGAAACTATTGATCGGCATTGTGAAAGGGTATCGCCTTTTTCTAAGCCCTTGGTTAGGATCGGCATGTCGGTTTGAGCCCACCTGCTCTGTTTATGCCATCGATGCTTTAAAGCAGCATGGCGCCGGAGTTGGCAGCTATCTCACCCTCAGACGCATAGGTCGTTGCCAGCCATGGTGCAACGGCGGCCACGACCCGGTGCCCGAACAAGCACCGAAGTGGCTTTCGCGTTTATTGCATCACCCGTTAACTCACCCCTCTTCGAAGAAGTCTTCATGAACGATATTCGCCGCACCTTTTTATGGGTCATTTTTGGCTTCTCCATGGTTCTTCTATGGGACCAATGGCAGGTATACAACGGGCACAAGGCCACGTTCTTCCCTGCGCCCACAACGGCATCCGCAGACAAAGCAACGGCAGCGGCTACGCCTTCTGCAACCAAAGACTTGCCCGTTGCCCCCACCACAATTGCAGCCACCAACACACCAGCCGGGCCCTCACAAGTTCCCGTTTCTGCCAATGCGCCTGTTGCCACCCCTCACGAGCGCATTGATGTGAGCACCGATGTTTTAAAGCTAAGCTTTGACACGGAAGGCGGCTCGCTGGTGCGTTCCGAGTTCTTGAAGTTTGGAGACATTGCAGACCAGAAGAAGCCCTTTGTGCTATTGGACGAAAGCAAGGCTCGCGTCTATTTGGCTCAAACAGGCTTGATCGGCGGCCCTTTTGCTTCACACAAAACACCCATGCAATTCAAGGGCGAGCGCGAACTCAAAGCGGGACAGAATGAACTGCTCTTGACATTTGAGTCCGCCGATACGGGCGGCTTGAAATTAATCAAAACATACACATTGACACGCGGCAGTTACGCACTGAAAGTTTCGCACAAAGTCATCAATACAGGCTCGGTTGCTGCGTCCCCGCAGTTGTATCTTCAACTCGTACGCGATGGCAACAAACCCGAAGGTGAGTCTTCTTTTTACATGACCTTTACGGGGCCCGCTGTTTACACCGATGCCAAAAAATTCCAAAAGCTAGAGTTTGCCGACATCGAGAAAGGCAAAGCCGATTTTGAGAAAACAACCCAGCAAGGTTATGTGGCCATGGTGCAGCACTACTTTGCATCGGCTTGGTTGCTGCCTGAAAACACTTCTCGCGAAAACTTTGCCCGAAAAGTGGATACCAATTTGTACGCCGTTGGCATGATCACGCCATTCAATGAAGTTGCGCCTGGTCAAAGTAAAGCCATGGACGTCACCCTCTTTGTGGGCCCTCAAGAAGAAAAAATACTCGAGGCTTTAGCGCCCGGTCTGGAGTTGGTCAAAGACTACGGTTGGTTAACCGTCTTGGCTAAACCACTTTACTGGTTGCTCGATCGCTTGTTTGGCTTCTTGCAAAACTGGGGCTGGGCCATTGTGGCCTTGGTGTTCTTGCTCAAATTGGCTTTCTATTGGCTCAATGCCAAGGCCTATGCCAGCATGGCCAAGATGAAAGCCATCAATCCCAAAATCATGGAAATGCGTGAGCGCCTGAAAGACAACCCACAGCAAATGCAGCAAGAAATGATGCGCATTTACCGCGAGGAAAAAGTCAACCCAATGGGCGGCTGCTTCCCCATCATGGTTCAAATCCCTGTGTTCATCGCGCTTTATTGGGTGTTGTTGTCCTCCGTTGAAATGCGCAATGCACCCTGGATTGGTTGGATCCATGATTTGTCAGCACCCGACCCCTACTTCATTTTGCCCGTGGTCATGACGCTGTCCACCATGCTGCAAACCGCGCTCAACCCTGCGCCGCCAGATCCTATGCAAGCCAAGCTGATGTGGATCATGCCCTTGGTGTTCAGCGTGATGTTCTTCTTTTTTCCGGCGGGCTTGGTGCTCTACTGGATCACCAACAACATTTTGTCCATTGCACAGCAATGGATGATCAACACCAGAATGGGTGTACCGCCGCAGTTCAATCTGCCAAAATTCAATTGAACGCCCGCCATTCAACAGCAGGATCCATTGGCCTGCATTGAAATGACCAACACAGGGCCGCTCATGCGGCCCTGTTGCTTTGTTTCATTGATGTTTTAACTTTATGACTGCCATGTTGTCTCGCCATCAAGATCCCATCATTGCCATTGCCACGGCACCTGGCAGAGGCGCCGTGGGCATCGTGCGAATTTCAGGGCCGCACCTGAAAACCTGGGCTGACGCTTTTTGCGGCAAGTCACTCCAAGCGCGGCAAGCGCATTACCTGCCATTCAACGACGACAAGGGCGAACCCATCGACCAGGGTCTGGCCATCTTCTTTCCTGGCCCTCACTCCTATACGGGTGAGGATGTTCTTGAGTTGCAAGCACATGGGGGTCCTGTGGTCTTGCAATTGCTCTTAGCTCGCTGCCTTGAGTTGGCCGAGTCTGTCGACCCGCACACTGGCAAGGTGCTGCTTCAGGGTCTTCGCTTGGCGCAAGCTGGCGAATTCACACAACGCGCATTTCTCAATGACAAAATAGATTTGGCGCAGGCCGAAGCCATTGCCGATTTGATTGATGCGTCCACCAGTGCAGCAGCGCGCAGTGCCAGCAGATCTTTGGCTGGGGTGTTCTCTCAGGAAATTCACACGCTGCGTGACAGCTTGATTCACTTGCGCATGTTGGTCGAAGCCACTTTGGATTTCCCAGAAGAAGAAATTGATTTTTTGCAAAAAGCCGATGCGCAGGGGCAGCTTGAGCGACTGCAAAAGCAACTTGAAAAAGTATTGGTGCGAACCCAGCAAGGCGCATTGCTGCGTGAGGGCATTAAGGTGGTCATTGCAGGCCAACCCAATGCCGGGAAAAGTTCTCTGCTCAATGCCTTGGCGGGTGCCGAGTTGGCCATCGTCACGCCCATCGCAGGTACCACGCGCGATGTGGTGCAAGAAACCATTCAAATTGAAGGCGTGCCGATTCACGTCATTGACACCGCAGGCCTGCGCGAAGGCGAGGGCATTGATGAGGTGGAGCAAATTGGCATTCAACGCGCTTGGGCCCAAATTGCAGGGGCAGATGCTGTCTTGTTTTTGCACGACCTGACGCGCCGTCATGACCCTGAGTATTTGCAAGCAGATCACACCATACAAGAAAGCCTTGCCGCACAACTTCCGCATGGGGTGACTTTGCTGAACGTCTGGAACAAGTTCGACCTTGCGCCTGATGCTGCAACGCCTCGCGCCCATGACAACAGCCCCAATGACATCGATTTGTCTGCCAAAACAGGGCTGGGCATTGATCAACTTCGAGCCAAGTTGCTTCAGACTGCAGGCTGGCAACCGGCCAGTGAAGGTTTGTACTTGGCGCGCGAGCGGCACGTTCAAGCTCTCAAACGTGTTCAATCTCACATTGAAATGGCCGATGCGCATTTGCGCGCACAAGCCCAATCACTGGACTTGTTGGCTGAAGAGTTGCGCTTGTCGCAAACGGCTTTGAATGAAATTACAGGCGAGTTCAACGCCGACGATTTGCTGGGCGTTATTTTCTCCAGCTTTTGCATTGGTAAATAACACATGGCCAAGACGCCCATCATCGACCGACCTGCGCCACAGAATCCAAAGTCACTGAGTGGCTTGCTGCCTTTTTTAAAACCTTATAAGTTGCAAATTGGTTTAGCGATGGTGTTCTTGGTCTTGGCTGCAGCATCGACCTTGATCTTTCCAATTGCCTTGCGCCAATTGATTGACAACGGATTGCAGCACCCCGACCCCGGCGCACAGGCCATGGCATTGCAAGGTAATTTCATGATGCTGTTTGGCGTTGCCGTTGCACTGGGATTGTTTTCTGCGGCGCGCTTTTTCACAGTCAGTTGGCTAGGCGAGCGCGTGACCACCGATCTGCGCAATGCGGTTTACAGCCATGTCTTAAAGCAGAGTCCCGCTTTTTTTGAGACCACGCCCACTGGCGAAGTCATCAGCAGGCTGGTGGCCGACACCACCTTGGTTCAAACAGTGGTTGGCAGCTCATTGTCCATGGGCTTGCGAAATGCTGTCATGGGTGTGGGTGCTTTGGCCATGTTGGTGTGGGCGCACCCCACAGTCATGTTGCAGTTGGTGGTGACCGTGGTGTTGGTTGTGTGGCCCGCCACACTCTATGGTCGCCGCGTTCGCCGTTTGTCACGCGCCAGCCAAGACCGCGTGGCCGATGCCAGCAGCATTGCCGCTGAAATTTTAAATGCCATGCCGGTGGTGCAAAGTTACACGGCCGAGAACCGTGAGGCAGCGCGTTTTGCAAGTGCTACAGAACAAGGCTTTCAAACAGCCGTTCGGCGCACGCGCGCGCGTTCGGTGTTGGTCGCTTTCATCATCATTGCCAATGCTGCTTTCTTGCTGTGGGGTTTGTATCAGGGCACGCAAGCGGTTCTGGCAGGCAATCTTTCAGCAGGCCAATTGGGTCAGGCCGTTTTGTATGTGATTATTTTTGCAGGTGCTGTGGCTGTGCTGGGTGAAACCTATGGCGATTTGCTCCGTGCAGCCGGTGCCACCGAACGTCTCATGGAGTTGCTCAGCAGCGTATCACCGGTGCAATCTCCTGCAGCGCCTGTCTCTTCAACACCGCCATCAACTGGCAGTACTTTGAAATTTGAATCGCTCCAGTTTCATTACCCCTCACGCCCTTCTCAGTTGGCACTTCAAGACTTTTCTGTGGCCATCGAAGCGGGGCAAACTGTGGCACTTGTCGGCCCCAGTGGTGCAGGTAAAACCACCTTGTTTGGTTTGCTGCTTCGCTACTACGACCCGCAACAAGGACAGATTGTGTTGGATGGTGTGCCCATTCAAAACCTCAGCTTGCACGACCTTCGACAACGCATTGGCATCGTGCCGCAAGAGCCTGTTCTTTTTTCAAGCAGTGCCATGGACAACATTCGGTATGGCAAACCAGATGCAAGCGACGAGGAGGTGAAGGCTGCCGCCATGGCTGCCTTTGCTGACGAGTTCATTGTCGACCTGCCCGAGGGTTACAACACCTTTCTGGGAGAGCGTGGCGTGCGCTTATCTGGCGGTCAACGTCAACGCATTGCCATTGCGCGTGCCATGCTCAAAAATCCTCCGCTCTTGCTGCTGGACGAAGCCACCAGCGCTTTGGATGCACACAGTGAGCGCATGGTTCAAGCCGCTTTGGAGTCGGCCATGCGCGGTCGAACCACCTTGGTCATTGCGCACCGACTTGCCACTGTGCAACAAGCTGACAACATTTTGGTCTTAGAGCATGGCCGCTTGGTAGAGCAAGGCAAACATGCGGCGCTGGTTGAAATGGGCGGCGTGTATGCCGGCTTGGCGGCGCTTCAATTCAACGCTTAATTCAAGCTTGGCGTCGCAAAGCCCAATAAGCGCCTTTGCATCTCAGCTTCAATTTCAGTGCCCCTCAAAGTTCACCAATGTGAACAAGGGCAATCCTGCGGCCCTCAGTTTTTCTGAGCCGCCCAGCTCAGGCAAATCCACAATGGCCGCACCTTCAATCACTTCAGCACCCAGTTTCTCCAGAAGCTTCATGCCCGCCATCATGGTGCCACCTGTGGCAATCAAATCGTCAATCAACAAGACTCGCTGGCCTGGCTTGACCGCGTCGGTGTGCAATTCAACGGTGGCTGTGCCGTATTCCAATTCATAGGTTTCTTCCACCGTGGTGAAAGGCAACTTTCCTTTTTTGCGCACAGGGACAAAGCCAACGTTCAATTCATAGGCCACCACAGCCCCCAAAATAAAACCACGCGCATCGAGGCCGGCCACCACATCAGGCCGCATTGCAGGTGACATGTAACGATGGACGAAGGCATCGATCAAGACACGAAACACCCTTGGATTTTGAAGCAAAGGTGTGATGTCTCGAAACTGCACGCCCGCTACCGGCCAATCGGGCACGGTGCGGATGTTGTTTCTTAAATAGTCGTTGACTGACAACGCCATTTCATCGGTGGCGCCCGTTGCCCGCTCACCCCTCATTGAACCCAATCCTTGACTCATCTTTGGCACTCCACAACGACAACCGGTCGAAAGCACCATCATAGTCACGCTTTAGGCCATCACTCGCTAAAATAAGCCCATGTCATTCAACCCAGACCAAGCCCTCCAACTCGCACGCGAGACTTTGGACATTGAGGCACAAGCCCTGATGGGACTCAAATCCCGTTTGGACTCGCGCTTTGCACAAGCCGTTCAAATGATGCTCAACGTCAAAGGCCGCGTGGTGGTCACCGGCATGGGCAAGAGCGGGCACATTGGCTCCAAGATTGCAGCCACCTTGGCCTCAACAGGCACGCCCGCCATGTTTGTTCACCCGGGCGAGGCCAGCCATGGCGACCTTGGCATGATCAAAGCCGTCGACATCGTGTTGGCCATCTCCAACAGCGGAGAAAGCGACGAGCTTGTTTCCATCCTGCCCGTCTTGAAACGACAAGGCGTGCCCTTGATTGCCATGACCGGTGGCATGAACTCGGCACTGGCCAAACACGCCGACGTGGTTTTAGACAGCAGTGTCGACAAAGAAGCTTGCCCTCTGAATTTGGCACCCACTGCCAGCACCACGGCGCAACTGGCCTTGGGTGATGCTTTGGCTGTTGCGCTGCTAGACGCCCGCGGTTTCAAAGCAGAAGACTTTGCGCGCTCACACCCCGGTGGCTCTTTGGGCCGTCGCTTGCTGACGCACGTAGAAGACGTCATGCGCAAGGGCGATCAGGTGCCGCATGTCTTACCTGGTGCGAGTTTTACCGAGCTCATGCGTGAAATGAGCCAAAAAGGTTTGGGGGCGTCGGCCATCGTGGACGAACATCACCACATCTTGGGGGTCTTCACAGATGGCGATTTAAGGCGCCTGATCGAAAAAGGTGTTGACTTGCGAGCACTGCACGCCAAAGATGTGATGCATGCCAATCCAAAAACTGTTCTGCACGATGCATTGGCTGTCGAGGCGGCCGAACTCATGGAGCAATTCCAAATCACCAGCGTTTTGGTGGTGAATGCGTCTGGCGCCCTGTGTGGCGCCCTCAACAGCAATGACCTCATGCGCGCTAAAGTCATCTAAGAACATTCACTGGCCGCCCTGACACCATGCAAATCATTCAACCCGCGCTCCATTTCCCCCCTGAGTTGCTGCTTCAAGCGCAAGGCATCAAAGTGGTCTTTTTTGATGTGGATGGTGTTTTAACAGACGGCGGCTTGTACTTTTCTGAGCAGGGTGAAACACTCAAACGTTTCAGCACCCTAGATGGCCATGGTTTAAAACTTTTAAAGCAAGCCGACATCACACCTGTGATCATCACAGGCCGCGACTCTGCACCCCTTAGATTCAGGCTCAAAGCGCTTGGCATTGAGCATGCCAAATTTGGCACGGAAGACAAACTGCCTGCCGCCGAAGACTTTTTAAAGACCCTCGGCTTTGGATGGCACCAAGCAGCCGCCATGGGCGATGACTGGCCCGATCTGCCCATGCTGCAACGCGCTGCCATTTCGTGTGCACCCATCAATGCCCATGCACAAGCATTGGCCCTTGCACACTTTGTCACAAGCCGCCAAGGCGGTTTCGGCGCTGCCAGAGAGTTGTGTGATTTGCTGGTGCTTGCAAGTGGGCACTACGCACCATTGCTTGCGCGTGTTGGTTCTTCATCGGCCGCCTGATGAATGCATTTCGGCGCGTCCTAGACCGTTTGGCACTTTACTTGCCAGCCATTCTCATGGCCGTTTTTGCATTGGGCAGTTGGTGGCTTGTTCGAAGTCTGCCAAGTTTCTTCAATGAAACTGCAGCCCCATCGGTTCGCCGTGAGCCTGATTATTTTTTGCAGAATTTTTCTGTCAAATCCTTTGACAGCCAGGGCCGCCTGATGCGAGAGTTAAGTGGCGAGCACGCTCAACATTTCCCTGACACCGATACGCTTGACATTCAAAAAGTGCAATTGCGCGGACACAGCCAAGAAGGCCAGCATGTCAATGCTGTTGCAGACCAGGCTCTGGCCAAAGGGGACGGTACGCAAGTGACCTTGGTTGGCAACGTGCACATTTCTCAGCCCGCAAGCACAAGCCCCAATGGGCCTCGGCCTGCAACAGAAATGCGCAGCCAAGAAATCAAAGCTTTCGTCAAGGAAGAGCGCTTGGTGAGTGAAGTGCCCGTTGAAGTTCGGCGAGGCCAAGATCTGTTCACTGCAGAAAAAATGCAAATGAACAGCAAAACGGGTGAATATGAACTGAGCGGCAGAGTTCGGGGCCTTGTCCAAGCTGCCAAACCTTAACGACATCTTCTTTCTCACAACCAGCATCTCAGAAAGACCTCTATGAGTTCCTTGGTTTTCATCACCGGTGCTTCCAGCGGCATTGGCCAAGCCCTCGCGCTTCGATACCATCAAGCAGGCTGGCGGCTTGCACTGGCTGCACGCCGAGTGCCTGAGATGCAAGCATGGCTTGAAGCCCAAGGCATTCCAAGCGATTCGGCCCAATGCTATTGCGCTGATGTAAGCGACGCCAACAGCATCATTGCGGCTGCCATCGAATGCATTGCCGAACAAGGCGTTCCCGATGTGGTCATCGCTAACGCAGGCATTAGCATTGGCATGGACACTCGCGAGCGTGAAGATTTGGAAGTTTTACACCGAGTGATGAACACCAATGTGATGGGCATGGCGGCCACTTTTCATCCCTTTTTGCAAGCGATGAAAAACCGCGCTGCACACATGGGTCATGCCCACCACGCCGGCACCTTGGTAGGCATTGCAAGCGTTGCGGGTGTTCGCGGTATGCCAGGACACGCGGCTTATTGTGCAAGCAAAGCAGCGGTCATCAGCTATTGTGAAAGTTTACGAGGCGAGCTCAAGTCCGAAGGCTTCAAGGTCGTGACCTTGGCACCGGGTTACATCCAAACACCCTTGACTCAGAAAAATAAATTCCCGATGCCTTTTTTAATGCGTGCAGATGACTTTGCAAAGGCTGCCTTTCAGGCAATTGAACAAGGCGCTAGCTTCCGAGTGATTCCCACGCCCATGGCTTGGGTTGCCCGAATGTTGCGGGTCTTGCCAAATGCCTTATTCGATCGCGCGTTTAAAAATGTGCCTCGAAAACACCGAGCGACTGACTGAAGTCAACAACTCAAAAATAGGAAAATGTTAAGGCCATGAAAAAAGCCCTGCATGCAGGGCTTTTGTGTGTCTCACACCCGAAAGTGTGAGTGAAGATGTAGCCAGCGATTAATAACCGCCGCCGCCTTCGCGACGACCGCCACCACCATTGCCGCCGCCGCCGCCACGTGGGCCAGAGCCGTACGGGCTACGGAAGCCGGACTCGCCGCCGCCTTCACGACGACCACCGCCGCCGCCGCCATAACCACC
>Ga0214921_10002962_pt1 | contig 26800 bp, 20 predicted proteins | sample LL1505_MetaG_FD_177992 | JGI IMG/M metagenome (GOLD analysis project Ga0214921, IMG submission 177992) | Freshwater microbial communities from Lake Lanier, Atlanta, Georgia, United States - LL-1505 | ecosystem: Environmental > Aquatic > Freshwater > Lake | place: USA: Georgia | collected... | reverse complement strand
AATAACTAATGCCAGTAATAAAGTATTTTTGTTCATATTCATTGTTTAAAAATTAAGTTAACATAAATGACCACAAAAATAGGAACAATAAATTAATATTATCGGTTGTAGATTGATTTTTTTGTTAACAAGCCGTTAATTTTATTTTTTTAAAGCCGTTAAGAAGGAATTTAAATCTAAAGCATTTAAACAATATTCCTTTAACAATTTTCCTTTTCTTGCCATGTTAACGCCGTACTGAATATCAAAAATTCCTTTTATCGAATGGGCATCTGGATTTATAGATATATAAACATTTTTCTCCATCGCATAAGAAATCCATTGCCAATCAATATCTAGTCTGCGCGGATTTGCATTTAATTCAATAGCTACCTTGTTAGCTTTGCAAGCATCAATTATTTTCGGCATATTCAATGGGTAGCCAGGCCTTGATAACAGTAGTCGACCTGTAGGATGTCCTAAAATATGAGTGAAAGGATTTTCAATTGCCTTAATTAACCTTGACATAGCTCTTTCTTCATCCATTTTCAAAATACTATGAACAGAGGCAATAATCACCTCAAAAGAAGAGCGTATTTCTTCATTATAATCAAGATCCCCGTTGGATAAAATATCACATTCAATTCCTTTCAAAATTCTGAAGGTGGGATATTTTTTATTGAGTGAATCAATTTCCTCATGTTGTTTTTGTATACTTTCCCATTTTAACCCATTTGCATAAAAAGCTGCTTGCGAATGGTCAGTCATTACCATATAGGAATATCCTTCATTTTGGGAATAATTTGCCATTTCTTCAATGGTATTAGATCCATCACTATAAATGGAATGAGTATGAATAACGCCTTTTATATCTGATAATTGGATTAAATTATCTAATATTTTTTTATCCGATATTTCTGCAAAAATATATTCTCTTAATTCATGAGGAATTATTTCTGAATCAAAAGAATTAAAAATTTCAGATTCACAGAAAAAAACAGGTGAATTATCCGAAATTAAATCACAGGGAATACTTTCTATAAACTGTTTACTTCCAGTTAAATAAAATAATTTATTTTCAAATTTCAGATTTTCTGAAAAATATAAAATTAAATTAAAATTTGATTTCCAAACAGCTTCAATCTTATTGGAATTCTCCTTGACAATGTTTAATTCCGAAAAAAGAGATAAATCTAACTCTGATGGAAAACCATCGATTAAAAATTCAATATTTTCAGCAAAAGGCATTTTTCTTTTTACCTCTCCAGTTAATTTAATTTTTAATGAAGGATAAAGAGATATAAATATGGTCAAAAATTCATCTGCCTCAAAAAGTAATTCTGGTAATAGAAAAAGATTTTGATGAGCTAATAAGTAACTAACTTGCTTTTGTAGTTCATCCTGTGATTTTTTTCCGAAACCCTTTAGAGAAAGTAATCTGTTTTCTTGAATAGCATATAACAATTCCCCGGGTGTTTCCACGCCAAGTTCTGTCCACAATTGTTTTATTTTTTTGGGTCCAAACCCTTTTATTTTCAATAAATCGAGAATTCCTGAAGGAGTATTTGATAATAAATCTTTTAAAACCGGTAATTCACCTGTTTGCAATAAATTTGTAATTTGTGCCGCTATTGATTTTCCTATTCCTTTAATTGATGCCATATCAGAAAGATTCAAATCGTTTAGGTTTCGATCTAAATTTCTAATATTTTGATAAACAAAATGGTAAGACCGAATGCGAAATGGATCTCCATCATGCAATTCCATAAGATTTGCTAAAAGCTGGAATGTACCAGCTATTTCTTTGTTAGTCATAAAAAATATTTACTTTTACAGAAAAAATATATGAAACAATTAGGGTATTTTATAATTATGGGCATTATTTTTTCCTCTTGCACAAAGGAAGTTGTAGATCAGGACATGGTAGATCAAGAAAAAATTACCAGTTATTTGACATCAAAAAATTTAATAATGACTAAAGATCCCAGTGGGATTCATTATAACATTATCACACCTGGAACGGGAAACAATCCATCACCTACCGCAACGGTAGAAGTAAAATATAAAGGAACCTTATTGGATGGAACGGTTTTCGACCAAACCGCAACGGGTAAAACCGCCACTTTTCAATTAACAAGTTTAATCCCAGGATGGAGAATTGCCATCCCATTGTTAAAAAAAGGAGGAAAAGGAACCTTTATTATACCTTCAAACCTTGGTTATGGACCATTTGGTTCAGGTGGAATTCCGGGTAAAAGTGTTCTTATATTTGAAATTGAACTTTTAGCATTTTCAAATTAATCAAGCTTCGCCTCTTGTCGTAAAATGCATTGGTGGAATGTAATTATTTGCATTTGGATCAACAATTTCTCCAAATTGTGTTTCATACCTTTTAATGTTATCTGCCATTGCACTTAACAATCTTTTTGCATGCTGTGGGGTAAGGATTATTCTAGATTTTACTTTTGCCTTCGGAACATTTGGGACAATGAGAATAAAATCTACAACAAATTCTGCATTACTATGAGAAATTACTGCTAAATTGGAATAGATTCCCTCCGCAATTTCTTCTGATAACTCAATATTCATTGAATTATCTATTTCCTGCATATCCAGGTTTTCATTTGATTTAGCCATTTATAAATTATTTTGTTTTAGCCTTTTTTGCTGGTTTTTTTACATTAAAAGCATCTGGAAGTTGTTTTTCAATAATTTTTTTAATTGTCTCTAAATTCATTTGAGCAGCAGATTCTTCATCCACCTTCACCCCATCTGATTTAGGAAATGATATCATGTCTTTCTTAAAACGAATAAATGGTCCCCAACGTCCTTTTTCGATACTAATATACTCAGATTCCCATTGTTGGATAAATTTATTATTTTCCTTATTAATTTTGGCTACGATAAGCTCCTCCATTTCTTTTTCAGAAATGGAATCATAATTATATTTTTTTGGGATATTGATAAAATATTCTTTCCATTTCAAAAATGGACCGAATCTGCCTTTACCTTTAGTTACTGGAGCCCCTTGGTAATGATATACAGGAGCATCTTCCTTCTCTTTCTGATTAATTAAAGACAGTGCGTCCTCTAATGTAATTGAAAAAGGATCAATTGTTCTAGGAATAGAGATATACTTCTCTCCATATTTTACATAGGGTCCAAATCTACCTTTTCCGATTGAAACTTTCTCCTCTAAATAGGTTCCTAAATCTCTTGGTAAAGAAAACAAAAGAAGGGCCTCCTCAAAAGTAATTGTTTCAATAGACTGACCAGCCACTAAATTACCGTATTTAGGTTTTTCATCAGGCCCTAATTCATCCTGAGAACCCATTTGTACCACTGGACCTACCCGAGTCATTCTTGTTAAAATAGTTAATCCGCTAACAGGATCTTTCCCAAGAATTCTTTCTCTTGTAGGCCTGGAAGCACTTTCCATTGTCTGAACTACCAAATTATGAAAGGGAAAATAAAAATCCTTTAACATTTTAGTCCATGCGATTTTCCCCAAAGCAACTTCATCAAATTTTTCTTCAATATCAGCTGTAAAGGAGTAATTCATAATCTCAACAAAATTTTCGTCTAGAAAATCTGCTACGGTAATACCCATATCTGTAGGTATCAATCTATTTTTAAAGGAACCTGTATTTTCTTTTAATGTCAGGGTAGAAATTCTATCATTTTCGAGTTTCAAAACCTGAAAAACCTGTTCTACCCCATCTCTGGATTCTTTAATAACATACCCCCTTCCTTCTTCCATAATTTTGCTAATAGTTGGAGCATAAGTTGAGGGTCTTCCTATCCCTAATTCTTCTAACTTTTTCACTAAACCTGCTTCAGAATATCTTGAAGGCCCCCTTGTTTGCCTTTCAGTAGCTTTCATTTCTTTTAGGAGAAGAGACTGATCCACTTTTAGCGGGGGAAGCATACCTTTTACCTCATCTTCTTCCTCATCATCATTAGATTCAAGATAAAGTTTTAAAAATCCATCGAACTTAAGAACCTCACCTTCCGCCTGAAGAATCGCTTTAGGAAGCGTTGAAATTCCTATTTTAACCAAAGTTTTTTCTAAAACAGCTTCAGCCATCTGTGAGGCCATTGCCCGTTTCCATATAAGCTCATATAACCTGCATTCATCTTTATCACCACTTATTTGTGCCTTTTCAAAATAGGTTGGTCTGATTGCTTCATGTGCCTCTTGTGCATTTGCTGATTTACTCTTGTATCTTCTGGGTTTTGCATATTTTACACCAAAAGAATTTGTAATTTCTGTTTCAATAGCATTTATCGCTTGTTCGCTAAGATTTGTAGAATCTGTTCTCATATAAGAAATATGTCCAGCTTCATATAATTTTTGAGCGACAATCATAGTCCTTTGAACAGAAAATCCTAATTTTCTGCTTGCTTCTTGTTGCAAAGTTGAAGTAGTAAAAGGAGGTGCAGGTTTCCTGGTTAATGGCTTAATCTCAATGGATTTTATATTATATTTGGCGCCAATACATTTTTCTAAAAATTCATTTGCCTGTTTTATATCAGGCAATTTATTAGTAAGTTCAGCTTTTAATACAACAGATTTACCTAATTCATTGAAAACGGAGAAATAGGCTTCAACTTTAAAAAATAATTCAGCATTAAATTGATTAATTTCTCTTTCCTTTTCTACAATTAATTTAACGGCAACAGATTGCACTCTACCCGCTGATAATTTACCTTTAACTTTTCTCCAAAGAATCTCAGATAATTCGAAACCTACCAATCTATCTAAAATTCTTCTTGCTTGTTGAGCATTTACAAGATTAAGATCCAGGTTCCTTGGCGACTGGATAGCTTTAGTGATAGCAGGTTTAGTTATTTCTCTGAACACAATTCTCTTTGTCTGATGAATATCAAGATTCAATACTTCACATAAATGCCAGGAAATAGCTTCCCCTTCACGATCTTCGTCCGTTGCTAACCAAACTTCATCAACTTTCTTTACCGCCTCTTTTAATTCTTTTACTAACTTTTGCTTATCGGGAGAAATTATATAGTGAGGTTTAAAATCCAAGGAAATATCAACAGCGCTATTTCCTTTTTCCAAGTCCCTTATATGACCATAACTCGATTTTACACTAAAATCGCCTCCTAAAAATTTTTCAATAGTTTTAGCTTTAGCAGGTGACTCAACAATAAGAAGGTTTTTGGGCATAATTATTAGTTAATTTAAAAAATTGATTTTTTAATCAAAACTCAAAAGTATTGTAAAAAATATAATAATGTCAATTTAATCTCTGAAATTTAGGGTTAAAATATATTGATTACTTATTTAATGATCCTTCAAATATCATAAAATGATAGAATTTAATGGGCAAAGATGTAAAAATATTTATGTTGCCGCTTCGAGTCAACATGTTGGTAAAACAACTTCCACTTTAGGAATTGTAGCTAATTTACTGGCAAAAGGTTATAACACCGGATATTGTAAACCGGTTGGTCAAAAATATATATCCTTAAATGGTACCATTGCTGACAAAGACGCAGTTTTATTTTCTGAGGTAATAGGATTCCGGATGAAAGCAGAAATTCATAGTCCGGTAATTTTAGGTAAAGGAGTTACAAAGGAGTTTCTGGATAATCCAGATAAATTTAATTTCGAGGAAAAATTAATGTCAGCCCATAAAGAGTTAAGTGAGCAATATGATATTGTTGTTTACGAAGGAACGGGCCATCCGGGTGTTGGCAGTATTGTAGATTTATCGAATGCAAGGGTTGCAAAATTATTAAATGCAGGAGTTATTATGGTTGTAGAAGGAGGAATAGGAAGTACCATAGATATGTTAAATATGAATCTTTCCCTATTCAGAGAAGAAAACGTTCCAATCCTTGGCATCATAGTTAATAAGGTTAAACAAGAAAAAAAAGAAGAAATAGAAAAATATTTGAATGTTAGATTACAACAATTAGAATTAAAATTATTAGGAGTTCTTCCTTATGATAATTCGCTATCTCTTCCAATTATGGAAGCAATCAGGCAGGCAGTAGAAGGTAGAGTAGTATTAAACGAAGAATACATGAATAATAGAATTGAAGATTTTATAGCCGGCTCATTAATAGATGCTGAAGAATTTGCTGCTACTGAAAATTTATTGCTTGTAACAAGTATTAAAAGAATTGGTGAAGCACTAAAAAAAATTAAAGCCATTTCTGCTGCAAAAGGACTCAAAAATTCTCCTTTATCAGGTGTAATCATTACGAGCGATGGCAGACATCATAAATGGATTGATCCAGAAGAATTAAATCTTCCCTATTTAAAGACCCATAAAATTCCTGTGATAACTACTTTACTTGATACCTATGGCTCGGTGGTAAAAGTAAGTAGAATTGAGGTAAAAATTAATAACCGAACACCTTGGAAATCAAAACGTGCCATTGAGCTTATCGCAGATAATGTGGACTTTGATACCCTTTTAAAAAGTATTTAACCATTTAACATTTTTTATGATTAACGCAATTTCACCCATTGATGGCCGCTATGCTGACAAAACGAAGGAACTATCGTCCTATTTCAGTGAATATGCTTTGATAAAATACAGAATTTTTATAGAAATTCACTATTTATTAAGATTATCAAAACAGATTTCATTTTCAGGGTCTAATCTTATAGATACTCATAAAGAAGCTATCCTATCCATATTTACAAAATTTGATGTAAACGAAGCCGAAAAAATTAAAGAAATTGAAATCACAACAAATCATGATATTAAGGCAATAGAATACTATCTTAAAGAAAAATTATTATCCTTAGGTTTGGTTGAAATTACGGAATGGATTCATTTTGGGCTAACCTCTCAAGACATTAACAATACAGCTATTCCATTGTCTATTAAAGCGTATTTACAAGATATACACCTACCAGCATTAAATAAATTGTACTTAAAATTAACGGAATTGGAGGATGCCTGGTTCGATATTCCTTTATTGGCAAGAACTCACGGTCAACCTGCATCTCCTACTACCTTAGGAAAAGAAATAGGAGTATTTGCTTCCAGATTAAAAAATCAAATAGATCAATTGATAAAAATGCCATTAAACGGAAAATTTGGTGGAGCAACAGGAAATTTCAACGCCCATTATGTAGCTTTTCCGGAGGTAAACTGGCATGTTTTTGCAGATGAGTTTTTAACCTTTATTGGACTTCAAAGATCAAAACCTACTACACAAATTGAGCATTATGACAATCTTGCCGGATTATTTCATAATCTTCAACGCATAAATACTATTTTAATTGATTTTTCGAGAGATATCTGGACATATATTTCAATGGAATATTTTAAACAAAAAACATTGGCAGGTGAAATTGGATCCTCCGCAATGCCTCATAAAGTAAACCCCATTGATTTTGAAAATGCAGAAGGAAATCTTGGCATGGCGAATGCCATTTTTCAACACCTGGCAGAAAAATTACCTGTCTCAAGGTTACAGAGAGACCTGACAGATAGCACTGTTTTAAGAAACATTGGCGTTCCATTAGCACATTCCATTATTGCATTAAAATCAATCCAGAAAGGAATATCTAAATTATTGGTTCAGGAAGAAAAAATTTTAAACGATTTACAAAATAACTGGATGGTTGTTGCTGAAGCCATTCAAACAATTCTGCGAAGAGAAGGGTATCCTAAACCTTATGAAGCGCTAAAAGAATTAACCCGTGGTGTAAATCAGATAACAAAAAAAGAAATTCATCATTTTATAGAACAACTTCAAGTTGGAGAACATGTAAAATCCGAATTAAAAAATATAACTCCTTTTAATTATATTGGGAAAGCAGAAAAATCATATTAATTCTAAAAACATGAAAAAACAACTATTATTTCTTATCTTATTACCTTTAATGGCTTTTGGTCAATCAGGAAATATCACCTTAGAAAAACTCAAGGAGATTGCCATCGTTGACCATAAAATTATGATGCCGATGAGAGATGGCATCAGACTTGCTACAGATATTTACAGACCAAAAAGCCCTGGAAAATATCCTGTTATCCTCTCTAAAACTCCTTATAATTTCAATCAGTGGATTGATGGTAAGGAAATGATTCGCCAATATGAGGCAGCTTATGATGCTGTTAGTAAAGGATATGTTTATATTGTACAAAATGAAAGGGGAAGATTTTTTTCTGAAGGAGTATGGGATATATTAGGAACCCCAACCACTGATGGATATGATGCTTTCACCTGGATTTCTTCCCAAGAATGGTCTAACAAAAAAATTGGAACAATTGGTTGCTCATCTACCGCAGAATGGCAAATGGCTGTAGCATCCCTCGATCATCCTGCTCATGTTGCACTTATACCACAAGGATTTGGTGCTGGTGTAGGAAGAATTGGTAGTTTATATGAACAAGGAAACTGGTTTAGAGGAGGCGCTCAACAAATGTTATTTACATCATGGCTTTATAGTGTCCAAAATGATCGCGTAAGACCATCATTCCCTGTAGATATCACTCAAGAAGAATTAATCAGAGTTTCAAGAAATTTTGATCTGGCTCCTGAAAGTCCTAAAGTAGACTGGGGAGTTGCCCTTAAACATTTACCCGTTCAAGATATCATAAAAAACGTAAATGGTCCTATCGGAGTTTATGAAGACATGATTCGGCGGAAACCGAATGACCCTAAATGGTACCAAGGAGGGCTTTTTCACGACAATATGGCCTTTAATAAACCCTCCTACTGGTTTGTTTCATGGTATGATGTAGCTTCAACACCCAATATTGCTTTGTTTAATCTTTTAAGAGATAAATCAAAATTCCCTAAAGCTGCTGATAATCAATATCTTGTCATAGCTCCAACACTACATTGCTCATTCAAAAGAGCTACAGAAAATACGATTGTTGGAGAAAGAAATGTAGGAGATGCAAGACTTGATTATGATGCGATGACTTATGGTTGGTTTGATTACTGGTTAAAATCAGAAGAAAATGGTGTAAAAAGTAAAATGCCAAGGGTACAATATTTCACTATGGGTTCAAATAAATGGCAACAAAGTGAAACATGGCCTCCAATTGAGGCAAAACCTACCACTTATTTTCTAAGTAGTTTTGGAAAAGCAAATACCAGAAATGGTAATGGAAGTTTAACTTTAACACCTCCTAAGGAAAATCAGCCCGATGAATTTGTATATGATCCAACAAACCCTGTACCTTCTTTTGGTGGAAATGTTTGTTGCATAGGAAATGCAATACAAGGCGGAGCATTTGACCAGCAAACAATGGAATTAAGGGAAGATATTTTGGTATATTCCACACCTCCATTAACAGAAGATGTTGAAGTAAGCGGATTTATTGAATCCGTACTTTATGTCTCATCCGATGCTAAAGATACCGACTTTACCCTAAAATTAATTGATGTATATCCAGATGGAAAAGCTTATAACCTTGATGAAACGATTCAAAGAGTAAGATATAGGGAAGGTTATGACAAAGAAGTATTTATGGAAAATGATAAAGTTTATGAACTTAAACTAACAGCACTTTCAACCAGCAATTTTTTCCCTAAAGGTCATCGGATAAGAATAGAAATTTCTAGCAGTAATTTCCCGCGATTTGAAAGAAATCTAAATACTGGTGGTAATAATTTTGATGAAAGCAAAAGCATAGTTGCAAAAAATAAAGTTCATCACAGCTCAAAATATCCTTCGAGAATTATTTTACCCTTGGTTAAAAAATAAACACTAAAGAAATTCTTGTCCCGAGCTTACAAGCTCGGGATAAGTAATTCGTTGATGATAAAAAGTTTTTATATATTCTTTAAATACATCTTTACAAATTTCAAGTTCTTCAAAAGATAACCTTGATTCTTGAAATTGTCCTAATTTAAGTTTATTTTCAATTAAAGAGTCTATTAAATTAAACATATCTTTTTCCGTCGGATTTTTCAGGCTCCTACATGCAGCCTCAATGGTATCTGCCAACATAACGATTGATTGTTCTCTGGTAGATGGTTTAGGACCTGGATAAGTAAAGTCAGATTCATTTCCAAAACTATCCTCCTGTGAAGCTTTAAATTTTCTGTAAAAATATTCAACTTTCGTAGTTCCATGATGGGTTTTAATAAAATCAATAATTACCTCTGGTAAACGATGTTTTCTGCCCAATTCTATTCCATCGTTAACATGCTTTATGATGAGAGCTGCACTTCGATTTAACGAATGATTTTCATAAGGATTTACATTTTGACTATTTTCATTAAATAACCCAGGATTATTTATCTTGCCAATATCATGGTACAATCCCCCTACCCTGCATAACAAACTGTTTATCTGAATTTTTTGAGCTGCAGCCTCCGCTAAATAACTGACTTGAATAGAATGCTGATAGGTGCCAGGTGCCTTTTGCGCCAACTCCTTTAATAGAAAATTATCTAGACTTCCCAGTTCCATTAATGATAAAGTGGAAGTAAAAGAAAATATTTTTTCTAATAAAGGAATAAATAAATAGGCGAAAAGCAAAAACAAGGTCTGAATAAATAATAAGAAAATTGATTTGTAATCCATTGGGGTAAATGAATTATAGTTCATTCTTAAACTAAACAAAAGTAAAATAGAAAACAAATTTACTGCGATTAAGCTTCCTGCAATATAAACCAGCTTTTTGCTGTTAAAGGGAAGAAAAAGTATTAACAATCCCGTAAAAATTTGTAAAAACAACCACTCACCAGAAAAGTCTAATGATAGTGATACACATAGCAAAGTTGCCAGATAAATGGCTAAAGAGAGCATTTCATTATAAAAATATTTAATTACCATCAATATTATGCCTAAAGGAAGTGCATAGACTAATTCAACCTTAAATTGAATTAATACATTAGCTAAAAGGACGAATAATGGAATCCAGGCCAATAAGAAAAAAATTGCATGAGGCGTTCTTTCCTCAACACTTAAGGATCTAAAAATAATAAGTGTTAAAAGGAAAAAAATACAAACTAGAATAGAAATTAAACTTAAATGACTAAAAAAACTGCTACTATTAAATACTTCAAAGTAAAAAAATAAAGAGAATATAGTTAATCCTGTAAAGATTATGATGCTTATAAGGCTTATTACATTTGCCGAAAAAAAAGATTTAGAAGGCATATTATATTTTGCCTTGCAAATTTATGTGAAATTAAAAGAATTCAAAATTAATTTTAATTAACCTTCCACACGATTTCTTCTACTTTCAACCTTTTAGCCTGAAATCTTGCCAGAGTAAACAAATAGTCAGATAATCTATTAATAAAGGCAAGAATATGTGCATCAATTGCTTCTATTTCAGAAAGAGAAACAATATTTCTTTCTACTCTACGACAAACAACACGTGCAAGATGGCAATATGACACGATAATATTTCCTCCAGGCAAAATAAAATTAGTTAGCGGAGATAAAAATTCATCCATTTTATCAATTTCACTCTCCAGATTTTGAATTAAATCAACAGAAAGTTCTGGTGGCTTAAAGCTACTATTTAAAGGAGTTGCCAACTTTGAACCAACAACAAATAATTGATGCTGAATAAATCTCAAATAAAGAATCGAGGATTCCTCATCAATTAAATCTGCTAAAATCCCAATCCATGCATTTAACTCATCAACACCACCGTATGCTTCAATTCGTATATTATTTTTGGGTATTGATTTCCCTCCAATTAGAGAAGTGTTACCAGAATCTCCTTTTTTAGTATATATTTTCATAATAAACAAAAAATTATACTGGAATTTGTACCCTTTGAATTGATTGATTTAAAACATCACTTTCAATAAAACCATCTTTTAGTTTTACAATTCTATGAGCATGAGCAGCAATATCAGGTTCATGAGTAACTAATATAATCGTGTTTCCATTTTTATGAATTTCCTCGAATAGCTGCATAATTTCGTAAGAAGTTTTAGAATCGAGATTTCCGGTTGGTTCATCGGCAAGGATAATAGATGGATTGTTAACAAGAGCTCTTGCAACGGCTACCCTTTGCCTTTGACCCCCTGAAAGTTCATTGGGTTTATGATCCATCCTATCTTTTAAACCTACAGCTGCAAGCATTTCTGCTGCCCTTTTAAGTCGCGCAGCAGTTGAAACACCAGCATAAACGAGAGGTAAAGCCACATTTTCTAGAGCAGAAAGACGGGGTAAAAGATTAAAAGTTTGAAAAACAAATCCAATTTCTTTATTTCTTACAACGGCTAGTTCTGTGTCACCCATATTAGCCACATTACTGCCATTAAGGATATAAACACCTGAAGAAGGGGTATCCAGACATCCCAAAAGGTTCATTAATGTTGATTTCCCAGAACCAGAAGGCCCCATTAAAGCTACATATTCATTTTTGTAAATGTTTAGGCTCGCAGATTGTAAAGCTTTTACCTCCGTGTCACCCATTATATAAGTTTTACGCAGATTTTCAAAAGAAATAAGAGGCTCTTTGCTCATGTTAAACTCGTTTGTACTTATTATTTATTTAATTTAATAACCCTGGGCACACTAAAAAAGTTTTCATGTGTTTCTGGGGCATTGATCAATGCATTCTCATTTGTAATTAAATTAGCTGCTTCATCTTTTCTCCACTTATTTATTTCATGATTGATATAAATCAGAGGTTCAACCTTTTGAGTTGGCAATTCCTCCAATTTTTCAACTAAATTAAGCATGTTTGAAAGATCCAAGATCATTGCCTCTCGTTCTTCTTCAGATAAATGCAACCTACTTAAGTCTTCAAGTTTCAAAATTAAAGATTTGTCTATTTTCATAACTAGTTTAATCGAAGTTTATCGCTTTTTATTCGTCTAACGCACAAATATAGAATAAAGCAGGGAATAAAATTTTGGGAAGGTCTAAAGCTTTTTATATTTTCGTGATTTTATAAATCAGGAAATAAATACTTAAACTTTGGAAATAATCCCACAAATTAAACATGTTGCTATAGCAGGCAATATTGGTGCAGGAAAAACAACCTTATGCTCTCAATTAGCAAAACATTTTGGGTGGCAGGTTCATTTTGAAAGTACAGATGATAATCCTTATTTAGTAGATTTTTACACAGATATGAGAAGATGGTCTTTTAATCTACAGATTTATTTTCTACATACAAGATATAACCAGATAATGCAGATTTTGAACGGTAATTTAACCGTTATTCAAGATCGCACAATTTATGAAGATGCAAATATTTTTGCACCTAACCTACATGATATGGGATTAATGACTGGAAGAGACTTTAATAATTATACCTGTCTTTTCAATTCTATGACTTCTCATATACAACCACCTGATTTATTGATTTACCTAAAAGCAAGTATCCCAACTTTGGTAGACCATATACAAACAAGAGGAAGAGATTATGAGGGAAGTATTAGTATTGACTATTTAAAAAAATTAAACGAAAGATATGAAAACTGGATAAGTCAATATAAATTAGGTAAATTACTGATTATTCCTACTGATGAACTGGATTTTGTAAATAAACAGGAAGATTTAGGTGCAATTATACAATCAGTCAGAAATCAATTACACGGTTTATTCTGAAACAAAAAGGCATGAATTCCCAAAATTATAAGGAAATACTAGAATACATCTCTACTTTTGATGCAAGACTCATTGTAGTCTCAAAATACAGAAGCTTTGAAGAAATTGAAATGGTTAAAAATTGGGGACAAAAAATTTTTGCCGAAAACAGGGTTCAGGAATTAATTTCTAAAAAAGAATTACATGGTACCGATCTGTCTTGGCATATTATTGGATCTTTGCAAAAAAACAAAGTTAAATTTATCCTACCATGGATAGATTTAATTCATTCAGTAGATTCTCTGTCATTGTTAAAAGAAATAGATAAACAGGCCGTAAAAAATGGAATCATACAAGATTGTCTCCTTCAGATTAAAATTGCAGAAGAAGAGACAAAACAAGGCCTTGCCATAAACGATGTACATTTATTATTAACATCAGATGAATTTAAACAATTGAATAATATCAGGATAAACGGTATAATGGGTATGGCTACAAATACAGAGGACCATTTAAAGATTAGGTCTGAATTTAAACAGCTTAGACATTTATTTGATGAATTAAAGCGAAATTATTTTTATCAATCAAATACATTTAAAGAGATATCCGCTGGAATGTCGGATGATTATAAAATTGCCCTCGATGAAGGAAGTACCTTTATTAGGATTGGCAGTATGATTTTTAATCCTTAAATAATATCAATGTTTATTAACCTTAGAATTATTTTTTTGTTGCTATTATTACCTTTTGTATCAGGGTGTAAGCTAAATAAGGGTATTCAATATAATTTAGAAAGTATACAAAAAGAAAAACAAGATTTTCCAACCAATATTATATTACTTATTGGAGATGGAATGGGTTTATCCCAAATATCAGCAGCAATGTTTAACAATAATAATAAATTGGCATTGACAAATTTCCCAGTAATTGGATTTCATAAATCACATGCTGCCAACGAGTTAATTACAGATTCAGCAGCAGGCGGAACAGCAATTGCTTGTGGAATAAAAACAAATAATGGAAATATAGGAACTGATGAAAATGGTGTTCCTTTCTCAAGTATATTAGAGGAACTTGAATCCTTAGGACATGCTACCGGTATGATAGTAACTTCAAGCATTGTTCATGCAACCCCCGCTTCTTTTGCTGCCCATCAGGCACGCCGAGAAATGTACGAAGAAATAGCTTTAGATTATTTAGATTCGGATATAGATTTACTAATTGGTGGTGGCAGACAATATTTTAAGGAGAGAGAAATGGACCAAAGGGATTTAATAAAAGAATTTGAAAACAAAGGATACATTATCATGGATCAACTTTATAGCTCTATGAGTAAACCTAAATGGCCTTTGAATAAAAACTTAATAATTTTTACAGCCGATAAACAACCTTTAACAGCAAGTGCTGGAAGGGATTATTTATCCTACGCAGTAAAGCAAGGGATTCAATATCTGGAACAAAAGAGTGATAAGGGGTTTTTTTTGATGATTGAGGGTTCTCAAATAGATTGGATGAACCACGCAAACGATGGAAGAGGCGTCGTGATGGAAACCCTCGATTTTGATAAAGCTATATGGGAAGCGATTCAATATGCAAATAAAAAAGGAAACACTTTAGTATTGGTTACAGCTGATCATGAATCTGGCGGTTTAAGTATAGAATCTGGTTCAAAAGTAAACAAACTAAAATATGGATTTACCACAAATGGTCATACCGCTTCGATGATTCCAGTATTCGCTTTTGGACCAGGCTCGGAGCGTTTTTATGGAATCTATCAAAACACAGAAATTTATTCTAAAATGAGAAAGGCATTAAAACTAAAAGAAAAATCTAATGGTCTTTTTCCCAGTCCATCGTTCGAATAACAGCTTTTTTCCAGCCTTTATATCTTTTTTCTTTCTCTTCATTAGACATTGAGGGTTGAAACTCCTGGTCTAATTGCCATTGACTGGATATATCCGACATTTTCCAAAATCCAGTGGCTAATCCTGCCAAAAAAGCAGCTCCAAGGGCTGTAGTTTCAAAAATACGAGGTCTCTGAACTGGAACACCAAGGATATCAGACTGAAATTGCATCAATAAATTATTTGCGCATGCACCTCCATCCACTCTTAATAAGGATAAAGTTTGTCCAGCATCTTTTTCCATTGCCTCCAAAACATCACGCGTTTGAAAAGCTAGGGATTCAAGTGTAGCCCTAATTAAATGAGCCTTTGATGTCCCTCGGGTAAGTCCAAAAATTGCCCCTCTTGCATACATATCCCAATATGGGGCTCCCAGACCAACAAACGCAGGAACAACATAAACACCTTCTGAATCGATAATTTTTGAAGAGAAGAATTCCGAATCAGCAGATTCATCTATTAACTTTAGACTATCCCTAAGCCACTGTATGGCAGCACCTGCAATAAAAACACTACCTTCTAAAGCATAAAAAACCTTATCATTAAGTCCCCAGGCAATGGTAGTTAATAAACCTGATGTAGAAACCATTGGTTTTTCACCAGTATTCATCAACATAAAACAACCTGTGCCATAGGTATTTTTAGCCTGACCAGGATTAAAGCAAGCCTGCCCAAATAAAGCAGCCTGTTGATCACCAGCCACACCGCTAACTGGAATTTCCTTTCCAAATAGAAATTTATCAGTATAACAAAAAATACCACTACTCGGAAAAACAGCAGGCAAAATAGCTGAAGGAATATTCATTTGTTCTAACAAAAAGGCATCCCATTTTAAAGTTAGAATATTAAACAACAGGGTTCTGGAAGCGTTTGTGTAATCAGTTGCATGTACTTTTCCTCCACTTAAATTCCAGATAAGCCAACTGTCAATAGTTCCAAATAAAATATCCCCATTTATAGCTTTTTCTTTTAAATTGGGTATATTTTCTAAAAGCCAGTGAATTTTAGTGCCACTAAAATAAGCATCTATAACTAAACCCGTTTGTTCTCTGACATATGAAAGAAGTTTATCACTTTGCTTTAATTCATCACAGTAGGCGGCAGTTCTTCTATCTTGCCAAACAATAGCATTGGCAACAGGTTTACCAGTATTTTTATCCCAAAGTACTGTTGTTTCTCTTTGATTTGTAATACCAATTGCTTCAATTTGTTCAGGCAAAATATTAGCCTTTTTGATTACATTCTGTGTAACTTCTAACTGAGTAGCCCAAATTTCTTCCGCATCATGTTCAACCCAGCCAGGTTGTGGATAAAATTGAGTAAATTCTTTTTGTGATACCTGTTGTATATCTCCATTTTTATTAAAAAGTATGGCTCTTGAACTGGTAGTTCCTTGATCTAAAGATAAAATAAACTTCTCCATAAATATCATTATACACCCAATATAAGGAAATGGATTGGTTTAGAAAAGAGAACTGATTTAAATTAGTTACTTTTGTAAAATTTTCTAACGAAAAAACCAAAAACGAAAAGCAAAATGATGAAAAAACTGGTTATTCCCTTTAATGATATTCCTCAACTATCATTTAAAGATAAAGCTTATGCTTCTGGAAATCCTAAACTAAAACCTTTTTTTAACCATTCTGTTAGTCTGGAAAATTTCCAGAATGTCATTGAAGTAAAGTCTAAACAGGTATATCCTCGAGAATTAATTGTTAAGGTTCTTAACGAACAATATTCCGATTTACCAAAATCAAAATTGACCCAAACCAATATTAATTCCTTAATACATTCAAATACCTACACTATAATTACTGCACATCAACCAGTTTTATTTACGGGACCATTATACTATATTTTCAAAATTTGTTCTACACTGAATTTATGTAATCAATTAAAAAATAAATACCCATTAAACAATTTTGTTCCTCTTTTTATAAACGGCTCAGAAGATCATGATTTTCAAGAAATAAATCATACCTATTTATATAATAAAAAAATAACCTGGGAACAACCTAATGGCGGTTCTGTGGGTAAATTAAGCACAGAATCAATTAAATCTGTATTGGAGGAATTAAAACAGCTATTAGGAGACACAAAAGAAGCAGCAGAAGTTTTCCAACTCATTTACGATTCTTACACACATAATAATTTATATGAACAAGCTTCATCTGCACTATTGAATGCTTTATTTGGAAAATACGGATTGGTGATATTAAATATGAGTCATCCAGCATTAAAAGGCTATTTCAAACATATATTGGAAAAAGAATTATTTGAACAACCCTCCCAATCCATTATCGAAAAAACCCAACAGGAACTTGTATCATTAGGCTTTAGTATTCAAGCCCATGTACGTGAAATTAATTTATTCTATCTTAGAAATAATGAAAGGAATAGAATTGAAAAATCAGGTGATAAATTCCATATAGTAGATACTGAAATTAATTTTACAGCGGCTGAAATTCGCAGAGAATTAGAAATTCATCCTGAAAGGTTTAGTCCTAATGTGGTATTGCGACCTTTATTTCAAGAGTTTGTTTTACCAAATCTCGCTTATGTTGGTGGAGGGGGAGAAATAGCTTATTGGTTAGAGAGAAAATCACAATTTGAATTTTATGGAGTCCCTTTTCCTATGTTAATTCGGAGGAATTCAGCTTTAATTTTGGAAGAAGTCTGGGATAAAAAATGGAAAAAACTTGATTTCACCATACAAGATTTATTTTTGGATACAGACAATTTGATTCGTTCCTTTATTCAACGCCATTCTGGAAAGGAATTATCATTTGATTATGAAATAGAACAATTTTCTAAAATAATAGATCAAATAAAGATGAAAGCAATAGTTGTTGACCCAACCTTGGAAAAAACAATCCTTGCAGAAGGATTAAAACAAATAAAGTCATGGGAACAAATTGCCACAAGACTGACTCGTGCTGAAAAATCAAGATATGACATACAAATACAGCAAATAAGGAATATTAAGGAAAAATTATTCCCTGGCAATGGTTTACAAGAAAGACATGATAATATTATTCCAATTTTTGTACGTTATGGTTTAGGCATCTTAGATTTTATGATCAATGAGTTGAACCCAATGGAAGAAGGATTCTGCATTTTATGTCTTGGTGAAGAAAAATAAGAAAGAAGGGTAAATAATAGGTATGAAATCCTGATATTTACCCTCAATCTATATATATTAAAATTGCTTTAGCAGCATAACTGCATTTTGAATCATTCTTGATGGACCTCTCCAAAACATTCTAAACTGAGTATTATCTAATAAAAACACTACTTTTCCCGAACCCATTGGCATAATTCCTGCAAATGATTTACCTGAAAGATGTTTTAAAGCTTCTTTGGGTGCATATCCCCCTGTTAATAATTTTGATACATCTGTGTGGTAAGTTCCAACCGTTTGTAATCCATTTGCGGGTAAAAAAGATGATAAATCTTGTTTTAAAGTATGTAAAGTTGGTTCCATTCCGAATGCCAATGGATTAGAAATATCTATTTGACTCATCAGAGCTGAACCAGGAATTCTTTTTTTACCAAAATAATCTTCTCTTTTATCAAAAGAAACAGTTTTTGCCATTAAAGAGGTATCATTTGGTATTTCTGACCATTTAACCTGGGTAAACTTACTTCTATCCTGAGTAAAAAATTCTACTGCATTTTCCAATGCAATTAAAATACCCCCTCTGTTTACCCAGTCCTGAAGTTGTGAAAAAGCATCTTTTTCAAATATATACTTCAGATTATTACCACCCCCAGGGAGTATTAAGACATCGTAATCATTTAAGTCTGCATATCCATATCGTTCACCAAATTTTGGCATTGCAGATTGTAAAAGTACAGAAGTTCTGATTCTATCCACTGGTAAACCTACTTCCTCATCAAAAAGAAACCAGATTTGTCCGGCAGTCTGCATATTAAAAGGTGCATCAACCATAAGGGCTACTTTAGGCTGCTGAACCGGCCTGTTTTTGGATGAACCTAAATCTAGACCCTCCGTTGAACGTCCAGTAAGAACTGAATAAATAGATACATTATGTTCTTTACTAATCTTTTGAAGATCAGATTCTAGATTAACTTTATTATCTATATTAGCCCCAGCGAGAATAATTAAGGAACCTGGAGAAAAAGAATTATTTTCAATTTGAAATGGTTTCGAGGCGGATCTTACTCGATAGCCAAGTTTCCAAAGATGTGCCAAAGCTGCAGGTGCATTTCTTTGCTTCCAATCCATTATGTATGCATAAGCATTTGAAGCTATTTTATGTACCGTTGAAGTTACAGAAATAGGTTCTGTTGGAATTGACAAAATTTCTTTAGTGTAATAAGCATTCAAATTGTAAGCTAATGGTAAAGCCCAGATAGCCATATCATACATCACTGAATCTTCAATTTCGAGAGATTTATCCATGACACTATTGATCAATAAATGTTGTGCCTGGTTACATGATAAAATGATAGTACCTTTAGGGAAAATCTTTTTTTGAGGAGCGTTTGATATATAATCAAAAGCTGTATTTACAGTAAATGCCTCTTTAGACTGTTCGAATTTCACACCATGGTGTTGCAAAATTTTCATTACATCAGGTGTGTACATGTCCGTTGGGGACAAAAAATAAGTTTTAATGGCAGATAATGATTTAGATGGCTGCCAGGAATCATAACTATATTTTAATAATTCTTTTTTATGTTTAACTCCAGTAAACAAAGCTTGAACGGATGTGGTATAATGGTCCCAGATTCTCTGTCTAAGGGTTAAAATGGTTCCATCTTCGGTTTCAATAGCACGTCCACCGGCTATTCCTCCTTGTTCTGTTAACATGGCAATCGCACCCATTATACTTGGATAACTGGAACCATATCCAGGATAAAAAAAGTCAAAAGCTTCCCTGGTAAAATAACTTATATCATTTTTATTAAATGCATCAATATTTGCTCTTCCAAAGGTATCAGACCAGGCTTCATAGGAAGGAGGAAGAATTTTATTTCTTGGTGTTGTACCAGGCATAGTAAAATAATTACTATTGTATCCTTGCTCATGATGGTCTACATGAATTTGAGGCATCCATTTCTGATATTCTTTAGTTAATTCTCTTGTTTCGGGATGAATTCCCCAGGACCAATCTCTGTTTACATCAAACCAATAATGGTTTGATCGACCATTTGGTGCAGGCTCATAATGTTCTAAATCATTTTTTGATGTGGCCAGTTGTTTTCTTTTTACAGAATTATACCATTGAATATACCTTTCACGACCATCAGGATTTATACAAACATAAAGTTGAATAACTGAATTCTGAAGTAATTTGTTGGTTGCTTCATCCGTAGCAGCAGCCAAACGGTAAGCAACTTGTAATGCTGCTTCACTTGTTGACGTTTCATTACCATGAATATTGTAGCTGAGAGAAAGAAAAATTGGATCTCTTTCTATAATTTCCTTAGCCTGTGAATCATTTGAATTCATTAGCTTCAAATGATTAATTCGTATACTTTCCAGATTAGAAAGATTTTCAGGTGAGGAAAAAACCAATAAGTATAGAGACCTGTTTTCATAGGTTTTGCCATAGGTAACCAACTTTACTCTATCGGAAGTAATGGAAAGTTCCTTAATATAATTTTCAATACTTGAATAATAAGTGGATTGTTCACCCAACTCATAACCCAGGAAAGAAGCAGGAGTTGGAATTGTTTTATTTACTGATAAACCAGGTTCAAATGCAAAACGGTCAAGGTTTAACCATTCTTTCTGGGCAAACAATACTGATGAAATGAACATCAGAAGAAATAAAGATTTAAGATTTTTCATTGAAAAGAATTTAAAGTTATCGACGTGTAGAAATCAAAGTAGTAGGATAAACAACAATACTTTCGTTGCCATCTATGCCAACAGCTGCGACACCGAAAAGAAAATTATCTATAATGATTTTTTCTAAAGTAAAATCATTTACCTCTTTTGGAATAAATCTTGAATATTGCCATTGTGCCGAAGTAGTTTCCCGCCAATATATTTTGTGTCCTGAAAGATTTTTAAAATCCGTAGGTTTCCATTTTAATCGGGTATATGATTGAACAATTCCACCAATTTGGACTTCTGTCGGTGGTGGTGGCGCCCAAGCTAATGCAGCGAGGGTAATAGCATTTACCCCAGTTAATTTTGCCGCATAATCAAAATTAACACCTTCAATTACATCACCATATTTAATTCCATTTTCAATCCTGATGTCTTCATGCTGACGGTAATAATTTTCATGCGTTTCCATGATTCTCACTCCTGGAAATCCTTCATCATTAAATGGTTTATGATGCCCTCCTCTACCAAATCTATCTAAACGATAGATCATTTTTGCATCAAGATTAGTACAATATTGATCCGTTAATTTATCAATATATCTGGCTATTTGTCTGGACGGTCCGTCCACCTCACCACCATATACACGATGCCATGCCCTTTCTCTTTCTGTTTCCAAATTGGAGACTGGTTCTGAAAATATTCTGAAAGTACTGTTATCAATTATTCCATCAACACCCTCTATATTGCCAATCATATCATTATTTAGCACTGCCAGTATATCCCAATGATTATTTTTTGAAAACTTCGCTACTGTGGTTCCGCCTAATAAACCTTGTTCTTCTCCAGATAAACCGATGTAAACAATACTTGTCGGAAAAGAATATTTGGACAAAATATTGGCCGCTTCTAAAACTCCTGCCATGCCGCTGGCATTATCATTCGCTCCTGGATTATCTTTTTGTGCATCCAAAACATCAGTAACCCTGGAATCTATATCGGCTGTCATTATGACATATCTATCTGGATAAACTGAACCTCGCTGGATTGCCATAACATTCGTAATTTGTATATCATCCTTTATTCTAGGATTATATCCAGCTTTAAATATCTCACTCAGATAAGATACTTCCAGACAATTATTACAAGCTGCACTAATCTTGTTAAATTCCTTATGAATCCAACGACGAGCTGCACCAATACCTCTTGAATCTGAAATAGTATCAGATAAGGTACTTCGAGTACCAAAATTAGTCAGGGTTTTAATATAACTTTCAATCGTTTTTGGGTTAGGTGCCTTTGCTATTTCAAAAAGCCGATTATCAATTTGCGCATTTAAGGGATTATAAAAGATATATATAATTGAAAAAATAAAAAATTTGGTAAAAGCGTGCATAGTTTAAGAAATTAGGTGAATTTAATTAGGATAAAAAATTATGTAGGATAAACCCACAGACTCAATTTTTTCTCTTGTAAAATAAAGTGGAAAATATTGGTTATTTATCCAAAGAGGGAATAAATTTTTATAAAAATGGCTATCAGGATTACCAGATTGCCCAGGAGTATTGGATGCTAAACAATGATCCCAGTCAAAAACATCCGAAATTAATCGAAAACTGGCTCCATGCGTTTGATTATCACTTCTACCAGACACATTTGTTGTGAATCCATTTCCACCACGTGGAGCAGGTCCAACTTCCAGTTTTAAACGTATTTTGTCTGTCACGACGGCACTTAAAGGATGTCTAATTAGGATATGCTTATTGTTCAACTGACCATATTGCCAAAAATTTGAGTCTTTGCCCAATTTTTGGATTACATTTTGAACTGCCTTTTCAAATGTTTTTAATAAAAATTCATTTCTTCCTTGAATGGGGTCAGTTCCAAAATTTCTGTCAGGAAAAGTTAAGTTATCAATTATAATTTTTAATGATGGATTTACCAATGATTTTACTTTATCTGGTATAAACAATACTTTATATTCTGAAAAAATGACTCTTTCCCAGGCATCATAAATAGTAGCAGCTATGGAGTTGGGATTCAGTTTATAATCCCAGTTATCGAAAAAAGAAGTAAACTTTTTAAACTTTTCAAATTCAGGAATGACAGGTATAAAACTTAATATTTTTCTTGCGGGTATTGATAAATAATCTGATTGTAGATAAACAAAATCCTGAACAGAAAATTTTTTACCACTTCCTAAATATTCTTTTATTCTTAAACCTCTGTAAGGATCTGACCAAGAAAAACCAACAGTTTGTGGATAATTATAGCCAATAGGTACAACATTTTCATTTGCTGTAACAACATAGTTATTGGAAGGATTAAGGCTTGAGGGTCTTTCAGAAATTGGAATAAACCCCTCCCAGTCTTTACTACCATCACCGAGGACAGGAACCATTCCACTACTTTTTCTTCTAATAGGGGCAATTCCAACAGTTTGCCAGCCAATATTTCCTAATCGATCAGCCCAGATCATATTTTCACCAGGAATATTTGAAAAAGAACAGGCCAATTTAAATTCAGTCCATGATTTTGCCTGATTCATCCTTAAACTAGCCAAATAAGGAGCTCCGCCTTTTTCAAGCCAGGCACACCTGACCGCAACAGCTATATTTTTATCTTTAATTACTTTCAAAACTGGACCATGAATGGTATAAAACAAGGAAAAATAATGATAACCAATTCCTTTCACGGGAATAGAATCCTTAATTTCAATCATATCTATCCATTTACCATGATATTTATATTGATTTAAATTATTTGGATTCAACTGATAAACATACATATCTTCAGCATCTGTGGCGTGTATAGTAAGTCCCCATGCTCCATATTCGTTATGACCAATGGAAATACCAGGAATAGTAGGTTCACCTCCTCCTATTACGTTCCATCCTGGTGATACAAGATGAGATATGTACCTCAAAGAAGGGGCTGTAATAGCTCTATGAGGGTCATTAGCCAAAATCGGATATCCGCTTTCTGATAAAGAACCAGAAATCACCCAGTTATTACTGCCTATTGCATATTTTTCCTCATTTAACAAATTAATATCTTTAATTAAATTTTCTTGCTGTGCTAAATATGTTTCTTTAGAACTTCTATTTTGAACAGAAATAATATTATCAGTTGAAAAATTAATGGGACGTTTAAAGGCTTTATATAAATCCATTACATCAGGTACAGAAAAAATTTCTTTTACCAAGGAATCCAAATACAAATCAGGATTATTAGGATGAAACCAGTTGATTTCTTTTGTTTTCGTTTCTCCAATAAGGTTTACAACAAATCCTGTTTCCCATTCATCGACTAAATTTCCCAATAAACCCTGATGTCTCGAAATAATATCTTCAGCATTCAAATGTTCTGGTTTTATACCCAAAAGATTAAATTCAAGAGGTAATGAATCAGGTTTTGAAAGAGCCACATCAATAGCTGCATTTACACCTGCTACAAAAGACTGAATAATTTGAAAACCATTGCTATGATAATGATTCAATTCAGAAATCAGATCTCCCCTATATTTAAAAAGCCTGGCAGCTATATCTTTATTAATTTCTTTGTCACCAAGCACTTCTGAAACAAGACCTCTTGCTTGCCTTCTCCACAATTCAAATTGAAATAATCGATCTGAGGCAGCTTGAAATCCTTGAGCAAAAAACATATCATTTTCATTTTTTGCATAAATATGGGATACGCCGTATGGGTCCGTGATAATTTCAACATTATCTATTAATCCTGGCAATATTTTTTTGTCTTGTGAAAATGCGTTTAAAAATAAAAAAATGAGATTTACTAAAAATAAATATTTCATAACAACCAAATTTTGAATTTTAAAAGTACGATATTCCCTTATTTATTTTATTTTTAGGAGTGATTTTACAAAACAATAAATTTTAAATATTCCATTACATGTCCATATCTAGGAAAACATTTGTGAAAAGTATTGCAGCGGCTACTCTTTTATTACCTGTTGGTATTAAAGCTGTATTGGGTAAAGGAAACAAAATTACAAATAAAGACTCCGGATATTCCAGTAAAACATATACTTGGAAAATGGTTACCACATGGCCACCAAATTTTCCTATTTTAGATGAAGGATGTAAGTTGTTTGCACAGTTGGTTGAACAAATGTCAGGTGGAAGGATGAAGATCAGGGTATTTGGCGGAGGAGAACTTGTACCAGCTTTAGAAATTTTTGATGCTGTAAGAAATGGTTCTGCTGAAATTGGCCATGGATCAGCCTATTATTGGGCTGGAAAATCTCCCGCTGCTTCATTTTTTGCAACAGTTCCATTTGGTATGAATGCACAACAGGTTTCCTCCTGGATAAATGCTGGGGATGGTTTAACTCTTTGGCAAGAGTTATATGAAAATTATGGATTGGTTCCCCTACCAGCAGGAAATACAGGAGTACAAATGGGAGGTTGGTTTAATAAAGAAATAAATACTATCTCCGATTTACAAGGTTTAAAAATGAGAATACCCGGCTTAGGTGGTGCGGTATTAGCAAAAGCTGGTGGATCACCTGTTTTATTAGCAGGAGGAGAACTCTATACAGGATTGGAAAGAGGTATTATTGACGCAACTGAATGGCTTTCTCCTTTTCATGACAGCTTAATGGGATTTGATGAAATTGCAAAATATTATTATACACCAGGATGGCATGAACCAGGCACAAACCTGGAAATTATTCTAAATAAAGAAAAATATGAGGAACTTCCTGATGATTTACAAGCGATTATAAAAGCTGCATCTTCTTACTGTGGTACCTGGTTACATGGTCAAATGGAAGCAAAGAATGCGATTGCTTATGAAGAACTTATGAAAAAAGGAGTGGAAATAAGAAATTTTCCTCCTGAAGTTATCTCAGAATTAAGAAAGTTAACAAAGGAAGTTATTAAAGAATTAGCAGATAAAGACCCATTTACCAAAAAGGTATATGAATCCTACCTTTCTTTTCAATTAAAAGCAAATAAATATTCCCAAATATCCGAAAGGGCGTTTTATGATAATCTACAGGATAAATTATTATAAATAGAAACAAAATTAAGGTTTAACCAGAAGGTCAGGAAAAAACATGTAAATTCCTAATACAATCAATTGTATCGTAATAAATGGAATAATTCCCCTGTAGATATGACCAGTAGTTACTGATTCAGGAGCTACCCCTTTTAGATAAAAAAGGGAAAAACCGAATGGAGGTGTTAAAAATGATGTTTGTAAATTTAACCCCAAAAGTACACCTATCCATAAAAGATCCATCCCAAGTTTATGAAAAACGGGAGCAACAACAGGAACAATGATAAAAATGATTTCAATAAAATCTATGAAAAATCCTGCAATGAAGACAATAAGCATAACAAGCAATAAAAAAGCCAATGCTGAAATATTAGCATTTTGAATTAGACTAACCAAAAACACGTCACCCCCCAATTCTCTAAAAACAAAGGAAAAAGTAGTTGCTCCTAATAAGATTAAAAAAATCATCGAAGTGAGATGGGTCGTCTCCATACAAACACTTTTAATAATTTTTAAACTTAATTTTTTCTCAAAAAATGTTAAAATTGTAGCACCCATAGCACCAACTGCCGCAGCTTCAGTAGG
>Ga0214921_10002961_pt1 | contig 26811 bp, 25 predicted proteins | sample LL1505_MetaG_FD_177992 | JGI IMG/M metagenome (GOLD analysis project Ga0214921, IMG submission 177992) | Freshwater microbial communities from Lake Lanier, Atlanta, Georgia, United States - LL-1505 | ecosystem: Environmental > Aquatic > Freshwater > Lake | place: USA: Georgia | collected... | reverse complement strand
TTCATCATCTAGACCATCTCGTGCTGACGACCGAACATGAAGAGGCTTGCATCCAGTTTTATACCAAGGTTTTGGGGATGCAACTCGAATCGTTTGTTGGTGGCGACCCACCTGTCGAGCGCCGGGCATTTCGCTTTGGTCATCAGAAAATTAATCTGCATCTTAAAGGCCGCGAGTTCGAGCCGAAAGCGTTACACCCGACCCCCGGCGCGCTGGATCTGTGTTTTATCGCAGACGCGTCGATCGAGGAGGTGCAGGTAAGGCTTCAGGAATTCAACGTACCCATCATCGAGGGACCCGTGCAGCGGACGGGCGCCACTGGAAAGATTCGGTCCATCTATGTGCGTGATCCGGATCAAAATCTGATCGAAATTTCACAATATTTATAAACTGGAGGGGAACAAATGATCGCTCGATTGCTTAATCAGTTCTGTAAAGCCGCGGTGGTGACGTGTGCTTTAGCCTTGGCACCATCGATTCAAGCCCAGACGCAAACCTTTCCCAGCCGACCCATTGTGATGGTTGTGCCCTTTGCTGCCGGGGGCCCAACCGATGTGGTCGCCCGGATGCTCGCGGTACCGATGGCCAAGAGCCTGGGCCAAACCGTGGTCGTCGAGAATACCGTTGGCGCCGGGGGGACGATCGCATCGCAGCGTGTCGTCAAGGCACCGCCGGACGGTCATATGGTTTTTTTGCATCACATGGGGATGTCGACCGCGCCAGCGCTTTATCGAAAGCTCGGGTTTGACCCGCTGAAGGATTTCGAATTCATTGGCCAGGTGGTTGATGTGCCGATGACGATGCTCGCTCGCAAAGACTTTCCCGCCAATAATCTGAACGAACTCATTGCTTACCTTCGTGTTAACAAAGAGAAGGTCACGCTTGCGAATGCGGGTTTAGGTGCGGTGTCCCACCTGTGCGGCATGCTTTTTATGAGCACAATTGGCGTCGATTTGACGACGGTGCCCTACAAAGGGACTGCGCCAGCAATGACGGATCTGCTCGGCGGTCAGGTCGATCTGTTGTGCGATCAGACAACCCAAACCGTGCCGCTGATTCGCGATGGCCGGGTCAAGGTCTACGGCGTCACGACGCTCAAGCGTTTGGCTTCGTTGCCCAATATTCCGACGCTTGATGAACAGGGCATGAAGGGTTTCGAGGTCAAGGTTTGGCATGGGCTTTACGCGCCGCGCGGTACGCCACGCGAGGTGACTGACAAGATCAATCTGGCCCTGCGTGACGCACTGGCTGACCCCGGTATCCGCCAACGGATGGCAGAACTGAGTTCAGATATTCCGCCCGCTGACAAGATCACGCCTCAGGGTCTCAAGTCGCATCTCGAAGCCGAGATCGCGAAGTGGGGTCCAGTGATTCAAAAGGCCGGCATTTATGCCGACTGAAGGATCGCTTGGCGACCTCGGCGCCTTTTCGACGCTCAAGGTCGAGAGCGTTGGGGATTCGGTCGCACTGGTGACCCTCAATCGGCCAGAGGTGGCCAATGCATTCAATACGCAGATGGGCCAGGAGCTGCTTGATTTCTGGACCCATCTGACTGAGGCGGATCACGGGGTCCGCTGCGTCGTTCTCACGGGTGCGGGTGACCAGGTGTTTTGTGCCGGGGCCGACCTTAAAGAACGCAACGGGATGAGCGTGCATCAGTGGCAGCGCCAGCACGAGCTTTTCGAGCGGATGGCCTGCGCACTGACTGAATTACCCGTCCCTGTGATTGCTGCGGTGAATGGTCATGCCTACGCGGGTGGATTCGAGACCGCCATGTCGTGTGACTTCATGTTCGCGTCCCGTCTGGCTCGTTTTGCATTGACGGAGGTGACGCTTGGAATCATGCCGGGGATCGGTGGTACTCAGAATCTACCGCGGGCGATCGGCGACCGGCGAGCGCGCGAAATTTTGCTCACCGGCTCGCCGATCAGCGCTGAGAAGGCGTTTGCCTGGGGGCTGGTCAATGAAATCTGTGAGCCCGGTGAGGTCGTTCAACATGCCATTGCCGTCGCTCGACGGATCGCCGGCAATGCGCCGCTTTCCGTGCGTCAGATCAAAAAATCAGTTCGTTATGGTCGCGAGATGGACTTGCGGACGGCGTTCCGGTTTGAGGTGGAAGCCTATAACCACCTGATTCATACCGAAGATCGCATCGAAGGTATTCTGGCCTTCAATGAACGACGCAAGCCGGTGTTCAAGGGCCGCTGAGGATTCCCTTGCGGAGCCATTGAATGTCCAACAACCTGATGTCGCACAACCTGATGTCGCACAACCCGATGTCGCACAACCTGATGTCATACAGCCTGATTGACCCTGAGGTCGCTGAAGCGCTGGCCGCGCTCGAATTACGCCTGGGCGATTTGTCCGATGCAACCCTGTCGGCCGTCCGGGAGCGAATGCGTTCGGTCCCGGTCCCGAGGCTGTCTGACGCGGTCGAGCGCATCGACTATTCAGTGCCCGAAAGACCGCCTGTCAGCGTGCGAGTTCACCGACCAAAGCGAGCAAAGGGTCAACTGCCTTGCATCTACTGGATGCATGGTGGTGGTTTAGTGCTCGGGCGCAATGTGGGTGACGATCCGCGCTTCGATCGTTGGTGCTCCGAGATGGACTGCGTCGGGGTTTCGGTCGAATACGGATTGGCGCCCGAGAGCAAATACCCGGGGCCTCTTGAGGATTGTTATGCGGGCCTGAGGTGGGTTCATGAACACGCTGATCAACTCGGAATTGATTCTCAACGGATCGGCATTGGCGGCGCCAGCGCGGGTGCGGGGTTGGCGGCAGGGCTCGCCCTCCTGGCCAGGGACCGGGCCGAACTGGCAGTGGCGTTTCAGGTCCTGATTTACCCGATGATCGATGATCGTCAAACAACCGTTTCCAGTCATTGGGATGATCCCGTCTGGCCTCCGAACGCCAACCGATATGGCTGGGCCAGCTATCTCGGCGATCTCACCGGCGACCAGGTGCCAGCCTACGCGGCTCCTGCCCGAGCAAAGAATCTTCAGGGGCTGCCGCCGACATACCTTTCGGTTGGCGCATTGGATGGTTTCTCAGACGAGGATATCGAATACGGAAACCGACTGCGTCATGCGGGTGTGTCGGTTCAGTTGCATGTGTATGCGGGCGGGCCACATGGTTTTGACACCTTGGCGCCTGCAACTGCGCTCGCCCAGCGTGCGAACCGGGATGTTGTTGAATGGTTGAGGTTGCAGTTTGCACAATGCGGGTAGCACCGCAACATGAGGCCTCAGGAAAACCCGGATTTTCGCGAAACCCCTTAATTTCGAGGCGGAAATGGGGTGCAATGTCGCCAGAAATCTGAATCCCACAGGAGACCACTCGATGACCCAGGAAAATTCAACTCTGAATCCCACTCGCCGTGCATTGGTTCAGGGCGCAGGTGCTGCAAGCCTTGCGACTTTGGGTGCACCAATGATTTCGCTGGCGCAGAACAAACCGATTCGGATCGGGATGCCGACGATTCTCTCGGGCCGCGTCGCAATGCTCGGGAATGCCTCGGTCAACGCAGCGACGATGGAGGTTGAGAAGTTCAACGCCGCGGGCGGATTGGGCGGTCGCAAGATTGAACTGGTGGTTCGTGACTCGAAGGGCCAGCCGCAGGAAGCGGCGAGAGTGGCGCGCGAGTTGGTGACCTCCGAAGGCTGTGAAATGCTGTTCGATGGTGAGGCCTCCTCGGGTGGCTTTGCAGTGCACGAGGTTGCCCGTGACCTGAAGGTTCTGGTTATTCATACGTGTTCAGAGACCTCCTCGCTGACCGCAGATCCAAAACTGCGTGAACCGACCGCGTTCCGCTGCGCCCGCCAGGGGATTCATGACGCAGTGGTCGGAGGTGCCTATGCGGCTCAGGTGGCTAAAGAAAAGGGCCTCAAGCGCTGGATGACCGTATCGCCGGATTACGCCTACGGTCGTGACACCACAGCTGAATTTATTGAATATTTGAAGTATTTCAACAAAGACGTTGAAGTGACTGGCGAGGTCTGGCCGAAACTTTTTCAGCCTGATTACAGTGAGTCGATTACCCGCTTGCTGCAGGGCCGCCCGCAGGCAATCTATTCCTGCATCTGGGGCGGAGATCTGACCTCATTTATCGATCAGTCCAGCATTTACGCACTGTTCAAGGATCGACAATTTTTCGCGGTGAATATGGCGGATTACGCGGTCTTGACCGCGGTGAAGAGCGTACCGGGCAACCTCCATTCGGGTAATCGTTACATCAAAAACGTTCCGGCAACGGCCGCCAACACGAGCTGGTGTAACGCGTATCAGGCCCGCTTCAAAGAACTCCCGCTCAATTGGTCCTGGCAGAATGCCGCCGGGATGCAGTTCCTGACGACAGCGATCAAGAAGGCCAACAGTACCGACTCCAAGAAGGTGGCCGAGGCCCTGCGCGGTTTGACGATCGATTCGCCGTTTGGTGCCAATGGCAAGCTCACCATGCGCGCCGAAGACAACACGGTGGTGGACTACGCCGTCAGTTGGGGCGCACTCGATACGGTCGAACCCTTCATGGACAACCCCGTGAGCGGCAGTTGGAAGCTCATCGCCGAACTCGAGTTGGAGTGGAAGAAACGTAAAGGCTTTGCCTGATCGTTTGATCGTTTAATCGGCTGCCCGCCGCTGAACGCAAGCCAACGTGGATCTTGCTGCGCTGATTGATTGCCTGAGTTCGGCCTCTTGTGTCGTGACTCAGGCAAGCACCGGACTGATTGTCGGTGCATTGCTTTTTTTGGTCGCTGCGGGCCTGACCCTGATTTTCGGCGTACTCGGGGTCATTAATTTTGCCCACGGTTCGTTCTATATGCTGGGTGCGTACTTCGCACTTTCAGCCTACCGGCTCAGTGGGAGTTTTGCACTCTCCGTGGTAGTCGCGGGCCTTGGCGTTGGGCTGTTTGGACTTCTGCTGGAACGTTTGTTCATGCGGCGCGTCTACAACGCCGACGTCCTGATGCAGTTGCTCGTCTGCTATGCCTTCATTCTGATTCTTGACGATGTCGTCAAGATTGTCTGGGGGCCCAATTTTCAGTCGATGGGGATGCCAGAGGCCTTTCAGGCGCCACCCCTCTTAATTGGCGGTGGGGTCGTGCCAATTTTTTACATCTATCTGATGGCGGCGGCTGGGGTGATTGCGCTGGTGTTGTGGGCCATTTTGAGCAAGACCCGGATCGGCAAGATTGTGCGGGCGGCGGCCCACAATCCGTCGATGACCTCTGCGTTGGGTTTGAATACCAGCCTGATTTATGCAGGCGTGTTTGCCTTCGGTGGCATGTTGGCAGGTCTAGCGGGTGGATTGGCTGCGCCCGTACGATCAATGTCGCCCGGCATGGGCTTTTCGATCCTGATTGAATCGTTCATCGTGACCGTGATTGGTGGCATGGGATCGGTGAGTGGGGCGCTGGTTGGCGCTCTCATGATTGGCCTGATTCGCTCATTCGGTTCGATCGGATTCCCGCTCTTCGTGGAGGGGACGATGTTCTTCGCGATGGCCGTGATTCTGATCGTCAAGCCCAGCGGATTGCTGGGTAAGGCCGCGCGATGAGTGCGCTCAACTCCCGCTCCAGTCTGGGGCGGGACACCTTATGGGCGCTGATTGCCCTGATCCTTCTGCTGGCGATTCCCTTTGTAACGTCATCACGGATCGCGCTTGATTTCGGGATTCGGTTGGCGGCCTACGGCCTCCTAGCGACCTCGCTTAACATCCTCGTCGGATACGGCGGGATGGTCTCATTTGGCCACGCAATGTTCTTTGGCGGCGGTGCATATGCGTTTGCGCTCAGCTTGCAAAAGACTGGCGCCAGCATCCCGCAAGCGCTCCTAGTTGCCCTTTGTTTTAGCGCTGTTATTGGGTTGTTGGTGGGCGCTGTTTGTGTGCGTCTCAAGGAGATCTACTTCTCGTTTTTGACGCTGGCGTTCCAGATGTTTTTGCACAGCATTATTTTGACTTGGACCACGTTAACGGGTGGCGACCAGGGGCTCACCGGCGGAATTCCGCGCCCACCGTTCCTCGGCCTCAACCTCGCGGAGCCAGCGCATCTGTATGGGTTTGCCTGCGTGATGGCAGTGACCGGGCTTTGGTTGATGCGAGCGATTCTGCAGTCGCCCTTTGGATATACCTTGCGCATGGTGCGAGATAACGCGGATCGGGCCCGTTTCCTGGGGATCGCCGTATGGCGAGTCAAGCTCTCAGCGTTTGTACTTGCAGCCTGCTTTGCCGGAATGGGCGGGGTCATCATGGCCTTGTTTGTGTCGGGAGCCTTCCCCGATTTCAGTTACTGGACCATGTCGGGCGAGGCGATTTTCATGATCATGATGGGGGGCATTCAGGTCTTCATTGGGCCGATCGTTGGCGCCGCCGTGTTATTGCTTCTGAATGATGCGATCAGTCGTACAACCGAATATCACGGGTTGGTGCTCGGACTGGTGGTTCTGCTGTTTGCTCTGGGATTCAAGCGCGGCTTGATGGATTTTCTTGGGCAACTCTGGGCGAGACAACAGCGATGAAGCATGCCGAATTATGTGTGGTGACGGGCGGCGCGAGCGGCATTGGCGCGGCCTGCGTGCGGCACCTCGTCGAGCGGGGTGATCGGGTCGTGGTGATTGATCTGCCAGGAGCATGGGATCCAGCCAAAATTGGGGTCGATGTCGCCGCTGTCTATGCGGGCGATGTCACCGATGAATCTCGGTTACGCGAACTCGCCAAGCAGATTCAGGCCGAACACGGGCCAGTACACAGTTTGGTTAATAGTGCTGGAATTTTGCAGCAACGGCTACCACCAGAGCAACTCAGCATGGCGGTCTGGGATCGGGTGATCGCCGTCGATCAGCGCGGTACTTATCTGGCCAGCATCGTGTTCGGTGAATCAATGGCCCGTCGTGGTTCGGGCGCAATTGTCAATATCGCGTCAATTACGGCGTCACGGTCGGTCCCCTTGCATGCTTATGCCCCAGCCAAGGCTGCGGTGGTCGCAATGACGGAATGTCTCGCCGCTGAATGGGGACGTTCAGGGGTGCGGGTAAACGCGGTTTCCCCCGGTTACACCCTGACCGAGGCCCTCCAGGCCGCGATCGACCGTGGCGATCGAAATCCGGATGATCTGGTTTCGCAAGCGGCGATGGGGCGGATGGTTGACCCAGCCGAAGTGGCGGATGTGGTCGGATTTTTGCTCTCAAACGCTGCGCGGGCGATCACCGGGGTCAATCTGCCCGTCGATGCTGGCTGGCTGGTGGGTTCGACCTGGACGACTTATGGCGGCGTTCCACCTGCGCGCGTCCAGGACTGACCGTGCTGCGAGTCGAACATCTCCGAAAGTCCTTTGGCGGTGTCGTCGCAACCGCCGACGTTTCGATTGATTTTCCAGCCGGTTCGTTGAGCGCCGTAATCGGCCCCAACGGTGCGGGTAAGACGACGTTTTTCAATCTGATTTCGGGTGCAATCAAGCCAGATTCCGGGCAGGTTATTCTGAATGGAGAAAATATTGTTGGTCTGAGCGATACCGAGATCGTTCGGAAAGGCATAGGCCGAGCCTTTCAGGTGGCCAAACTGTTCAAGTCGCTTACGGTGGAAGAGTCCCTCCGCGGGGCTCTGCTGTCGACGTTGGGGCGATCATTGCAAATGCACGGCCGGTTCCCTCTGAACCAGACCCGTGACCGGGCATGGGCCATCATGGAGCAACTCGGCCTCGCGTCGAAGGCTCAGGTGATCAGCGGCAACCTCTCGCATGGGGACCAAAAGCTTCTGGACATGGCACTCGCGCTTGTCCTCGAGCCTAAAGTGTTGCTGCTCGACGAACCGGTTGCGGGGATGGGCCCCGAAGAGCGGGAGCAGATGATCGAGACGGTGCATGCCCTCTGGAAGAAGGGTGGCTTGACCGTTGTTCTGATCGAACACGATATGGATGTGGTTTTTAGTATTTCCCAAACGATCCATGTGCTCTGCTACGGCAAGTTACTGGCGCAGGGCAATGCCGATGAAATTCGCAATAACCCGGCGGTTATCGAAGCCTATCTGGGGACTCCCCGCGAGGCGCACAGTGGCTGACGTTGTTCTGCAAGTTGTGGATCTGGATGTCTTCTACGGGAGCAGTCAGATCTTGTTTGGTCTCTCCTTTGAAGTCCATAAAGGTGAAACGCTGGCACTGCTGGGTCGCAATGGCGCCGGTAAGAGCACTACGATGAAGGCCATCGCTGGGGTGATTCCATCGCGCAAGGGGCAAGTCAGGCTCCACGGGCAGACGATATTGGGGGAGGGTGCGCATCGGATTGCGCGCGCAGGCATCGGCTATGTGCCCGAGGACCGGCAGATCTTTCCGGATCTCACGGTTCAGGATAATCTCGAAATTGCGATCAAACGCGGCCCCGGTGGCGCGGATGACTGGTCCCTCGAACGCATCTACGACATGTTGCCGTTGTTAGCGCCCCTAAAGGATCGTCTGGGCGGACAGTTGTCGGGCGGTGAACAGCAGATGCTCACAGTCGGGCGAGCGCTGATGGGCAATCCAAACGTGTTGTTGCTCGATGAGCCGAGTGAAGGACTGGCTCCGATCATGGTTCAACGCATTGGCGATCTGATTGAAACGCTGCGCGCGCTTGGCAAGACCATTGTGTTGGCCGAACAGAATCTCCAGTTTTGTCTGGGACTTGCTGACCGTGCGGTCGTCATAGACCGCGGTACCGACGTGTTTGTCGGCAGCATTAAGGAACTGAATGCCGACGCCGAAATCAAGCAGCGTTACTTATCGGTCTAATCACCGCGAACGCGTGAAGCCGTCGTAGTGGTTTGCGGTGACCCGGTTGCAAATCTCGATGTATCGAGCAAATCCTCCGGCATAGGGCATGAAGACCTTCGGCTTACCCGGAACGTTCCCGCCGAGATACCAGGAGTGTTTGACCTGCGCGAGCAGAGTCGCATTGGCAGCTGCGTTGACTTGATCGACCCAATCATTTGCCGCGTCTTCGGTCGCTTCGATCAGTTTGAGGTCATCGCGCTGCATGTGATCAATGCATTTGGTAATCCAGTTCACGTGCTGCTCAATCGCCGGCGGCAAATTGCACAGAACCGATGGGCTGCCAGGGCCCGTGATCGTGAAGAAGTTGGGAAACCCCGGGGTCTGCAGCCCTAAATAAGTTCGGGGTCCACCGCGCCATTCTTCCTGGAGCGTTCGCCCGTCTTTGCCTTCAATCTGGATCTTCAACAGCGATCCAGTCATGGCGTCGAAGCCCGTCGCAAACACGAGGATGTCGAGCGGAACCTCTCCCGCCGAGGTCTGGACCCCACCTTCCGTAATCCGCTCGATCGGCGTTGCCCGTAAATCAATCAGGTCGACATTGGTTCGATTGTAGGTTTCAAAATAAAACGAATCGATCGGGGGGCGCTTGGCTGCAAAGGGGTGATCGATGGTACTGAGAACTTTCGCTTTGACAGGGTCGACAACCGTGGCAATGATTTTTTCCCGAATGAAATTGGCCGCGGTCGCATTGGCCGCCTCATCGAGCAGCAGGTCGTCAAAGGTCGCGCGGAACTGTAGGCCTCCCTTTTGCCAGGCAGCCTCGTAAATAGATTGCCGATCGGCTTCTTCGGTCTGCGCGGCGCGACGATCGGCGATCCTGAATGGATGGGCGTTCGTGTTGGTGTTCATGGTGTGGCGGATCTCGTCCGAATTCTGCTTTGCGTACTGCTTGAATTCGGGCGTGAGCGGTGCATTGCGCGCTGGGATGCTGTAGTTCGCCGTACGCTGAAATACGGTGAGGTGGGCCGCTTGCTCGGCGATGACTGGAATCGCCTGAATGCCAGTTGATCCGGTGCCAATGACGCCGACGCGCTTACCGCTGAAATCAACGACTTCGTGCGGCCACTGCCCGGTATGAAACCATTCGCCACCAAATGTGTCCAAGCCCGGCATGTTTGGGACGTTCGTACTCGACAGGCAACCGACCGCCGTAATCAAAAATCGCGCAGTAAACGTCGCGCCCTGCTGGGTAGTCACGACCCAGTGTTGCTGGTCTGCATCGAACCGGGCCGACTGAACGCGGGTGTTGAGCTGAATGTCATCCCTCAAGCTGAAGCGATCTGCGACGTGATTGAGGTAACGAAGAATTTCAGGCTGCTGAGGATAACGTTCGGACCACTCCCACTCGTCGATCAGTTCTTTCGAAAAGTAGTACATGTAGGAATGGCTTTCGGAATCACATCGTGCCCCGGGGTACCGGTTCCAGAACCAGGTCCCGCCGACCCCGTGGCCCGCTTCAAGCACTCGCGCCCTCAGGCCGAGGCGTTCGCGCAGGCAGTACAACTGGTACATGCCAGAGAACCCGGCGCCAATAATGATGGCATCGAGCATGGTGGGTTCGTTCGCACTCTGAAGCGGTTGATCGGTTTTCATGCCGAAATCATAGCTGACCCGATCCCGCGAGGGAGCGTAACCTGTGAGCTTGCTCCCGAATGTTTGGTCTCAGGCTACCCATGCGGTGAGCGGGCTAGCAGGAACCGACGAGATAATTACAAACCGGCAAGAAAGGCGGCGAGCGCTTCGTTGGTGGCGGCCGGAGCTTCTTGTTGAACCCAGTGCCCGATGCCGGGCAGGATCGTGGCCCCTCGAAAGTCTCGGCAATGCGCGCCTACCTTGGCGTAGGCGTCGACGCCGGGGACGAAGTTACGCACCGGGTCTAAAGCGCCTGCGATGAAACAGGCGGGTTGCGTCACGGGTTGGCCAGCGATATCCGCGAGTTCGGTGACATCCAGCGTTTGCGCCCGGTAGCGATTAAACGCGCCACGGAAACCCGTTCTGGAAAACGTCGATGTGAACACAGCGAGGTCGTCTGACGTGAGCCATTGCGGGAAGGGGTCCGGGTCGACCAGGTCGGTCAGTAGAGCGTCGTCCTTTCTCTTGTTACGCATCGCACTGTTCACGTTCGAATCACGCAACCCTTCGCCCGAGAGTGCGTAGTAGACCTTGCGCAATGCGGTACCTACGTCAGCCTCGAAGTCGGCTTCGGCGCGACCTTCTTCCTGAAAATACAACTGATAAAAAAAGCGGTCGCGATAAACCTCAGCCGCAATGTCGATGAATGATCTCGACCGGATGGGAACAAACGGAACGCTTAGCCCCGCCACGGCCCGGATGAGTTCAGGGAACAGAACAGCCGTGTTCCAAACAATGGGCGCACCCCAGTCGTGGCCGAAGAGAATGGCTTTGTGTTGGGATGGGGATGGGGGTTGGGAGGGATCGCTCGGCACGTCAATTAGGGCGGCGACAACGGTCGCGACGTCCCGACATAAACTCCGCATCGAGTAGGCGTCAACCTCCGAGGGCGCCGAGCTGTTGCCGTAGCCTCGAACGTCCATCGCGGCGATTCGGTAACCACGCGTGGAGAAATAATCGAGCTGATGCCGCCACGAATAACTCAGTTCGGGCCACCCGTGCACGCAGACGATGAGTGGACCCTCGCCCTGAACCTCAACGTGCAGTGAGAGACCTGCATCGTTGAGGACGATCGACTTCATTCAGGCGCCGTGACCGCGGATGTAGGTTTCAAGGTATTTAATCTGGACACCTTGTTGCTCAATCACATTCTTGACGATATCGCCCACGGACACGACACCGACCACTTGATCGCCGTCGGTGACGGGCAGATGGCGGATATGGCGCGACGCCATAATGCCCATGCAATGGTCAAGGTCATCTGCGGGGGCCACCGTGATCGGGTTCGCCGTCATGACGTTGCCCACGATGGTGACCTTTGCATCGAGCCCAGGCAACAGCACCTTGATGGCGCAATCGCCCTGCGAAATGATGCCGGCCAGATGGCCATCGTCGATCACCAACATGGCGCGAACGCGGTTCTCACGCATGTGCTGCAGGGCGGTGTGCACGGTATCGGTGGACTTGACTGAATGGATGGCCCTGGGCTTTTGCTCAAGACAATGTTTGACCGTTGGCATTGGGTGTCTCTCCAGTGTTAACCCTTAATAGTATCCGTCATGATTGACCGATGGCATAAAGGGAAACCCTTTTTTAACGTACCTGGACCTCGATTGGAACACCTTTTTGACGAAAATTTAAAGCCTTCCCGCGTTGCTGCGATGCAGCGCGTAGGTTGTGTTCGGCCGGCCGACTATGCGCGAACGCGCAACGATCTCGGGGGGGCTGCCACCGGTCTTTCACCGTATCTGACCCATGGATTGGTCACATTGCAGGAGGTTCTCAGTGATGTGCTCAGTCGTGATCGCCTGACGATTGATCACAAACTGGTGTACGAATTTGGCTGGCGCGAGTTTTACCGCCATGTCTGGGCCCATCGGGGGGCGAGTATTTTTCAATCGATTCATCCCGGACCTCTTCCCAATGAGACCTACTCGCCGCATCTGCCGCTCGATATTCGGCAGGCACGAACTGGCATACCGGTCATCGACGAGTCCGTGCGCACGCTTTACGCCACCGGAACCCTCCACAATCACGCCCGGATGTGGCTCGCAAGCTACGTCGTACATGTGCGTCAAGTGCACTGGCGTGCTGGCGCCGACTGGTTGGTGTCACATCTTCTGGATGGGGATCTCGCCAGCAATCATCTGAGCTGGCAATGGGTTGCGGGCACGGGCAGTCACAAGCCTTATTTGTTCAATGCTGAAAACGTTGCGCGCTTCGCACCCCTCAGGTGGCACAGCTTTGGAACGGTGATTGACCGTTCGTATGAAGAACTGGAGCAAATGGCCCGGACCGCACGCCCGCAGCCACCAAAGGGACAAGTGGTGGCTGGCCGTCTGGATTCGGTCGTCGAGCCACCGCTATTGCACAGTCCTCCGGCAGATCTCGCCCCCGCCCATCCCACCATTGCCAGCACCGACAATTTCTTGGTGCGGGGACGCACGGTTTGGCTTGTCCATCCGTGGGCGCTGCGCCCACCTCCAGCAGATCTCCCCGATGGTTACGTCACGATCGGGGTCTATCCGAGTGAATACCACCGCGATTGGCCATGGTCCGAGGCACGATGGCGCTGGGTGGACGCAGCGATGGCGGAATTAACGCCGCACCGATGGTTTCTAGACTCGGAAAGCCTTGGCGCAGCGTTGGTCGATGCTTCAAGGGTTCGAACGGTTGCCGATCCTCATCTGCCGGAATGGCAGGCTGATCTGGACCCGGCGCCCGCCTTGTTTCCCCTCGTGGAGCGACCGTGCGCAAGTTTTTCGCAATGGTGGTCCCGGGCTACCCGCGGAATCGAACAGGCTGGAGGGTTGCTGTAACAGGCTGAATCGTTGCTTTAATCGCACCTGCATCCGTGTCCCTGACCCTTCTCCGTTTGCTCAAACGTCAATTTGAGCGATGATCCCCAACTTCAAAAAGTCGCCAAGAACAACAATGATGTTGAAGCCGTTACGCCCCAAGTTGTTTGGCTTGCTGATGTTGGCGGGCGTTGTCTTGCCGGGCTGCGACAAGATTCAGTCATTGGTTTCTCCGGCGCCAAAAAGCGAGGGGGCGAGTTCCTCATCGGCGCCTCCGACTGCTTCTGCAAGCGCGGCCACGCCAACCGCGCAACCCGCGCAACCTGCGCAACCTGCGCAATCTGCCCCAACAACCCCACCCGCTCCACCGGTCAGCGTGACCACAGTGCTCGCGCAGAAGCGATCGCTGCCGATTTCGCTTCAGGCGACGGGTACTGTCGTTCCGATGGCGAGCGTTGAAGTACGTCCGCAGGTCAGTAGCGTGATCACGAAGGTTCACGTCGCCGAGGGCCAGTTTGTTCGGGCGGGCGAACTGTTGTTTACGCTGGACTCGCGCAGTGATGAGGCCAATGTCGCCAAGTTGAGGGCGCAGATGGCCAAGGACGAGGCGACGTTGATGGATGCGCAACGCCAACTCGCCCGCAATCAGGAACTCCTGGTTAAGAATTTCATTTCTCAGGGGGCGGTGGATACCAGCCAGGCATCGGTCAATGCGCAACTCGCTGCGATCGGTGCCGATCGTGCAGCGGTTGATGCGGCAAAGGTTGCACTGGACTATGCCCAGGTGAAAGCGCCCAGTTCGGGTCGCCTGGGCGTCGTGCCGGTGTATGTCGGCTCAGCGGTCCAGGCCAACGTCACGACATTGGCAACATTGACCCAACTCGACCCGGTCAATGTCGCGTTTAGCGTGCCCCAGCGCTATCTTGGTGATCTGTTGAGTGCCCTCGAATCGGGGCGGGCTGCCGTTTCGGCAAGCTTGCCTGCCAATGCCGGCAAGTCGGTCGGACGCCTGCAGTTTGTCGACAACGCCGTTGATCCCAGTTCGGGAACGATCAAAGTGAAGGCGCGCTTCGACAATCGGGACCGCAAGCTTTGGCCCGGTGCTTTTGTGCAGACCAGCCTGACGCTGCGCACCCTCGACGACGCGATCGTCGTGCCCCAGGCCGTGATCGTCGAAAGCGTTCGTGGCTCGATTGTCTACGTAGTTGAAGACGGCAAGGTCGCGTTGCGCCCCGTCAAGGTCGTGGCCGTGGAGGGGGAAGATGCTGCGGTGACCGGGGTCAAGGCGGGTGAAAAACTGGTCCTTGATGGGCGGCAAAATCTCCGCCCTGGCGGGGCTGTGGTTGAGCGCACCCCCGGTGGTGCTCCCAAAAAAGCCGCCCCATGAATCTTTCGGAACTCTTCATTCGGCGCCCGGTGATGACCGTGTTGCTGAATCTTGCAATGGTGTTGGCCGGGGTCATTGCCTACCGCAGTATTCCGATTGCTGCACTTCCGACCTACGACACGCCAACCATCAGTGTGTCGGCGACGCTGCCCGGTGCAAGTCCTGAGACCATGGCCAGCTCGGTCGCACTGGCCCTCGAGAAGCAGTTCCAGACCATCCCGGGTTTGAGCATCATTAGCTCGTCCAGTACCTTGGGTAACACGACGCTCACGCTTGAATTCGAAGAAGGTCGCGCGATTGATGGCGCCGCCCTGGATGTACAGGCCGCGCTCTTGCGGGCGCAACGGACTTTGCCGGTCGAAATGACGATTCCGCCGTCGTATCGAAAAGTGAATCCAGCGGACTCGCCGATTCTTTTTATTGCGATGACATCACCCTCGATCCCGATGTCAGATCTGAATGACTACGCCGAGCATTTGGTTTCGCCGTTGTTGTCGACCCTCGATGGGGTGGCTCAAGTCAATATCTTTGGTGCCAAACGCTACGCCGTGCGCGTGCGTGTGCGACCAGCCGATCTGACGGCGCGCAATCTGAGTCTTGATGAGTTGTCGACCGCACTTCGCGCATCCAACGTCAATACGCCGGTTGGAACGCTGGACGGCAGTCGGCAGATGTTGACGCTTCAGGCCAACCGACAACTGCGTAACGCGACGGAATTCGCCAATCTGATTGTCAGTAACCGTGGTGGTAATCCCGTGCGGCTCAAGGACGTTGCGGACGTTGAGGACAGTTTTGAATCGGTCAAGACCTATGCCAACCTGAATGGCGAGCCATCAATCACCTTAGCCATCTTGCGTCAGCCGGGTGCCAATACAGTCAAGATTGTCGACGCTGCAAGAGCGCTTCTGGGCACATTGCGTAGCCAACTCCCTCAGTCCGTGAATCTGACACCGGTCAACGACCGGTCGATCTCAGTGCGCGAATCCTTGCACGACGTGATGCTGACACTGGTTGGCACGATCGTCCTCGTGGTTCTCGTTATCTTTCTGTTCTTACGCAGAATCGTCGCGACCATCATCCCGACCCTCTCGCTGCCGATCTCCCTGATCGGTGCGATCGCTTTGTTATGGGGCCTGAATTACAGTCTTGACAACATTTCGCTGCTCGGCCTGACCCTCGCAGTGGGGTTGGTTGTCGATGATGCGATTGTGATGCTCGAGAACATTATTCGGTATGTCGAGGCTGGGATGGACCCGTTTCAGGCGGCTCTCAAGGGCTCGCGTGAGGTCGGATTCACCATCCTCTCGATTTCCTCGTCCCTAATCGCAGTCTTCATTCCGATCTTCTTCATGCCCGGAGTGATCGGTCTCCTGTTCCATGAATTTGCGGTCATTGTCGGTCTTTCGATCATCGTCTCAGCGTTTGCTTCGCTAACGATTGTCCCAATGTTGGCAAGCCGTTTTTTAACCACGGAAGCCCCAGGAACCCGGCACTCAGTGGTTATTCGGATTTTTGAGCGTGCGTTTGATGCGTTGCTCGCTGCATATAGCCGTTCACTCGACAGCGCGCTTCGGTTTCGAAAGCTGATGTTGCTCCTGGCGTTCACCACCCTTGGCGTGACAGTCTGGCTTTTCATGGCGATCCCGAAGGGGTTTTTTCCCGAGGAAGACATCGGACAGATCACGGTCACCACAGAGGCGGCGGAGGACACTTCGTTCCCGGAAATGGTCCGACTCCAGAGCCAGGCCGCAGCCATCCTTCGGGCCGATCCCGCTGTCGCAACGGTCGGATCCTTCAACGGAGGGACGGGCGCACAAAATTCCGGGCGTATGTTTGTCCAGTTGAAGCCCCGGGAGCAGCGCCCACCGGTTAAGCAGGTGATTGAGCGGCTGCGCAAAAAAGTGCGTGAGGTGGCCGGCATTTCCTTGTTCATGCGACCGATCCAAAACCTTCAACTCGGCGCCCGGTTCAGTAAGGCGCAGTACCAGTACATCCTGCAGAGCGTGAAGGCCGAGGAAATCAATGAATGGGCCGTGAAACTTCAGGAGAAGCTGCGGAGCGACCCTTTGTTTCGCGATGTCACCAGTGATTCGCAGTTACGTGGGCTTCAGGGGGCAATTCAGATCGACCGCGAACGCGCCAACACCCTGAATGTATCCATGGACGCGGTCCGAACTGCGCTTTTTAGCGCTTTTGGTGAACGTCAGGTTTCGACGATTTATCTGGCGACTGATAGTTATCAGGTGATTTCCGAGTTTGCGCCCGAAGACAAGAAAGATGAATCGGCGCTCGGCAGCATCTACGTTCGCTCAAGCACCGGGGCGCTCGTCCCCCTGTCAGCATTCGCAACGATTCAGCGCGCGGTAGGGCCAACTTCCATTAATCACGTCGGACAGTTGCAGGCCGTGACGGTCTCTTTCAATCTGGCTCCGGGTGCTGCCCTCGGTGATGCCACTAACAAGATTGATCGGTTGCGCGAATCGCTCGGAATGCCCTCGTCGATCAGCACGCGTTACGGTGGTGATGCGGCAGTTTTTCAGAAATCTCAGGGTAACCAGGCCATCCTGATTGGGGCGGCCTTGCTGGTGATCTACGTACTACTTGGCATTCTTTACGAGAGCTTTATCCATCCGATTACGATCCTGGCTGGTTTGCCATCGGCGGCCGTGGGTGCGCTCGGCACGTTGATGATCTTTGGGATGGATTTGACGTTGATTGCGACGATTGGGATCTTGCTCTTGATCGGGATCGTCAAGAAAAACGCGATCATGATGATCGACTTTGCGCTCGACGCGCAGCGCCATCGAGGACTGACGCCCCCGTTAGCCATCCGTGAAGCCTGCATCACGCGTTTTCGTCCCATTATGATGACGACACTTGCGGCTTTGATGGGCGCGCTCCCGATCGCGCTGGGCCTTGGCGCGGGTGCTGAACTGCGCCAACCCTTAGGGCTGGCCGTTGTCGGTGGTTTGGTGTTTTCGCAGGCCGTGACGCTTTACATCACGCCAGTGATCTACCTGGCCCTCGACCGATTCAGCGGTCGGGGTCCGATCGTGACTCCTGAGGTTAAGCTGGCTGGCGACGGTCCGTGTTGACGGGCCCGATTCTGCCGATCCTGTTGCGGTTTTCGTTACCCAACATGGTCGCCATGTTGGCAACCGCGCTGGCTGCCATTGCAGAAACTAGTTACGTCGGGCAATTCGGCGCCCCAGCACTCGCTGGTATGGCACTGGTGTTTCCTTTTGTGATGCTCCAGACCATGATGTCCGCGGGGGCGATGGGGGGTGGCGTATCTTCGGCCGTGAGCCGAGCCTTGGGGGCTGGTGATGTCGACCGGGCCAACGTGCTGGCCGTGCACGCCCTTTGGATTGGCATTGCTTTTGGCACCGCCTTTATGGTGGCCCTTGAATTGTTTGGCCACTTCATGATGTCGAGCTTAGGCGGGCAGGGTGAGGCGCTGAACGAGGCGTTTGCATATTGCCAAGTCGCCTTTTTGGGTTCGATCTTCGTTTGGATCGTGAATACCTTGTCGTCGGTGATTCGGGGCAGTGGAAACATGCGTGTGCCTTCGGTGACGCTCTTTGTGCTGGCCCTGGCGCAGGTGGTGTTCGGCGGTGCGTTGGGTTTGGGTTGGGGCCCATTGCCGCAATTGGGCATGCATGGCGTGGCGGCAGGCGGTGTTCTAGCCAATCTGGGTGGTGCGCTGTTTTTGTGGAGTTACCTGGCATCCGGTCGGGGGCGGATTCAACTGAATGTGCGCAGCACGCCGATTGACCGTCAAAACCTGTCTGACATTCTGCGCGTCGGTGCGGTGGCTTGTATCTCGCCAGTGATGACCGTGGCGACCATCTTGATTCTGACTCGCCTGGTGTCAACGTTTGGTACCCAGGCCCTGGCCGGTTATGGGATCGGGACTCGTCTTGAATTCCTGCTCGTGCCGATTGCTTTTGCGATCGGGGTGGCTTCGGTACCAATTGTTGGTATGGCGATCGGTGCCGGCAATATTGCGCGGGCCCGTATGGCGGCCTGGACCGCCGCCGCGTTGGCCACAGCGGTTTTGAGCGCCCTGGGTTTGATCGTTATGCTGGCCCCGGACCTGTGGACTTCGTTGTATTCCAAAGAGCCTTCGGTCTTGCAGTCCGCATCAAGTTACTTCCAGTGGGCCGGGCCTTTCTATGGTTTTTTTGGGCTCGGCTTGTCGCTTTATTTTTCGTCTTTGGGCGCGGGGAAAGCGATCGGGCCGGTTTTTGCAGGCGTCGCGCGGCTGACCGTGGTCGCTGCGGGTGGCGCTTTGCTGGCCTATTTGCAGTCACCGCCATGGATGATCTTTGCGCTCGTTGGGGCTGGCATGGCGGTTTACGGAATCTCCACCGCCCTCATCGTCAAATTCGCCCGTTGGGGGTGAAGGCGTCAGCGTTTGAAATAATCCTGCACAGTTTCCCAGGCGGTTTGCTGCAGCATCGCTGCGCGCTCGGCGCCCAATCCCGCGTCAAAGCGGACGCCAACCGGGGATTTTCCATAAAGCGCGGCAAAGCTTGTGCAAGCCGCGAGATAAGTCCCAGCAACGCTGGGGTGACGTTTGTCAGCCTGATAGAGCTCCAGGTCCGGGGCTTTGCTGATGGCGCGTGCAAATGCTAGCCCGGCAGGGATAACCAGCGCGTTGTTATCGTTACCGGCCTTGGTGTATTCGTCCGCCAGTGGTTGCGTCATTGCGGGCTTGTCTTTGTAGGCCCACGACATGAACAGGACCGGTTGCATGCCGCTGCGAACGATCGTCTCAGAATGCTTGCGGGCGAACTGATGAAAGACTGGCTTCAACTGGGGATGCACCGGACACTGGCTGCAATCCATCATGATCACGGCATCGAATTGCTTGCCTGCCGGGTTGACACGGATTTCGTTGTCGCCCACGAACGAGTAACGGCCGATCCCATCGGGGCGCAACAGTGAATCCATGTCATGCCAGTCGAGACCCGATCCGCTGATCGTCACCGAAACCCCGCGAACGTTCTGCCCGGGCATCGCTTCACGCGCGATTGACCCAAAAACGTTATGCATGCTGTTGTTGTAATAGAAAAAACTATTGCCAACCCAGAGGATCGACTTCGCGGTCCCCCCCAGATCAGTGCGCTCGGGCTTGATTTGCGCCAGCGCGGGGATGACGCAAAGCGAAGCCGCTAAGAGCACCGCTAAGCGGAGCGCGCCCTGTCGGATCAATTGAACGAGTTTCATGGTGTGCCGGGGTACTGGTTGGAATCTCACAATAACCCACTGGGTTGCGTTGTAAGGTCGAGACGGAATTATCCATACGAGGGTAAAGATCAATTCCAGCGCGACGAAGCCGTGCGCTCCGGGGCGCTCGCTGAGATGACGATTATGCTAGCGGCCCAAGGAAAGGGCCTGGCATCGGGCGCGATGAGCGGTTTTGACCCCGTTGCTGTGAGCGCAGAGTGCAAGCTGGCCAGCAACGAAATCCCCGTGATGTTACTGGCCGTTGGGCGTCCAGCCCCGGGTAACTGGCCGCGGAAAGTGCGTCGGGACGTCGGCGCTGTCTTGAGTTTTAGCGCCGACTGAGTGGTCGCGTCGCGATTGGTCGATTGACGACCGCCTCGCGACTAACCCGACGGTGATTAACTTCTGGCGAAATCGTCGGCCAGCCGATGGTCGTAGCGGGTTAGGGTCCGGAAGATTTCAGCGTTGCGCAGCATCGTGCGGTTGCGCTGATGTCGTTGCAATGCGAGCACGGCGCCGTGAGCCAGCTGCTTCAGTTGCTGGGCGGCGGAGACGATCCGTCCAATTGCGTCGTGATGTTGCGGGTACCGGTTGGTGAGCGCAGAGTCCATCGTTAATCCTTGTGGGGTTTTCGAAGACTAAAGGTTAACCCTTATAGGGTAAACCCGCAATACCCTCAGGGGTTGTGGTGGGCAGGGCCTATTCGTCAGGCACTCTGTCTCAAACTCAACACAATCGAGGTGGCGCTGTGTGGCCTGACTTTTCTTTGAACCAGCTTTCCCGCACGTTCGGACTGATCGCCTCTATTTTATTTTCAGGACTTGCAGTCGGCCAGACCATTCCAAATCAGTTCCCGAATCAAAAGACGGATGTCTGGGTTGCGAAGGATTTTCGTTTTCATACAGGCGAAGTAATGCCTAGCCTGAATATTGGCTACACAACTCTCGGTAATCCGTCTGGCGAGCCCGTCGTTATCCTTCATGGGACAACTGGCACTGGGTTGGGGATGCTCAATGCAGGGTTTGGCGGCGAATTGTTCGGGCCCGGTCAGCCACTGGACGCGGCGAATCATTTCGTGATCTTGCCGGACTCGATTGGCACGGGGAGATCAAGTAAACCCTCAGATGGGATGCGAGCCAAATTCCCACGGTACAACTATGACGATATGGTCCTCGCCCAATATCGCCTGGTGACAGAAGGGTTGAACCAGAGGCACGTCCGCCTGATTTTGGGCAATTCGATGGGCGGAATGCAGGTTTGGCTCTGGGGCTCGGCCTATCCGAACTTCATGGATGTTCTCGTTCCAATGGCGTCGATGCCCATTGAAATGTCGGGGCGAAACTGGATGATGCGTCGCCTGATCATTGATTCAATTCGTAACGACCCAGAATGGATGGGTGGGGAGTATGTGAAGCAACCACGCAGTCTGCAGTTCGCATCGGTGTTTTATGCAGTCGCAACCAACGGCGGTTCACAGTCTTTACAACGACAGGCGCCGACCCGCGCCAAGGCAGATCAGCTACTGGATCGCCGGTTGTCCGGTCCATTTGAAGGTGACGCCAACGACTTTTTGTACCAGTGGGATGCATCCAGAGATTTCAACCCCACTGAGCAATTGAATCGAATCACGGCGACCTTGCTGGCCATCAACTCTGCTGACGACGAACGGAATCCGCCAGAGCTCGGCGTGATGGAACAGGCGCTAAAGCCAATTCCAAATGCCCGACTGTTGTTCATTCCAGCCAGCGACCAGACTGCCGGCCATGGCACGACGGGGCAAGCCAAGTGGTGGAAAGAGGCATTGAGGTCTCTTTTGAAGACGGCCCCCCGGCGTTAGACCGCTGGGAGCGGTCCGAACCAATCTACATTAATCCACCCGCGCGCCCGAGGTCTTGACGATCCTTGCCCAGGTTGCAAGATCGTCGCGCAGTAGGGTTGCGAATTCGGTGGGCGTCGCTGAGGCTAATTCGACGCCGGACCCCAACAGTTTTTCTTTGAATTCGGGCGCCGTCTGAACCTGGGCCATATGGGCTTCGAGTTGAGTTAGCGCGGCCCGGGGCGCACCCGCCGGCGCAAATAACCCAATCCAGAGCGTACCGCTAAAGCCCGGGATCTTTTCGGCAATCGCAGGGATATCCGGTAGAACTGGTGAGCGTTTGGCGGAGCTCACCCCCAGCGCGACTAACTTTCCGGCTTTGATGTGCTGCAGCACCGAGGGCACGCTGGCAAATGCGATCGGCACCTGGCCTCCCAACAAATCATTCAATGCCTGCGCCACGCCTTTGTAGGGAATGTGCTGAATTTCGGTTTTGGTCATCTGATTCATCATCTCGCCCAGGAGATGGTTCAGCGTCCCATTGCCAGCCGACGCATATTGGAAGGTGCTTTCGGGCTTCGACCTCACTAGAGCCAGAAATTCATCGAGTGTTCGCGCGGGGAAACTCGGGTGAACGACCAAGACATTGGGCACTGAGCCAATGAGGGTCACCGGCGTGAAGTCCTTGACCGGGTCGAATCCTGCATTCTTATAGAGCGCAGGATTAATCGCCTGAGCGCTGCTGACGGTGAGTAACAGCGTGTAGCCGTCCTTTGAACCGCGGGCAACGGCCTGTGTCCCGATATTTCCGCCAGCCCCAGGCCGGTTCTCGACGATCACCGAAGTCCCCGTGACGTCGCTGAGTTTTTGTGCAACGACGCGTCCAACGATGTCGTTCGTCCCTCCAGGCGTCTGCGGGACAACCAGGGTGATCGGGCGCATCGGATATTTGTCGACCGGGACTGGGGCGGGCGACGGTGAGCCAGACTGTGAACCAGACTGTGAGCCGGACTGCGAGCTGTTCGGCACTGCAGACTGTGTCGGCGCCGTGGTTTGAGCCTGAGCGAGGTGTTGCGATTGCGCGGCAAACCCTGCGGTGGACAGGCAGGTCGCTGAGAATAGCCGGAAGAGTTCACGGCGCTTTTGCCGGTTCGAGTTCATGCGTGTCTCCAAGGTGCAGATGATGAAGGCGATGTTAGCGGTCTGGAATGATGTCGATGAAACGGTTTTGGATGAGTACGAAGCCTGGTATCAGACTGAGCACTTACCGGAGCGACTGGCGTTTAATGGCTTTGAAGCGGCTATTCGGACCGAATCCGTGCCCAATGCGGGCGGCGTCTATCCGTCACCGCGTTTTATGACTTTCTACGAATTGGCATCGATTGAAGTTCTTGAACAAGCCAGTTATCGGCGGGCCCTGCAGTCGCCGACTCCGCGAACTCAGGCGATCATGCCGTATTTTCGAAACATGTGGCGCGCGGCCGCGGTGCTGCGTGCGACGAGTGGCCTGGCCTGCTCGGGCGCCTGGACCGTCAGCATCCGAATTGAATCTGAGCGTTTGCAGTTCTGGATTGATCAACTCCTGGAACGACCACCCGAGCGAGCATGCCGCTGGCGTGCTTATCAATGCCCGCAACCGGGAGACCCTCTGCAAGCTTCCCCAGAAGCTCGGTTTAGAGCGAGTCCAGACCAGACACCTGGCGCGTTTTTGTTGATTGAACATTTACGCCAGCCGGACGCAGATCAGACTTTGCGGGAATGGGTTGGTCCACGGGTTGAAGCTTCGAACCCGATGCGTCGTGACCCAGTGACGACCAAGGTGGATTTGTTTGTCGAACTCGCTCGACTCGATTCACGAAATCTTGGCATTCGGTGAGTCTTTGCGATAGGCTCAGCCGACATTGAATTTGGGGACCTGACGATGCCAATCAAAAATTTCATTCAACGTGTCATGCGCCCTTCGGCGTTGACTGCGCTCGGCGTGGCTGCGTTGACCATTACGGAACTGGCGCTTGCGCAGGACATTCGTGTCGCGCACGTTTACGACAAAACGGGTCCGCTCGAGGCCTATGCGAAGCAAACCCAAACGGGTTTGTTGATGGGGCTCGAGTTTGCGACCGGTGGGACGATGACCGTCGCAGGCCACAAAATTACGGTGATCGAACGCGATACGCAGGGCAAACCGGACGTCGCCAAGTCGCAGTTGGCAGCGGCCTACGCCGATGACAAAGCGGACATCGCAGTCGGACCGACGTCTTCGGGCGTCGCACTGGCGATGCTTCCGGTGGCGGAGGAGTATCGGAAGCTGCTTCTCGTTGAGCCGGCGGTTGCAGATGCGATCACGGGTGACAAATGGAATCGTTATATTTTTCGGACTGGACGCAACTCCAGTCAGGATGCGATCTCCAACGGCGTCGCACTCGATAAAGAGGGAGTGTCGATTGCCATTCTCGCCCAGGACTACGCGTTCGGTCGCGATGGTGCAAAGGCATTCCGCGAAGCAGTCACCAAGGCAAAAGTCGTTCACGAAGAGTTCTTACCGACCGCGACAACAGATTTCACAGCGGGTGCGCAACGCTTGTTTGATGCGCTCAAAGACAAGCCGGGTCGCAAGGTCATCTTCATCATCTGGGCGGGCTCTGGCAACCCCTTCAAGATTGTCGACCTAAATCCGCAGCGCTTCGGGATCGAACTCGCTTCGGGCGGAAACATCCTGCCTGCAATGGCCGCCTACAAAAATCTACCCGGCATGGAGGGTGCCACGTATTACTACTACGGGATTCCCAAAAATGCCGTCAATACATGGCTCGTGACCGAACACGAGAAGCGTTTCAAATCGCCGCCGGACTTCTTTACGGCGGGGGGCATGTCCGCGGGGATCGCGCTGGTTGAAGCTCTCAAAAAGACCGCGGGAAGTGCGGACACCGAGAAGTTGATTACGACGATGGAAGGGATGAGCTTTGAGACGCCCAAAGGCCGCATGACGTTTCGTCGCGAAGACCACCAGGCGATGCAGTCGATGTATCACTTCCGGATCAAAGTCGACCCTGCGTTGGCATGGGGGGTTCCAGAACTGATTCGGGAAATCAAACCGGAAGAAATGACGATTCCGGTGCGCAACCGGCGTTAAGTGGGTCGTTTGAGACGGTTCTGAACCCGTCTAGGAATGACTTCACCGATCCTTGAAACCCGCGAACTGAGCGTGCGCTTCGGTGGGCATGTGGCGGTCGACTGCGTGAGTTGCGCCTTTGAGGCGGGCTCCTTAACGGCCATCGTGGGTCCAAACGGTGCCGGTAAAACGACTTGGTTCAACGCGGTTTCGGGGCAATTGAAGCCAAGCGCCGGTGAGGTTTGGCTCGGGGGCGAGAACATCACGGCGTTATCCGCGCCGATGCGTACTCGTCGAGGGTTGGGCCGCGCATTTCAACTGACGCAACTTTTCGCCCAACTGAGCGTGCACGAGAACCTTCGTCTCGCTGTTCAGGCGCAAGCAGGGCTCGGTCTCGGACTCCGCGATCTCGTGACGCGATGGTCCACCCGCAAGGATCTGCTGGAACGAGCCGATGCGCTGCTTGAATCTGTTTCACTCGCTGCACAGCGAGACCAGTTGGCGGCTGAGTTGCCCCATGGCGACCAGCGCAAGCTCGAGGTGGCCATTCTGATGGCCTTGCAGCCCCGGGTTTTTTTGCTCGATGAACCGACCGCGGGCATGAGCCTCGACGATGTGCCAGTTATCTTGGATCTGATTCGCGCGTTGAAGCGGCGGGGCGATGCCACGATCCTTTTGGTCGAACACAAGATGGATGTCATCCGGGAGTTGGCTGATCGTATTGTGGTGTTGCACGAGGGGCGTTTGGTTGCCGATGGCGAACCGGCTGTCGTGATGACCTCTTCAGTCGTTCAGGAAGCCTACCTCGGGCGCCGCGCAACCCCATGAGTGCCGCATTACTGAGCCTTGCCGGGGTTCAAACCCATATTGGGACTTATCACATTCTGCATGGGGTCGATCTCGAAGTGCGGAGCGGTTGCGTGACGATGCTCCTCGGGCGCAATGGGGCCGGTAAGACGACTTGCCTACGAACCATCATGCAGCATTGGCGTCGATCCGGCGGTTCGGTCCATTTCGAAGGCGTGGATCTTGCGGAGTTGCGACCGTCTGAGGTGGCCCGCCTTGGCATTGCGTATGTGCCCGAGAATATGGGCATATTCGGTGGTCTGACCGTGCGCGAGAACGTGCTGCTTGCCGCCCGTTCTGCTCGAAACGATGCGCAGATCGATCGCGATCGATTGAATCGAATTTTTGAGCAGTTCCCAGCGCTTGAACGATTCTGGCAAAGCCCTGCAGGTTCGCTTTCAGGTGGGCAGAAGCAAATGCTGGCGATTGCGCGGGCATTGATTGAACCCCGCCGCTTGTTGCTTATCGACGAGCCGAGCAAAGGCCTGGCGCCTGCCATTGTTGAGACCCTGATTGCTGCACTTGACCGAGCGCGTCGGGAGGGAACGACCATTCTGCTGGTCGAACAGAACCTTGAAGTAGCTCGTCGGCTCGGCGATTTCTATGCGGTCATGGATAACGGTCGGATCGTCCATCAGGGTGCGATGGCAGCGCTCGTGTCGGACCCGGAACTACAGACCCGATTACTGGGTTTCACGCTCGGCAACGATGATGGCCCAACCAAACACTGACTCCAGCTGGAAGTCGCCGAAGGCTTCGACAGACCTGTCGATGTGGACGTTGGTGCCGCTCCTGGCGGGGCTGGCGCTCATCGCCGTGGGTTCCCCGTCGACCTGGCTCACGCTGACGGTCGCTGGACTGGCGATGGGCATGATGTTGTTCATGATTGCGTCCGGGTTGACCCTGGTTTTTGGGTTGATGGATGTCCTAAATTTTGGTCACGGCGTCTTCATCGCGACCGGTGCATTCATCGCGACAACCGTCCTCGGACCCGCAGGTTTTGGCGCGCCGGGGGGTTGGTTGCTCGCACCGCAATGGCATTTGCAGATCGCGGCGGTGATGGTTGCGATTCTGGTCGCTATGGCGGCTACTGGGATGCTGGGGTTGGTTTTCGAGCGACTCTTCGTGCGCCCCGTATACGGTCAGCATCTCAAGCAGATCTTGATTACGATGGGCGGAATGATCGTGAT
>Ga0214921_10002960_pt1 | contig 26812 bp, 24 predicted proteins | sample LL1505_MetaG_FD_177992 | JGI IMG/M metagenome (GOLD analysis project Ga0214921, IMG submission 177992) | Freshwater microbial communities from Lake Lanier, Atlanta, Georgia, United States - LL-1505 | ecosystem: Environmental > Aquatic > Freshwater > Lake | place: USA: Georgia | collected... | reverse complement strand
CTGCGGATTACCCAATCCTTTACATTATTACCATTGGGTTCGGCTGTTAACCGAGTTCCCCCAATCTATTTCTAGAAAGGGGTGGTAGTAAAGGCTCTAAGGGACTTCCCGCAACAAGGTATCTCGCTTATCTTATCTTATCTAGTTTTGACAAAATAAAACAAACTAGGAGGTAACTCTTTTAAAGCCTCCTTTTTGGGACAAGATGTCTATCCCCGTCAAACTTTGACCCCCCATACTTTCATATGGGGAAGGACTGTATCTTAGGCAGACTCGGGATGACTAATCCTTCATTGTCTACCGACACCCGTTCAGTCTCTGAATGCCTTCCATAGTCTTGTCATAACGACCTTAGGAAGTAACACTGCGGATTACCCAATCCTTTACATTATTACCATTGGGTTCGGCTGTTAACCGAGTTCCCCCAATCTATTTCTAGAAAGGGGTGGTAGTAAAGGCTCTAAGGGACTTCCCGCAACAAGGTATCTCGCTCATCTTAAAATAAGACAAACTAGGAGGAAACACTCTTTTCAAGCCTCCTGTTGCCAACCTTGACGGCATGAAATTATTCAGACCACAATATTTTGTAATATATTGTATAGTCGATCGGCATTGTACGGTTTTGTGTCTGCAACATTCATGCGAAACGTGTCGCCACGAGTCATGATACGCGCAATGTGACACATCATACTCATTCTGTGTAGAGTAGGTTGTCTGTTGAATAGAATGGGGTCACCATCCATCATGTGGCGATGGACGATGTCGCCATCTTCCAAGAGAATAGAGTTTCTATCAACATATCGCAAGGTAATAGATTCTCCATTCTTCTTTTCCAAGATTTTCGCGCCTGGATGAACGTCGGGACCATTCATAATGAGTTTCATCAAGAAGTCGCGATTCCTGGAATTCACCACCACGGGTTTGGTAATATTCTTGGCGATTTTCAGTGGAATACCGAGCTCACGAATGGAAATGTTGGGGTCCGCCGTAATAACGGAACGCGCACTAAAATCAACACGTTTCGCCATGAGATTGCCTCTCATGCGTCCACCCTTGCCATTCAAACGGTCTTTGATAGATTTGAGCGGACGCCCAGAACGCTGTGCCACGGAAGCAACACCTGGAATCTTGTTATCTACCTGGGTGGCGACGTAATACTGCAAGACGGTGGTCCAATCATCAATGACATTGGCAGGCGCATTATTTTGCATTTTTTCCTGCAATGTCTTGTTGGTCTTGATGATATTCACCAAGATATGACTCAGGTCATCTTCACTGCGTTGTTGTGCGTCGTGTTTTACCGAAGGTCGAACCGCGGGAGGGGGTACAGCCATGACTTGGCAAACCATCCAATCGGGGCGCGACCAAACAGGACTAAATCCCATGAAATTCACGTCTTCGTCGGAAATTCGCTTGAAAATCTTGATAACCATTTCAGGAGTTATCTTGATAATAATGTTCTGCGCGTTTTCGTCTTCACTGGTGTTGGACCATTCTGCGAGAATCGTAGCTAAACCTTCCTTGCGGATTTTATTAGCCTGCAAACAACCGCAACCATCTTCGGTATCTTCGCCGCAACGTTTGACTTTACTTGCAAGTCCAAATACATATTTCCATCGCGCATCGCCAGTGAGCTTCAATGCTTGTTTGTATTTTTCTTTGCTAATCAATAATTTGCTGCATTTGAAACAAACAGAACGCAAGACTTTCAAAATAGTAGAAAGATACTGAATATAAAATACAGGTCTCGCCAATTCAATATGTCCGAAATATCCAGGGGTTTGCATATAATCGAGCCCATCCGTAGGACAAATAAGTCCAGGTTCTAAGACACCCATACGCGGGTCAAACAATCCACCTATAACAGGTTTATTGTTGACATATGTGTCACGGCTAGTTATTTCAGCAACAGAACCATTACGTATTTCTTCGGGCGACAAGATACTAAATTGAATCCCAATTATTTTGGAAAAGTGCTGTGATTCAAATTTAGATGACATGTTCTTATATATGACAGATATTATTTAGATTGTTTTTACTAATATATTTTATATATTTAAATCAATTTTCTTTGGTGTTTGTTCTTGGAAAAAGGTACAAATATTAGAGAATGATATAATATAATACCTTGATATTATTTTATTATCAATTTCAGTAATAAAATGAATAAGTTTCACTTCCTCGCCAGTTGCAGAGCGTACGGCAAGGATTGTTGGGTTCCATGGGGACACAACCCCATATAAATAAAAATTGATTGCATAATAAAGTAAAATTTATTTCCAATAACAGAATATAAAGGAATATAATACAATGGCACGTTCTGACAAGCAAATGAAGTCTATCTCATCTAAATTCAAGTCTAATAAAAAAGACAAATCAAAGGAAAAGTCAAGAATGAGTGCGAAGGAGTATAATAAAAGACGCAATGAATCATCTGATGATGATGATAATGACAGTTATGACGAATATGATTCAGAAGAAGAATATGAATCAGGAGACGAGATGGACGAGCACGAATATAGGAAATTTCTAAAAAAAATATTTCCATCCAAGAATATGAATGAAAAAATAAAAGCTGGTGAAAGATTGAAAAGACAGATGAAGTACGAAGAAGAGAGTGAAGATGAAGAAAGTGAGGAGGAGGAAGAGGTCAAACCAAGACACAAGAGAAAAACAAGGGAAAATAAAAAGAAATCGATGGTTGTTTCCAAGAAGAAATCTAAGCATCATGTAGAAACAGACAGTGACGATGATGATGACGATGATGAAGAAGCAGAGGAAGAATTATTGAGGAAAAAAAGAAGAAATCAAAAAAAGAAAGCCCAAAAGAAGGAAAAAGATGATGAAACAGAGTCAGAAGAAGAAGACGATGAATATGAAAGTGATGATGAAGAAGATGACGAGGAAATACAGAAGAGTAATGGAAAATTCAATATAGTTCTTACAATTGGTGGTTTAGATGATAATGAGTATGATGACGATGATGAAGATTGGGAAGATGTTAGTGATGAATATTCTACCGAAGATGAAGATGAACCAGTATCAGATACAGATTTAAGCGATAGCGACGATGATGACGACGAAGAAGATACTGTAAGTGAAGAAGAAGAAGAAGAAGAAGAAACAAATAACAAGCGTAAAAAATCGAAAACCAAGAAACAAATACAGAAGAAGGTGGTAAATGAGAAGGAGAAAAACGGTAAAGAAAAGAAAACAACAAAAGTAACACAAGCAAAAACAAAAACAGAAGAGACAGAGGTAAAGTCTACATTAGATGAGAATGGTAATGAAGTAGAACAGGTAAAACTGGAAGTGGAAGAAATTCCCAAACAAAATACCAATACTGGTACAAAGGACGACTTTCTTTCGCAATTGACCGAATTGTATAAAAAGAACAAAACAAATCCAGTCGCAAAGGAATGTCTAAAAATATGTGAAAAAAAAATGAAGACGGACAAGAAAAAGGCGGAAAAAATAGTGCAAAAAACCAAGGACAAGAATTATCGCATTTTCCGTAAAATGGCACACGACAAGAATACAACAAATGACTATACCTTCTTTTCTAAATTGGAGGTGGAACATCAAAAGAAAATCATAAAAGAGTTGCGAGAAATCAACAAAACAACTCGCATAGAAAAGCCGTATCGTATGACGCTGTTAGAATCTGAAATGCCACTAGTTTTCAAAGGCGAAGCAATGAAAAAAATCAATTCCTTGCGACAAATGGAACCGGGGTCAGGCGAATATTACAAAATCAAGAATTGGGTAGATACATTTATGCGTATTCCATTCGGTAAGTACCAACACTTACCGGTAAACATCGGCGACGGTATTGAAAAATGCCATGAATTCATGGAGAATGCAAAAAATACATTAGATGCCGCGGTATATGGAATGAATGATGCAAAGATGCAAATTATGCAGTTATTAGGACAACTTGTAACAAACCCAAGCGCAATTGGAACCGCCATAGCTATTCACGGACCTTATGGAACAGGAAAGACTTCTATTGTAAAAGAGGGAATCAGTAAAATATTGAATCGTCCCTTTGCATTTATTGCACTAGGAGGTGCAACAGACAGTAGTCATCTAGAAGGTCATTCATATACATATGAGGGAAGTACCTGGGGTAAGGTCGTGCAAATATTGATAGAAAGCAAGTGTATGAATCCAGTTATTTATTTTGACGAGTTGGATAAAATAAGTGATACACCCAAGGGCGAAGAAATCGCAGGTATCTTGACACATTTGACAGACACGACACAAAATAGTCAATTCCACGACAAGTATTTTGCAGAAGTTGACTTTGATTTGAGTAAATGTTTATTCATATTTAGTTATAATGATGAGTCAAAGGTGAATCCAATATTATTGGATAGAATGTATCGTATCAAGACAAAAGGTTACGATAAGAAACAGAAGACGATTATTGGTAATCAATATTTACTCCCCAAAATTATGCAACAAGTAAAGTTTGAAAATGGAGATATTGAAATACCCGAAGAGACACTACATTATATTATTGAAACACACTGCAATAAGGAAGATGGTGTAAGAAATATGAAACGCTGTCTAGAAATCATTTATACGAAATTAAATTTGTATAGATTAATTAAACCTGATACAAAATTATTTGGAGACGATATGGCTCTTACAGTGTCATTCCCATTTAGAGTAACCAAAGAGATAATTGATAAATTAATAACAAAGGAAAGAACAGATGACATGGCACTGAAAGGAATGTACGTATAAAGTCGAATAAACACAATATCGTCTATCTAAACTGAAACCGAAAAATCAGTTTTATGATATTGTTTAAACACATTGTCCCAATAATACGTATAACATATATCAAACCTATATTTTTTTTCGTCTGCATTTTTCATAATTTTTTCATATTCTTCATTTAAAAAATCTTCTGTGATAATATTCCAATTGGTTACAATAACAACTGGTAAATTCACAAATAGTTTATCCATACAACTACTTTCAATAATTGGTATCGTACCACACATAAGTGCTTCCCAAGTTCGATGTGTGTCAAATCCTCTTCCAGGAGGAGATAAACAAAATTTATATTGTGACAAGGATTGAATATAATTTTGAAATGGTTCATCATTCGACCACGAAAATCTTGAAAAGAATAATTCTTTAAGTCGTCTTCTTAATCCCTCTGTTTTACGAACAAATGGATAACTTAACTCGTCAGAGGTCGTGTTAGAAATATTTAAATACAAGAGTTTTGTTTTCAATGACTTATTTAAAAATGTTTTTTCGGGTTGCATACAATGTAATAAAAATAAACTTCGGTGGGTTGTTTTATCTTCACCAAACATTTTTATACTAGACCATTGCCATTTAGGACCAAGTGGAAGAGGTTCTAGTTTATCGTGGTACATATATGCATTTTTAGAATACCATTTAATCAAGTAAGGTGATTCAAAAATGTGATTCATTGTATAATATATATGTCCTTCATTGCAGGGTTCGTACATATATGGAATACAAACATCATCATTGCAGCATGTTATTAATACATATTTATTTTTTAATTCTAAAAGTGTTTCCATGTACTTGAATACATATGTAGAGTCAATATAAACAATAGGAGTTTTGAAGTTGCATTCTATATTTACATAATTTTTCAATCTCTCATGTGAAACCTCATCTAATATAACGATATCACCGTGCTTAGAAAAATAGTCAACACTTAAAAAGGGTTCTGAATACATAAATAAGTATTACAATATTTATTTATATTGTTTCTGTTGTTTTATTTTATTTTATTTTGTTTTATTATCGTATAATTTCAAAACTTGTATTGAAGTAGCACAGTATATCAATATTATGTTTTAAACAATAAATAATAAGTTGAGATTCAGGTGCATAAAAATGCGGCAACTCAACGTTTTCAATCAATCCACTTTCCTGAAAAAAATCATTTAATTTATAAAAAACGTCTCTCCCTCCAAAAAAACACAAGTCATTCAATGCATATAAAATATTTCTAGTACCGTTTTTTTTAATACCTTCCAACGAATGATAGTTATAACAATAAACAGAACCAAAATTGAGGTGTCTATCGTAGCCATTTACGCGGTATTCTAATGTAGGTTGTTTTTCTTTATTGTAAGCAATTAAATCATCAATGGTTTTTAATCCAAGTTTATCCATAACATCATTCAAATATTCTCGGTTTGTTTTATTAAATGTTATAACATCTAATATATCTGTTACAACTTCTGTTGCACCACCAGTACCAGTACCAGAATCAGAATCAATATCCAAACTTGTATTAGACAAAGCTAATATATGTGGATAAAAATCCGCAGGATAACTAATATCAAACCGCGTTTTGCAAATAACATCAAACTTGATATTATTTCCATTTTCATAATCTCTTAAATGCACAAGTCCAATTTTTAATTGATGCGATTGAATATATGTATGTTCTCTCGTCCACGTATCGGGGTCCCAAATCTCATTTTTCGCAAGTGTATTTTTAGTAGATTCCATATAAATATCTTTGAGTCGTGTATATTCAGGAAGTTTTTGTTTTTCTGCAACTTCGTAGAAATACATACCCGTGTAGTGAGGATAATCAACAGTAATATGTTTCACGTTAATTGAATTTAAATAAGAGGATACTTGGTCGTGATTTCCCGAATTTAACACACAAACAATAAAAATATTGTTATAATGCTGTTTTGTTCTTTCTATCATATTAAAAAAATTATTATTGTCAAAAAATGTTCTGGTTTGACCGGTCATAATAATTGCAACACTTTTAGTTTCAGGTGTCATTATGTAATAGAAATATATAATTAATAATAACATGTATTTAAATATTTATTAAATAGTTATCAATAATCATTTATGGCAAATTTTTTCATATCTTTCGGCGGACCTAATGAAATTTTTCACAAGGCAGTGACAGAAATATGCAATCAAGCCAAGGAGTTTGAATCCTTCTGTGAGGAAAATATATATAAATATACCGAAGAGGATTTAAAAAACGACAAGGAATTTTGGTCGAATCACGGAAAAATGATAGAAAATACATCACGTGGTTATGGTTATTGGTTATGGAAAATATATATATGTTACAAAACACTATTATCAGATAATATAAAGGAAGGAGATGTCATTGTATATGCAGATTCGGGTTGCATTTTGCGAAAACAATTTGAAAAAAGAATGAATGAATATATTGAATTATGTAAAAAAAGTCGTCATGGTATAGTAGCCTTTTCCCTTCCGTTTACAGAGAGACATTGGACGAAAATGGATGTATTCGCTCATTTAGATGCATATGATAACATCACGGATAATTATCAATATGTTGCAACTGCCTTTCTTTATAAAAAATGCGACAATACTATGCGAATAATGAAAGAATGGTTTGAAACAGCTATATATTCATCCTATCGAATGCTTACAGATGTGCCGAGTCAAATACCAAACACATTGGATTTTATAGAACATCGACACGACCAAAGTATATTCTCTCTTTTATTAAAAAAATATGGTTGTGAAAGGTTGGGTTATGAAATCGAAGAAAGTAGCAATGGACCTATATTTGCGGCAAGAAAAACAAAATAAAATAAACATTTTATTTATAAATTTAATTATATTCTATTCTGAACTGTTATGGAGAATACAAATAAGGTATTGGCCCAGACGCAGATACCAATCAAAAAAACAAAAACAATTGTCATATGTTGGCAACAATATTGTTATAATATGCATCAAGACAGATGTAGTAATTTTTGGGGCATAGGAGACATAATTCGTGGTACAGTTGCATGTTATCAAATATGTAAAAGATATAACAATAGTGAGAGAGAAGTAAATATTATTGTAGACACACATAAACATCCCGTAGGAAAATTGTTGAAAAACAATACATCTATATTTAGCAACAAACTAGATAAAATGGGTGATTATGTTCCATTTATCAAATCCGAAGATATCATTATTTATTTAGAAAGAGCACTTATAAATAGTGATAATGACACGGTTTTTTTTATGACAAATGCAAATGCAGGATTACCTTTGAAAAATGACGAAAAAGAATTTATGAAAAAACTGTTAGAACCAGGAGAACATTTATCACGTCTTATTGATAAGCATGGGTCCTATCTTCCAAAAGAATACTCTGTACATCATTATAGATTAGGAGATAATGAACTAGTACGAAACGAAACATATAACAATATATACTGGGGGCTTTACACTAAATTAGTACAAAATTATCAAGATAATGATGTATTGTTTAGTGACACAAAGGGGTTTAAGGATTTTATTAAAGAACAATGGAGCATAAAACAACTAGAAACAAATATAGGACATCTTGGAATTGACAAGGACGAAAATAAAATAATAGATACCATGGTAGAGTTTTTTATTATATCAAAGTCTACAAAAATAAAAACTTATAGTGTACATAATTGGGGTTCGGGGTTTGTGAAATGGATTGCCGAAATTTATGATATTCCATTGTATACTATTCATTAGGTTCTCTTCTATTATACAAAAATATAGGTGGAATGAAAATAAAATATAATATGTAAGTATAATTTTTAAATTTTTTATATTTGATATAAATATAATAATTATGGGTTGCGATTATTATATTTTGAAACTATTACATATTTATTATAATGATAATGAATATTTAGAGGTTGAAATAGATAGAAAACGTAAATATTATGATTTTAACGAAGATGAATATGATGAAGATGATGAAAACTGTGAAGAAAAATTCAATGATTATGTAAATTTTACGTTAACTCCAAAGTTGTTTCCTATCATTATATACATGAATAATAGATTCAAAAAAGAGGATTTTGAAACAAAATATAAAGATGTTGTTGAAAATGAAATAAATAAATATGATAAAACTTGGAATGAAATTACAAAAATTTTAAAAGTTGAAGAAAGACGCGAAAGATAAGAGAACACCTTTCTTTCCTTTCTTTTCTATTTTTCTTGACTTTCCATAATATATATTAAAAAATAAGAAAGTGACTGATTTTGTGCTGTAATATTATCATTTATATTTTCTAATAATTTATTTTGTTTTTGAACCTCTTGTAATAGATTAGATAGAATATTGTTTGTATTTGTAGCATTTGATAACGCATTTTTATTGTAATAAAATGATGCACTATGACTATGGTATTGACTATGGTATTGCTTTTGTAATATTCGCAAAATTCGCATATTTTTTACTTGTTTTTTACAAATAAATATATACATTTCTTTCTAAATCGTTTTATTTTATTATCATATCAATAATAAAATAAAAACAAATAAAAAAATAAAAATACAGATAAAAAATACGAAATTATAAATAAATATATTCATTTTTATGGCTTTGTTCCAGTGCATATAATTCTTCTTGTGTATTCACGCCATGAATCTGATATACCATAGAGGGCGGAATAGTCACAGATTTTATTTTTCCTACCAATAATTTTGCCATATCCGTCAAATAATATTCATGTTGAACGTTGTCATTTTTAATAAGAGGGATATATGTTTTCAAAATAGATGCAGAAAACAAATAAATTCCCACATTTACTGTTGTAAGTTTTCTCTCTTCCTCGCTACAATCCTTTTCTTCGCGAATACCCACAACACAACCATCATCGGCCGTTAAAATCCTACCATATCCATGAGGATTTTCAAGGTCACACACCAAAAAGTTCGCGCCATGTTTTATTTCTAAGCATTGTTTTACGAATATATCCAATAACTCAAATTGTACCAACGGCATGTCTCCATTCAATATCAACACATTTTCATTCAAATTTGATTCTATATCAAACTCATACAAATCCAAGCAACATGAAATTGCACCTGCGGTTCCATTAGGTTCTTTTTGTTGGACGTAATGAATGTTATTCATTACAATATTGTTTTCATTAAAATACGTTTGGATAGATAATTGAATCAAAAAATTATGTTTTCCAGTTACAATAATGATTTTAGAAGGACATAATTTATTTACTTGCAATATGATGCGGACAATCATGGGGACACCATTGAATAAATGTAATACTTTGGGAACATCAGAGTTCATTCTTTTGCCTTCACCCGCAGCCATAATAGTTACTACACAAGGTTGTGACATTGGTTATTTTATTATTGGTTGTTATTGGTTATTATTATTATTTATTTTATAAATTTATAGGCATTTTTTTAATACAGTTTTGAATAGAATTAGAATATCTATTTTGGTTTACAGAAATATTCATACCAATATTGATATGTTTTATAATCATTAGGTGTACCCCAGCATAAATAGTTGGTGACATCAAATATTTTACATCGGTATCCCTTTTCAATCAAAGGCTCTATCATATTATCCACATAGAATTCTCCATTTGTACGCAAGTTTCCAGAATAAATTAAATCTAGTCCCTCTTTAAAATATCGTGCTTTTTTGAATACCATTGTTCCAATAATGCAATGTTTTGCATCACAGTCTGTAAATGGTTTTTTAATAGAGACACGTTTAATAAACCCAGATTCATCTACATCTAACCACGCATACATGTGAGGATATAATAAACTTGTTGGGTTGTTAGAAAAACTCCAAATAATAATATCTACCGCAGGATCCGTCCAAACATCTAAATATTTTTGCATATCATAATAAACCCCATTATCACAAGCAGAAATCATAACAGGTTTATCATCTGGTATTTGTACGTTATTTTCATTTACACACGCATTATTAAAAGCCAACTCACAAGTGCATGCTTGGCCTTCGGTGATATAGTCAATGTCAATAACACTTACATCATCACCTTTAAAATGGTTTAGCAATGTTTCTGCAATTGGATACTCTTCCAAATGACTCTTCTGGCAAATAAATATTTTTTTGTTAGTAGGAGGCAGACACTTTACTGCCTGTACGACCATAGGCAATCCTTCAACATCTAACAGGGGTTTCGGTGTAGAGTATCCAACATTAAAAAAACGACTTCCGGCGCCGGCCATTGGAAGAATCAATGTTACATACCTGTCAACATCAACATCAACACAGTTAAACGACGTGTCGCGTTTCAAAAAGTAATCGGACCACACCAAGTATTCTTCTAGGTCTTTGGGAGTTCCCCATTGCAGCATTTTGTCAATTTTAAATACTCCAATTCTAAGATTGTCTTCTCGCATAAGGTTGTAAACCATGCTTACATAGAATTCGTTATTGACACAAATATTTCTCTCCACCAGTCGTTCAAAATATGTTTTCATGATATTTACATTGCGGAAATAATATGTTCCATTGCTGGCATATTCATTCATTTTATTATCTGTAAAAGGTTGTTTTTCTTGGATAGCTGTCATTTCAATGCAACCTGAATCTGAACCTGAACCACCCTCAACAACAGAGAGAAAAGCATAATTGTCACTTCCCAACATGTGTGGATGAAACCCAATATAGCAAGCAATACCTCCGTCCATATTATTTTCTCTCATATTTTTCAAGAAAGCAGAATAGTCCCATTGTGTTCCATAATCACAATAAGAGACGATTATTTCTTCATTTTCAAACAAAGAATTGTCTGTCTGTAACTGTAACTGTAACTGGATAGCTTGCAATACTGCATCAACTGGGCCTCGTCTATTTTCAACACTTACTTCAATAATTTTACACGTTGGAACAATACTTAATAAAGTTTCTCTCATATTGGTTTCTCTCAAATGCAAATCATTGCAAATAAAGGTTATATCCGTTTCTCCTGGAAACAGTTCAACAACGTGTTGAATAATAGGTTTACCTTCTACTAAAATAAGCGGTTTGGGGTCATTGTAACCAGCATCAACAAACCTCTTTCCGACACCAGACATGGGAATAATAATTTTCATTCGTAAATTTTGTGAAAATAGCGTATATTTTATATATAATTAACAAGTTTTAAATGAATTTTTTATTTAATAATAATTGTCTATATAGAAAAAATGGTGTTAAATGCCAAGAACAACAAGAAGAACAACAACAGAGAAAAAGTAAATATAAAAAGATTTATCATATTTATAAAGAAGTTAAAATAAGTATTATAGTTTCTCTCTATTTGACAATAGACGAAATTATAAAAGAAATAAAACAAAATCCAACATTGAAATATTATAAAGTAATACCTAGCAAAACAGATAAGAATAACTATGAACGAGTAAAAATATCCAATGATGTTGTATTAAATACTCAGTTTATTTGTCATCGCATCAACACAATAGAAGAATTAAAGTCAGTCCCCGAAATATTTGGTGTTGAAATCGACATTCGAGATGTTACAAGAGAGAACAACAAAAATACCAACAAAAAGAAAAATCAGTTGGTTTTAGCACATGATCCATATCCACCCAGTACAGGAGAATCATTAAACGAATATTTAAAAGTATACAACGCACAAACACATGCACCCATTATAATGAATATAAAAAGCGAGAGAATTGAGCCAGAATGTTTAACTTTATTGGAAAAAAATAAGATTCAAGATTTTTTCTTTTTAGATTCATCCTTCCCAATGATTTATTATATGAATAAAAAGAACCCCAAAAAAACAAACAAGTTTGCTTGTCGTATTTCAGAATATGAACCGATAGAGTCTTTTTTCTCTCTATATAGAGAGAATATGATAACACATGTTTGGATAGACTGTTTTACAAAAGAACCACTTACCACAGAAATGCAGTCATTAATACAAACCCACCCCCAACCATCATCACACAAACACACAGAAAAACAAAAAGATGATAATAACATAATAAAAATATGTATTGTCTCTCCGGAACTACAAGGACAACCAGACAAAATAAAAGAATATCGTGATTATTTTATTGACAACAATATTATTCCTGATATGATTTGTTGTAAATTGGAAAGAATTATTGAATGGATTTGATAACCTCATCCCCATGCGTATTTATCATAATATATATTTAACTTATTACTACATATTATGATACGTGGAGTAATATTTGATTTTGATAATACATTATACAATTATAACCGCGCAAACAACGACGCGCTAGCATCATTGTTTGAATCGATATACCAGGAAAATCAAGAAAAAACGATTTCAGTTGAAAATATAGCCAAGATATATCAAACAATCAATAGCCAAGTAAAAGAATCAAATAATTCTGCTGTTAAATTTAATAAAACAATTTACATTAAAAAAATCCTCGAATATTTCCATATTTCATACATTTCTTTTGAAAAATATTATACCATTTATCAAAAGGTATTTTCTCGTTCCTTTGTTTTATATGAGGGAGTAATCGAGTGTTTGAAATACTTGAAAGAACATAATATAAAAATCGCTATTCTTAGTAATAATATATTTATCCAACAGTATCAAAAACTACAAGAGTCCAATATATTGCAGTATATAGATGTCATACAAACAAGCGATGAATGTGGAGAAGAAAAACCACACATCAACATGTTTTTACAAGTAAGTCACAAGTTGCAAATACCTTTTCATCAACTAGTATATGTAGGTGATGATTATAATGCAGACATCATTCCCGCATTAGAGTTATCCATGTTACCGGTTCATTTTATAACGGACCTCTTTGACCTGGAAAAAATCAAATGTATTCAGTCCAAAATGTCCGAATCATTCAATAACAATCACAATTATAACCACAACCACCATTACATAATAACAAATAATTTTAAAAATCAAATAGTGCCTTTTTTTCAGCACTTGATAGAAGGAAGTAAAGACTTGGAATTTCTCTCTATCTTCTTCGGCCAAAGTGCCTGGAACGTTCAGGGTCCAGGAGGAAATATATCTGTTAAAATAAATGACAATCAGTTCATGCTTATAAAGTCTTCGGGTCAACTACTTGGTAATATATCTAGTAAAACTGGAAATGGGTTTTGTTTAACAAATACAGAAACCTGTAAAAAAATATATGGAGACGGTGTACCATCCATGGAAACTCCGTTTCATTCATTTATGAAAAAGTATACGGTTCATATACATTTTACATTAACAAATATTTTTTTATGTTCTAAACACAGCTCAATGGAAGAAATACTCAATCAAAATAAATTTAGCTATCCATATAAAATCATTGAATATGTTCCTCCGGGTTCCATTTTATCAAGAACGATTCGAGAGAATTACAACAGTGATACAAACATTTATTTTCTAAGAAATCACGGAGTTATTATTACAGGAGAAACAGTGGATGAAATACTTGAAACCTACGAATACATGTTTCATTATTTTAGCGCGTCGGTGTTAGGGTTAGGACCAGGACCAGGACCAAGAAAAATAACAGAATTAAATAAGGAAAAAGAGTGGACGTGCTTTATGCTTAACGTCTTTTTATATAATAAACACCATGTGTGTAAAATAATTCAGGCAACAAAGTATGATATCGATATAATTCAAAATATAAAATACTGTTTTCCGGATTTAGCAGTATTTATTCAAAAAGTCGTTGTATTGCCAGAAGATATTTCTCTCGCCATATGTTTGGATGTTGATTCAGATACAGATACAGATACCGATAAAGATACAAATGATGGACTAACAACACTAAGAGATGTCAATATAATTATTTATAAGTCACATGTGTATTTGGTTGCAGATACAATAAATAAAATGTATGCATTGAGAGAAATGATAAATGAATATATAACACTTTATCATAACACTCCGACCGAGTTGGAACCTATTATGGATATAAACTATCTGCAAAATATGGAAGAAGAAAAAATAAGATTAAAACAATAAATACAAAAGAAAAGACAAAATAAAATACAAAAGAAAATACAAAAGAAAATAAAAATAAAAACAAAGAAAATGGAAATAGTTTCATTCAAGACTTTGAATACATATACTACTTACACAGAAAAGGATGAAACAGAGAGAGAAATAGGATATTCACATTTAAAAAATGCTTCCATTACAGGACGAAATTCTTTTTATCCCAACGTATTATTGACGACCACATGTTTAGAAGAAAAACTTGTCTCTCCATACGATGAAAAAATAATGTCTTTAAACAAAGAAGGATTTTATGACGGAAATATTTACATCCCTGAAATAAGAAAACAACAAAAACAAGAAAAAGAAAAAAAAGGCAACTATTTTTTTTTCATCTACAATTTCGATAATTATTATCATTTTTTGTATGACACACTTCCATATTTATACACATATTTGTATTTGAAACAGACCACTGCACCCAACTTAAAATTATTAGTCAATTATCCAAATCCATCAAAAAAAAATTTTTATAAATTCAATTTGGAATTTTTAGAACAATGGAAACATGATATTGTATTACACGAGGAAGGTTGCATATACGAAAATGTATTTATATCATCATCTCTTACGCATGGAGGATATTCAAACAATCCCCCAAGAAAAGAAGTATACGATTTTTTCCGCAAGTCATTCATCTACCTCCAACCCCAATCCCAACCTAGTAAAAAGAGAATCTACATCTCTCGCCGGACATGGATAAACAACGATCGCAGCAACATAGGAACAGACTATACAACTCGTAGAAAAATGATGAATGAAGATGAATTGGTGCAGTGTCTAACATCAAAATATGGATTTGAAGAATTTTTTGCAGAAAATTTGACAACCGAAGAAAAAATCACATTATTCTCTCAGGCAGAGATTATTTGTGGAAGTATTGGAGGAGGAATGAGTAATCTACTTTTCTCTCCACCTACGACAAAATCAATTGTCTTGGTAACTCCATTTTTCTTGGATATAAACAGTCGTTTTCGTTATTCAATGGTCCATACCAATATCCATTATTTTACCGATGTAGAAACTTTTTTTTCACGTAAAGAGCAATCACAAAATCAAATACCAATGTATTGTCGTGCAAAAATTACAAACAAAGAATCCGTTTTTAATAACATGATTGGAGAGATTTGTGATTCAGTTGTACCCGAAGGCGACGCCAAAAATAAAAATCAATCACAAAAATATTTATTGAATCTTTCCAATAATGATGTTGCTGGGTTTAGTCAAACTGCCGCATTCATCCAAGAATGGTTTTATCCAGAAGAATTTGAATTATTAGATCGCGGATTAAATAGTCCATATGTAGTAGATATAAAAAAATTAGAAGTCTTAATCTCTTTTCTAGATAAAAAGATTTAAAAATAACCCAGAAATATATTTATATTTAGTATATAAATGAATTTATTAATAGTTATTTGGGGTGAAATAGTGTCAGGCAGAAAGTACCTAGAAATTATTTAGTAAAAATAAAATTATTTTCATTCAAATAATTTTATTATCATAGATGCATTTAAATAATTTTTTAATATATTTCAATATTTTTAAAATTGTTGGTTTAGGTACTTTCTGCCTGCCATTAGGGTGAAAGTTATAGAAGTGGTCCACAAATGAATAGAACCAGGGGGACTGATAATTATATTGAAAGACAATTATTTGCATCAAACTCTCATATTAATCTTATAAATAAATTGAAGACAATATTCAATATAGATGTATTTTTAAATACGTATAAATTGAATGAAACCGACGATGAAAATTTAAAAAATATTTATTTAAACAATGGTGTAAAATTGATACAATCAGAGTTTTATGATGTCGTGTTTCCAAGTGAAGATTTATTTTTAAATAATATGTATGATAAAACTTGTTTATTATTAAACCAAAAAGAGTATGATTTTGTACTATATTTTAGAATCGATTTATATTTAAAAAAATATTTTATTGATAATATAATTTTTGAAAACGATATTATAAAATTTGCGCATATTGATAGTAATTTTTGTGGTATTGACTATGAAACTAGAAATGTAACTAAAATGAAAGGAATTTGTCAACAGATAATGTTATTCCCAAAAAAATATTTCCATGTAATTATAAATAAAATTATATATAATGCAACTCACGGTATTTATGATAACTTAATTCATAATAATATAGATATTAATGATATTCGTTTTTTTGTAAACTCTTTACATATTTGTAGTACAGATATTGATTGGAATCCATTATACGTACAAGTTGGAAGAAAATATTGTTCATCCAATGAAGATGTTAATAACATTTTTATTGATAATTCATTCATTTATGATAATTCAGAAAATATAATAAAGCCAGATCAAAATATTCAAATTTATTGGAAAAATTACATCAACAATGAAGAAAAAATAGAAAATGATGAAATAAATAAAGTATGCAACGAAGTGGAAATAAAATAATGTAAAGTCCTTTTTACTTCCCCTTTCCCTACACTTGTCTAAGAAATAAAGAAAAAACACCAATTTTTTCTTTATTATATTATTATATGCCTCCACACAATATTCATGTATTAATTTGCGGAGAACCACGAAGTATTGATTTGGTTGTGAATAATATAAAAAAACTATTTAAAGATAATCCTTTGTTTTTTTATGTATGCGTGAATTTAGATTTCTCCATCGAAGGTGTTGTAGTATGGCAAAAAAAACTTATTATCCAAGACAAACACGATGATTCATATCGTAATGCATTGAACTATGCAAACAAGGTACATCACGGATTGAAATTGTTAGAGCTGGCACCGTCATCAACCGATAGTAATAATATTTATTTTATTCTTCGTAGTGATTGTATTATAGAAAAACTTGGATTTTCATTTTCATTAGACGAAATAGAATACAATACGTTGTATGTATCAAATATACACATGAACCAGTTTACCAAAGATACAAACGAGAGAATATGTGAAAATATCATTATAACACGGTCACTAGATTTATTGGATAGTTATTATTCTTATATGTTGCAACCACAAAATACAGGATATTTAGACGTAGGACTATTTCATTATATACACGAAAACAAAATTTCTTATACTGAATTGCCTATCCAGTATAAGTTAATTTTAAGAAGATGCAATATTATTGCCATATCTGGCGACTCGGGTTCAGGAAAGTCTACACTTATGCAGTATTTAATGAAACGTCTACAACATCAAGAAAACGGTGTAAAATCAAGTGACAAAGAAGAGAAAAAGGAAAATGAAAATAAGGAAACATTATCATTAGAAACAGATAGATACCATAAGTGGGAACGAGGAAACGAAAATTATAATACTTTTACACATTTGAATCCAATGGCGAATCATATTGATAAAATGTGTGAAGACGTATATCAATTAAAAATGGGAAATGAAATATTTCAAGTGGACTACAATCATGAAACTGGAACATTTACATCCAAAGAAAAAATAGAAGCTAAGCAAAATATAATTGTCTGTGGATTGCATACTCTATATCATTCTAAAATGAATGAGATTCTTGACCTGAAAATATTTATGGATACAGATAGAAATCTCATCAAGTATTGGAAAATTCAAAGAGATGTAAAAGAAAGGGGTTATAGTATAGAAAAAGTGTTGAATCAAATGAAAATGAGAGAAGATGACTATGAAAAATATATCAGAATACAAAAAGATGTGGCAGATGTAGTCGTACAATTTTATACACCAACTTTTCAAAATATAGATTTGAATCTTTTTGATATTGATATTGATAAAACGGTTGACATTATGTGTCGAATCATTATACAAAATGAATCACTGATTAATAAAATAGCTCAAATAAAAGATAAAAATTTTCAAATTGAATTTGTGGAAAATCACAAACAAACAAAAGATTATTTAGTTGTTTCTTTTTTAAATGTTGGAGAAAAGGATTATTTTTATAGTCAATTGGTTAACTTGATAAAAAATTGAAATAAACATATAGCATATAGCACCAAATAATAAAAAATAAAAGATAAATCAACATGGAAAATATTGAGGCTATTATGAATTGGAACTGCAACAACCAACAATCCATTATATTTGATTCTATTGTTGAAATGAATGTAGACGCGGATGCAGAAGAAGAAATAAAAATAGAAAAAACAAATAAAAATAGAGAAATTGTATATTCACTCATGTCTTGTAAAAGAATTCACGAAACAACTGTTTCATATTTAGAACATGTAATACATTTGAGAGAAAATATACTTTCCGAACATTTGCGCCTTTTAAAAAACGAAAATAGACCAATAGAAGAGTTGGAGAAACAAATAAAATCTTCCAAAGAAAAAATAGAGTTTATTTCTATGGAACTATTGAAAAAGTGCGTTCATGAATGGGTGGAGGATTGGATAGACTTGACTGTGGAAAAATCTCAGCAAATTAAATATTGTAAATATTGCGAAACAAATAAATAATCATAAAAATACAATTTATTTTGTAGTATAAATATACAAAAACAAATGTCTAAAAATATGCTTAGTTCATTTTATGGTAAACTTTGCACTCCTGCAAAAATATACATGGTACTAATTACATTATCTATATTGGCCGGATTAATAGTAGATACGCCGTTGGTTATTTTGTTCGTTCATGCTATATTTTCTTTTTTCTGGTTAATCTTTTTAGACTGTTTATGTTTGAAAGGAATGAGTTGTCTATCATGGGTTTTAGTTTTGTCTCCGATTATTACACTAGTACTTGCAATTTATTTTATGGATGTAATGATGATGACGGCTGAAAAAATGTTACATCCAGACCATGTTAAAACAATAAAAACTATTCTAGGAAAAAAATAATTGCAATATACAATAACTCGTCTGTTCCTCTTTTATATTTTTCATACTTTTACAACAAGTATGAAAAATATCATTATTATTATTGATTTTTACATTCATTTATTTGTTTGGGTGCACCGCGTTTTTAGCCATAGTGTATCCCATCAATGCAAATCCAAATATAGTAAAAACAAGTAAAAATATAAAGAAAAAATTCAATGCAACTAAAAACCATCCAACGCCAGACCAACCTATACTGCACAACCAGTTAATAAAATATATAAATACAATAGTTATAATAACATGAATCAAGAAAGATAACATTGTAAATGAAGGTGCAAAAAACATTCCAAATAATGATAGAATATTTATTATCAACAATATTTTTGCAGGTGTGCATAGTTTACTAAATGAATAGTTTGTCATTTTGTGTTTTATTTATTGTTTTTATTATATGTAAACATTTTTTTAATATTCAGAATAAGGAACATTGTTTCCTCCGCGGGTAACTAAATACGCATTCTGTTTTTGTGTAGTGCACGCACATCCTCTATCAGTTGAAAAGGAGTTGGGACAACATTCAGGTTTAAAAGGTGTATTGAAGAAAAAATCAAGTTCTCCACCAGGTAGAGGTGTACGCAAATCTTTTGTGGGTTCATACATAGGCGATGTTCCTGATACAGTTGTCGCTATCTGTTTCCATTTTTTAGGATTGAAATCAGGATTTTTATTACCTAATTCATAGGGCAATGCACTACTTGCAACGCTCGCAAACCCTTCTCTTCCAACATTGCTATATCCTAATGTACTTCCCGTCATTGACATATAATTCGGGTTACTACTAGAACAAGCCAAACAAGTATGCCCGAATATCAATAAGCTGAAAAGAAGAATAATTATCAACGTTTCTAAATGAAGTTTCATTTTTCCTATAATGAGTTCCATTTTATTTTTTTGTTTTGGTATTTATACTATACTAAGAATATTTCTCTCCATCCACATAAAAATTATAATCATTATATGTTATTCCTTTAAGAACAAATGTTTTGGTATTAGTTAACAAATGATATAGTTTGGGGGAATTTTTTATTTTTATTTTTCTCTCTTTGCATTCAGGAACAATATTTGCTAAAACATTCTCATCAATAGAAAGTTTATCCGGTATGAGTATTGGTTCAGAATAATATTGAATATCGTATTGTTCTATGTCTGTACCATCTACAATAACTGTTCCATATACTTTCTCTCCGTTGAATAAAATATCTCCTACCTTAACTTTGGAAATATCAACTGGTGTTCCTTCCAACAACAAAATAGAGGTTGAAACAAACCCTCCATCAACTCTTTTATATTTATTTTTATTTTCGGGTGATTCATTTAGTAAATCGGTTATAGAAATATCTATCTCATCCCAATCCATAAAAACTATTTTATTTTTCAAGTACGAGTAAGAATTTAAAAACGAGTCTTTACACTCCTCTTCAATACATATTCTCTTGCTTTCAGTATTCAAACAGTAAATATAAGGTTCTTCATAGTCACTCAATAAAGTAGCACTAGGATGTTGATTTACATATATCCATTTTCCTTGAAACTTTACACGATGATATCCACTTACTTGAATTCCAAATAACTCATATATTTGCATGCCATATGCACTTAACTTAAATGTGGCCGTTACTTTACCATCATAATACAAAACATCTCCTACAACTACATCACATATTCTTTTTCTGGTTCCACCCCTTATTAATATCATGGTATTTCTATCAAAACAACTATTCACACTAGGCAATGCTGGTGCAGAAGGTATATTTATGTCTGGATATACTTTTAACACACCTTCCATAAAGACAAGCAAAATAGCAAGTAAACTAGCAATAACGGCATAAGCAACTAAATAAGAAGTTGCGGGTATAAGTAAAAATGGGAAAAATGGAATGAGAATAATAAGCGCAATCAATATTCCTAAACCAGCTAAAATAGTATTTAAACTAAATGTTGCAATATTTCCCAACAATGATTTCAAGGTATAAAAAGACCCTAAACCAGTATTTAATGCTACCTGACCGATTCCAATTACTTTTGCCAAAGTGTCCCGTATTCCCATCATGATTTGTTGAATAGGCACCACAAAGTTCAAAAGTTTATTCATCACATCAGCTGCTATATTTAAAAAACTGTTTCTCACATAGAAAAATTCTTTTCGAATAAACTGTATTGCCTCAGCAATTAGTTTGAATACTTCTAAAAAGGCATCTGCCATAAACGTAAATGGATTTACTGCTCTTGTGCTTACTGGAACCAACATATTTTGCGTACAGTATGCGAAATTTTCAGCAGCATAATCAGTTGCTGTTTTATTTGCAGGTTTATTAATTAATCCAGCAAAAGGAATTACTTCTGGACGACACCGATTTTCCGCCCAATTTTCTTTAATAGGTTGGACCCGATTCATTACCATGCAATAAGAATGAATCACAAAAAGAATAATAATAAGAATCATACATAAAAAAACGGATGAGCCATAACTGTCAAAATAAGTTAATTTGTTATACATTTTTTTTAGTGATGTTGCAGATGATGCAACATTGACATAGTTATAATCCATTTACTCTTACACGTATTATATGTTATGGTTATGTTAGAACAAAAATAAAAATAAAATAAAAATAAAATGTTTATTAAAATTGCTATTACTATATGCAAACAAAACATTTTATTTTTTACAACAAATAATCTTCCCAATCCCAGAAGATCATCTTGCCTATTTGAATCTTGTGACTATTTGTAATTAGACAGCTAAACCAGTTATTATTATATACCTTTACCTTTATAGCATCTTTGTGATTTTTCACTTGTATATATCTGTGAGAATAATCATCAAAAACGTAATGGCTTCCTGTAACATAGATATCTTCTTTTCCTACACCTTGTTGAGAGAATCTATATATATCTTCATCAGTAGAATTGTCTACTTTCATAACAGCACGAACATGAGAACCATCCATTAACACATCACCTAATTTTATATCTTGTATTTCTACAATGTTTCCATTTTGTAATTGAATTTTTGTCTTCGGTAAGAAACAACTGCCAATCGCTCTAACAGTTTGACCTGGTGGTCCATTCCATGAACTTTCTGCGGTTTTTAAACTACCATCCACCATATACATGATAACAGTGACAATTCCAACGACTTTGGCCACAATATCTTTTACACTCATAATCATTCTCTCAACTTCCACGCCAATACTTGAAAAAGTATAAAAGATCCCCCCGAAAATTCCCAAGAATTGCATGCGTAAATAATGGAAAAACCCACGAACACTTCCAATATCATCCAAGAAACCAGAACTAATATCTCCTAAACCTGATAATATATAACCAATAGGTTGCAATAAATATCCAATAAAATTCGTTTGAATGCCCTGCACGCAAAAAATAAAGTCTTTGGCGATGTTGTCCGAGAGAGGCATATACATTGGATTGCAACGATATTGAGCCCAATTATCTTTGATTGCTTTTAGTTTTATGAAATAATACATGGCAAATACTTGCGCCACAAATCCAACATTGACAAAAAGAAATCGTATCCATGCTTCACCTTTTGGCATTATTTTATTTTATTTTAGAAACTAAATAAATTAAATTGAAACCACAAAATAATTCAATACAACTATATTATCATTATATTTTTCTTTTCTTTATTTTCCTTGTATTTTTATTCCTTCTTTTCTTACTAAAACTAACCCTCCTTTTTGTAGACTTTTTTCTACCACCCCTACTTGATACAATTACTCCCATACGTGGCGCATCAGGAGGTTTCAAATCCGTATCATATGTTGCAGCAGACCTTGCATTTGCATGCATGTTTGCCGATTGGTATATAGTAGCCATTTGTCCTTGTGTTGGCGCTGGAACAGTCATTGGAACTACAATGGCCCCGCCTCTTTTATATCGTCTTCTTTTTCCACCAGTTGTAGTTGCACTAACTAATGCGGCATGACTTGCTATTCCATTTTGAAAACGACTTGCTGCATCCAAAGAGCCATTAGGAATATCTGAATATATAACAGGTTGTTTTAAAGCGAGATTTGAAGACATAATTTATTGATTACTATATTAAAAGAATATAAAAACATTTTCACAAATAATAAAAGGCCCTTTCATAAAAAATTTGACGAAGATAAATGGACGACAATGCTAGGCTTAAATTACAAAACATGATAAAGGCAAACAATGTAGAAGATCAGACCAGTCTTATTCGTGATTTAAAGCATAGTGAAGTATTGCGAAAAAATGTCAATTCTTTGATTGAACTTAAAAAGAAATACAATAACGACATTGAGAATGCTGATTTCAAAACGGACTGCATAAATGAGTGTGGGTTTTTATACATGTATTACACGGACATCTACAACAAGATTCGTAAAGACGAGATTGACTTGAAAATTCTTTTCAAGTTTCTAGATGTATTGAAAGAAATTGAAGAGGGAACACTGGACCAACATGAAGGTTCATTCAAGGTTGGAACATTGCTAAAAGAACTCTATATTGACAGTGCATTGAAAAAGGCGGACAAATTGGAGAAAGAATATTCAACATCGGATGTGGATGAAGTTGTGAGAGAAGAACCATTGAAGGTAACGTGGAAACAATTCAAACGCATGAATATGTAATAAAAATATTTTCACTGTATTATATAATATATAGTATATAATACAATAATTCAATACAATAAAAGGTCTATTCACATGTCTATCACATCTAAACACAAGAAAAAACAAAAACAATCATATAATAAAACAAAAAAAAAGAAAATAATGTTGGAATTGCAACCCATGTCTAATATTATAAAAACACTTCCAGTAGGATTCAAATTATACTCTGCTAAAAAATATAAAAGCCAAGAAATTATTGATTTTGTCAAAAAAAATAGACAACAAAAAAAACAAGTGTGTTTAATAGATAATTTAAGCTGGCTAACCACAAAAAAGGATGCTATAAGGTTCAATTTACAACATCCAACATATATACAAAATAAATGGATAGTAAAAGTTCCAACAAATTTATTGAAAATTAATCATGATTCTTATTCATTTTTGAAAAATCTTTATATGAATTCTACTATACGGTTGCAATCTTTTCTTTCATTAGAAGAAAATGCCATAGAAAAAATGAAAATGAAAAACGCCCACACAAATCCTTATCTTTTTATGAATCACAAAGAAAGATGTTTTTATGAATTTCAGTTTATATTTGGATTTATTTCAGTTCAAGAGCAATTGCAATTTTTACATTTTATAAAGGAATGTATAACAAAAGGATTTTTAAAAGACAACACTTTGAAAAAAAAAGTAGACAATAGGATAATATTGTATAACTTTTCGGATTTAGTGTTTTACAAAAATAAAATAAATCGTTTACCCATGTATTTTTTTGACAAGGTTGTTGTTTTGAATCTTTGCAAATTATTAAATAAGAATTCACAGTTTTCAACACAAATATCTGGTATTTATTTTTACAATAAAAAATCTTATTTTGACTATTTGAATCTGGAAGAATATATTTTATTCAACTTGGACGAAAATGTTGGACCTTTATAAAAATAAAACTATATATATAAATATAGTTATATTAGTTTGTTTTGTTTTTATTTTTGTTTTTGTTTTTATTAATGACAAGACGAAATAATAAACCCAGTGGATATGGACACGTCAAACCGACATTTACGCAACCAAAAAAAAAATGTTTTCGTAAAAAAACAGAAAAATACAAAAAAAAGAAAAAATGTTCGCATCGTACTCGTAGAAAAAAAATTAGAGGAGCTGGAAAATATAATGTTGAAAGGGGTGAAATTTTTAGTTTGAATGAAATAGAAGAATATGTAAACCCAAAAAATCCTGCCAATAGTGGTATTTTAGACAATTTGTTGAATATATTTATTGAGTCTTATAGAGTTCCTTCTTCAACCAATACATTGTTAGGACGTATAACAACAGGAGCTATAAGAAAATTAACTAGCATAAGTTATTCCAACGCAACTGTTGAAAAATTTAAAAAAACAATGCAAATACTAAACACTGAAAAATTGGGATATATTTATTGGTCCACTGTATACATGCCATTAATCAGTAGATACTATGAACTGTTACAAGAATATGTTGTTACTTCACCAGAGTCAGGATTAACAGTAGAGGCAGTTAGACAAGACGTGAAAAGAAAAATAGAATTAATTGGATTAGAATACTACATAATAGATTATACAAATGCTTTATTGGGTGTTACTTTAACAAGCAGCAATGCTGTGTTTCGACAAATTACTGGTCCAAATTATGCCAAATTAAAAGAGTTTTTTAGTGTTTTAACACCACAAGCATACGAGAGAGTGATTACGAGCGAACAAATACCAATAGAAAAACATAGAGATAATATTTTAGATTTTTTAAAATTAAAAGAGCCAAATGACTTGTTGAAATTATATCGAAACTATCATCCTGCTTTAAAAAATGAAAATTCCGAAAATATATTAATAGAAAAATCGCCGATATCGGTACCTTCAAATTTTGATATAGTTGAAACGTATTTTTTGCCACAAACAACAAACAAGCGTTATAATGGTGACATAGATTGGGATATATGTTGTCATATACGTATAAATGATTTTAGGGGATTTTTATACGGTGCTAACCCTACCCCTGTAAAAAAAGAAGATATTATACGAGGTGGCTTCATAAGTTTTAGTGGCGACCGTTTAGAACGACCCAAACCAACTATTTTTGTAACAGAAAACCAGGAAACGGGAAAAACAAATGTAATTTATTCAACAATGAAATATGATGTAACAAGCTTTAATCCAAATACGAGATTAAGTAAACAAATAAAAGATTATTATCCTGCTTTCAAACTATTATTAATCACTCTTCTTACTATACAAAATAAACAAGATATTATAGATGCGATAAACCCGCTTGAAACCCCAGAACAAATGTATGAGGTTATAAAACAACACAATGAAACATATATATTGCAATTATTTGTTTTGATACTTGAATGCAACCAAGTAAAATATTTTTTCAACAATAGTTTGAGTATTTGTACGGAGACATATTCAACTTATGGTGTTTATTATCCATGGTTGATAACAAATAGAAACATACCATCAGGAGAGTTAGAATTATTCAATTTGGGTATGGGGGTATCATTAT
>Ga0214921_10002959_pt1 | contig 26816 bp, 24 predicted proteins | sample LL1505_MetaG_FD_177992 | JGI IMG/M metagenome (GOLD analysis project Ga0214921, IMG submission 177992) | Freshwater microbial communities from Lake Lanier, Atlanta, Georgia, United States - LL-1505 | ecosystem: Environmental > Aquatic > Freshwater > Lake | place: USA: Georgia | collected... | reverse complement strand
TTGTTGGACATAATAGTCAATACCTAGTTGAGGCCTATTTTTCGAAATTACCTGTTATAGTTTTTTCTCCAAAGGATATTACTTTTCCTTTAGGCCTGTTTGAGGAAATATGTGATTTGGAAAATATGGAAATAATTACCAATAAAGAGAGCTTAGAGAGACTAGTTTTAGATATTTTGGAGAAAGGACAAGCCAAAGTTAAAAATTCAAATTATTTCTGTTCCTCAACTGGTTTAAAGTCAATTGAATCTTTGAAAGAATTATTAATTAATGTTTTGCAAAATGAATAAGTTGGATGTAATTATTCGTAAAATACTCAAGTATCCTAAACATCAGATCTATAAAAAGCAAATTGCTGATGGATTATTAACAATCGGTAGGTATACCTATGGAGTTCCAACTATTGAACAGTATGCAGGCAGTGAAACTAAAGTTACAATTGGAAGTTTTTGTTCTATTAGTAATGATGTAAAAATAATTGCAGGTGGTATTCATCCTAAAGATTGGATTTCATTATTTCCTATAAGATCTTATTTCAATTTGGATGGTGCTTATAAGGATGGTATGCCGTTTTCAAATGGTGAGGTGATCATTGGTAATGATGTTTGGGTGGGTTCAAATGCTATTATTATGTCTGGTGTGACAATTGGTGATGGAGCAATTATAGCCGCAGGTTCTATAATAACTAAGGATGTCTCGCCATATTCGATAACAATGGGAATTCCTGGAAAAAATCAGGGTTATAGAATTCCAGAAAAGTATATCGAACCTATGTTAAAAATTAAATGGTGGAATTGGGAATTAGAAAATATTTTGTCGGAAGTTGAACTTCTTTCTTCCTCAAATCTTGATGAATTTATTTCTAAATTTAATTAAGCAGTTTTTAGAAATGAATTTATATCAAAAAAATTTTAGAAGTTACTTTCATTTCGAATTTGAATCATTCAGAGTTATATTATAAAATTAATTATTATCAAATATTTATAAACAATTAAAACAAAATAAAATGAAAGTTTTAGTAACAGGAGGCGCCGGATTCATTGGGTCATATGTCTGCGAGGCCCTATTAAGTAAAAACCATGAAGTTGTAGTTCTGGACAATTTAGATCCACAAATACATGGTGAAAATAGTGGTTGGCCCAATTATATGCCTATTGGAACAATAAACCACATTGGTGATGTACGTGATAGATTATTAGTGAGAAAAATACTTCAGGGTTGTGATGCAGTTATACATCTTGCGGCTGCAGTAGGAGTTGGACAGTCAATGTATAAAATTGAGCACTATTGTTCTGTCAGTGTTATGGGAACTGCAATTTTATTAGAGGAAATTATTCCGTTAAAAGGTCAAATAAAGAAAATTATTGTTGCTAGTTCAATGTCCATATATGGTGAAGGGGCATATAAAAATGCGAAATGTGAAACCATTTACCCAAAATCAAGAACAATTGAGCAACTTCAAAAGGGCCAATTTGAGTTGGTTGATGCAAATGGTAAAATGTTACACCCAATTGGTACTGATGAGGAAAAGCCATTGAAACCTGAATCTGTTTATGCAATTAATAAAAGAGATCAAGAGGAGATGTGTTTATCATTTGGCAGAGCTTATAACATCCCAACAGTTGCATTTAGAATGTTCAATGTTTTTGGTGCAAGACAAGCCCTCTCCAACCCATATACTGGAGTAGCAGCTATTTTTAGCAGTAAATTACTTCAAAATGAGGCTCCTGTTGTATTTGAGGATGGTAAACAAATGAGGGATTTTGTCCATGTTGAAGATGTTGCTCAAGCCTATTTAATGGCCTTGGAAAATAGCGGTGCGGATGGCCTTGCATTAAACTTAGGTAGTGGTTCGGCACTTAATGTTATTGAAATAGCTGAAACGCTTGCTAAAGTAATGGGCAAGGACATCAAACCAATTATTTCAAAAAAATACAGGGATGGTGATATAAGAAATTGTTTTGCTGACATCACATTAATTGGTGAAAAGTTAGGTTGGAAGCCAAAATATAATTTTCAAAATGGTGCTCATACATTATTAGAATGGGTTTTGTCCCAAACAGATGTGAAATTTATCGGAGACTCTTATGAAGAGCTAAAAAAGATGGGCTTATTAAAATAGAAATATGAGTCGAAAACCAAAAGTGCTTTTAGTTTCACAGGCACTTGCTCCGGCTGTTGGAGGAAGTACAATCCTGTTGAACAACCTCTTCAAGTATTTTGAGGGGGAGGTGTTAGGAATTTCCGGTTATCCGGGTTCAAGAACAGATGCGAATTTTAAACCCACATTTAACACGGTTTATTTCAATCCACCTAATATTCCTTTTATTGGTAATTATTTAAAAAGGTATCATGATAATTTACTGAGGTTTATTCATCCATTAATTATCAATCGAATTGTTGCTCAAATCACTAGTTTTAATCCAGATATAGTATTTTCAAATTGTCCTGACATTGATTATTTTATTTGTGCTTTTCAGGCGGCTAAAAAAACCAATACACCCTTCTATGCGCATATGCATGACCTTTGGGAGGAGAATCATGGACCAGAAACCTATGTTGGCCAAATGGCTATTAAATGGGAAAAGGAGATTCTGCTTAGTGCCAAACAGGTGCTTTGTATGACTGATATTCAGGCTAGACACTACCTAAAAAAGTATGGTATTTCAACTAAATTACTCCCACACACCATACTTGATTCAGATTTGGAAGAAGGTAAATTGAGTTTCAAAAGGGATTTTACCAAAACAGCTTTGTTTACGGGAACCGTTTCAAAAGTGATGAATCAGGATGCGTTGAATGTTTTCTCAAATGCCACCAAATTATTGCCTAATGATATTAAAGTTATTATGTGTACTTCCACCACCCATGAGCTATTTTCCAGAATTGGAATTGATTCCTCAAAATGGGATATCAAATGGATGTCGCGCAATGATGTTCAAGATTTACAAACCAAGGTAGGTGTGTTATTTGCTCCCTTGTCACATGAAAATGGGGGCATGGAGGAAATAAGAACAGTATTCTCAACCAAACTATTGGAATACCTAGTTTCCGGCAGACCCATTGTTATTTTTGCTCCTGCTGATTCTTACCATTCAATCAGTGCAAGCGAGGGTAATTGGGCACTTGTAATTAATAAAAATAGCCCGGAGTTACTTGCGCAGAAAATTCAGGAATTGATTTCTGATATAGCGCTTCAGGAAAAGCTCGTAGAAAATGCTTTCTCTGAAGCAAGGAAGAGGGCATCAAGTATTCATGCTAATGAACTATTAAAATTAATATTAACAAATTAAATCGATTAAATAAAAGAAAGGCAACAAGAACATTGAAAATTTGACTCTTTATAAAATCGTTAGTCAAAAAGCTTGGAATTGATATTAAGGAAATTACAATAAAATTAGATTCGAATGAATCTTCCTTTCCAATATTAAACAGGATTAGTGAAAAAGTCAAAGAAAGTTTAGAAACCGACAAACCAAATTGGTAGATGTTGATTCTGAAGAAGCTTTAGTGAATGGAATATTAGAACTTCATCAGAATTATAATTTTCAGAATGAGGTTGTTTCCATAGCTTTTATTGAAGCCGGAAGAAGAAGGTCAAGTATAAAGGCTAAAAACCTATTAAATAATGTTAATTATAAAATTAGCGAATCTAAGTATTTTATTGTTTAAACTTTAGAAAAATACAATAATGTGCGGTTTTGCAGGATATATAGATTTTGTTTCTAATACGGAATACTCCGTTTTAAAAAAAATGACGGAAATCCTTATTCATCGTGGTCCTGATGATGGTGGTTATGAAAATTGGCAAATTAGAGATTTGTGTTCAATTGGGTTTGGCCATAGAAGGTTGAGCATTTTAGATTTATCTGCTAATGGCCACCAACCGATGTTTAATGCCGATAAATCGCTGGCAATTGTATTGAATGGAGAAATATACAATTACAGTGAAATAAAAAAGGAACTCGAAATTACCCATCAACATACCTTTATTTCTTCATCCGACACAGAGGTTGTTTTGCATGCCTATATGCAATGGGGTGTAAAAGCAGTTCAGAAATTTATTGGGATGTTTGCTTTTGTAATTTATGATTATATAAACAATCAGATTTTATTATTCAGGGACAGAGCAGGTGTTAAGCCTTTGTACTATTATTGGAATCAATCAGACCTTTTTTTGTTTGGTTCCGAATTGAAGGCTTTTCATGAACATCCACAATTTAAAAAGGAAATAGAAACGAAGGCTGTTGCTCAGTTTTTGCAAAGGTCATGGATTGCAGCTCCACTTACTATTTTCAAAAATACATTCAAAGTCAACCCTGGTCATTTTATTGTCTTTGATTTAATCAAGAAAAAAATTATTGAAACAAAATATTGGGATGTAATAGACTATTATAATAAACCCACACTTAAAATACCAGAACAAGAAGCTCACGAAGAAGTAAAAAAATTACTTATTTCTGCATGTGAATACAGAATGGTTTCTGATGTTCCAGTTGGAGTTTTCCTTAGTGGAGGGTATGATAGTAGTGCCGTGGCAGCTATTTTGCAAACGAATAGAACAGACAAAATTAAGACTTTCACTATTGGATTTGAGGATGCCAAATACAATGAAGCAATTCATGCAAAAAAGGTAGCTGAATATTTAGGAACTGATCATACTGAAAAGTATTGTTCTTATAGGGAAGCAATTGATTTAATTGAACGAATTCCTATTTATTATGATGAACCTTTTGCAGATAGTTCAGCACTGCCTACAATGCTTGTAAGCAAGCTTGCCGTAGAAAAAGTAAAAGTATCACTTTCTGCAGATGGTGGTGATGAGATATTTGCAGGTTATGGCAGATATACCAGAAAAATAGAAGAATTTTTGTTTTTTGCAAATATCCCTTTTCCTTACAATAAGTTGTTAAGCATACCTTTTAGTAGTGCAGAATATTTATCACGAACCTTAGATAAACCATTTTTACAATATAAGCTAGAAAAAATTAAGAAGGTTCTTCAAACTAGGAATCCATTAGATCGATTACGCTATAGAATTGAACCAAGAAATTTTACAAATGTTGAATTGAATAATTTACTAAAAGGTCAGCTTGTTCCTTCTAAAACATTCTATGATGATTTGTATTTACTAAGATCAGATATTGAATATGTAAATGCCTTTATGGCTATTGAATTTAAGACCACTTTGGTAGATGATATGTTGGTTAAAGTAGATAGAGCATCAATGAGCTATGGATTAGAAGGTAGGGAGCCTATGTTGGACCATCGGTTGGTAGAATTTGGGGCACAATTACCTGTATCTTTTAAAATTAAAAATGGGACTCAAAAGCATATTCTGAAAAATATTGTGCATAAATATATTCCAAAGGAAATAATGGAAAGACCTAAAATGGGATTTGGAATACCAACAACCGAATGGCTTTCAAATGAATTGAAGCCAATTGTACAATTTCACCTTTCTGAAGACCAAATCAATAAATTTGGAGTATTAGATGCAGACTATGTTAAAAAATTATTGGATAACTTTTTTGAAGGCAAAGAAATCAATCCAGAAAGGATTTGGATTTTATTAATGCTACAAATGTGGCTTGAAAAATGGAATTAACATATATAGATAAATTTAAGACGTTGCTGAAATTATGAATATAATTAAAAACTGGCGATTAAAGGCAATTGTTCAAACTTTTATTTCGTTTATCCCATTTGGTTTGAGGATTAATTTTTTATTGCAAAAAATAAATGGCGGTTTTAGTGATGAAAACCTTTTAGGTAATTTTACTGCCCAATCTAAAAGAATGGGTTTTATTAAATCTTATTTTTATGATGATAAATTTGAGGGAAAAATAGTTGTTGATGTTGGACCTGGTTGGTATGCTATTACAGGGGTAATTTTTTATCTTCTAGATTGTAAAAAATATATTGTGTAGATTTGAGGAGAAATTTTTCGCATCCGCTAATTATTAAATATGTAAAGGTGTTGAAAAAAAACTCAAATCTTGTAGCTGAAATGTTGGCAATTCCAAACTCATATGTAATAGAAAAATTAACAAGTATAGAAAATTCAAAGGACTTGAGTGACTTTTTAAACATTTCAAGAATAAAATATCTAGCACCAGGTGATGCAAGAAATATTCAAATTAATAATTGTGATTTAACTTGGTCATATGGAGTTTTAGAACATATCCCAAAACAAATATTAGAATCAATTTTAATTGAATTTTTCAGGATATCAGCTAAAAACACAATACACTACCATGCTATTGGAACTCATGATCATTTCAACAGTCAAGGTCTTGGGAATTGCGTAAATTTTTTAAGATATAGTGAATTTAAGTGGAAATTAATTGCAGGGAATCGTTTCGCATATCACAATAGATTAAGAAGGAAGGATTATAAAGAAATGTTGAATAATTCAGGTTTTAAAATATTATATGAATATTCTTTGATTCAGGATTCTGACATTGAAATTTTAAAAACCATGAGAATTGACAAAAAATTTAAAAATTATTCCATAGAGGACCTAGCCTGTGCAGAGTTTGATATTTTAATTCAAACGGAAAAGAAATAATTCTGTTTGAATTTATTTCATTATATAACTACAGAACAATTTTTAAATTAGAAAATAATTTGTATTAAATATTACTGATAATTATGATTGAATGTTTAAATATTAAAACAATTAGATTTTATTTATTATGGAATTAAGCAATATATACATAAATATTAGAAAGGCATCAATAGGAAATATAATAGGAGGATTACTATTTACATTTTATCTATTATTTTTTTTTTATTGGGGTCGAGAGGCTGGATTTAGAGAAATTCCTACTAAAATTTTAACACCAATATTTTTAATTATCGCAATATCGATGGGATCTATGAAGATTTTTTTTAATAGTGTTGTGATTAAAAAGTATATATTTCTTTTATTATTTGGGATTCTAAGTTTTTTTTGGATTACTGATTATACAACTTATATAAGGCAAGTTCAAATGATGGTAGGCATCATTGCCATTGGCTTGATTGTTTTTCATTTTGTTAAAAGATATAATATTGCAGCCATTGGGTTTTTTACTATTTTTATTAGTTCATTGTTACTTTTAAAAAAGGGATTGGACGTAAGTTCTGTAACTTTCACTTCAGCGCTGGGTGAGTTAGATGCTGACAATACACTTATATCATATGAAGAAAATGCAAATACTTTAGCAATGCTTTACTTAATGGGTATGTGTTCTATTCATGCTTTTAAAAGTATATTCTATAATAAATATATACATTTTCTTATTTATGTTGGTATTTCAGCATTAATTTATGGAATAAGTTTGACTGGCTCTCGTTCAACTTTAATAGCCGGTGTTTTACTAATAATTTTAGATTTTATTACTATCGAATCATTGAAATTGTGGATGAAAATAGTTATAGTATCTGTTTTTGTTCTTTTTGCATTAAACTTTTTTGAATCAATCCTTTTTCAAACTGGTGCCGGTATAAAATTATTATATACTGGTGAAACAGGTTCTGATTTAGTTAGACAAAGTATGTTTAATGAGGCTTGGAAAATGTATGTGTATAATCCATTTTTTGGAATTGGATTAGGCAATGTAGTTGCACTTTCTACATTTGGATTATATACTCACAATGAATTTTTAGAAATAATGGCAACAATGGGCACTTTTGGACTTATTTTTTACGTATCTTTTTTATTATATTACTTTAAAACAATTCGTAAACTACGATTAATAAATTCACAATTGTATAGTGCATTTGCTAATAATTTTTATGTTTATATTTTTATGGGATTATTTGGTGTATGGTTTACTGATGCTTTTTTTTATATTTTATTATTTATTCAATTAGCAGAAGCTGAAAGAATTATTGCAAATCAAAAAATAAAAATTAATTTGTTACGAATTTCTAAACATTGAAAAAGAAAATAAAAGTTTTATTTTTAGTTAGTAATTACCCGTCAAAAAAATTTCCGGATAAAGGAATTTTTTTTAAAAGAATGGTTAAAGGCTTGGCCAATATAGGAGTAGAAGTTTGTGTTATTGCACCTGTTCCATATAGTAATTGGTTAATTGAGTTGTTTATCAATAAATTAAAAGGATATACGCAAATTCCTCAATTTGCTTTAGACGGTGATGTGAAAATTTATAGGCCAAAATATCTTAGGTTGCCTTTCATTCACAAACTATACCTATCACATTTTTTTCAATTATATTTAATCAGAAAAATTCTTAATAAAGAGAATCCAGATATTATAGATTTTAGAACTTCATATCCTCCCTATCCCCTATCTTCAGTGGTTTTGAAAATTTATACGGAATTTAAGATCCCTTACATATATACTATTAATGGAATACATTTGCTTCCAGAAGATGAAACAAACACAATAAAAAGAAAGAATTTTATTAAGTTAATAGACAATGCTTCAAAAGTCCTATCAGTTTCTGTCCAATTATCAAATTCAATCCAAATCTTATCAAAAAAAAATGTTGAATTAACAATTCATCCAATAAATTTTAAAGAATTAGATGATAGTAATTCAGAAACAAACAGTGAAATTTCAATCAAATTTTTGAATGATAGCAATGTTTTTTGTTACCTTTTTGTAGGCGAACTAACTTATGAGAAAGGGGTTGATACACTATTAGAAACATTTTTAAACTTGAATCTACCTAATATTAAATTATTGCTTGTTGGTAACGGTAAATTATTTAAAAGTGTATCATCAAGTAATATTGAATTTTTAGGAAAACTGCCAAATAATGAAGTTATTCAATTAATGCGTAAAGTAAATTATTTTATTTTTCCAACTCGTTATGAAGGAATGCCTAATGTTTTAAAAGAGGCAGGTGCATTGGGTTTGCCTATTATTGCTTCTAAAGCTGGAGGTATTCCTGAATTGTTAAATATGGGAGAGCGTGGGTATCTATTAGATGATGTCAGTTATAGTGCTATTAAGGAATCTATAATTTACACAATGAATTCATTAGATATTATGAGAGACAAATCGGATAAATTAAAGAGATACCTTAAAGAAAATTACGATGTAGATCGTACTTCAGCAGTTTTAAAACAAATGTATCTAGAAATTATTAATAGTAATTAGCATTGAAAATATTATACATTGTATCTACCTATCCTAGTGAAAACACAACAGCTGGTAATTTTTATCAACGAACAGCTGAGGCTTTAGAAAAATTGGGAGTGGAGGTTTGTGTTATTTGTTTTGTACCTAAAACTTTTTCCAGCATGGGTTTTATTTCAAAAAAGTGGAAAGAGTATTATCGCTTAATTAATCAAGATGAAATGATTAATGGTGTGAGGGTTGTGAGGTTAGGATATTTTGGTCTTCCTTTAGAGCGAATTTGGGCTCGACCTAATTATTTTATGTTCAAAAATGCATTTAGTTTTATTGAAAGGAAAAAAATTGAATTTGATATTATAGAAGCGAATTATGCTTTTCCATATTGTGTAGTAGGTAAAATGTTAGCTGAAGTTTATGACAAACCTTTAATTGCCACCTTACGTGGTAGTGATGTAAATGTGGATGCATTTAGGGGTTGGTTAGGACGAAATAGATTTATTAGTGGAATTAAAAATGCAAATCGGATACATGTTGTAAGTACAGCCTTAAAAGAAAAGGTTGAATCTATTTACCCAAATAATAGAACAATGGTGCTTCCAATCGGTCTTGATTTAAATTTAATAAACAAAATTAAAGATGTCAACAAACAAAGTGCTAAAAAAATGTTAGACTGGAATGGTTTTCATATTATTTTTGTCGGTAGTTTAACATTTTTAAAAGGCTTAGACCTAATAATATTGCTAATTAATAATCCAAAATACAAGGAAATAACATGGCATTTTATAGGTACAGGACAATACCATGGTCAATTGACCTTTTATAAAAATGTTGTTGTTCACAATCATCTTGATTATGAATCAACTCTAAAACTTATTTACATATCAGACCTTTTAATTTTACCATCAAGAGGAGAAGGAATGCCGAATGTAATCAAAGAAGCAGGTGCCTTAGAAACACCTGTTTTGGCATCGGACGTAGGTGGTATTCCTCAAATACTTGATTATGGTTTGAATGGTACAATATTTAAAACAAGTCAAATTATTGATTTAGAAAACAATTTAAATCGAATTCTTGAAAATTATTCTATTGCAAAAGAAAAAGCAAAACATTTAATGATTCATGTATACAAAACATATGATATTGATAAAAATGCTAAAATTTTGAAAGATGTTTATTTAAATGAATTAATAGACTAATGTGCGGAATAACAACTTTAATAAATCTAAATAAAGAGTCTGTTGAGGAATCTTTGCTTAAATCCATGAATGACCTCATTGCTCATAGAGGCCCTGATGATGATGGATTTTATACATTTCAGAATGTGGGGTTGGGACACAGAAGGTTATCTATAATAGATTTAAGTTTAGATGGGCATCAACCAATGAAATGCTTAGACAAATATGTTATTATTTTCAATGGTGAGATTTATAATTATTTGGAAATAAGAATTGAATTAATTGCTTTAGGATATCAATTTAAAACAAAAACAGATACGGAAGTAATTGTTTCAGCCTACAATGAATGGGGAATTAATTGCTTACAAAAATTCAATGGTATGTGGGCTTTTCTAATTTTAAATATTGAAAACCAAGAGTTATTCATATCTAGAGACAGGTTTGGTGTGAAACCTTTGTACTATGGAAATAATGGAAAGTACTTTGCTTTTGGGTCTGAAATAAAACAAATTCTTAAAATTGTAAATCCTAAATTAAACAGCAATACTCTAGCAGATTATTTAGTATCAGGTTTAATAGAGCACAAGAATGATACTTTTTTTAAAGAGGTTAGAAGTTTTCCTGCTGGTCATTTTATGGTATACCAATTACAAACAGGTGTACATAGCTTTGAACGTTATTATGAAATCAAAAAAAGGGAAGAGATTGAAAACCTTGATGAAATTGATGCTATAAATTTGTACAAAGAAACTTTCCTTAGTTCGGTTCAATTACGTTTACGTTCTGACGTAAAGGTAGGTACTTGCTTGAGCGGTGGACTTGATAGTAGTTGGATAGCTGCTCTTGCCTCGAGACTTTACAATAGAGAATCAAATCAAAAATTTACTGCAATTACAGCTCAATCTATACTAAAAAGTAATGATGAAACCTATTATGCAGAAATGGTAGCTAAAGAATCACCAATTGATTGGTTAGTAATAAGACCCGAGCCAGATGACTTCAGGAATAACATTGACAAGGTAATCTATTGTCAGGAAGAACCCTTTGGCACACCTTCTGTTTTCATGCAACACTTTGTTATGAAAATGTCAAAAGATGCAAATTGCACCGTCTTATTAGATGGACAAGGTGGTGACGAAACATTATTAGGTTATGAAAGGTATTTTACAACATATTTACAATCTTTGCCAAATAATCAAGCAATTATTGAGTTTTATAAACTTCAAAAAAATTCGAAATTAAACTACAAAGACCTATTATTGTATTTATTTTATTTTACTAATGCTGGTTTTAGAAAAAATAATATAGCCAACAGATATAGTTTTCTAAACAAATCAATTTTCGATAAAGTTAGTTGGGATCAAATTGATATAATCGCCAATGCCTCGTCCAACGTTTTTGAACTTCAAAAGGTTGAAATTGAAAGTACTTGTTTGCCACACCTGCTTAAATATGAAGACCGCAATTCTATGTGGTATGGCATTGAGGCAAGGTTACCATTTTTAGATTATAGACTTGTAGAAATTGGACTAAATATTAAACCTGCCTATAAGATTAAAAATGGATGGAGTAAAAATATTTCACGCATAGCAACTCGTAACTTATTACCAAAGGAAATTAGATGGAGAAAAAATAAATTTGGTTTTGAATCTCCAGATGAAATCTGGTTGGCCAATACAAATTTCTTTAAAAAAGCAATCATGGAATCTCCTATTATAAACAGTTTAAGTTCTAAAAAAAACATAGAAAAACAAATTAAAGACAAAACAAAGTTGTGGAGATTGTATAATATAGCCAAATGGGAAAAATTATTTAATGTAAGTCTTGACACATGATAGTAATTGTTAATTTTGGAGCGGGAAATTTAGGCAGTATGCTTAATATGTTAAAAAAAATAGGTCAAGCGGCAATTGTTGGAAACACTGCAGAAGACATTGAAAAGGCTGAAAAGCTAATTTTACCGGGTGTTGGTTCTTTTGATGCTGGTATTGAAAAGTTAAATTCATCTGGCTTGAGAGAAATTTTAGAATTGCAAGTTATTGAAAAGAAGGTTCCAATTCTTGGTATTTGCTTGGGGTTACAACTCATGACTAGGAAAAGCGAAGAGGGAGAATTGAATGGATTAGGATGGATTGATGCTGAAACCAAAAAGTTTCTTCTTGATTCCAATCAATATAAAATACCACACATGGGTTGGAATGAGTTAAAGATTGAAAAGAAAAGTAAACTATTTACTGGAATGGAAGAACAAGAAAATAGATTTTATTTTGTTCATTCCTATCATCTGGTTTGTTCTTCAAAAGAGGATGTTTTAGTTAGCGCTCATTATGGATATGATTTTACATGTGGAATAGAAAGGGATAACATAATGGGGGTACAATTCCACCCTGAAAAGAGCCACAAGTTTGGAATGCAATTGTTAAGAAATTTTTCGGAAAAATTATAAAAATGTTTAAAAACAGAATAATTCCCTGCCTATTAATCAAGAACCGTGGATTATATAAAACAATAAAATTTAAGGATCCAATATATGTTGGTGATCCTGCAAATGCTTTAAAGATTTTTAATGAAAAGGAGGTAGATGAATTGATTGTGCTTGATATAACCGCTACCAAAGAAAAAAAGAAACCTAATTTTAAACTATTGAATGAACTAGCTTCAGAATGTTTTATGCCACTTTGTTATGGTGGGGGAATTACAAGTCTTGATGAAATAAAAACTTTATTTAATCTGGGTATAGAAAAGGTTTCTTTAAATAGCATAACCTATTCCAAACCAGAATTGATAAGTGAGGCAGCAAAAATTTTTGGGAGCCAAAGCATAGTTGGATCGATTGATGTTAAAAAAAATCTTTTTGGGAAGTATCAGGTATATATTAATTCAGGTACACTAAATACAAAGAAGGACGCAGTTGAATATGCACAATATTTAACTAACCTTGGTGTTGGTGAAATATTTCTGAATTCTATAGATCGAGATGGTATCATGAGCGGTTATGACATTGATTTGATTAAAAATGTAAGCGCAAGTGTTCCAGTACCACTTGTTGCTTGTGGGGGTGCAGGTAGAATCGAAGACTTTGGAATTGCTATTCACCAGGGAGGAGCCTCCGCAGTATCTGCAGGCAGTTTTTTTGTTTTTCATGGTAAGCATAGGGCTGTATTGATAACCTATCCTACTAGAGATGAAATGTCAATTATTATTAATTAAATATGGAGTATAAAGTATGTACACAATGTGTAATGGATACCACCGATCCCGAAATCTCTTTTGATGAGAAAGGGATTTGTAACCATTGCCAGACGTATGAGGTGAGAAAAGATTCAAAGCAAATTAAGCCCGAACGAAGAGAAGAAATGCTTAAGAAATTGGTGCAAGATATTAAAAATAAAGGTGATGGTAATGAATATGATTGTATTATTGGAGTAAGTGGAGGGGTAGACAGTACCTATGTTGCATACCTTACAAAATCATTAGGCCTTAGACCATTGGCGATTCATTTCGACAATGGTTGGAATTCAGAACTAGGAGTTAGCAACATTGAAAAAACACTGAAATTTCTAGGAATTGACCTGTATACATATGTAATTGATTGGGAAATGTTCAGAGAATTGCAAATTGCATTTTTGAAAGCTTCTACACCTGATGGTGAAATTCCTACAGACCATGCTATTAATGGTTTATTATGGAAGGAAGCAAGCAATCGAAATATCAAATACATTATAAACGGAATGAATTTTGCTACTGAAGCTGCCGCAGTTACTTCATGGGCATACGGACATTCTGATTGGAAATACATCAAAGGTATTAATAAGCTTTTTGGTAAAAATAAGAAGCTGATAAATTACCCTCATTTTAGCTTTTTTGACTTGTTTAATTATACCGTTATAAAGGGAATAAGGGTTGTCTCTATTCTAAATTATATAGATTTTAACAAAACCGAGGCAATGAGATTGCTTCAGGATAAATTAAATTGGATTTATTATGGTGGTAAGCATTATGAATCTGTTTATACCAGATTTTATCAAGCCTATTACTTGCCAGAAAAGTTTAATATTGACAAAAGAAAATGTCATTTGAGCGATTTGATTAATGCCAAACAAATAACGAGAGATGAGGCATTGATTGATTTGAAGCACAAGGATTACAAGGATGAAATGTATCGAGATGACCTGGCCTTTGTTTTAAAGAAGTTGGACTTTACTCAGGAAGAATTTGATGCCATAAGGAAACTGCCGGTTAAATCTTACAAGGATTATCCTAATAATCATGACTTGGTTATGCGTATAAAAAGGATTCTTAACCAATTAAGAAAATTGAATATACTTCCAAGATAGGATGAGAAAAAAAATTATCAACCTTCATGTTTATCCCAGTACCTTGAAAAATGAGTCGAGGATATTAAAAGAAACAAAAAGTCTAATAGATTTAAATCTTGTAGATGAAATTCTAATTGTTGGAATATGGAAAGAAGGATTTTCAATTGAAGAAAAAATTGATTCGAAGCGAAGAATAACGAGAATAAAAGTACCGGTCATTACAAGAATTGGGATTTTAAATTTCTTTATTAATTATTTTCTTTTTCAAATACTTGTTATCAAAAAATTTAGACAAAGTGATTTTGGACTAATTAATTGTCACAGTTTGTCTGTTTTGGGAATAGGATATTATTTCAAGATATTCAGAAAAACACCACTTATTTATGATGCCCATGAACTTGAAACTGAAGTAGAAGGATCGAAAGGGATAAAGAGGCTAATTGGCAAGTTTCTTGAGTTCATTTATATCAAGAAGGTGGATGAATTAATTGTTGTAAGTAATTCTATAGCCACATGGTATAAAAATAAATACCCTAACTTACCAATAAGTACGGTCAGAAATGTGCCTAACTATTTTGAATTAAATACAAAAAGTAATTTGTTAAGGGAAAGGTTTTCAATAGAGGATAAACAATTGGTTTTTATTTATCAGGGATTGCTTTCATCCTCACGCGGCGTGGATATTATTTTAAACACATTCATTCAGTTGTCTATTCAGTATCATATTGTTTTCATGGGTATGGGAGAAATGGTAGATGAAATTAAGTTGCTTGAGGAGAAACATAAGAACATTCACTTTTTGCCTGCTGTGCCACCATCCGAAATACATCTTTACACATCTTCTGCTGATGTAGGAATCCACCTGATTCAAAATACATGTCTTAATCATTATTATTGTTCTCCAAATAAGATTTTTGAATATCTTTTATACGGAATTCCACAAATTATCAGCAATTTTCCAGACATGATGAAAGTGTTGGAGAACGACAAGTGTGGATGGGGAATAGAACCCAATTCACAGCAATTGAAGACTAAAATAGAAGATATCACACTTATTTTGGTTGGTGAGAAAAAAGAGAATGTAGAACAGCAGAGAAAAAATTGGGGATGGCACTTTGAAGAAATGGAACTTGAGAAAGTATACAAGAGAATTATTCCTAAAATAAAAATGTATTAACAAATCCACCTTTTTTATAAAAGTTTCTATTAATATTATTGCATCAATGAAAAAAATAAAATTTGCACTTATTGGTTGCGGGCGAATTGCACAGCGACATGCAGAACATATCGATAATTTTGGTCAGCTAGTTGCTGTTTGCGACATTGTTAAATCAAAGGCTGATGCCATGGCAGATAAATATGGAGCTAAGTCTTATTATGAACTTGAAGACCTCCTAGTGTTTGAAAAGGAAGTTCAAGTAATTTCAATTTGCTCACCAAATGGACTACACTCTTCACAAACTATAGCCGCACTAAATGCAGGGTATCATGTTTTGTGTGAAAAGCCAATGGCTATAAATGTTCATGATTGTGGCGAAATGATTAAAGCAGCTGAAAGAGCGAATAAGAGAATTTTTGCAATCAAGCAAAATAGGTTTAACCCGCCTATTGAAGCTGTAAAGAATGCTATTGATGAAGGAAAGTTGGGAAGAATTTTTAGTATACAATTGAGTTGTTTTTGGAATCGCAATAACGATTATTATTATAATTCGTGGAAAGGGACAAAAGACCTTGACGGAGGAACGCTATATACACAGTTCAGTCACTTCATTGATTTGCTTTATTGGATGATTGGTGATATAAAAAATGTAAAGTCATACATGAACAATTATGCCCATCAGGGTATCATAGAATTTGAAGATACAGGGGTTGTGATTGTGGAATTTTATAACGGCGCCATTGGGACTATTAATTATACTGTTAATAGTTTTGAAAAGAATATGGAAGGATCTCTCACAATATTTGCAGAGAAGGGAACTGTTAAAATTGGCGGTCAATATTTAAACGAACTGGAATATCAGAATATTAAGGACTTTAAGATAGAGAACCTACCAAAAGGAAACAAAGCCAACAACTATGGCAACTATCAGGGTTCAATGAGTAACCATGATAAAGTTTATAAGAATCTGATAGATGTGTTAAATAATAATGCCTCTATTTCCACCAACTCATTTGAAGCATTGAAAACAATTGAAATTATTGACAGAATTTACAGATCAGTTTAATAATATGAATAAAATAAAAATATTTAATTCGGGAATAAAAGATGTGAAATTTGGTTCAGGTGTTAAGGTAGTAAAACCTGTAAATATTTATGGATGTGAAATCGGGGACAATTGTTTCATTGGACCATTTGTCGAGATTCAGAAAGATGTCACAATTGGTAATAATACTAAAGTTCAGTCACATACTTTTATTTGTGAATTGGTATCAGTTGGAGATAATTGCTTCATTGGTCATGGCGTGATGTTTATTAACGATTTGTTTTCTGATGGCGGTCCGGCAAAGGGAAACAAGGAACTTTGGAAATCAACACAGATTGGCAATAAGGTTTCTATTGGTTCCAATGCAACCATTCTTCCTGTTTCAATCTGCGATAATGTGGTAATAGGGGCAGGAAGCGTAGTTACAAAAAATATCGACAAGCCCGGAACCTATGTAGGTAATCCCGCTAAATTAATTATTAAAAGAATATAATATATGAAAATTCCATTTGTAGACCTGAAAGCTCAATACCTGAGTATTAAAACTGAAATTGATGCGGCTATTGAGAATGTTATTTCTGAAACTGCCTTCATTGGTGGAAAATATGTAAAAAAGTTTGAATCCGATTTTGCTTCATTATATGGAGTTAAAAATTGCGTTTCGGTGGCAAACGGTACCGATTCACTCTATATCATCATGAAGATGCTTGGAATAGGGCATGGCGATGAGGTAATAACAGTTGCCAATAGCTGGATATCCAGTTCGGAAACAATCACTCAGACAGGGGCAAGACCTGTTTTTGTGGATATTGATCCTGAATATTATAGTATGGATATTGAAAAATTCAGGAAAGCAATTACACCAAAAACGAAGTTAATGATATGTGTTCATCTTCAGGGGCAGATGTGTGATATTGAAACCATAGATAAAATCTGTAAAGAAAATAATATTTATCTGATCGAAGATTGTGCGCAGTCACATTTTTCTGAATTTAATAGAAAGAGGGCGGGCTTAACAGGAATTGCCGGTTCTTTTAGTTTTTATCCTGGTAAAAATCTTGGAGCCTATGGTGATGCAGGATGTATCATAACAAATAATGATGAACTAGCAGACAAATTCCGAATGTATGCTACACATGGTGCATTGAAAAAGCATGACCACCAAATTGAAGGCATCAATAGCAGACTTGATGGTTTGCAGGCGGCCATTCTTGATGCCAAATTACCACATATTTTGGATTGGACTGATAGAAGAATTGAAAATGCAGGAAAATATAATGAGCTTTTGTCGGGAATAAAACAAATAGTTACGCCGAAGGTTCGACCCAACAGCAAGCATACTTTTCACTTGTATGTAATAAGGGCAGAAAGAAGGGATGAACTGGCAAATTATTTGAAGGAGCAGGGAGTTGAAACCGCAATACATTACCCTACAGTATTACCCTTTTTACCAGCTTATAAATACCTGAATTCGGCAGTTTCGGACTTTGAAATAGCCCTGAAATATCAAAGCGAGATTTTGTCCATTCCTTTGTATCCTGAGTTGACCATGGATCAGATGAAATATGTAGCTAAATGTATCAGCGATTTTTATAATTCAGATTCTAAATGACGATTTGGCTTATTTCAAAATATGCTTCACCTCAAAAATATTATTTTGGTACACGCCATTTTTATTTGGCGGAGGAATGGGTTAAACTTGGACATGATGTTAGTATTTTCACTTCTAATTCAAGTCACCTGAGTAATCAGTTACCCAAGTTTAAATCCAAGGTGTTTTTTGAGATTATCAATGGTATAAAAACTTACTGGCTGAATACAGTTCGATCTAAATCATCGTCGGGGATGTCAAGAATTTTTGGGTGGTTGCATTTTGAGTGGCAGCTCGCAACCCTTTCAACAAACGACATTTCGAAACCCGACGTCGTTATTGTATCCTCACTTTCACTGTTATCTGTTTTGAATGGTTACCGGTATGCAAAAAAATATGGTTCTAAATTTGTTTTTGAGGTAAGGGACATATGGCCGCTTTCGGCAATAGAATTGGGTAATTTTAGTCCTGCAAATCCTCTCATTTATTTGCTTTCCCTTATTGAAAAATTTGGATATAAAAATGCCGATGTTATTGTGGGTACCATACCAAATCTGAAGGAACATGTTGAGAATGTAATAGGAAAAACGGACAAATGTTTTTGTATTCCTCAGGGTATTAACCTTGATTTTTATTCCGAGCAGGAAAAATTAAACGATGAATATATAAAAACCAATATTCCCAGTAATAAATTTATTGTGATTTATGCAGGTACAATTAATGCCAATAATCCCCTTCAGGTTATGTTAGAAGCAGCTAAAATATTAAAGGAAAGTCCTGTTCATTTTATGATTGTTGGTGAGGGAAATCAAAAAATGAGTCTGATGGAAAGGGCTAAAGATATTTCAAATGTAAGCTTTCCGCCGAGTGTAAATAAGAATCAGGTAAATCATCTGTTGTCGTTTGCTTCTGTGTGCTTTGATTGTTTTTCCTCATCACTTGCCAGATATGGTTTATCTAGAAACAAATGGATTGACTATATGTATGCAGGCAAACCAATTATCTGTTCATATTCGGGTTTTCAAAGTATGATAAATGAATGTGATGCAGGTTCTTTTGTATCCTATAATGATGAAAAAGCCCTTGCATCGGAAATACTTAGGTATCTTAATTTCTCTAAGGATGAATTGGAGGACATGGGAAAACGTGCAAAGAATTTTGTAATAGAAAACAGAACATTTCCTTTTTTAGCAAAAAAATACTTGCATTTATTTGCTCAATAAATATTTTAACTGTGTATTTAAATCTTTGAAATATCACAACCCTCGAGGAGATTCTGAACCAAGTACGGCTGAAGCGTCATGCAGGGAACATTTAGTTAAAGGACAAGGTTTACGTTTTCACCTATTAAGAATCATCGTTAATATGGTAATTTATTTGTTAGTTTGAAATGTGTATAAATCCCTCTTCATTAAACGAAAGATGAATAAAATTTCTTTAAGGCAGCAAGTGATAGAACCTCATTGAATTTTTTTAAAAATATGATGAGCAAATTTGAGGTAGCCCTTCAATGAAAAAACAATGGGAATATTCCACTATTACCTTAAGGCACCATTAACCTTTCCGAAATTTTGGAAAAAGTATTTTTAAATGTTAAGTTCACATTCTGAGTTTAAAATGAAAATAGTAACAATTATAGGCGCCCGACCACAGTTTATTAAGGCTGCTGCTTTATCAAGAGAATTTGCAAAGCATACTTGTATAAATGAGATTATCATACATACAGGCCAACACTTCGACAAAAACATGTCTGACGTGTTTTTTGATGAGATGGAAATCCCAAGACCTAATTATCATTTAAATATAAACGGACTTGGACATGGTGCTATGACGGGTCAGATGCTTGAAGGTATTGAAAAAATATTGATTGGTGAAAGGCCTGACTTTGTACTTGTATACGGAGACACAAACAGCACCTTGGCGGGTGCGCTGGCATCAAAGAAATTGCATTTGAAACTGGTGCATGTAGAAGCTGGTCTCAGAAGTTTTAATATGTTGATGCCGGAGGAGATAAATAGAATTTTAACCGATAGAATCAGTGATATTTTATTTGTTCCTACAAAGCAAGCAATTCAAAACCTGAATAAAGAGGGTTTTGAAAATTTTGATTGTAAAATTGTAAGAAGCGGTGACATCATGCAGGACGCAGTTTTGTTTTACAGCAAACATGCAGCAGAGAAATCAACAATCATTCAAACTCTTGGGCTGGAAAGTAGTTCATTTGTTTTGGCAACTATACATAGGGCCGAAAATACAGAAGACTTGAAAAGACTGGTCTCTATTGTTGGTGCCCTAAATGAAATTAACAAAACCTTTAAGGTTGTTTCACCGGTACATCCCAGAACTAGGGCAATATTTAAAAAGAACAATATCCAAACTGATTTTGTCTGCATTGATCCTGTTGGATATTTCGATATGATTCAGTTAATGAGTAATTGTTCTTTAATATGCACAGACAGTGGAGGTCTTCAAAAAGAGGCTTATTTCTTCAATAAGTATTGTATCACTTTCAGGGATCAGACAGAATGGTTAGAATTAGTTGAAAATGGATATAACAGGATTACAGGTGCTAATAAGGACTTCATTTTGGATGCTTTTGGATACTTCAAAGATAAACCCTTTCACAAGGCAACTGAATTGTATGGGGCTGGAAATGCCTCAAAAATTATTACTGAGTTTTTAATCAAACAAAATTAATAATTATTAAATTACCAATTTAGGTTAGTCAATTTTTCTATGTCATATCCTATTCAGTAATTGAATATCTAAGTTCAGGATTTCAATATTTTTTATATATGCTTATTAAATGAAAAATGTGAATGAAAGATTTGTATGGTGGCTAGTAATCAATAGCAGTTTCAGCTAAATGATCCCTTTTATTTAAAGTTTTAAATTTATATTCCTTTTGTATCATAGGTTTTTGGCTATTCGTTTATATCCGAGACTCAATACCTCCTAAAAAAGTGGACTGAAGAATTTAATTGATATAACCATAAGAAACCGTGGAAAACCAAAAACCATTAGATTTGGAACTAAATATTCAAATCTAATACTAATCTTTGAATCTGTCTGGAAAAGGGGGCACTTACAAGATGAAGCTTGTATCGTATTTTAAAATAATGAAATCATGAAGAATTTTGCACTTATAGGAGCAGCTGGTTATATAGCTCCTAGGCACATGAAAGCTATTAAAGATACAGGGAATATTTTGGTGGCTGCTTTTGATCCCTATGATGGGGTAGGGATAATGGATACTTATTTCCCCAATACCTCTTATTTTGTAGAATTTGAAAGATATGATCGGCATATCGAGAAGTTAAAACGGGAGCAAAAGAAGATAGATTATGTTAGTGTATGTTCGCCCAATTACCTGCATGATAGCCATATACGCTTTGGTCTAAGGCATGATGCCGAAGTAATATGTGAAAAGCCCATCGTTCTAAACCCATGGAATATTGATGCACTCCAAGAAATAGAAAAGGAAACGGGAAGAAATATTTACTCCATTCTTCAGTTACGTTTACATGATGCTATTATAGCGCTTTGGAAAAAAGTAATTAAAAGTCCTGCTGAAAAGACTTACGATATCGACCTCACCTACCTTACCTCACGGGGCAATTGGTATTATACCTCCTGGAAAGGGCAAATAGAAAAATCAGGTGGAATAGCCACCAATATTGGGGTACACTTTTTCGATATGCTTACCTGGATATTCGGTGGACTTAAGTCCCAAGTAGTTCACATTAATACACATGATAGAGCTAGTGGCATCTTGGAATTGGAAAGAGCGACGGTGCGATGGTTTTTAAGTATCAATGAAGAATGTTTACCTCGTGAAGTTCTCGCGGCAGGAAAAAGAACTTATAGGTCGATACAGATAGAAGGTGAAGAATTAGAATTTAGTGAAGGATTTACGGATTTGCATACTTTATCGTACCAAGATGTGCTGGATGGCGGTGGCTTTCGAATAGGAGAAACTCGTGAGGCCATTCAAATTGTTCATGACATTAGGCATGCTGAGATTAAAGGACTTCATGGTGATTATCATCCTTTAGCTAGATTGCCATTAAGCAAACACCCGTTTGTTAGAAATAATTAAATTTTGTTTTGAATAGTTGAAATTTTTAATATCATATTTAAAATGATTTTAAATTCTAATCAATTTGAGCAATTAATAAATATTGTAGGTAGGACAAATGTGTTAATGGATGAAATTTCATTGCTAAAGTATGGTCATGATGAAACTGAAGATTATATCTTTCCACCTGCGGTAGTGGTGAAACCTAAAACTGTAGATGAAGTGTCACAAATAATGAGATTTGCTTCTGTGCAGAAAATCCCAGTAGTTCCTATTGGTGCGCAAACAGGATTAAGTGGTGGCGCTTTGAGTATACATCGGGGTATAGGGTTATCCATGGAGCGAATGAATCAAATTCTTTCGATAGACGAAAATAATTTTCAAGTTGTAGTTGAACCCGCGGTTATCACTCAAGTTCTTAGAGAAGCGGTCGCCGAACAAGGACTATTTTATCCCGTTGACCCAAGCAGTATGGGAAGTTGTTGGATTGGAGGGAACGTCGCAGAAAACGCTGGTGGCGCACGAGCCGTTAAGTATGGTGTTACTAAAGATTATGTGCTAAATTTGGAGGTTGTTTTGCCAAATGGTGATGTTATTTGGACGGGCGCCAACACCCTGAAAAACTCTACGGGATACAATTTGACACAATTTATGGTTGGCAGTGAAGGAACACTTGGAGTCATAACCAAGATCGTTCTAAAATTGTTGCCTCAAGCACAACACAATGTATTGATGTTGGTTCCCTTTTACAAGGCAAGAGAGGCGTGCGAAGCGGTGGCTGCAATTTTCAAATCAGGAATAATGCCTAGTGCATTGGAATTTATGGAAAGGGATGCAATTGATTGGGCTTTGGAGTATATAAAAGGAATAACTATTGAAGTTAACGAAAAGATACAAGCCCATTTACTCATTGAATTAGACGGAAATTATCCTGAAATTTTGATGCAAGAGGCTGAGCGCATAATGCATGTTTTTGAGGCATTTAAAATTGACGAAATTTTATTTGCAGAAACTGAAGATCAAAAAAAAGCCCTTTGGAAGATGAGGCGTGGGATTGGCGAGGCAGTTAAAGCACATTCAGTTTATAAGGAAGAAGATACTGTTGTACCCAGATATTATTTACCTCAACTTTTGACTGGTATCAAGGAAATCGGTCGCAAATACGGTTTTCAATCTGTATGTTATGGACATGCAGGGGATGGTAATCTACACGTCAATATCATAAAAGGGGAGCTTACTGATGAGTTTTGGAACGAAACTATTAAGAGCGGCATAAGGGAAATCTTTGAACTTACCGTTTCGTTAGATGGGACACTATCTGGCGAACATGGAATTGGTTTAGTTCAAAGAGAATTTATGGATATAGCTTTTCCTCAACACCACCTTGATTTACTAAAGAATCTTAAAAGGGTTTTTGACCCCGAAAACATAATGAACCCGGGAAAAGTTCTCTTGTAATTGCTTAAGCACATGTCATATATTGAATACAACATTTGTATGTAATTTTTATAACTAAAAACAACTTTTTTATAGAGGTATTATATTAATTTCAAAGTGTATCTAAAATACTTAAAGCGAATATTTGATTTTCTGATTTCTTTAATTGGATTACTGCTACTAAGTCCACTATTTATTATTATCTTTATATGCTTATTTTTATCGAACAGCGGCAATCCCTTTTTCTTTCAAAAAAGGCCGGGTCAATATAATCGCTTTTTTAGCATCATTAAGTTCAAAACAATGAACGATAAAAAAGATGCAGAGGGTAATTTATTGCCTGATTTTCAACGTTTAACTAAGATAGGCTTGTTTATTCGAAAAACTTCGTTGGACGAAATTCCGCAACTTATCAATGTTCTAAAAGGAGATATGAGCTTGGTAGGACCTCGCCCTTTATTAGTTCAATACCTAGAATTGTATACTACTGAACAGAAGCGCAGGCACCTCGTAAAGCCTGGTATAACAGGATGGGCGCAAGTCAATGGAAGAAATTCTATCAGTTGGGAAGAAAAATTTAAGCTTGATGTTTGTTATGTTGACAACATCTCCTTCCTATTCGACATGAAAATTATCTTTCTAACTATCAAGAAGGTGTTTATGAAAGAGGGTATATCTGCACCAGGCCACGCCACTATGGAATTCTTTCAAGGTAAACAGAATTAGTGAAAACAAATATTTTAGTTACATCTGCAGGAAGACGGGTATCGTTGGTAAGGGCTTTTCAACATGAACTCAAAACTCTTTTTCAAGAATCAAAGGTTTTTACAACCGATATGAATCCACAGTGGTCTTCAGCCTGTAGAGTATCAGATGGCTTTTTTACCTTGCCACGAGTAACCGATCCGAATTATATTAATGCATTGTATAATTTATGTGTTGAGTATAGCATCGGTTTAGTTATACCTACCATAGATCCAGAACTTCTTGTGCTAGCCTCCAATAAACAAAAATTTGTTGAGGCTGGTATTGGTTTAGCAGTTTGTGATTTTGAATTGGTAGTGCGCTGTAGAGATAAGCGGAATACCAATCAATTTTTTAAAGAGCTGGGCATCCATTTTCCGGAGCCTATTGATAAGAATAACCCTGTTTTTCCCGTTTTCATAAAGCCCTATGATGGCAGTTTGAGCAAAGACATCCTTTTGATCCGAGATCAGAAGGCCTGGACTGAATCGCTTTTAGGAAACGAAAAACTCATGTTCATGGAATATTTGAATCCAGAAGAATATCAGGAGTTTACCGTAGATGCCTATTTTGACAAGTCAGGAATTTTAAAAGGCTTGGTCCCTCGAAGAAGAATTGAGGTTCGTGGAGGAGAAATAAGTAAGGGAAGAACTGAAAAGGGAGCTTTATATGAATATCTCGTAAAAAAATTCACAGAAATAAGAGGAGCACGTTCTTGCTTAACCATGCAGTTCTTTGAACACAAGTCCAACGGCAGGGTGGTAGGTATTGAAATAAATCCTCGTTTTGGCGGGGGATATCCACTTTCTTATCAGGCAAAAGCCAATTTCCCATCAATGCTCATTCGAGAGTATTTGTTGAATGAACCATTAGATTTTGTAGATAATTGGATTGATGGCTTGGTAATGTTGCGCTATGATGCAGAAATTATTGTTGAAAGTGATGCATTCGCTGAGTGATACTGTTTTTGTATTCGACCTTGATGACACTTTGTATAGTGAAAGAAGTTATGAGCTATCCGGAATAACTGCGGCATGGAATAAACTTTCTGAGCTTTACCCCGATATTAGTAATACTATTCCCTTGGAATCGCTTCTTGTTAAGCCTCAACATTGGGTAGATCTCATTTTTCAAATTGAGCCAACGATTTCTACTCTTAGCCGAGATAGTTTGCTTGATATTTACAGAAGTCATTTCCCAACAATTAAGTTATACTATGATAGTTCTCAGTTGCTTTCATTTTTAGTCAGGAATAAAGCAAAAATGGCTATGATAACAGATGGCCGCTCTTTGTCTCAAAGACAAAAGTTGAAAGCATTGAATATCGAGAATCTTTTTAAGCCAATTCAAATTTCTGAGGAAACTGGCCATCCTAAACCTAATAGCGAAAGTTATCTTGCAATAGAGACGCTATATCCGAATTATCAATACCTATATGTTGGGGATAATCCTATGAAGGATTTCGTAACGCCAAATATGCTAGGATGGAAGACCTTTGGTTTAAAAGATAGAGGTAATAATGTTCATCCTCAGCTTAATAAATCATACGAAATGATTTATATGCCGCAAGTTTGGATAAACAGGCTGAATGAACTAATTCCGCTTTTTTCAAAATAAATGACTAATATCGTATTGTTTATTTCTATCTCCAATCGTTATGAGTATTTTTAACTTTTGATTATTGAGACAAAAATATTCTCTATTAGTTACTATAATCTAAGGTTTATCGAATTATCCGCGGCGATTCCAGCTACGACAGAAGGTTTGGATCAATGGAATACATCTTTTGCTTCCAATTGGGATGAACGTGTAATAGAGCAGACAGGAATTTCTAGTGTCCGCAAAGGGAAGCTTTCCACCCTGGAATTAGGTTTGGCCGCTTGCAGGGCCTTGGACTGGGTGGGGGATGACTCTGGAAACGCTGTTCCCGATGCCATCATCAGCGTAAGCCAAACGCCCGAGCGCTTGGTTCCCGGGAATGCCTCTGGAATTGCTTCGGCCATGGGATGGACCAAAGGAACGTATAGAGCCGCCCCGCTTTGTTGGGACTTGCAAATGGGTTGTTCAGGGATGGTTTGGGGGCTGTATCAGGCGGCGATGCTCTTGCAACAGGACTCGATCAACGAGGTTTTGCTGGTTTGTTCGGAGACGCACAGTCGTTTGGTCAATCCCAG